>Ga0214472_10000431_pt1 | contig 51532 bp, 52 predicted proteins | sample RVTome_6_FD_207662 | JGI IMG/M metagenome (GOLD analysis project Ga0214472, IMG submission 207662) | Soil microbial communities from uranium-contaminated site in the Upper Colorado River Basin, Wyoming, United States - RVT140D175 | ecosystem: Environmental > Terrestrial > Soil > Contaminated >...
TACCGGACCCGAAACCCTAATAATTTCCTTTTTTAGGCTTCCCTAATAGGGTAATGCCTTTTTAGGGTAGTTTCCTAATTAGGGATCAATTGCGAGCCTAGGAGACCCCCCTAGGACCCTTTTTATGGCATAGTACACCCTAACACTTCCTAATATAGCCTAGGACATCACTAACCATATCGGGAATACTACATATTTGGTAATTGATACTTTCCTTAAATAGTCAAATAACACTAGTTAGAATGTCATATATATAAATAGTAATATTTATACACTAAAAAGGGATAAATGTATCTTTCAAGTACTTTTATGGATATACCACATTAGGAAATATAAATCATTAGATTAATAAATTGCTTGACTTTCCTGATATAGAACAAAAATGACTAGAAAAGGAAAGAATTATTATCATTCAGCTAACAAATGGAATGGGTTGAAGTACCAGGAAAATAAGTCAATAAGAGGATGCCACGTCAGCCAAGTCAATCATTTCCTCTCTAAATAAAGTTGACAAGTTAAATAATGAAATACAGTGTTTAATAAGGAAGAAAAGGGGGGTATTGTACAACCAACCAAATGTGGAAAATACATGAAACTAAAACCAACATCCAGGAGGAGGGAAGGGGAAGGTAGACTAGGCAGTTGGAGAAGAAGGCGAAGAAGGAGGAGAAACACACTGTTTCTTACACGCTTGCTTCCCTTCGTCTTCGTCACCACAGTAGCGGCGTTTCTGGCTGTCATGCCTCTTCGCTTCAGCCCTCATGTGTCGAGCGTTCTCCCTCAAACGGTCGGCTTCCATGTCCACTTCGTGAGCTGCAGTCAGAAGTGCATCGGTCCACCATTGCCAATGCGTTTCAATCAATTCCACAACACAATAAGCCAGCTTTTGGCGTTTTGCACAAACGTGTGCTTGCTCAAAAAAGATGCCCAAGCAGTCTTGCTTCTCCTTGAGTCTCTTGAGGGCTTCTGCAACACAACGTTGCATGCCGTCAACATCAGACTTTTGAACGCAGTCGAGATAAGTGTCGGGAGAAGCGTCCAGCCCTTCGTCCACGGGAGAAGCAGCGGGCGTGCTCCTCTCCTCATGCTTGCAAGCTTCAACAGCAGTCATGGTCGTTGTTGTTGTTGTTGTCAGAGAGGGTGGGAATGAACAAGTGAAAGCAGAAGCACTCTAAATAGTGTGCGGCTTGAAGTGGTTGAAGTGAATAACAACCAATCACCAGCCATAAAAGTGTGCAATTTTCATCACAGAAATCAGGTGGATGAAGTACCAGGGAAAGCAACCAATGATATAAGCGGAAACATTGCAGTTTCAGCAAAATCAATTGAATTATGTGAAGTGCCAGACTGATTGACCAATAAGAAGCAGACACATCGCAACGTTCAGATAACAGATGGAAGGGGTTAAAGTGCCACGATAAATAAGCCAATGATAATGCAGGAAACAGCAACGTTAAGCTAACAGATGGGAGGAATTGAAGTGCCAGGGGAATAAGCCAATAAGAGGATGCCACATGAGCAAATTTGAGGTGAATGAATGGAATTAACTGAAAGCAAGGGAGTGTGTAATTCAAGGAAGGGAATCTAAAAAGGGGAGGATAGAGGACAGTCACCAAAAGTCATGGCCAGCAAACAAGAACCTCTTCAGGATCAAGTCAGCATGTCGATGGAGAGTGTGCAGAAAACGGAGCAAAGAAAGAAAGAAGAAGAGAGCCCAGAAGGAAAATCACAAAGACGCCACACCGATGATCCGCCCCCTGTCCGTTACGTCACTCTCACGCAAGAAGGAAACTTAAAAGGAATGAAAGAGTGTGCTGCTGACGCAAATACATCCATGACTGTCTGCAATGTGCCACAATTCCGAGAAGTGTTTGAGGCTGCCCAACAATGGAATGCCCCTGTTTCTGTGCTCATCCAAATCGTTGACGATTGGAATGAGGCAATCAACTTCTGGCAGCAACGCATTGGTCAATTGAAAGAGTCTGTGACGACGCTCAGCAGAAACCTCGTGACGGAGCTCAGCAACGGCCTAGCTTCCGCAATGTTGAATGCATTGCATGCACGTGAAATCATGAAAGAAAAAATGAGGCGAGTGCGACACAAATTTGACAACCTGGAAGCATACATTGAGCTGATCACATCCACGGTGACGATCGAATCGATGGAAGAAAGAGTGAGACAAGCGGGAAAAGGCTATGACAAAATAAGAAATTCTTGGTGGAAGATTGAACTCCTGTTGGAGACGATGAACTTTTCTGTCATTCAACGCGCGGAATGGAGAAGGAAAGGATTGTCAACTGTTGCAAAAGAAGGAGATTTGCAAGGAGTCCGATATTTGGTGAAGGAGTGTGAAGCGGATGTACACGCACGGGAGGAAGAAGCACTGCAACATGCAAGTTTATGTGGTCACCTGAAAGTGGTCAAGTATTTGGTGGAAAAAGGAATGGCGAATGCGCACGTATACCATGAATTGCCACTGCAGTCGGCAGCCCGAAATGGTCATGTGAAACTGGTGCGATACCTGGTTGAGGTGCGTGGAGCGGATATACGTGCACATGGCCAATGGGCACTGACATATTCATGCGTTGGTGGCCATCTGGAGGTGGTTCGATACTTGGTGGAAAAGGGAGCGGATGTGCATGCTAAGAATGAGCATGCAGTGCGCAGCGCAATGCAAAGTGGTTGCCTGGAGCTGGTGCAGTACTTGGTGGAAAAAGGAGCGAATGTGCACGCAAAAGATCATCATCTTGGTCAGAATGCATTGCAAGTTGCAAGCTGGCATGGTCACTTGGAGCTGGTGCGCTACCTTGTGGAGAAGTGTGAAGCGGATGCACACGCTGATGATGATTATGCATTGCATTTGGCAAAATCGGGGGAACATCATGAGGTGGTGCGCTACCTGCTGAAGAAAACGCGGAGCGGCCAGTCGTTCAGAGACTTGGAAGTGGTGCAATTTCTTGTTTAGAAAGGAGTTGATGTGCAGGCTGTCCTGCCATCCTCCGCAATGCAATAAAAAACAACACATTTTTTCATAGCTTCCCTCACACATTTTGGGGGTGAAAGATTGAAGTGCCAGAACAAGTAGCCAATCATAGAAGAAGAAACGAGCACTTTTTCCATTCACCTTTCCAATTCAGTGAATAAAATAAAGCCAGGTAAAAGAACCAAAACGTAGTGCAACGTCAGCATAAATTAAGCGAAATAATGGAATGAAGTGAAGTACCAGTATAATGAACCAATCATAATGCAGGAAACAGCAACTTTTTCGGTTAACCTTTCTTGTTCAGTGAAGTGAATGAAGTGCCAGGGGAATAAGCCAATAAGAGGATGCCACGTCAATCAAAACAGTCCACTCTTTCAATTCATTCAATTCATTCAGTTCAAGGAGAGGTGTATAAATCGTAAACAACAACAGCATTCACTCAACAACACACAATGGCAACACCAAGCATGTCTGAACCAACTCAAGAAGGCAAGAGGAAACGTGATGACGGTGCTGATAATGATGATGATCATGTCCAGCCATCCAAAAGAACCAAATGCGGCCGCTGCGTCACCGTGGTGGAATTTGATGAATGCCTCGGCCGTCACGTCTTCACCCACTTGCACGACTTGAATGAAGCAACTTACAACCTGCTTGTTGCCTCCAACAATAGTCGTCTTGACGTGATCACTTTTCAAGGCGTGGACATGTCAGTGGGAGATGTGTTGGACTACCTGTGTGACGGTGACAAGTGTGAAGACGAAAGCACGCACGAACATCTTGTGAAACAAGGCATCCAACAAGACATCATACCCGCCATTCGATGGGACACTGACAACTCATGCATGGAGACGCAGCCAGACCATGTGAATGCAGGCATGGTGAAGACAATATTTTTGGATTGTTGATCATTCTGAAATAAATGGAGATGCAAGCAACAAAACCCTAAGGAGTGGAGGCAAGAGAAGAAAGGCGGTGGGTGCAAAGCATGAGTTTTTGGGTTGGCTGCGCATAGGTGAAATAGCAAGCGCATAGACGAATAAGAAGCAGACACGTCATCATTCAGCTAACAGAGAAAAGGAATTGAAGTGCCAGGCAAAGCATCCAATAAGAAGCAGATAAATAGACAAGATTCAGCGAACAGAGGGAAGGGTTGAAGTGCCAGGGAAGTAAGCCAATGATAATGCAGGAAACACCAACTTTTTCGGTTCACCTTTCTTGTTCAGTGAAGGGAATGAAGTGCCAGAGAAAAGAACCAATGAGAGGATGCCACATGGGCAAATTTGAGGTGAATGAATGGAAGGAATTGAAGTGCCAGGGAGGGAGGGGTTCAAGGGGAAGAGTATAAAGAGGGGGAGGAAGGAGGAGGCAGTAACCAAAAGTCATGGCTCGATCCAAGCAAACCCACTGCCTAAAACGCATCATCAACCCAGACCTGGTGACTGCAGCACAAGCGGGCAAGACGGTGGTCAAATCGGCAAAGGCGCGGGCCCATCGCTTCCGGCCGGGCACGGTGGCGCTGCGAGAGATCCGGCGCTACCAGAAGAGCACAGAGCTGCTGCTGCGCAAGATCCCGTTCCAACGACTGGTGCGGGAGCTGGCACAGGCCATGCGGGCGGACCTGCGCTTTCAATCGGCGGCGGTAGCGGCGCTGCAGGAAGCGAGCGAGGGCTATCTGGTGGGCTTGTTTGAAGACACGAATCTGTGCGCGCTGCATGCAAGGAGGGTGACGATCATGGCGCGGGACATGCAGCTGGCGCGGCGCATCCGAGGCGAAATAGCCTGAAAAGATGTATATATCTATAAAAAGTAAATGACCCTTTTCGGCTCCATTTTGTGTTTCACAACGAAGGAAACATTTTAACATGATATATCTCATGATGTCAATTAGTCCACGACCAGATATGCCGAGCGGGGACCGCACGAGGTACAAAAAAATGGTTCTTCAACAAGCACAATGGAAAGCGCAAGGAATAGCAGAGTGTGCGAAAAATGGAAACCTGGAAGGAGTCAAGTACCTTGTACTTGAGGGCGGAGCGGATGTGCATGCGCATAATGAAAGAGCACTGCAAAATGCAAGTATAAATGGACACTCGGATGTGGTTCGCTATTTGGTGGAGAAAGGAGCAGATGTGCACGCACAGAATGACTTTGCACTTCGATACGCAAGCTACTCTGGACATCTGGAAATGGTGCAATTATTGGTGGAGGTGGGAGCGAATGTGAACACAGGAGCAATGCACGGCGCAGTGGAAAGAGGACACTTGGAAGTGGTGCGCTACCTGGTGGAGGAGGGAGGAGCGAAGGTGCAGGCTATTCATGACTATTTACTGCGATACACGAGCAGAAAGAGTCACGATGAACTGGTGCAATATTTGCTAGAAAAAGGACGGGAGGGGGACGCATGCAACTGCAATGCGCAAGCATGAATGGTCACACCAAAGTGGCGGAATATAAATAACACATTTTTTCATGGCTTGCCTCGCTTCATTCTTTCAGCTGACATGGATGAGTGGCATGACATCCTTCCATTCCTTCTGCACAAGCAAATGGTTTGGGCAAGTCAATGCAGTTTGTTTCTGAATTGGATTTCAGAGAGATACATGCAACAAGCGCAGTGGAAAAAGAAAGGATTAACGCATTGTGCAGAAAATGGAAATGTGGAAGGAGTGCGCTATTTGGTGGAGCGGTGCGGAGCTGATGTGCACGCGGACAATGAAGATGCACTGCGACGGGCAAGCGCAGAAGGATATCTGGAGGTGGTCAAGTACTTTGTCCTTGAGTGCGGAGCTGATGTGCGCGCATATGATGACGATGCACTGCGATGTGCAAGCGAGAAGGGACATCTGGAAGTGGTCAAGCACCTTGTAGATGAGGGCGGAGCGGATGTGCATGCACAGAATGAATGGGCACTGCGACGGGCAAGCGCAGAAGGACACCTCGAAGTGGTCAAGTACCTTGTCGATGAGGCAGGAGCGGATGTGCACGCAGAACATAATTATGCGCTGCGACGGGCAAGCGAGAAGGGACATCTGGAAGTGGTCAAGCACCTTGTAGATGAGGGCGGAGCGGATGTGCACGCCTTGGATGATTATGCACTGCGACGGGCAAGCTGGAGTGGACGCCTGGAAGTGGTGCAATACTTGGTGGAAAAAGGAGGAGCGGATGTGCACGCCGGGAATGACTGCGCACTGGGAGAGGCAAGCGCAGAAGGACATCTGGAGGTGGTCAAGTACCTTGTCCTTGAGGGAGCGGATGTGCACGCACATAATGACTACGCATTGAGATGGGCAAGCGCAGAAGGACATCTGGAGGTGGTCAAGTACCTTGTCCTTGAGTGCGGGGCTGATGTGCACGCATTGAATGACGATGCACTGCGATTGGCAAGCGAGAATGGACATCTGGAAGTGGTCAAGCACCTTGTATATGAGGGCGGAGCGGATGTGCATGCATGGGATGACTCCGCACTGCGACATGCAAGCTGGTATGGGCAGCTGGAAATTGTGCGATACCTGGTGGAGGAGTGCGGAGCGGATGTGCACGCAGGGAATCAAAGCGCACTGCGATTGGCAAGCAGCTATGGACACGTGGAGGTCGTGAAATATTTGGTGGAGGAGGGAGGAGCGAATGTGCACGCAGAGGCTGACTCTGCACTACGACGGGCAGGCGAGTTTGGACATCTGGAGGTGGTTCAATATTTGGTGGAGAAAGGAGCGGATGTTCACGAAAAAACTTATTTTGGTGGAGATGCACTGCGATTGGCAAGCAGCAATGGTCACCTGGAAGTGGTGCGCTTTTTGGTTGAAAACGGAGCGAATGTGTATACATTGGATCAAAGGACACTACAATGTGCAAGCTGTAACGGATATTTGAACGTGGTGGAATATTTGAAAAGTAAGGGCGCTTTCCAGGGGATGCAATAAAAACAACCAATTTTTTTCATTTCCTTTCCGGCTGTCAAGATTTCCACATTTGAAAATGAATGAGTGGCACGACATCCTTCCCTTTCTTCAAAACAAGCGGTTGGTGTGGTACAGTCAATGCAGTTTGTTTCTGAATTGGATTTCAGAGAGATACATTCAACATGCGCAGTGGAAAAGGCTGGGATTACGGAAGTGCGCTGCAAATGGAGAAGTGGAAGGAGTGCGCTATTTGGTGGAGCGGTGCGGAGCGGATGTGAATGCAGGCAATGAAAAAGCACTGCAATATGCAAGCCACAATGGACACTTGCAAGTGGTGCGGTTTTTGGTGGAGGAGTGCGGAGCGGATGTGCACGCACGCGAGGAAGAAGCACTGCGATTTGCAAGCGATCAAGGACATTTGGATGCAGTGCACTACTTTGTGGAAAAGTGTGAAGCGAATGTGCACGCATATGACGACTACGCAGTGCGATGGGCAAGCGAGTGCGGTCACCTGGAAGTGGTCAAGTACCTTGTACTTAATGGAGCGGATATCCACGCAGGAGAAGAATATGCACTGCGAGAGGCGATCTGGTACGGACATGTGGAAGTTGTGAAGTATCTTGTACTTGAGGGAGCGGATGTGCATGCATGCAATGAAGAAGCAGTGCGATGGGCAAGCGATCAAGGGCATTTGGAGGTGGTGCGCTTTTTGGTGGAGGAGTGTGAAGCGGATGTGCACGCATTTGGTGGTTGGGCACTGCGATGGGCAAGCGATCAAGGGCATTTGGAGGTGGTGCGCTTTTTGGTGGAGGAGTGCGGAGCGGATGTGCACGCAAAGGAGGAAGGGGCACTGCGATACGCACGTGAGAATGAACAATTGGAAGTGGTGGAATATTTGGAAAGCAAATGCGTGGTGTGCATGAAAGACGAATAAAAACAACGAGTTTTTCATTCCCTTTCCAACTTTCAATATTTTCACATTTGAGAATGGACGAGTGGCATGACATCCTTCCCTTTCTTCAAAACAAGCGGCTGGTGTGGTGGGCGCAGTGCAACATTTTGTTTTCAATTGTCAGTGAGCGATACATTCGACAAGCACAATGGAAAGCGCAAGGATTAGCAGAATGTGCAAAGAATGGAGATTTGCAACGAGTCCGATATTTGGTGGAGCGGTGTGAAGCGGATGTGTACGCTCGGGATGAATGGGGCAATAATGCACTGGGATTGGCAAGCAGCTCTGGGCATTTGCAACTGGTCAAGTATTTTGTACTGGAGTGCGGAGTGGATGTGCACGCATATGACGATGCTGCACTACGATGCGCAAGCCGTAGTGGTCACCCGGATATTGTACGCTATCTGGTGGAGGAGGGAGGAGCCGATGTGCACGCACGGGATGAGTGCGCACTGCGATGGGCAAGCGAGTTTGGGCACCTCGAAGTGGTGAAATACCTGGTGGCCGAGTGCGGAGCGGATGTGCACGCAGATGATGAGAGTGCAATACGCGAGGCAAGCGAAAACGGGCATTTGGAAGTGGTCAAGTATCTTGTGGAGGAGGGCGGAGCGGATGTGCACGCATGGCAAGAAAGAGCATTGCAGGCGGCAAGCGAGAATGGATGGTTGGAAGTGGTCAAATTCTTGGTGGAGCGGTGCGGTGCGGATGTGCATGCAAGGAATGAAAATGCACTGCAAAGGGCAAGTATAAATGGTCATCTGGAAGTTGTCAAGTACCTTGTCCTTGAGTGTGGAGCAAATGTGCACGCATATGACGATGCTGCACTGATATGGGCAAGTGAACATGGACACTTGGAAGTGGTGCAATTTTTGGTGGAGAAAGGAAAAGCGAATGTGCATGCAGGAGGTGAGCTTGCACTGCGATATGCAAGCGAATGTGGTAATCTAGAAGTGGCACGCTACCTGGTGGAGGAGTGCGGAGCAGATATGCACGCAGCTCACGAATATGCACTGCGATGGATAGGGTTCAATGGATTTTCAATGACAATGAGCAGCTTGACGTGGGAATATTTGGAAGCCAAGCAATGAGTGCTGTGCAAAAAGTGGCGGCCGAGCGAGCCAAGAACAAAGAATATGGCAATACGTAATTTTGCGGAAAGTTTTTGTCATCCAATCACGTCTATCATAGATTTTCAAATGTGCCAATGAAATGTCTGGAATAAAAATGACTTTAATAAAAACAACACATCTGTTCATGGCTTGCCTCGCTTCATTCCTTTCCGGCTTTTCATTCAGCTAAATAGCATGGAAATCCATGAATCCATTTGCGTCGTGTCAATTTCAACAATCCTTCACTGAATAAAAAAGAGGTTGAATTCAGGAAATGACTCGGGTTCGGCTCACAGATGCGATATAAAAAGCAAGAGGCAAAGCAAAGAGAGCAGAAAAGCATGGCGAGCGAGCTCAGGACCAACGAACAACTTCCTCCTCAAGAAGAAATGGAGCAAGAAAACGAAAACGACGAAAAGAATGGACGAAAGCGAAAAAGGAAGGAGGCAAATCAGGAGGCCGCGAGCCAAAAGAAAACAAAGCGCGGGCGCTCGCTGCTTATTCTTGAAGACTGTACGATTGAGAGCTCTGACGAGGTGTACCCACACAGGCATTCCATTCTGAAAAATTTCATGATTCCAAATGCAACCAAGGATGAATTGAATCTGATGCAAGCCATTGCAACGCTTGACAGCCTGCTGCTCGACGTGCCCGAGTTGGGTATTAAAGCTCCGCTGGAATGCGTGATGCACTGGCTCCAAAACAGGGATGCGGATTTCATTGAGTTTCGCATTTCGTATGCACAGCTGCACAACGCAATGGAACAACTGAAAGCTCTAGAAACACAAGGTCGGCTTCGACGATTGTTGGATCGCCAGTTTTTTGCTTTCAGCAGAGGGAATGTGTTTTTGGATGTGGATGTGGTGATTATCAACACGTTTGTGAAAGAAAAATAAAAATCAAAGCAGTCAAATGATTTGTTCAAGACGATACAATGCGCGGCTTGTTCGCCCGGCTGCAAGGAATATTTGTGCAGGGACTTGGGCGCCCAACGATTCCAAATTTTTATTGCTTTTTATCCAATCGTGTTCAAGAAATTAATTTTGAAATGCACCAATCAAAAAGATTCAATATTATAATTTCAGTGAATGCAAATGTTTCAGATTTATTAGCTGAATGCGGCGGCTCCTGCACCCATTTGAATTGAATGAACTGGGGGTTCGGCGCACCGTTCGCCCTATTTATAAGCAGATAGAAATGGCATGCTTCATATGACACGCTGCCTGCACAATGCCTTATCCCGCATTGAATCTAAAACGAGCCCACTCCGCTGACGATGCGCACTGTTTAAAGAAACAACGTCTTTGGCACTGTGGCGAATATTGTATCACATTGCTTGAAACCCGCGGAGCTGGAAAAGTTGTGGTTTCACTTCTACACGACTTGACGGAGCGTGAGTTTCTCATCATCTCCAAACTGAATGGAACAGATGCCGGCTCTCGCGTGACCATCATGGGTCAAAAAGTTGATGCACAATCGGTGATTGAATTTCTGGAAATGGAGCCGTCCGCTGTGCAAGGCCCAGATGTTCCGGAAACAGTCAAGCTGTTGAGAGAGCTGATCCGCCCCGGTCTTCTGCCGTCTGTTCGCCACAAAAGCAAGCCGGGCAGTGGATTGCAACTGCCCACCCATCACCGCAAATCCGGGCATGTCGGCGTCGTTTTTCGAATTGATAATGCGATGGTGAGAGGTGGAGAGGGAAAATAAAAATAAACAAGACATGAATTTTTCAAAAAGTCAAACCTTTGAATATAACATCCAAACACTCTTTAATCTGCACACGTCGGGTCACGTTCAGGGCGTGCTCATCTTTTGTGTCGTCAATGGGCATGGGCACAACATGCACATGCAAAGCAGAATGATGAATGACTGGCGTCACACAACCACTGATCCAAATCAGCCGACTGTTGGGATTCAAGGCAGTGATTGTGTCTAACAGTCGGAGCACAACATCCGATTCCACGCCATGATGTCGGGTGACAAGAAGCAACGTGACTGGATGGCGGGCACGTAAAGTTTGGATCAGGCGGGTCATGCGCCGCACATATTTGGCAACTGTTTCGGAAAAAGCCACTTCAGAGTCAAAGTTGTCGTGTGGAAACCAAAGCGCATGTGCCGTGTTGATTTTTGTTTGTGGCTGAAATTCGGGAACAGCGAACAGTTTTGCAACAAATGCAGGAATGGTGTGCGGGGAGTGAAGCAGCTGGAGAATTGTGTGCGCGATCCACGAAAAGTTGGAGTGCTCCAGTTTGTTTGCGTGGGCAGTGACGATCCAGTCAAAGGGGAAAGCAGCAGAGCGCAGGCCCAGCTCCCGCAAGCAAATTGCGGCAGCGCAGTGATCTCCAATGGGAATAATGATTTGCATGCGCCTGCCGTTTCTGTTTCATTTTAAATTTTTCATTGCAAAACAGGAGAGGAATATGGAAAAAGTCGTGAGTGAACTGTCGGAAATTATTCCCACTTGCTTTGATCCCGCGCACCGCAATCCATCATGGTTGAATGCGCAAGGCCAGAGGCGCTGCCTCCCCTACTTTTATATTTTGGGCATGCCAAAGTGCGCCACCACCGCCATTTTTAACCAGCTGATCCGGCATCCGCACATTTTTTGTGGGAGCAATCAGGTGAAGGAGCCCTATTTTTGGAGCCGAGGTGCGCATTTCGTGCAAAATGGATGCACAATCCAGCAATATATGCAAAACTTTGACGAATTTGCGCAGCACATGAGACCGGACTGGATCACGGGCGAAGCCAGCGTGCAAACTTTCTGGGAGCGCAATGTGGCTAGCTTACTGGCTCACTTTCAGCCCGATGCCAAACTGATTGTCATTTTCCGCAATCCGCTTGGGCGTGCACATTCCGAGTTTCGGTACATGCATCCCACCGCCACAGCCGAACAAATTGATGATCTGATGCACCGCGAGTTGGATGTGGCGGAAAAGTACACAGACGTCCAAGCAGAAGCGTTGTGCCGGAATGATCCATTGTTGAAAGGGATGTTTTGCACATATCTTCCGACATGGCTGGCCAACTTTTCTCCAGCACAGTTATTGATTCTATCTTTTGAGCACTACTGCAGCAAACCCAGGGAATGCTTGCATCTGATTTTTAAATTTTTGGGCGTGCCGCCACCCACGCGGTCGCAATGGAAACGAATTTTAGCAAGCAAAGAAAGCAACAAGAGCGTGAACCAGGTCCCAATGTCTGCCGAGCTGGCGCAGCGGGTGCAGGCATTTTATACACCTTTTAATCAAGACCTGTACCAGACCATGAAAAAGTACAAAGGGCCGCGCTCGCCCATTTCCGACTTTGATTACAACGCGAAAAAATAAATTCCAAATGAAAGAAAAGGTGTCATCAACAAACAAACAGTATGTCTTTTTTGCAACTCAATCCCAAGCAAAACAGTGCCACCACGCAGCGCGTAAAGGTGAACGACTATGTTCTTCCTCTGCAAGTGGGCATCTCTGGACAGTTTGTGGTGACGGATGGCATGGGGCAGCTGTCGTTCATGACCGTTGTGACTGGCTCTGGCTCCGTCACCACTGCTGGAAACGGGGTGGACAACCACGCTGCCGTATTTACAACCATCACCAACCTGTCTTCGTCTTTGATGAACATCACGGATGGTGGCGGGGTGACCGGGATATTTAACCTGTCTGGCAGCGGACCTGCCAGCCTGGGTGGCTTTACCTATCCCAACACCGACGGAACAACGGGTCAGTTTTTGGCCACGGATGCGAGCGGAATATTGACATTTGTTTCACCGGCAAGCAGTGGCATTTCAGGCACAGGCGAGGACAATCATCTGGTGCGCTGGGATGTGAGCAATAACATTCAAAACAGCACTGTGATTGTGAGTGACTCGGGAGACATGTGGGATTTTGGGCGACTCCAGGCTATAACTACATTGTCGGTGAATGGTGACGTTAATGTCATTGGAAAAGTTGATCTTGCGCCAGTGAGCTCGGCAAACGTTTCATTTTCTGGGGCTGTGAGAACAACATTTATGTCTTGTTTAGACGGATCGATGTCGGCAGGCACGGATCGTTGCACCATGGTTTCGTCTGCACTTTCTTCCATACAGTCCACCGCCGGGCCATGTGCGATGTTTGCGAGTGCACTAGCTAGTATCAATGATAGTGCTGACGAATGTTGTGTGGTGGGATGTAGAACCGGTAGCCTTGGAGGGAATCGGTGTGTATTGGCTGGGAGCACTGTGTCAAATGTTGGAAACTCGAATGAATATTCGGGTTGCATTGGCTCCGAAGACTCTGACATTTCGCAGGAGTGCACCAACTCAGTGGTATTGGCTTGTCATGCGGGTGGAGTGACAATGGATGGATGTACCTCCAGTGTGGCCACTGCGTCCGTAACAAATGGTACTCAAATTGTGGACAGCAACACGTCCATGTTAGTTGCCGTGACCGGTGGTTCTCTGACAAATGGGTCACAGTGTGCTCAAATAGGATGTAACTTGGCAACTATGGATACTTCGGGGCGAGCAAACGTCGTTGCGATTGCTTCATCCATAGTCAACGACACTGGCCTCACTGGAGTGAACAGTGCACAGTCAATGTTTGGAGGCACTGCGGGTGTGCGCCGATGGCTCATTTCCTCTGGCTCCGGCGCGCTCTACTCCACCGTTCTGGCAATCGCCAATCCGGTGCCCGACTTTGCCGAGTATTTCGAAAATTATTACGAGGGCGCAATTACCCCGGTGGGAAGCCTTGTGACGCTGAAAGCGGGGAATCGGGTGGCTGTGGCTGGAATCAGTGAAGAGATTCTGGGCGTGGTGAGCAGCAATCCCAGCATCCGAGCCGGCGGCGCCGACCTGTACTGGCAAGGTACCTACCAACAAAATAAGTGGGGTCAAATTGACACTTCGATGATGCCACGCGCGGGCTGGCGCCCCGGTCCAGACCAAACAGAGGATGACCACCCCAAAGTGAACACGCCAGTGAAGAGCAAAGCATACCAAAAAAACCGGCCGTACAAATCTCGAGCGGAACGGCCAGGGGAGTGGACGTGCGTCGGGTTGTTGGGACAGGTGCGCACACGGGTGCTGGGAAAACTGGTTGCAGGTGACTACCTTTGTGCTGGCTCTTATGGTATCGCTCGACGCAGTGTTGTGCCTACGCGGCTGAGTTTTATGAAGATTCTCAGTCCGTTTCAGCCACAACGAGGGTATGCGATTGGATTGTGCCTGATAAAATAAAAAGATTACTTATGGAAACAAAGTATGACGGATCGCAACTTACAGATTCCAAGTAACATCACCACACAGCGGCTGCGGGTGAGTGACTATAACTTTCCTGCGCAAGACAGCTCCGCAAATTTTATTTTGACTACGAATGGTCTTGGACAACTGGCATTCACTTTTCCAGTGTCGACATCGGGTGTGATGGGGATTGAGGGGAGCGGGCAAGTGGGGCACATTGCGCGCTGGGATGGGAGTGAAGCGGTGCAGACATCGACGCTGCAACTGAGCATCAGTGGGAATCTCATTGGTCTGGGCAACCTAGTTGTGAGTGGGAGTGCCAACTTGACTGGCTTAAATTATCCCGTGACGGCTGGTGTGTCGGGAAACTTTCTGACCACCAACGGGTTGGGAGTGTTGAGTTTTACAACCCCGGCTGGAGTGTTGGGTGGCACAGGCAATGATAATATTGCAGCGCGCTGGATTGCGGCAACCACGCTGGCTAATGCAGCACCCATAACGGATACGTTAGACGATTCGGGGACATTACTTAACTTTGGAAATTTTGTGATGCAGCAAGATTTTTCGATGACTGGAGATATTTCACAAGCTTTGATTCAAGATATTAAGCTCAGCACAGTCGGAACGTCAGGAACGATTGCATCAGCATCGACATTGATGTCGACAGAAGGTTGTTTTGCGGTTGGATCTGGTGGAAGAGGAGGCAGTGTAATTTGTTCAATGAGTGGAAGAATTATTCTCGCACTTGGCAACTATAATTCAATTATTGCATCTGAGGTTGGGACAATTAACCTTAATAATGACCAAGTGGCCTTTTTGTCGGCGATTGATTTTTCAACACGCGGTCCGGACAAGGCAATGATATTGGCCACATCAACATTCCACAACTTCCCCCAAGACAACCCAGACGACGGAGGCTTTGCATGCATTGGATGTGATAACATCCGATTTAATACCCGGCAAATTGGGGTCATTGCATGTCAAAACATTGACCCAAGTGCCACATTTGGAGCAAATGGAGTTCCAGGCATCGAATCGGCGTTGATATCCAGCACAGGGATTATTGGAGTTTTTGGCAATCGAACCGCGGTGATTGCAAGTGGATCCGGAAATATAAGGTTAACCTCGCAATGTGCGCAAATTGGGTGCACAATGGTGAATATGTCCGGGGACTTTAATGATCGTACCGTGTATCTTGCTTCAAACAATGGCACGTCAAATCGGGCAGACTCTGTGATTGGGGCCGACTCGGGAAACCGTAACTGGATCATTGATTCCGCCACTGGAACGTATTACGGGCAAGTGATTGCAATCAACACCGCGGTGCCCGACTTTGCAGAGTATTTCGAAAACGACGTGAGTGGAACAGCGATGCCATACGGTTGTATCACCAGTCTGAACGGAAGAGGAAAGCTTATACTTGCTGACGCAAACAATGCCAATAACGTGGTTGGAGTGGTGAGCAGTGCTCCTGGCATTACGGCCGGGGATGCTGCTTTGCATTGGCGCAGCGCATTTATGGAGGACGAGTGGGGCATCCCTCAAATGGAACAAGTGCCGGATCCAGACTGGACACCCGACACCAGCCAAAACACAGTGCCTCAATTTGATGGAAGTGATATAATCGGATACGACGTGAGTGAGTGGACGGTGCCGGGCTCGCCTCCACTTGTGTTGCAACCAGTGCTCAACCCAGAGTATGACCCGACGCGGCCATACAAAGCCCGCAGCCAGCGTCCAATGGAGTGGACGTGCGTGGGGTTAGTGGGCCAAGTTCGGACCCGGCTGGATGAAACGGTGAGTGGGGGCAACTATGTTCAGTGCAACACGAGTGGGATTGGAACCAAGTCGGCGGGCGAAACCAATATTCAGTGCTTAAAGATACTGGAGGGTCAAAGTTTTGACAGCAGTCTTGGGTACGCGCTTGGACTGTGCCTGCTGAAATAAATCATTGTCTTGATAAAAGAAACTCAGATTGATGCCATCTTTTCCACCGCGAAAAACTCATGCTACTTTTTTGCAGCGCCTGCGAATCAATGATTACGACCTACCAGATGTCGACGGTAATCCAAACGAAGGCATGACATGTGATGGAGACGCAAATGTGTTTTTTGGTGGAATCAATGTCACAATTTCTGGCACAATTGGAGGCGGGGGCAGTGGGACGGACAATCGCATCGTGCGCTGGGACGGCAGCGAAAATTTTCAAGACTCGCAGCTTGCGCTCGACGACAGCGGTAACTTGTCTGGCGTCAGCACGATTGTGGTGACAGGCACAGCAAATTTCGGTGAGCTGCAATTTCCAGTCACAGACGGTGCTAGTGGGCAAGCGGTCGTCACCGATGGGAGCGGAGTGTTATCCTTTGCATCACTTGCTACGAGTGGGAGTGGCACTGCGTTAAACCTGGCTCGCTGGAACGGAACCACAAATGTGCAGGATAGTTTAGTCGACGCCACGAGCACGTCAAGATGGAACATTCCAGGGGGGGTGACGGTCAGCGGTGATGTAGATATCGTCACCAGATTCGAAAGCACTGGACACACAAGCCTGGCGTGCATTGATGTTTCCATTTCTGACGGTGCAACTCGCTGCAACATGATTGGCAGTGCTGGGTGCGCCATTGAAACCGGTGCGGTGCGTTGCGGGATGATTTCCTGCACCAGTGGTAGAATTGAAACGAATAATGCGAATTGTTGTCAAATCACAAGCAATTCATGTGTTATTGATGCAAGCAGTCGCAATGCCACAATAACAAGCAGCTTTAACTGCTCACTTGCGAATGCAAGTCAGTGCGGCATCATGGCAGCTTCAAATTCTCGAATTGATACCGAGTGTAGAAATAGTGCAATTGTATGCTCCACATCCTGTAACATCGACACCAGCTGCAATGCCAGTGTGCTGCTGGGGGGTGTGGGAAATGCAATGGATCGCACAACCGCCAGTGCGGCGCTGGCAACAGAGGGCAGTCGACTCACCGACACCCTGAACTGCGCCATCATGGCAAGTCTGTCGTGCAGCATCACGGGCATGGTTCGCAGCGCAATTGTGGGCTGCACAAACGTGGACCTGAGCAGTGCGCTTGGCGCCGAAAACGTGGTAGTCATGGCATCGGATACGGTGGACAATCGCAATTTATCGGGTGTGAACAGCGAGCAGATCGTGTTTGGTGGCGCCAACGGCTCGCGCAATTGGATGATATCCAGCGTCACCGGCACTTACTATGCCAATAACCCTGCAATTACGGCCCCTGTACCCGACTTTGCCGAGTATTTCGAAAACGATGTGAGTGGCGAAGTTCTACCGTATGGTACCTTTATTGCACTGTCGGCGAGCGGCAATGTAAAGGTGGCCATCAGCGGCGATAAGTGGTTTGGAGTGGTCAGCAGTCGGCCCGGGATTGCTGCTGGCGGTGCTGACCTGCACTGGCAAGGCGCGCATGACGTTGATGAGTGGGGGCGCTGGAACTATGATCAGGTGCCCAACAAAGGCTGGAAACGGCGAACACCGGGGGAGCTAGAAAGTTGGCGTCCGCTGAAGCCCAAAGCTCGACTAAATGCAGCGTTCGATCCAAAACGGCCGTATTTGCCGCGGAGTGAACGACCAGCGGAGTGGACGTGCGTGGGACTGGTGGGACAGCTGCGCACACGCGTGGATGCATCGGTGACAGGCGGCGTGTTTATAGCGCCAGACAGCAGCGGGGTCGGCACGACGTCCTTGCAGCCCACAGGAGCGCGGGTGATGCACATTCTGCCGGGGCAGGAATATAGAGCGGACAGGGGCTATGGCATTGCGCTTGCTTTGCTGAAATCATTTATTTAAATAAAATTTAAACAAAAACAAGGTATTGCACTTTTATCACCACACATTCGCGTTAATCGGCTCGCGTTTGCACACTTTTCCGCCAAGTGGCACCCCATTTTGGCTTTAATACGCTCGCATTCGCACCTTTGAGTACAAGGTACTTGACCACTTCCATATGGCCAATGTATTTGACCCATTGCAATGTCCAGTCATCCACTGCGCGCACATTCGCTCCGCCCCTCTCCACCAAGTAGCGCACGATCTCCAGATGTCCACCCAGGCTTGCCCATTCCAGTGCTGAATGAGCACATGAAGAATCTTCACATGCATGCACATTCGCTCCTCCTCCTTCCACAAGGCAGCGCACAATCTCCAGGTGGCCATTTTTGCTTGCCTCTCGTAATGCAATGTCATGCCATACATGCACATCAGCTTTTTCAGTTTCCACCAAATAGCGAACCAGTTGCACATGCCCTTTTTTGCTTGCCAATCGCAGTGCGCATTCATCGCCTTGGTGCACATCAGCTCCACCCTTTTCCACCAAGTATTTCACTCCTTCCAGGTTTCCATTCTTTGCACACTTTCTCAATCCCAGCTTTTTCCACTGCGCATACTGAATGTATCGTGCGGCAATTGCGTGGTGGAGGGAGCTGCACTGAGCCCACCACACCAACCTCTTGTTTCCTAGGTAAGGAAGGATATCATGCCATTCATCCATTTTGTTTCAAAATGAGCAAGCCGGAAAGGGAATGAAAAAATGTGTCGTTTTTATTGCGTTGCCTGGAAAGCGCCTTTGCTTTCCAGATATTCCACCAGTTTTGAATGATCAAAAAGGGATGCCAATCGCAGTGCATAATCCTCCCTTGCGTGCATATCCTCTCCATATTCCTCCACCAAATATTTCATTGCCAACAAAGTGCCCCTTCTTTCCAAATATTCCACTACGCTTGTGTGCCACTTTTTTCTTGCCTTTCGCAATGCTTTTCCACTTTGTGCGTAGACATGAGGTCCACACCGCTCCACCAGGTATTTCACCACTTCCAGGCATCCATGGCTGCTTGCCTCGAGCAATGCACGTTCATCCTTTGCATGCACATTTGCTCCACATCGCTCCACCAGATAGCGCACCAATTGCACATGGCCGTTTCTGCTTGCCGATCGCAGTGCCCATTCACCACCTGCGTGCACATTCGCTCCGTTCTCCACCAAAAAGTTGACCACATTGAAATGTCCATTTTCGCTTGCCCAACGCAGTGCCCATTCACCACCTGCGTGTATATCGGCTCCTTTAAGTACAAGGTACTTCACCACTTCAAAATATCCCTTTTCGCTTGCCAATCGTAGTGCTTTTTCATTCATTGCGTGCACATCAGCTCCGCACCACTCCACCAAGTAGCGAACAACCTCTTTGTGACCTTTTTCACTTGCCCAGCGCATTGCACATTCACTCCACGCATGTACGTCAGCTCCTTTTTCGATCAGATATTGAACCACTTCCAGATGCCCATTTCTACTCGCCCTGGCTAGTGCAGCATCATGGTCTGCGTGCACATCAGCGCCGCACCGCTCCACCAAATACTTGACTGCTTCCAAATTTCCTTGTTTCGCCACATCAATCAAGCCTTGGTCATTCCATTGCGCATGTTGAATATGTGACTCGCTGATTGCGTGGTTCAGTTGACAACACTGCGCCCACCACACAACCTGCTCATATTGAAGAAAAGGAAGGATGTCGTACCACTCATCCATTTCAGCTGAAAATTATGATCTCTGGCAATTGAGCAAGCCGGAAAGGGAATGAAAAAATGTGTTGTTTTTATTGCGTTGCCTGGAAAGCGCCTTTGCTTTCCAGATATTCCACCAGTTTTGAATGATCAAAAAGGGATGCCAATCGCAGTGCATAGTCCTCCTCCCTTGCGTGCATATCCTCTCCATATTCCTCCACCAAATATTTCATTGCCAACAAAGTGCCCCTTCTTTCCAAATATTCCACCACTCCCGTGTGCCCCTTTTTTCTTGCGTTTCGCAATGCTTTTCCACTTTGTGCGTAGACATGAGCTCCACACTGCTCCACCAAATATTTCACCAGTTGCAGATGTCCATACCTGCTTGCACGTTGCAATGCACGTTCATGATTTGCATGCACATTTGCTCCGCACCGCTCCACCAGGTAGCGCACCAGTTGCACATGGCCTCCTTCGCTTGCCCATTGCAGTGCGGAGTCATCCTTTGCATGCACATCCGCTCCCCCAGTTTCGATCAGAAACTGTACCACCTCCAGATGCCCTTGATCGCTTGCACTTCGCAGTGGGTAATCATCATTTTCGTGCACATCCCCTCCTTGAAGTACAAGATACTTGACCACTTCAAAATGTCCCTTTTCGCTTGCCCATGCCAGTGCTGAATAGTTTGAACTATTTTCATTTGCGTGCACATTTGCTCCGCATTCAAGTATGAGGTACTTGACCACTTCCAGGTGACCATACATACTTGCAGTTCGCAGTGCATCGTCATTTCCGGAGTGCACATCCGCTCCGCACCGCTCCACCAAATACTTCACTCCTTTTACATCTCCTTTTTTTGCACATCCTTCCAATCCAAGATATTTCCATTGCACATGTTGGATATGTGACTCGCTGATTAGGTGGCAAAGGTGACTGCATTGACTGTACCACACCAGCTGCTCATATTGAAGAAAGGAAAGGATGTCGTGCCACTCATTCATTCTCAAATGTGGAAATCTTGACAGCTGGAAAGGAAATGAAAAAACTGGTTGTTTTTATTGCATCCCCCTGGAAAGCGCCCTTACTTTTCAAATATTCCACCACGTTCAAATATCCTTTACCGCTTGCCCATTGTAGGGTCCTTTGATCCAGTGCCCATTCATTGTCTACGTCCTCATTCGCTCCTCCTTTTTTAAAAAAAGAGAGCTAAACCAGAGACAAGTCAATTTCATACACCTCTGCCTCTTCTTCCTCGGAACTTGACGGCTTCTTTTCGTCTTCGGTACTGCTTGCCGAATCAGCGCGCTGCGTGCTAATCCAGCTGGTTAAAGTCGACTGCACCGGTTGCTGCACCTGCGACTCCATAAACAGCTTGACATTGTTCACCCAGTGCGCCTTGGCGTTGGGAAAGGCTTGATTGCCCGCCACTGCATCGCTGATCATGGCTTTGTGCTCTTTCATCTGAAACATGAGGCGCTCCACGGTGCCGCGCAACAAAAAGTGGTACACCACCACGTCATCGCGCTGGCCGATGCGGTGGCACCGGTCCATGGCTTGCTGTTCAATCGTCACATTCCAGTACGGCTCGAAAAACAGCACGCGCGTGGCAGCGGTGAGCGTGACTCCCACACCCATGGCAGTGAGGGACAGCAGCGCAAACTGCAGCTGCGAATCGGCGCGCTGAAAGTCATCAATCATTGCTGCACGTTTTTTGACGGTGCTGGATCCATCCATCAGCACAAATTTTGGCAGCAGTTCAGGGGAAGAGGTGCCGATGTACGCGCGGATCAGGCGCAACACGGTTGTCCACTCGGACACAATCAACCACTTTCGGCCGGCGTGCGCTGGATCCAACAGCAAACTGACCAATCGCTCAAGTTTGGAGGAGCGCACGCTCAGCAGCTGCTGCGACTCAAACTCGGGCATGTGCGTCCATGCTTCCTGCTCCAGTTCCTGTGGCTTCCAGCCGCCAGGCAGCTGCTCCACGTGCGCAAAGGTTTGGTCACAGCGCAGGCACGGCAGCACAACCTGCGATTTTTGCATGCGCTCCAGACACTTGGCGCACACACAGTGATGACAGGGCGATAAGCGGTACTCCGCCCACGCGTCCATGCACAGACTGCACTCGGAAAAGCGGTGTTGGAAGCTCTTAAAGTTGGTGGCCAGCTCAGCGCGCAGCAGGCTCAAGTCCCGCAACTTGCGAGAAGCGGGCGGCAATTTCTGAAAGTAGGGCAACACAAGCAGCACGTGACAGGCGGCGCGGCGCAGCTTTGTGATCATTGCAATCATGTGCATGCGCAGGATGTTTCGGATCTGGAACTCTTTCTCCGCCACCGGGTTGGGTCGGCCGTTGGCGAGGAAGCGTGCTCCTCCGCCGCGGTGTTTGTGGAACAGCTTGCGCAAAATGTTGACGCGGGTTTGACAGTACGCGCGCACTTCCTCAAACACGGCCAACTCAGTGGCGGTGGGCACGACTTCAATGGTCAGCACTTGTTTGGGGTGCAAGGTTGGCAGCGCGTCCGACGCCACCAGCTGACATTTTTTCATGCGCAGTGCGTGCTCGCCCAGGATGTCTTCCACTTTGTCAAATGCGGCCTTGGCGTTTTGTTCGGCAAGCTCCACCACATCTTTTTGCCACATCCACTTGGTGGTGTAGGGAGGCAGGCGGATGAGACGGAGGTACGAGTGCAGTTCATCCAGTTTGTTCATGACGGGCGTGGCGGTCACGACCCATTTGTAGCGTGCAATCAAGCACATGCCAGCATGAAAGGCTTTGGCTTTTTGATTCTTCATGTTGTGCGCCTCATCAAAAAAGACGTGACTCCAGTGCTGCTTCATGAGCAGGGGCGCCAGCTTTTTGCGGTCAACAACCAGCGCAGAGTAGGAAACGATGAACACGTGCACGCCGGTGGGCAGAGGGAACGGCGGCTGCACGCCGGTGCGTTTGTACAATTTTTGCAGGTCGATTAATGACATGTGGCTGATGTGGCCTGGAATCAGTTTCGAGTCCAGCTCGCGCGCCCACACCGGCAGCAGCTGAGCCGGACAAACAATGAGGATGGGGTCCAGCTCACAGTCTGATTCCACAATTTGTTTCAGACAAAAGGCGATGCAGATCAGCGTTTTGCCCATGCCGGGCTCATGCAGCAGCAACCCGCCTCGACACTTTTGCGGCAAGCGGGCGCACATCCAGCTGATTGAATCGTGTTGATGCGGCAACAGTGGCACCTTGAGCGCACGCTCCCATTTCTCTGGCTCGGTCATTCCTTTGGCGTAAAGGGGTGGCTGCGCTTAACACAAAAACTCGTTTGATTTGAGTGTGAGTGGGAAAGTCACAAAAATAACGACAAATCACACTCATCCAGAACATCTGTCTGGCAAGTGAGCAAATTTAAGAGGAGGTCACAAAAATATGTTGTTTTTTATTGCATTGCCTGGAAAACGCCCTTGCTTTTCAAATATTCCACAACCTCAAAATGACAGCCCTCGCTTGCCCATTGCAGTGCAAGATCACGATCTGCGTGGACATCCGCTTTTCCTTCTTCAACCAAATAGCGCACCACTTCCAAGTGTCCTTTGCAGCTTGCCCATTGCAGTGCAAGATCACGATCTGCGTGGACATCCGCTTTTCCTTCTTCAACCAAATAGCGCACCACTTCCAAGTGTCCATTGCGGCTTGCGCATCGCAGTGCGTCTTCATCAAATGCGTGCACATCCGCTCCTCCCACCTCGACCAGGTAACGCACCACTTCCAAGTGTCCATTGCGGCTTGCGCATCGCAGTGCCCATTCCCAACCTGCGTATCTTATAACACATGCGTGCACATTCGCTCCGCACCGCTCCACGAGGTATTTCACCACCTCCAGATGCCCGTTTCGACTTGCCCGAAGCAATGCTTCTTCACCCCATGCGTGCACATTCGCTTTTCCAGATTCCACCAAATAGCGCACCATTTCCAGGTGACCATTCCTGCTCGCCTCTCGCAGTGCTTCTTCATCATCTCTGTGCACATCCGCTGCGCACCGCTCCACCAAATACCGGACTCCTTGCACGTCTCCATTCTTTGCACATTCTGTTAATCCCAACCGTTTCCATTGCACATGTTGGATATGCGACTCGCTGATTCCGTGGAAGAGTTGACTGCACTGCGCATACCACACCATTTTCGGATACGAAACATGGGGAAGGATATCGTACCACTCATCCATTTGATCCGAAAGAGAGAGAATGATGAGAGGGAAGCCATGAAAAAATGTGTGATTTTTATCTCATTTCTTAACAATTTGACTTTTCAAGTTGCCATTGAAGGAAACATGAAGATCATGAAGTGAAATCAATTTTTAACTTTTTTGCCAATCTCATTTTCATTTTGCTGAAACGAGTGGAACCATATTCGCAGAAGGTTTCAGAAGGTTGTGTGCAGCTTGGGCGAACGATTGCACAAAAGCCGAATCAAGTGACATGCATATGGTTATAAATTGGCGATCACTCGCGTGCTCAGCATCAATTGTTGACAACGACAATGGCAAGTTGCGGATCCTATGAAATTCCATGCCTTTTATCCTTGGAAGACTTGATGTTGCATTATGTTGGTCTTTTCCTTGGAGAGATGAACGAAGAAACCGGGGAGATGGTAAAACAATCCCTTCGTGTTGTGTTTGAAGCATTTGATGTCAACACAAAGTTCGAATCGCTGATGGTCAAGGGTGGCTGGTACCTGACTGGAAATGACAATGATGTGAATTTCCTGGAGATTGTGCGAATTCTTGATGCAACGTTTGCCACCGTCCTTGGCCACGACCGAGGCATGAAAACCCGCCAAACCACTGGACTGTTTCTGCTTGCTTTGTTCAAAGTGCCTCACATACAAGCAATGTTGAGTCCTGAACTGGCGGCGAAGCTCACCGCGTTGAAGTCAGTGGATCCATCCTCCTGCGTGACTGAAGTGTGCGAAATTCTGATGCTACCAACCAAGGGACAGTTCCCGCCTTTTCACCCCGTAGCAAACATTTCTGAAATGCATTTGCGCACGTTGCCCCTCACACTCAAATTTGACGGCCAGAAAGTTGAAGCAGTGAGTTTCGGCACTCCTCCAGATTTATACAGCGCTGTGAAGGCTTTGCTTCCTGATGACGTGCAACCAAATGAAGGTGCTGCTGTTCACATCTCCCTCGTCAGTTCCGCCAGAGCGCAAACACTTGATCGTTCCAAGCTCACCGCGTTCATGGAAAATTGGGAAGGCATTATTACTCATGTCGAGCACTACACCGAATTGATGAGCACCGAGTCACTCAACTACTCGCGTTTCAAAACGTGTTTCATGCTCCGCTTCACATGTCCACCAGTCATCATTCGATTTATTCTAGCGTTCAACGAGGAGTTTTCGCAAAATGTTGACCACGATCAGTTCCACATCACTGTTGCAGTCCGTCCACGCAGCTTGCTCTAAACATTGACCAACTGCAAGGTGTTCATGTCAAACATGTTTAAAGTAACACAAAGGCGCTGTCATTCCATCGTGAATAAAAACAACACATTTTTGGACTTTCTTTCAGATTTGTTCATTTGCCAAATATTATGGATGAGTGGTACGACATCCTTCCCTGTCTTCAAAACAAACAGTTGGTGTGGTACAGTCAATGCAGTCAACTATTCTACGCAATCAGCAGCAGATACATTCAACAAGCGCAGTGGAAAAAGCTTGGATTTGCTTTGCTTGCAAAGGATGGAGATTTGGAAGGAGTGCGCTATTTGGTGAAGCGGTGTGGAGCGGATGTGCACACATGGAATGAATGGGGTAATGATGGACTGCAATCGGCAAGCATTGGAGATCATCTGGAAGTGGTCAAGTATCTTGTACTTGAGAAAGGAGCGGATGTGCACGCAAGGAATTCATGGGGTCGTGATGCATTGCAAACCGCAAGCATATATGGTCGCCTGGATGTTGTGCGCTTTTTGGTGGAGCGGTGCGGAGCTGATGTGCACGCACGGGATGAATTTGGTCATGATGCACTGCGATTGGCAAGCACACATGGTCACATGGAAGTGGTGCGCTACTTGGTCGAGGTAGGAGGAGCGGATGTGCACGCATTGGATAAAGGAACACTGCGCATGGCAGGCCGGTATGGACGTTTAGAGGTGGTCAAGTACCTTGTACTTGAGGGAGGAGCGGATGTGCACGCACTGAATGACGACGCACTGCGTTTGGCAAGCTTGTATGGACATTTGGAAGTCGTTGCTTATTTGGTGGAAAAGGGGGCGGATGTGCACGCAGAAGCCGAACTAGCACTACTATGGGCAAGCTGCAATGGACACATGAATGTGGTGCGCTTCTTGGTGGAGAAAGGAGCCAATGCGCATGCACAAAATGACTGGGCACTGCGTCGAGCGAGTGCATATGGACATGTGCAAGTGGTACGCTTTTTGGTGGATAAATGCGGAGCGGACGTGCACGCAGAAAATGATGATGCATTGCGAGTAGCAAGCGAGAGTGGCCATCTGAATGTTGTGCGCTATTTGGTGAAGAACGGAGCGGATGTGCACGCAAGGAATGATTACGCCATGCAATTCGCAAGTGCAGCAGGCCACTTTGAAGTTGTTTGCTTTTTGGAAAGCAAAGGCGCTGTCATTCCATCGTGAATAAAAACAACACATTTTTTCATTCCCCTTTTCTTGAATTGTTTGCAGGCAGATTTAAATGGACGAGTGGCATGACATCCTTCCCTGTCTTCAAAACAAGCAGCTGGTGTGGTACAGTCAATGCAGTGAACTATTCTACGCAATCAGCAGCAGATACATTCAACAAGCGCGCTGGAAAAGGAAAGGCTTGGCGAAAGTGGCAAAGGAAGGAGATTTGGAAGGAATGCGCTATTTGGTGGAAAAGGGAGCGGATCTTCATTCAAAGAATGAAGAGGCACTGCAAGCGGCAAGCGAGAGTGGACATTTAAACGTGGTGAAATATTTGGTGGAAAAGGGATCAGATGTGCATGCAGGGGCTGAATATGCACTGCGTTTGACAAGCTGCTTTGGTCATTTGGAAGTGGTGAAATACCTGGTGGAGAACGGAGGTGCGGATGTGCACGTATTACATGAAGACGCTCTGCGAGCAGCAAGCAAGCACGGGCATGTGGAAGTGGTCAAGTACCTTGCACTTGAATGCGGAGCGGATGTGCATGCCTGCCATAATTCTGCATTGCGAGATGCAAGCGAAAATGGGCACGGAAAAGTGGTGGAATGTTTGGTTGAAAATGGAGGAGCGGATGTGAACGCATGGGAGGGCGAAGCACTACGAAACGCAAGCTGGCATGGACACTTGGAAATTATGCGCTGTTTAGTCAAAAATGGAGCCGATGTGCATGTATGGAATGAGAAAGCATTGCAAACGGCAAGTTTCAACGGGCATCTGGATGTGGTGCGCTACTTGGTGGAGGAGGGAGGAGCGGATGTGCACGCCGATGATGATGCTGCACTGCGATGGGCAAGGCAATACGGTCATTTGGAGGTACTAAAATATTTGGAAAGCAAAGGCGCTGTCATGCCATCGTGAATAAAAACAACACATTTTTTCATTCCCCTTTTCTTGAATTGTTTGCAGGCAGATTTAAATGGACGAATGGCATAACATCCTTCCCTGTCTTCAAAACAAGCAGCTGGTGTGGTGGGCTCAGTGCGGCTCCCTCCACCACGCAATTGCCGCACGATACATTCAGCATGCGCAGTGGAAAAAGCTGGGATTAAGAAAGTGTGCAGAATTTGGAAATTTAAAAGGAGTGAGATATTTGGTGAAGGTGTGCAAAGCCGATGTGCACGCAGAGTCTGCATTACGTTGGGCAAGCGAGTTTGGGCATTTGAAAGTGGTCAAGTACCTTGTCCTTGAGTGTGGAGTGGATGTGCACGCCTGGCATGAAGACGCACTGCGTTGGGCAAGCACTTTTGGTCATTTGCAAGTGGTCAAGTATTTTGTGGAGGAGGGCGGAGCGGATGTGGACGCAATTGGTCGATATGACAGTAGTGCATTGTGTGAAGCATGTGAGTATGGTCACTTTGATGTTGTTCGCTATTTGGTGGAAAAAGGAGGAGCGGATGTGCACGCAGATGATGAAAGAGCACTGCGATTGGCAAGCTTGTATGGACATTTGGAAGTTGTGCGCTATTTGGTGGAAACTGGAGGAGCGGATGTGCACGCAAGGAATGAACAAGCATTGCGATGGGCAAGCGTGAATGATCACCTCGAAGTTGTGCGCTACTTGGTGGAAACTGGAAAAGCGGATGTGCAGGCAATGAATGACTGTGCACTACGTTGGGCAAGCGAGAATAGTCAGCTGCAAGTGGTGGAATATTTAAAAAGTCGGGGCGCTTTCTTGGCAATGCAATAAATTTTGCATGATTACTCGTGTCTCGGTACTATCGATGACCCGATCCCATGCAAACGGAGAGGCCGAGCAGAACCATTTCACGACTTCCCATTCGTACGCTTCCATGATTGTCTCCCATGCACCATCTTTGCGACGCTGGATCGCGAACGGAGTACAGCCGTCCTTTGTGTACCCGAGACTGGCAGATGTGCTGTTGTAGTTTAGCACCTCGATAATGAGCGCGGTGTTCTCGCTCGTTTTCTCGTGCGAAACGATCACTTTCTCAAAGCGACCCATGAAAACGAGCGGGTACACATCGAGCCGCTGAATTTTCTCTTCAAACAATCCGTTCGTCCTTTGAGACAATTCGGCCCACTCCTCGGTCTTGTCAAAGAAGAAAGTGCGCCCATCATCTTGGAAAGGAAAGAGTTTTCCCGCAAGTGAAAGGTGCGACGCCGCTGGACCGTCCAGTATTCGCAACGCAAATACTGCTCGGAAAGGAAGGTAAACACTCGTTTCAACTGCACCTGCAAAACATTCGGTCTTAAACGTCTGGCGCTGGATGACAAGTTTCCTATTATCCGGGAGTGTTGCCACCTCTTCCACGATACCAAATTCGTCACAAGATTTTTCAAAGTAGTCATCCATCACGTTTGTTTTCACACAGCTGAGACAAACAAAATTAAAAAAAAGTACATTTTGAACGCATTCATTCATCTGTTGCCTGAATCTACGAAAAAAATAAATCCTTTATTTCACAAAGCAGTCTGGCATGGAAGGAATTGCCAGTCTTCGGGACGGCACACAGGGGGTTCGTTACCCTCCAGGTGCACAGCAAAGCATTTTACAGGACTTTCAGCGGAATCCGCGCTCGCAAGTGGATCACTACCCGCGCCTCATCACCACCGGCCGGGACATGCACAACCTGAACGCCGGTCCCATTCAAACGGGCGCAGCAGCCATGAACAACCCCGCCTACTTTTCCAACAACGAGCTGTTTCCCGATGCGCCGCTGCCGTTCTTTCGCCAACGCAATGGCGGTCAGTTCAACACGGATTGGCACCTGCCGTCGGGGCTGTTTCGCCAGAACCGCCACGAAACGTTCAGCGAGGAGCTGCACGGGCCGCCCAGCTGCCGGTACAACCCGGAGGTGTATGGAAATGCCAACATCGACGGCCGCATCCGCAACTATACATCACTTGCAGACAAAAACCGCATTGGGCACGGCGCGTACAATGACTACATTCCGCTGGATGATGAGTACCCAGGCGCAGAGGCGATTAAATTTCGGCGTGGTGGCGCGGGTCCCTTCCCGGGCGGACCCAATCCCTGTTCGGTGAAAGAAGGGTTCGGGAATGGCATGCAGAAAACGGAACGCCGTCGTGTGAACTATGATTTGGCGCGCATTCCCTACTCGGAGGAGCTGCTGCGTGGGTTGGTGTTGCTGAACCCGCCCATTGAAAACGTGTTCCCAAACCGGCACGGTGGCGCGGGCGCGCCTTACCTGGCAATGGGCAGCCTCTACAACCCGCAGCTGCACATGCCGTCCACCTACGGCGGTCCGGGGCAGAAGCACTACTGGCGAAATGAGGGGGTGGATGAGGTGAATGCGCACTTTCCAATTTACAGGCCCAAGTTTATTGGCAAGCAAATGATCTACCCCGAGTTTGGGGAGTCGAACAGCGTGATGCGACCGCAGGCGCGCGCGTTTACAGAAAACGGCGTCCGCACCCCGGCTGGGCTGTACGGCATTCACAATTAAGCCCTGCAGTCGTCGGGTTTCAGTTGCGGTCCGGCACGTGGGATGACGCCCCGCAGGTCCCACAGCGGCGCAACGATGTACAGATAAATGCAGGCGCCCGCAAAGGCCAGCGCAGCCAGGAACAGAATCAGTGTTGTGTACATTGCGTGAGACTTTCTGAAGAATTGAATTTATTAAATGCCTTTCATTTATCGTTATTTTTTAACTCTCGTCCATTTCCTTCAGCAAATCCATCACGTTGGAGTGCTCAATGGCCGAAGTGTCGGCGGCTTCACTGGCTTTCAGCTCGGCCAGCGTGGTTTTGCCCTTCTTGGCCAGCAGCTGCGTTTCCTCAATGCGCCGCTTGTTCTCCGCCTTGTCCTCCTCCTGCTGATTCTTCATGCTGGCCATGAACTCGGCGATGCGCTCCTGCTCGTACAGCAGCGGCACCAGCGTGCGCACCTTTTCGGGGTTGTCCTCGTCTTCCACCACCACGTCGATGTTGGGCAGCAGGGACCACTTGTACATGCCCACGTTGAACAGCTGGTGGTACAGCTTGCACTCGTCCCGGTCGTTGTACGCGCGCGCCAGCCGCCGGTTGTGCTCCACGCACTGCGCGTACGTCTTGAACGCACCGGAAAACTTGATGGCGATGTCCTTGTAGGGATCAACCAGGCCGCCGTTCTTTTCAAACGCCTCCTTGTCCACCATGAAGGAGAAGGACACGAACTTTTGGCCCTTGACTTGCAGCGGGTCCTCCGCGGGCCGGCGATCGCCGTCGTCCAGCTCGTCGTCGTCAAATGGCACGAGCGTGGGCTCCGGGTTGCGGGCCTGCATCCTGGCTTGGCGCTGCAACGCTCGACGGCGGGCCATGGACAACTGCGCTTCTTTTTTGGGCGGCATGATCTGAACCGCCATCCGAATTTTCATTTTCCGAGTAAACGAATCATTTCATGTTCGGGCATTCAAAGGAAAAAAGATGTCAACAACAGCCCATGAAGTGGCAGTTTATTCCCGACCGGCACGTCCGGCAGCGCTTTGATGTGGTGGCGTTGGCGGTGAGCAACATGTGGCCAGTTGTGGAAAAGGCAGCGGCTGACATGGAATGGAAAGAGAATAAAGTGCGGTTTTATGGCGTGTTTATTAACGTCATGATGATGCAACAAAAACACATTTTAGGCACGGGACACGCGGATCTGAAGGATTGGAGCGCCGACCGATTCTTTCGCGCGTCGGTGGAACATTACAGGTTGGGACAAATTTTACCGCATTTGTGGGAAAGGCTGGGGGAGCTGCATGATCCAGCGTTTCAGCTGGCCATTCTGGACATGCTCATGCACCACGCCGACGACCAAATTTATTTCCTGTTGACAGAAAAGAGGAAAGGAAAATGAAGAAACAATTCGGTCCATGCACCGCAAAATGGGTTCAGTGCACAATAAAAATTTGGAATGTTTTCAAACGTTTGTATGGAAGATTGCCCCATTGGATTCGATGAATGGTATCATGTCATTCAGTTTCTTTCAAATGCCGATCTTTTTCGTTGGATACAGTGCAACTCCATCTGCAAAACACTTGCTCAACGGGAGCTGACAACACGAAAGTGGATAAAAAATGGACTCTTTCTCACTATCCAAACAGGAGATTTATTTGGTGTGCGCTATTTGGTTGAAAACGTCGGAGCTAATGTGCACGCTCTGAATGACCGAGCACTGAGAAACGCAAGCAGGAACGGACATTTGCAAGTGGTTCGCTATTTGGTGGAGGTGGGAGGAGCGGATGTGCACGCAGATCATGAAGAAGCTCTGCAATGGGCTTGCACGAATGGAGATTTGGAAATAGTTCGTTATTTGGTGGAGAAAGGAGCGAATGTGCACGCATGCAATGACTGGGCACTGCGAGAGGCGAGCAGGAACGGACATTTGGAATTGGTACGGTTTTTGGTTGAAAAAGGAGGAGCTGACGCGCACGAATGTGATGAAGCAGCGCTGCGAGCGGCGAGCTGGTTTGGTCATCTCGCAATAGTTCGATATTTGGTTGAAAAGTGTGGAGCTCATGTGCACGCTCTGAATGAAGATGCAGTGCAATTTGCAAGTCGGAATGGTCAATTGGAAGTCGTCAAGTACCTTGTGGAGGAGTGTGGAGCGGATGTGCACGCCGGAAATGACGATGCACTGCGATGGTCAAGCAAGAATGGTCATCTGGAAGTGGTCAAGTATTTGGTGGAAACTGGAAAAATGGATGTGTATGCATGGAATGACAATGCAGTGCGATGGGCGAGCCAAGAAGGTCATTTGAAAGTGGTGAAATACCTGGTGGAAAATGGAGCTGATGTGCACGCATGGAATGACGATGCCCTGCGATGGGCAAGTCGATTTGGACAATTGTATATGGTCAAATACCTTGTACTTGAATGCGGAGCCGACGTGCACGCAAGGGATTACTCCGGTTATGATGCACTGCAATTGGCAAGAGAAAACGGACATCTGGAAGTGGTGGAATATTTGAAAAGCAAGGGCGCTGTCTTTGTGGAAGAGGAATAAAAACAACGCATTTTTCCACTTCCTTGTATTTTAATGTTTGGCGTTGGGAATAGTGTATGTCTTGCACTGTGTCGAACTTTTTATTCACTGAATCTTGCTTGCAATAAATTGAATTTTTTCAATGAATTCCCATTTCCATTTTCAATCACATGGAGATGGCAGCCAATTTTTTGTCACACAAAGAGTGTCAGGCATGGATAGAGATGCTAGACCGCCCCTCTGCACAACTGTTGAGCAATTCTATGCGCGTGTGCAGGCGAATCACACTGACAGATGAACAAGCTGCAAAGTTATTGTTTGACCGAGCCCTCTCAACCTTTCCCAAATTACATCAACTGATGTCGGATGAATACGGCAACACGTGGAAACCTTCTGTACTCGGCCACATCATTCGGGTGTGCGGGTACGAAGCGGGCGGAAAATTTGAAAAGCATGTGGACGACGAGCTGCAATTAAACTGGGAGCAATGCGGCCTGGCCACTTTTATGGTGTACTTGAACAGTGTGCCGTGGGAGCATGAAGGAGCCACACGATTTTTCAACGAGCGAGGGGAAGTGGTGCGCCGCATTCAACCGAGCGAAGGAACGGCCATATGCTTTCCGGTGCACAATGTGGTGCATGATGGCCAACCGCTGCTGCATGGCAAAAAGTATATCCTACGCACGAGTGTTATATACAACCTGGAGCACTGCAAGGATGAGGACAAGTGGAAAGAAATTGTGGCCGAGCAAGACCTTTTGAATCATCCTGAGCTCAGTGAACTGGAACTGTTTAAGGTGGAAAAGGAGTTGCAGGCCAAGGTGCGCGCGTATAAAGCATTGGAATAAACACTCAAAATACAGAAGGAATTTAGAAAGAATCAATTTATTGCAGCAGGTCGTACTCAATTTCAATGTGTTGTCGGCGCGTGGACGCCAGTTGTCGGGCATAAAAGTTTGGACACTCACGCGCCGCACACAGCTTGGCCGTTTCCACGTCCCCATTCTGACACTTGGAGCACACATCCCAGCAGCCCGCTTCCTTTTCCTTGGCTTGTTGCAGGCGTGCTTCCTTTTTTTGCAGCAGGTGCGCGTGAGCTTCTCCACCGCGGCAGGCATCGCAAACACCAGGGCGTAAAATGAACGTACTGCACCCGGAGTTGGCGCACTTCATTTCATGCACAAATTCCGCACCGACCGACTCGCTTTGCTGCTGCTGGCGCATGTGCCACGCCACGTTGCTTTTTTCAGGCCGGAGGGACGCCACCTGCCGCGCGATGTTTTGAAACCCCTCATTGCCGTGCACAATCTTGATGATCTTTTCCACGGCGCTGAGCGCGTCCTGGGCATACTTGTCATAGTCGATGGGCAGGTTGTGCGCAATCACAAAGCCAGGATCTTCCGTCACTTCGCCCACCTTGGTCACGCCGCAGCTGGGCTGGATGTACACGTACGGAATGCGGCTGTTGGCGCTGCACTCGTAGTTTGTGTCTCTTGCATACGCCCGACGCGCCGCCGCCACGTGCGCAGGCGGAGATTTCACATCATACTCTCCCAGTGGTTTGGACAGGCCCTGGCTTTTGATGATGTCTGTGATGTCCACCTGCCCGCGCTTGATGCGAGCGATCGTACGTAACACGAGCTTGTACGCGTCCATGCTCCGCCCTTCCTGCAGGAGGAGCACCAAGTACTGGCGCATGACTCGCCGCACAATGGGCAGCTTGTCCCGCTTCACGCTGTCAATGCCCTTGAGCAGCAGTTCCTTGTGGAATTCCTTGTGGGAGGGGGAGGTGTACATTTCGCAAGCATAATTCTTCTTCTGAATGAACAGCGGGTTCTTCATGACCTCCTCCACTTTAAACTGCACTTTGGGCGGCATGCGTTCATTCAGGAAGCGCTCCAGCTTGCGACCTTCTTCAAACGCGCGTTCCACGCTGCTCACACCCGCCACCCCCACCATGATGGAATCGGTGTTGTGCACAACGAGTCGGCCAACACCTGCTGCAAAGTGATGGTTGACTGTTTCAAGGTCGTACACATAGTCATCACACGGCTCCAGGGCTTGGATCTTTTTGATGGCATCAGAATTTTTTCGTTGCCTTTGTCCATTGCGTGCACAAGTGAGGCGATACACGTTGGGTGCATCAATTCGTGTGTGAATTGAAACGGGGTGATCCAGTGAAGCTGCCAGAAAAAATAATCTTGCAGCAGCAATTTTTCCCTGATGATCACATCGAATGTATCCGTGGGAATCCTGGTCACCACCGTCCCCAGCACAATAACCTTCCCAAAAGGAAAGTCTGATGTGACGTGGCGTATTCAGTATTGCGTCGAGCAAAATTCCACATGGTCCATCGGCATAAAATAGGCCCCAAGCATACGCCGCATCCTCGGAGATGTCGCAATCCATTTCCACACAATTTGGTAAATCGGCGTGCATCAATTCTTCGCCAACGTGCAGTTCATCCGGCGTTACTATTGTGCCATTTGGCCTCAAAAGAGAATGGTCCAGCGTAACATCCACGACTCCGGTATGTGTTAATACGCGTTGCAATGGGTTGCCGTATTTGTGTCGGATCACCCTTTGAATTGGAGTCCATCCTTGATCAGACCACACCTGATATCCAGGCATTGCGTCACAGATTTCTTTCGCTTGCCCATGCGAACTTGCAACCCAACGGCCATCTCCGACATTTTCAATGTTGCGGTACGCGATTCGTTCTGCACCCTCGGCAGTCAAAAATTTAACCAGCACTGGCGTGTCAGCGCTCACTGAATCCCCGTAATACACCGTGCATCCCTTCTCCTTTTCCACCAGGTCCTTGCTTTTCATCAGCAGGCTGCGCCCAAATGCGGTCACGCTTGACGACAGAATGATGAGCGGAATGATGCTAGTTGGCGAGCCGCAGAAGCCGTACAACGAGTTGGCGCTCACTTTCAGCGCCAGTTGCAGTCGGTCGTAAATGGCGTGCTGCAGCGAGTCCGGCGCGCAGCCATTCATCTTGGCTTTCACTGTCCGTCTCTCAGCCAGCAAGCGGTCAAGAATGGAGGGGAGGATGCCCTTTTTGACGGCAGGCAGCAGAAATGCGGCGCCGGTGTCGGGCGCAACCACGTACTGCGCAGGCGAAAAGGAAGAAGAAGCGAGATCTTGCGGCAAAATGACGGTGGTGTAGCACACATTGTGTTGCAGCATGATGGAAGGATACAGAGAGGTGTAGTCCAGGCAAACGGCGAAGCGGTCGGGGTAGTAGCCAATCTTTGGGGCCAGCACGTACGCGCCCTTGAACTTGCCGCCACTTTCCTTCTTTTCGTGCTGCGGAGGCAGGATCATGTTGCGGCTTTCGAACTCGGGCAGCAGTTGCATGATGGCTTTTTGTTGCTCGCCGCGGTACACGAGCACCGACAGCGTGGCGCCCGTCACCACCGACATTTGCAGGTAACCAAGCAAGAGTTGCAGCTTGTTATCAATGCAGGGGCAGAGCTCGGCGTCCCACTTGCAGTAATCCTCCACCACGTGCGGGTCAGTGGCGAACTTGGTGGTGATCACGTAGTGCGGCAAGTCAATCTTGGAGCAGCCCAGCACTTCCTTGGACACAAAGCCCAGGCCGTACGACTCAAACTTTAAGCTGGCTTGCACAACGGGGAGCAGGTCAAACTGCGTGCGGCCGGGGATGACTGCCATGTAGTACTGCTTTGTGCCTTTCTGCTTGCTGGAAAAGGAGCGCGCCATGAGCGGGCAAGCAAAGCCGCGCAGCCGGCTCCAACGCTGCAAGCCGTCGGCGTGCTCGGTTCGGCGCCGGGAAGCCTCGCCGCCCGTTGGCTTGAAGCGGTTCATGAGGTAGGGAACGTCAAAGTTGGCAATGTTGTAGCCGGTGAGGATGTCGGGATCCACGGCGTGCACAAATGCAATGAATGCTTGGCACATTTCGGCTTCGCTCCGGTGGAAGCGAGTGATGTAGGGCGAGCCCATTTCGGAGGTGGTAACTTGCCCCTGGCTTTCGTGTGCGCGCGGCAAGCGGGCGGAAAACACGACACATTTTTCACGCAGTGGGTCCACGCTTTGGCCAAACCGCAGCACCTGCGCTGCAATGCAAATGACGGGATCCATGGACGCGTCGGGAAACACGTTGGGCCGCGCCGCAACTTCAATGTCGAAGCTCAGCACCACAATGGGCGCAACGGCTGACAGGTTTGGCTGGTCACAGATGTCATGCATGTGCACAACGCACTCAACGCCACACGTTGAAACGCGCTCCGCATCGCACATCACCTCTTTGATGGGCGGAATAAACAACCAGCTACCTGGCCGGTGCCCGCTTTCCGTGATGTACTGCTGCTCAAAGCTGACACGGTGGTTGTGCACATCGCCCAAGCCCAACCCACGCACGCGGCCGTGTTGGATGGCTTTCACAAACCTGTCTCGCAGCGGTTCTTTCGGAAAGCGCAGCCGAAAAAAGGAGGCGGGTTGTTCGCAGGCAGTGTACACCACGGTTTTTTGCACACGCTGTGCATGAATGCAGAACCTGCCTTCCACGTCGGCATCACTCAACGGCGGCTCGAGTGAGAAAGCAGCCTGGCGAGCCTGGTGTTCAGTGGCACGCACGCGTCGTCGAATCTGCGCATTCTCGTTTTCAACGGCGTCGTACACTGCAGGCGCGGTGACGGGCGTGTTTCGAATGTAGATGTGCGGTTGAAAGTCGAGCACGCGCACACAAATGGAGCGGCCGTCGGACAGCACGCCAAACAGCAGCACCTCCGTGCACCAGTGGAACGCGCCGGCGCCACCACAGCGGTCTCGGCGGTCCACATCCAGCAGCTGGAACGTAAAAGGCGAATGGCAGTGCAGGTCGGCGTTCAGTTCGGTTAGCGGAATGGCTCGGCGCTGAAAGGGGTCCATAACACACTGGCTTGCTTCCAGTGCGCCAAAGTTTAAGTGCAACCAAACGAGTCAAAAATGCTGCATTTGGGCAAAACCAAAAAGTCATTCTTCAAAACCTGTGGAAAACTGGGTTGCAAGTGCAAAGGGTCGTCGTCATATACACGACTGCGATTTCCCGAATCCACACCGGTGCCCCTACGACATGCACATGCCCCGCCTCCCTCTCCTGTGGACTTTCCTGCAGAGCAGGAGGAAAGCATCGAAGACGCGAACGAAGGCAGTGCTTCATCATTGTGATTTATTGTTCACTGAATCCAAAACAAAATAAAAAAAGCACATGCAGCTTGCTGTTCAAATCATTTATTTTTCGTTTTCAGCAAGGCCTGGACACTTGTGATTCGGATGGGATGATCTCGCGCAAGTGACGAGTTATCTCTTCGGCCACCGCCTCGACACTCTGCATGCCATTTATTATGCGAATATTATCAGCAGCCACGCGGGGGTCTGTTGCCAGCTCAAGATATTTCTGTCGGAGTGCCCGCTGGAATTCCAAATTCTTTTCAAAGACGTCCGTAGCAGTTCCGGCGCGCCGCTGAAAAGACACGTCCGCAGCACAGTCAATAAAAAGCACCATGTCTGGCACAAGCATCCCCTCATGCATTTCCACCAGAGAAGACAGGTCGATTCCTTGCGTTGTTTGGTAGGCAAACGTGGAGTACTTGTAACGGTCACACAGAACATGCGTGCCGGTTCGAAGTGCGGGCTCGATGTGCTGTTGGATGTGATTCCAACGGTCTTTGACAAACATTTCGGCAAAGCAGTGCGCATTGCTTCTAACATTACGAGATGCAGCCATGGCACGTCGGATTTCCAAAAACGTGCGGGTCGGTTCCCTGGTTATGTACACATCGTTGGCCTTGCTTGCTTCCAAGATATATGCCAACGCTTTGCAGATCTGTGTTCCTTTCCCGCTGCCGTCGATGCCCTCGAAAACAATGAATTTCCCTCTTGCCATGGGCAGTCGTGGTCATCGAGGAGCCAAATTCCTTTCAACATTGAAACCCAAAGGTGGAAAATTAGAGGAGAAAGGGGAAGAATTTGCGAGATTACCCATTTGTCAATTTCACCAGTTCGCTGACCAGGCACTTTAGGCCGTCCTTGTCGTAGCCGAGCAGGTCCATGGGCAGCACGTCCCGGGGGTCAAACGCTGTGCCAATCACACGAAAGCGTTGGTAGATGCGCGCCACCAACTCGGAGCAGAACACGCGCTGCGCCAGATCTGGGTACAGCGATTCAGCCAAATTGCGCGTGCTGCGTAAACAGGGAAGGGCCGCGGCAACCAGAGGCCACAAGCTCTTGTCGTACGCGCGGCGGTGGTACTTGAGGCACTCCCTTTCCATTTTCTTTCGCAGTGCGTGCCGCCGGTCAATCACGTTCCAGTTCATGAAGGATGTGGACGCAAAGTTGAACGGGTTGCGAATGAGCGGTGCCCAACACACCTCGCCTTCGTACGTGTCGATGACGTCAGCAAGCCGGCGGATGCACACGCCAAAGATTTGCTTTTTGGTGATGGCATCCGGCGCACTGGATTTGGCAAGCAGCGTGGATTCCATGACGTACACAGAGCCCAGTTCCAGATGGTTGCCAAGCTTGCCCATGTCTTCGGGCCGCAGCACCAGCCCGACGTGCGAGATTTCGCCACGCCCCACCACGACTTGCTGCCCGAGTTGAACCGCACGAGATGCCACGTCAGTGCCTCGGAAGCACAGCAAATCGAGTGTGCACATCTGGCTTTCCACGTCAGCTAGCCGTGCCTTTCTTTGTTGGGGGAATTTGGGAATGCTGTTGCTGTCACTCTTCATTGTTGCAGCTGTTTTTTGGAGAAACTGTGATTTATTTTATTTCAATCATATCACCAACCCTCCGGGATTTCATCATCCTCTTCTTCACTATCAAGCCGCTGTTCTGATCGGAGCGGCACACTGCTGATGCGGCGGTCAGCTCGCACCACACGCTCGTGGTAGGTTTCGAACTGATCTGCGCTATTTGACAAGGCAAACGGCATCCCGTCCTGCTCCTCTGCTGCTGGAGGAGGAGGCTGTGAGCGCGTGTCTGGCTGGGGCGCTGGCTCTTCCACCGCAAGCAGATGCACCATGTTTCGGCACAACGGGCAGCGCAGGCTGCGGTCATCCAGAAGGCGCAGGCAGCAGCTCAGACACAGTTTGTGGCGGCAAGGCAAAACCACCGTGCAGGCAGTGAGCATGATTTGGTCCATGCACACTGGACAGCTGTCCGTTTCACTCGTGGGGGCTTCAGGCTGCTGACCGTTGATCCACCGCTCCAATGCGGCGTGAAAGTCTTCTTCTTGCTGTTGGCAGTCCTCCCACATTTGGCTGCACACGCGCATCGTTTCTTGGGCAGCTGGCTTTTCCAGCACGACCTTCATGCGCGTGACTAGCTTCTCCTCCTGCTCTTTTTGTTGCATGGAGGAGGTGAGCTTGTCGATGCGCGACAGCGCCACGCGCAAGCAGTCCACGTCCTCGGTTTTTATGTCGGGAAACACGGCGAGCGAGTCCTGCACAATGCTGCGGCGCTGGAGCATGGCGGCTTTTGTTTTTTGCACTCGCTCGTGTTCCAGTCGGATGTCTTTCAGCTGCTGTAATAAATGCGCTTTGCACTTTTCCTGTTTTTCGTGCAGTGAGCTGCGCTGCACCTGCAGGTTGTGCATCTGCATCCAAAACGCATCGATTTGCTGCACCCGGCTTTTGCTCAGCTGGGTCACTGTTGGTGTGGTGGGTCGGGCGCGTGTGCCCACCTTCCGAATGGGAGCCGCCTCAACCCTGCGACGACCGGGTTTGGTGCTGCCAGACGTGACTTTGGCGGGTGGCATATCCTTTTTTTATTTCCCACGGGTGCTGCTTTGGGTGGAAAAGGTGTTATTTTTATGCTGACATGCAGCGTTTAATTTTTACTTTCAATGGCAAACACCAGTCGCAATGTGGGGCCGGCGGCACCGGGCGCCAGTCCCGTGGTGATGAGCGCTCCCGTTTTATCCACCAGCCGCACACGGAACCCGGTTTTGTTGGTGCGTGGAAAATATTTGATGGGGCGTTGGCCGCCATCCTCCCAGCGCCACAGGCACCAGCCCAGCCCGGTCTGGATTTCAAACAGCGGCGCTTGAAACGTGATGCTGCTGACAATGGCGTTGTTGCCGCTGGGGCTGGAGCTGGAGGAGCCTTCGTTCATCACGCCCAGCTCTTCCACGATCAAGTTAAAGTACTGGTCCGCCACCACGGCCGCAAAGTAGGGGTACTGAAACTCCACCAGCGCAATGCTGAAAATGCCGCGCTTGTTTGGGATGTTAAACTGGAACTCGTTGTTGTTGGGGAAGGCCACGGTGTCTCGCTTGGACGCGTCAAAAGACACGTAGGTGACGTTGTTCATTGCCTGGCACGGCAGGTGCTGATACAAGCCTCCATCTCGGCCCACGGAAATGCTGTCGTTTCCAAGTGTCTCCATTCTTTCAACAGTTTGTTACATGCATTTATTTTTTCATCCCGCTGGCAACGCATGCCGCTACTCAAAATCGTCCACCCAGGTCGACGTTGCCGGGGGCGCGCCTTCCGCGCGTTCCTCTTCCGGCGTGTCCTCCGCTTCGGGTTGCTCAACCGGCGCATCAGCGGGAGGCTGCCCCGCCGAAGGGTAGTCCCCTTGAATTACAATGCGTCTGGTGGGGCGTTCCACTGGCGCGGCAGCAACCGGGGGCTCCTCTCCGTGCTCCGCCTCCAGCTCCTTTTGCTTTTCCATTTCAGCCAGGGTGTACAACGCCACGTCCATGGGCACGTCCCGCTTCGACAGCGTGGGACTGTCCGCCGGCTCTGCGTTCACCTCCTCCACACGCCGCCTTCGTTTTTTGCGCCTGCGCTCCGTTTTTTGGTCGGGCTCTGGCGCCGGCTCCTCCTCCTGCTGCAGCCGTTCCTGCTCCTGCAGCCACTCGCTCTGCGCCGCGTCCATGCGCTTTTGGGTTTCCATCAAGTTTTCCATGCAGATGAGCTTGTTGATGGCAATCTTGACCTTGCTGGTGATCAAGTCATCCAGCTCATCGTCGTCCTCCAAAATGACCAGGTCGCGCAGCAGCGCGCGCAGCAGCAGCTGGTACACCGTTTTCACAAACATGAGCAGCGAGGGGCGGCTGAGCTTGAGGTCGCACTTTTCAATCACCGCCACGTCGTAGTTGCGGGCTGCGGGGATGATATGGAAATAGGCGCGCGTGTAGTCTTCCCACAGGCGCATCAGGTCGGGGAACTTTTTTTCAATCTCGCTGGTGCGGCGCGCGAAAAAGTCGTCGTTGTGGTACCACGCCTTGAACGTGTCCACAATGCTCTCTTCGATCAACTCGTTGGCCACGTCCACGCTGATGTCGGGGTTTTCCTGGAACACGCCATCCGCCACTTTTTGCGGGAACGAGGAGAAAAACTGCCAAATTATGGGCGAAACGCTGCCAGTGATGATGCCTGGAATCAGCTTTAGCGAGGTTTGCACCTGGTCTCGGGGCAACAGGCCCGGCTTGCTCCTCGAGGACTGCATGCCGGCCACAGATTTGCGGGATTTGTGTGGTGAACCAATCCCTTTGTGAGCGGCAAACGCAAAGTCACGTTTCCTGCGCGTGAAAGAAAAATGGTGGAGCAGTCATAACCAAGGATGGCGGCCGTTTCCTCCAGGCCCTGCAACAACACGCGGCTCTACTTGCGCAAAAAGCTGAAGAGCCCTCGCTTTCGCTCAATGCTCCACTTCCTCGATCGAAGCTCCAACATTGCGCAGATGCGCGGGGAGTTGGAGCGCGCGGAGGATTACGAATACGCGCTAGCGCTGCTGTGCGTGATGGTGCATCAGCACATGACTCAGCTGGGCAAGCTGCGCAAATACACGGCCACCCCGAGTGCGCGGCTGCAAAAGTGTCACTGCATCATCGCGCACTTGCTGGGCCTGGATTTGGCTGTCCACCCCGAACCCTCTTGCTTGGTGGAAGCCGTGGAAGCCGAGTTGTTTCCAGCTTAAAAGCTGAGCTGCAGACGGGAAGCCGGGTCGGAGAACGCGTGTCCACCGCCCATGTCGTCCTCAATGCGCAGCTCACACCCCGCAACCAAGCTGTAAGGCACGCCAAGTGCTTCAACCAAGTCAGCAAAAATAAAGTATAAGCCATGATCCGCATAAAAGTCTTCGTTGGGGCCAGCCATGCAGCGCACAAGCGCCGTCACGTCAAAAAATTGATCGGGCGTGACGTAGAGATGCGCGGATTGCACACTAGGCCGGATGTCGGCAGGCGCGTTGTTGCTGGATGCCGATGGAATCGGGGGGAAGGCAACCGAGTTGTGCTCGGGAAAGCGGTAACGCACCCAGTACACGGTGCCCAACACGCTGTACTCCAATAAAAGCTCCAGGCGCGGGTCTTGCACGTTGAACAAGTCTTGCAGCACATGCACCAAGTAAAATTCGTCTTCTTCGCACTGCACATTCGAAAAAACGCGCTGGAGCGTGGCAGCAACGCCGTGGGTGCGACAGAACGTGCGCAGCCGGTTCACGCGATCAATTTCAGCTTGATCCAAATCTTGCGATTGCGCCGCCTCGTCCATTTGGAGGGGTGGTGCCACGTCCAGCAGGTTGGGGAACAAGACGGCGTGCAGAATTTTAATCCCCTGCCACGACTTCCACCAATGCTTCACGTACGTCCCGACCAGCTGTAACTTTTGGCGCCAATTGAACGCCATACATGTGTCTGTCTTGAAGGGTGTTGCAAAAACAGCATCAATTTATTTTTCGTCTAAACCCACAAGATGCACACTTTTGCCTCTTTGTTTTATTCGGGGTGGGGGTCAATGGGTGGCGTGAGCGTGTCGGCTGGCTCGTCTGAAACTTCGTCTTGTGCTTCTTCTTCTTCTTCTTCTTCCTCGTCCGCGCCAGTGCTGTTGGAAGAGGAATCCGACACCTCGGACGAGGAAATGACTTCGATTTCCGACAGTTCCCTTTGTTGGCGTTTGCGCTTGCGGGGCAAAAAGATGGCAGGGAAGTTGGCTTCCATCACCGAAATGATCAGGGTTGGAATCAATTGGACTTCCTTGCCACCAAACATGCCCCTCCACTTCACAGCCACCTTATGCAGCACAACCCGCTTGATCTCCTCATCACTTTCGCACTGGTTGGAGGTCACAATCACGTTTGTGTCCCGAAGCTCCATGGGTTGCAGCACACCAAGGGCAGCGTGCACATCCTCTACCTCCGCGTCCTCAAATTCCCACAGGCTTGCGCCGGTCACTTCGACGTCGATGCGCAGACTCTCCACCCGCGCATCCTGCCAATCCATGGCATCGTTGTACCCGTCGACCACGTTCACCGATTTCACGTTGATGCTCAGGTCCTGACTGTTTTCATCGCACGTCACAGTTTGCACGAGACAAACAAACATGGTTGGGAGGCGTGTGTTAAATAAAACACATGGCACCCCCGGCGCGCTGCTTATATCAAAGAAAATGTGGTGGATTTTGCATGCTCAGTGGCGCCTCCCACGTCGGCGCCCTCGCCCTCGACCGCCGCCCCCCCCCCCCCCCCGGCGCGGGTAATTGTAGTAATTGTAGCCGTAGTACCACGGCCAGTCCGTCACCACCACCTGCTCCTCGTCGTCATCTTCCTGACTGTTCTGGTAGTTTTGGTACACGAAAAAAAGTATGGCCAGCATCAACGCCATCATGAACCACATGGGCACCATGTCTGTCATCACAACTTATTCACGAAAAAGGAATTTGATTTAAAAAGAATTTATTTTTTGAAAGGCCACACAGCACACACCAAGTCAGTCAAGAAAAAAGGAAAATGAATTCAGGAAAAATGACTTACCCTGCCGGATTTGACACTTTCGCTGGGCACGGCACTCCTAAACAACGAAATTAGTGGAGTGCACACTTGTTTCCGCCACCCCGACTTACCTCGGCTGTGCATACCTGTTATCCAACTCTGAGGGAATCATCCAACAACTTACCTGTCTCAATCACACTGTGGGCACAATGGCTTAATTTTTTGGAAACGCACAATCACGGCAAGTGCACAATGCGTGAGATGGAAAAGCGGGTCAATGTGGTGGAAATCATCTGCACCAGCAGCGTCTCAACGGGCATGCTTGGCTTCATGTTGCGCATGATGAAATACCAAACCAGTGAAGTGCCGATGGCTTCTTTCAGCGAACCTCCAAATTTATCCGTGTCGGAAATAAAGTTGTGATACAGCACGTCAACCACTGCACGCGCCATGGTGATGCCAAAAAAGTCAATGGGCTCCACGGCTTTCCAGCTCAATGAAGACGCGCCCTTTTTTTCCAACATGTTTGAAAGCACGCCGCCCAGGTAGCCAGCCAGCATGTCAAACAGCAGCATGTTTGGGTTGGTCAAGCTTTCAAGTGCCGTCATGGTGCGCACGGTGACGGGCATGTGCATGTCTTTGCCGTACGCCTCGTGCATGCCGTTGAAGCCGTTGGCCAGCATGGTGCCATACTTTTGCGTGGGCGTCATGTATGGTTCATAGTTTATGTTTTCTGCACGGATCGGTCCGCCGTGTCGATCTCCGTAATTTGGGTTGTGAGGGTCCAGCATGCCGGGTTCTTTCATGGTGTACGTGCCCACGTTGTCAAAGCTGTCCATGCGAAACAAAGGAAACGATTTTTCATGATAAGGCAACCTTTTTTATTTCTCTTCGTGGGTTGAATTTTTTCAACAGCATTCGTTTCACAAACTTTGAACTGTGCCATGCAGGTGGACATCTTTAACTCATGTGATCTCAACTTCTTTATGCTGGACACAGTGGGCAACCTGCTCTGCGGTTATGTGTACAACAAGTGCGTGACCTGCTTTCCCACGCTCCCCTTGCCACTGAAAGCGAGTGTGGTTTGGGCGCTGTCGTATGTTGCATGGTTTCACATCGAGCTGCCAATTTTCCGAACAATTTACGAAAACAGTGGGCTGGTGCGCACATTCCCCGGTCCCAGTTCAGCGAGTAAAGTGTTGGTGTGCAGCGCGGCGCACGGCGTGATGATCAGCTTTGGCATGCCGCCGCACGAATGCTGGTTTTGGACCAAGTTGCTCAGCCTCGCCCTTTGCTGGTGACCACAGTATTTATTCACTGATTCGAAAAGAACAGGCTCATTCTCTGAAAAAAATGCAGAATAAAAAAGGTTTTCACGGTTTCAGAAAGCCACATTTCAACCATTCTCTCCAAAATATTCCGCTCTTTGTGCTTTCATCCAATTGAAGATGAATTCGCTGGCACGATTTGGAACAAACTTGTGAAACTTTCATCTCAAACTGTCCTTGTGGGGTCAACACTTGGTGCTGAAAGGAAAAAAGCACGAAAGTTGTAACTACCTTCAACGACATTTCATCGCACGTGGATATGCCCTGGCGTTCACTCCCGTCACATTGTTCATAACGATTGTTGGCTTACTCATCGCAATTCCATTGATCACTCTTGCTTTACTTCTGATGGTCATCATGCTCCCGTTTGTCATTATTTGCATGCCTTGCATTTGTGCATCGGAAAATGGATTTGAAAAAATTGTTGAGATGATGCTTGGAGTGTTCCGCCTCATTTGGTGTGTTGGTGTTGTTTTGCCACTTGGCCTTCTTGTGACGGTTGTTGAGATGGTATTTTGTCTTCTCCATGCGTTCATTGCGCCTGAGATCGGCTACATCATTCCAGTCCGCTATCTGACAAAGTTCCGCTCTGCCGGAATTGATCCTTGCATGTGTCAAAAAACTAGACCCTACGAAAAGCAAACTCTTTACCGTGACATGGTTTAATTCTCTAAGAAACGAGCCTTTCAAAGACGGCAAGCTCGACGACACCTTCCAGACTGATTTTTTATGTTGCACAATTCAGCAAATGATACATCAATAAAAGAAAGTTATTTCATTTTTTCATTTCGACCAAATTTGTTGAGGAAGGCGCCCAAAACAATGGCCACTTTTGAAGAAATGTATTAAACTCTATTTAAGAAGTTGAAATAACTATGTTGAAATCTGGGTCTTCTTTTTTCCATTTTTATTGACGTCATTCCTCCTTTGCGTGCTCATCCGCCTCTCCCACGTCCACCAGGTAGCGCTCCACTTCCAAGTGCCCATTGAATCTCGCCCATCGCAGTGCATGATCCTTACATGCGTGCACATCCGCTCCCTTAAGTACAAGGTACTTGACAATTTCCAGATAACCAAACTCGCTTGCCAATCGCAATGCTTTGTCCTCCTCAGCATGCACATCCGCTCCGCCCTCAAGCACAAGGTACTTGACCACTTCCAAGTGTCCGTTGAAGACAGCGCATCGCAATGCGTTGTCATTGTGTGAATGCACATCCGCTTCTCCTTTTTCGACCAAAAAGCGCATAACTTTCAGATGACCGTTGAAGCTTGCCATATGCAACGCTTCGTCATTCCATACGTGCACATCGGCTCCGCCCTCAAGCACAAGGTACTTGACCACTTCCAAGTGCCCGAACTTGCTTGCGTATCGCAGTGAGTAATCATATCCTGTGTGCACATTCACTCCTTTCTCGACCAGATATTGAACCAGTTCCAGGTGCCCGTTTTCACTTGCCCATCGCAATGCTTTTTCTTCCCATGCGTGTGCATCCGGAGCGCACCGCTCCACCAAATATTTAACTCCTTCCACATCTCCTTTTTTTGCACATTGCTTTAATCCTTGCGCTTTCCATTCCCCTCGTTTCATATGAACTTTGGCAATTTCGTGCAAGAGTTGACTGCATTGACTGTTCCACACCACTTTTCGATACGAAACATACGGAAGGATGTCGTACCACTCATCCATGCACATGTATCCATTCTGAAAGAAGAAGATGACAAAATGTGTTGTTTTTATTGTTCGTTTGGCGTGCATCAAAAGTTAACCTTCTTTTGAAATCAATATGACCACTTTTTACACTTGGTTGACCAGGTTCTGCTTGGTCCACGTCACTGCACAGGGGCTAAATTACGCGGCGTACCGTTACAAACGGACATTACAGCCAATGCACTATGAGCCATACGACTGGATTTTTCCAGTGTTGATTTCGAATACGATGGCGTTGTGGTTGCCTGGAGTCTGGATATCATCCCTCCCAAATATGATATCGTACCATACTGCAGGGTTTGCAATTACCATGGTTTCTGCGCTTCAACTCGATGACATTTCAAGAGCGGCGGAAAACGAACGGGTCCGAAGAGAAACCGAAAAAGTCCGGATCACTGAAGAGATGAGTTCAAGTTAAAAGAATGCAAGCAAAATTAAGACGATGTGCAAACCAAAGCGGGCATGTGCAAGTGGTCAAATCTATTGTAATTGAAAGAGGAGGGGTGCCTTCTCGGCAATGCAATAAAAACGACACAAAGGGAACAATGAGCTTTTTTATTTCAAAACATTCAGTGAACAAAGAAAGAAACGTGGTGGTGTGAATCATCACAGAAAATTAGCCCATCAAATCCATCAGTTTCTGCCTTCTTTCTTCATCAGGGCAGTCCAAGTGGACTAATTGACGATGGAGAAATGTTTGGCTGTTCCTTCCACACGGATAACGTTGTTCCACCTCAAGAATGTCAATAAGAAGTGGAAAAGATTGATTGAGGTTTCGCATCAGGAAAGAAAGTATGAAAAAACAGAGCCTTGTAGTCAAGTCTTTGAAGATGGCGGTCCAGATGCGGCAACTCTTGTTGGCAGCAAGCAATTGAGGTAAGAAGAAAAGAATATAAGCTCTGTTCCTCCTCCATTGTTCACGTTTTATCATCTTCAAAATTTCTCCCTCGTCGTCGCATTGCAAAAAGGATTGAAAGAACAGATAATCCATGGCAAAGTTGCAAGAAGAAGTTGAAGAGCAAGCTTCTTGAAGGGTGATCTGAGCCAAGTCTTGACAAGAAAATTCCAGCAGGGCGTCAAAATCGGAGTCGAAAATGGACAATTCCTTCAGGATTTGGGCATGCGCATTGTTCTTGTTGTGGTGAATCGTTTGCAAAAACAGCATCCAGCGAAGGCGAGATCTTGCATTAAGCTTCCATTTGGCAAGCAGACTCAGAATGTGAGTGTCTAGATTTTGTTTCAAAAGCTCGGGAAAGAGGTCAATGAACGTTTGGTCGGAGAGATGCCTGGGCCAGTTTCCAGTGTCAGCAAAGTGTTGAATTACAGCATCGGGATCAAACTCATGCGACTTTGGTTGACACAGTGACGATGCCTTTGGTTGACCAGACAGAGAGAACTCAAAGCTCGCAATGTCTTCCTCGGATGCTTTTCGAATTTCATACGTCCAATTTTCATGTTCGGCAAGTTCTTGAATCAACTTAATTAATCCACAATGACAATTGCTTTGAAAACAAAGACAAAATTTCCATTTGGTTTGAATGTGAAATTCAAGGTGGCCAGCTTCAAATTGAAAGCAGGTCAAAAAATGAGACCTCCATTCCATCATTTTCAATTGCAACATCGAAAATTTCTCCCAGTTTTGGCGTGAGCAATCGTTCACACTGAGAATCACGTAGTTTTGAGAATCACTTGGAGCCATGGCATTGCGGGACACAAATAGGACGGGTGGAAGCATTTTGGGAGGGGTTGAAGGAATCTGTGGTTCATGCTGTTCGCTTTCATCAATATTTCCTTGGGCTGTCATTTCCAATTGTCTTGAGTTATTGAGGATTGCCGAGGTGTTGGAAGGGGAGATAAAGATAACAATCAATCAGAATATTTATAGTTGATCCATTCAGCAAATGCACGCGTGAGGTGAACCCACACACACACGTTTCCTTTGGTTTGGTGAATGCAGTGAAAATACGACCAAAAATTTTCTGAACGAATCGAGGAGCGAGGAGTGGAAGAGAAAAGAGAATGTCAAGTATAAAGAATGAAAATGATGAAGAATGCACTGACAGGTGACCAAGTCGGCATCATCCTTGCCGTGCGAGCTGGGCGTGCAAACTTCGATTCGCCATGCCAACCCGAGCGCGGAATGAGTGTGCAAACCCGAATCTTTGCGCAAACCAAGTCCGATGCGCTCGTCCTGCTCGGCAGCATGCAGTTCAACGAAGGTAAATCAAGCCGAGCGGTGCCCGTGGCCATAAAGATCACCTTTTTGCCAAAGCGCAAAGGTGCAGTGAGTGGCAGTCAAATCGAGCTGAAAATTTATGAGCGCGAAGTGCAGAATCTGCTACTCAACCAAAACACGCCCAACGTGGTGGCTCTGTATGCAGCCAGCGTGTGCAGCTATGGGACCGCCCGTTTGCCTGCCGCGCTGTCCAAACTGAAAGCAAAGCTCCTGGCACGGAAAGATGCGGACACCGCCAGTCTGGACTTGCAGCGCGTGCAGGTGCTGGTGATGGAGCGCGCGCTTGGAGTGAACGTCGAAAAATATTTGCAGGGTCGGCCGCCGGAAGCAGACGTGCGCGCAGTGCTGTTTCAGGTGCTCTACACGCTTGTGTGCTTTCAACAAGTTGGCCTGCGGCACAATGACCTGCACTTTGGCAACATTTTGGTGGAGGCGCACAAGTTCAGCGCGCCCACGTATGTGAACTATTTTGTGTCAGAGGACGCATTCTACCGGATCAATGTGGCGGGTGCCTTTGTGAAGATTTTTGACTTTGAGCGCGCCAGCTTGCCCACAACACTGCAAAACCCGAGTTCGGGCGTGCCAAACACGGCGAATTACAAGTATGACTTGTTTTCATTCCTCTCGCGCTTGATGGACGTGCCCGCCGCGCCGAGCGCACTGAAGCGGCAGCTGCGAGAATGCTGCATGTCCAGCGCATTTGCTCGGCGCTACGCTTTTTCCTTTTCGCTTTGCCGCCTGAATGCCAAGAACCAGTGTGTGCCTGGTGACATGCGGCCAAGTGACGCAGAATTGAACACGCCGTTGCAGTTCTTGACCAAATTATTTGCGGGCCAGCTGCACAGTTTGAAGGAGGAAAGTAAAAGGCGAAGCGCCAAAGACAGGCGCGAGTTCTTTCGCCATTCCTATTTCTTACCCAAGCTGCTTTAATGTTGTCATTTTATTTGTCAGGAAGCAGGTGTGCGTCGCATGTTTTGTATGGGATTTTCGAGCTGGATGGGTTGAACCTTGGATTTGTGTGCATGTTGCTGCATGCAAGAACATAAACAGCAAGAACCGACATTCTGCACGCGTCGAAGTTCACATTCAAGTGGTCCAGTTTCTGATGAGAATCATGAGGGTGCTGTCCTTCGTTTAGAATAAAAACAACACATTTTTTCATGGCTTGCCTCGCCTCATTCTTTCAGCTGACATGGATGAGTGGCACGACATCCTTCCTTGCTTGCGAAATAAGCAGCTTCTGTGGTGGGCGCAGTGCAACACGTTGTTTTCAATTGTCAGTGAGCGATACATTCACCAAGCGCAATGGAACAAGTGGAACAAGCTGGGATTACGGCAGTGCGCAGAAAATGGAAATGTGGAAGGAGTGAAGTATTTGGTGGAGCGCTGCGAAGCAGATGTGCACGCATGGGATGATTATGCACTGCGATATGCAAGCGGGAATGTACATTTGGACGTTGTGCGTTTTTTGGTGGAAAACGGGGCGGATGTGCACGCAAAGGATGACCACGCCCTGCGAGAGGCAAGCATGAATGGGCATCTTCCGGTTGTGCGTTTTTTGGTGGAGAAAGGAGCGGATGTGCACGCATGGGACGACTACGCGCTGCGATATGCAGGCGAGTTTGGACATTTGAAAGTGGTCCAATACTTGGTCGAAAATGGAGCAAATGTGCACGCAGGTGGTGAATATGCATTGCGATTTGCAAGCTATCGTGGTCATCTGGAAATGGTCAAGTATCTCGTGCTTGAATGCGGAGCAGATGTGCACGCAGTGGATGATGATGCACTGCGAGTGGCAAGCTGGAGGGGTCACCTGGAACTGGTCAAGTACCTTGTGGAAGATGGCCGAGTGGATGTGCACGCATGTAACGAAGAAGCATTGCGAGAAGCAAGCGAATTTGGTCAATTGGAAGTGGTCAAGTACCTTGTACTTAAGGGAGCGGATGTACACGCAGACGACGTACTGCGACGTGCAAGCCAAAATGGACATTTGGAAGTCGTGGAATATTTGGAAAGAAATGGTGCTGTCCTTCGTTTGGAATAAAAACAACACATTTTTTCATGGCTTGCCTCGCTTCATTCTTTCAGCTGACATGGACGAGTGGCACGACATCCTTCCTTGCTTGCGAAATAAGCAGCTTCTGTGGTGGGCGCAGTGCAACACGTTGTTTTCAATTGTCAGTGAGCGATACATTCACCAAGCGCAATGGAACAAGTGGAACAAGC
>Ga0214472_10000432_pt1 | contig 51419 bp, 48 predicted proteins | sample RVTome_6_FD_207662 | JGI IMG/M metagenome (GOLD analysis project Ga0214472, IMG submission 207662) | Soil microbial communities from uranium-contaminated site in the Upper Colorado River Basin, Wyoming, United States - RVT140D175 | ecosystem: Environmental > Terrestrial > Soil > Contaminated >...
CACTGTCTCCACTTTTTCCCGGCGCCTCCTGGATAGTGCAGTCAGCGACCGCACAATTGGGGGTCAGGGTTCCGGGGTCATGTTCCGGGGTCAGGCATGAGTCGTGCGTTATTACAGGCGATAGCTTTCCTGATATTGTAACTGCAAACCCATTCTCCAGTGACGTTTCTGTGCTGCTCGCCAACGGCGACGGGACTTTCCAACCCCAGCGGAGGTTTGCTGCCAAGTTTGCCCTGTTTGCGACGGTGGCGGATCTCGACGGTGACGGCGCTCCCGATCTTGCCGTAGGAATCCCCGGCAAGGTTGTAATTCTCCGCCATCAGTAACCGGAAGGCTGAACGTTATTGGGCCAAGAATATTAATCGATCTCGGTGAGGCGCCACATTTTGGCTGCGCGCCCGGAGAGAAGGTTGCCTTCAAAAATCCAACTTGGTGCCCACTTGCTTTATTCGCCTAAGGATCCTCCGCGATGCGATACTCGCGAACTTTCGGGAAACCGAGCGCCAATACGGCGACGATCAAAAGGATAACCAGCCCTCCGCTCGTAGCCGCGATCTCGACGCTGAAAAGCGAGGCCAGAGCGCCGGCCTGGAATTGGCCGAGCTGCGGGCCGCTGTTGGTGAAGAGACTATGGATCGACGCCATCCGGCCGCGCAGCTCATCGGGCGTGCTCAACTGATTGATGGTCGCGCGCAAGATCGCGCTGACGGTATCGCCGACCCCGTAGCCGATGAGGCAAAATACGGAGAGCCAATAACTTTGGGACTGGGCAAAAAGAATGACGCAGGCGCCATAGACCGTGACTCCGCCGAGAATCCAGCGGCCGGCGCGGCTCGTTCGGCCGATCAAACTGAAACCTACGGCCCCGACCAACGCACCGACCGCCGACGCGGCATAGAGAACACCTAATCCCTCGGGCCCGACGACGAGAATATCGCGGGCGAACACGGGCAGCAGCGCGCGTACCGTGCCGAAAATGTTGGCCCCGAAATCCATGATCAGCAGCGGTAAAATAACCGGGTGGCGCCATACGAAGCGCAGTCCGGCGCCGAGCGCGCTGACCGACACGGTGCGCCAGCCGCCGCGCTCGGGAAGGCGCGTGCGAATCAGCGCCAGTGCGGCGAGCATGATAAGCCACGAGAACGCGTCCACCGCGTAGCACAGCCCCGGGCCCGCGAAAGCGAGCACCAGGCCGGCCACCGACGGGCCGGCGATCACCGCGATCTGTCGCTGTGAGCTGTGCATCGCGAGGGCGCGGGACAAATCCTCACGCGGCACGAGATTCGAGACGATGGCCTGGCGCGAAGGCGCTTCCAGCGAGCTGAACAGCGCGAGAAACATGGTCGCGACATAGAGCCTCAACGGCGTCGCGCTACCCACCAGCGTCAACAGCGCAAGCGCGCCGGAAACGCCGAACAGGCTAGCCTGCGTGAGCATCATCAGCCTACGCCGGTTCATGGCGTCGGCCAACAGCCCGCCAAAGAGCAGAATCGCCATCTGCGGCACGGCGCGGGCGAGCCCGATGAGACCGATCTGCAGCGGCGAATCGGTAAGCTCGTAGATCTGCCACGCCATCGCCACGGTAGTGAATTGGCTGCCGATGCTGGACAAAAGCAGGCCGGTCCAGAAAAGCCGAAAATCCCGGTGACGCAGGGGGGACAAGAGCGTGGGTGTTGATCCCGGTTGTGAAGTCATGGCACGATCGCTGGCTCAAATTCTTCGCGTGGAACGACGTCGCTAAAGGCGAAAGGAGGAGGGATGAAGGATGAAAATTTCGGAGGTTACTCCTTCGACGAGACTACGTTCCTTTCATCCTTCATCCTTCATCCTTTCTATTCGTGGATCGCTCCGACGCCTCGATCATCTCTGACATATCGGACAGTAAAACGCGCTCCTGTTACCGATGGCGACCCGTTTGATGACGTTGGAGCAAACCCGGCATTGCTCTCCCTCCCGGTCATAGACTCGCAGATGATTTTGAAACTCGCCGCGCTTATCATCGGCGTCGCGGTAGTCCGAAAACGACGTGCCGCACCAGCGGATCGCGTCGCGGAGCAAATCGGGAATGGTTCGAGCGATCGCCTCAACCTGTCTTCGCCCCAAGCGGTTGGCCCGCTGGGTCGGCCTGATGCCGCTCAGCGCAAGAATCTCGTTGGCGTAAATGTTTCCGAGTCCCGCGATGATTTGTTGATCGAGCAAAAGATCGCGAATGCGCCGCTCCGACGCTCGGGTGAATCCAAACAAATATTCGCCGGTAACACCTGGATCGAAGGGATCTAAGCCGAGATCGCGCAACTGCGGCAGTCGGCAAAACTCGTCCCGGCGGGTAACCAAAGATAACCCGAAACGGCGCGGGTCGTGATAACGCAGCTCGCCGCCGTCATCCAAATCGGCCACGATATGATCGTGCTTCCTGCGAGCGGTGCTTTTTTCGACGCAGATCAGTTTCCCGGACATGCCAAGATGGAAAACCCAGACGGCGTTTTCCGAAAGATGAAGCAAAACATACTTGGCCGTCCGGGTAATCGCTTCGATGCGTTTCCCCACCAGGCCCTTGAGCGCGCGCTCGTCCACCCTCACGCGCAGACGCGGTTCGAGCACGGCGACCCGGACGACGCGACGACCGATCAAGTGCGGGCGCAGGCTACGGCAAACGGTCTCGACTTCAGGTAGTTCGGGCATGGGTCAAGTTGTTAGTAATCAGTTGCCAGTTGCCAGTAGATTATTCGCGCATGCACGGCGGGCAAGCTTGATGAATTCGTCGACGCTGAGCGTTTCCCCGCGTCGCCGGGGATCGATGTTTTCGCGCCGGAGAAAAGCCTCGGCTCCAGGCCGCGCGTCGCGGAATAATCCCGCCAAGGCGTTTCCTAGAGTCTTGCGCCTTTGCCCAAAGGCGGCTCGAACGAGCCTGCGAAGCGCGCAAAGCTCATCCCCGGCCGCCAACGGCTCGGGAAAAAGTTCAAGCCTGAAGATCGTCGAGCGCACCTTCGGGCGCGGGTAAAAGGCCTCCGGCGATACCGCAACCCTATCGACAATCCGCCCGTGCACCTGGCACCACACCGAGAGCGTTCCGTAGGATTTGCTGCCGGGCTGAGCGGCGATTCGCTCGGCGACTTCCTTTTGCACCATCAAGACCAGCGACGAGAAACGGTCGCGCCATTCGAACAGGCGAAAGAGCACGGGAGTCGAAATGCTGTAGGGCAGATTGCCGACGAGCTTGACTTTGTGCCGCGGCAACAACTCATCGAACGGCACCGTCAGAATATCCTCGTGCACGAGATGGAACGAGGAATGCTCCGACAATGAGCTTCGTTTCAACCAATCGACGAGCACACCGTCGACCTCGACGGCCCAGACATTGGCCCCAGACGCGATTAGCCGGCGCGTCAGAAAACCCAGGCCCGGACCGATCTCGAGCACATCATCCCCGGGCGATAAGTCAACCATGCGAACAATCGCATCGACCACGCGGTCGTGCACGAGGAAGTTCTGCCCCCGGCTTATTCTCGGTCTGAATTCGAGATCCCGCAGCGCGGCGCGCAGTTCTTCGTAAAGGGTTGCCATTCCCCTTGAACCTTTGAATCTTGGACGTTGAACTTTTAAACTGCTTCAGAGCGTCAGATCGGCGTCGGCATTGAGGCGGAAATCGTCCCGCCGTCCGCGCTTGAGCCAGTGGGTGCCCGCCAGCGCGATCATCGCCCCGTTGTCCGTACAAAATTTCGGCGCGGGAAAGAACACCTCGAGCCCCTCCGCATCCGCTCTCTCCTTCATCAGAGCGCGCAGGCGGCTGTTGGCGGCCACGCCGCCGGATAACACGATGCGCCGAACGCCGCAGGCGGCGGCAGCCTTGACGGTGGGATCGACCAGCATATCGACCACCGCCTCCTGAAAACTCGCGGCGATGTCGGCGCGGCGGCTCTCCCAACGCTCACGGCTTTGTGTCTGCAAGTAGTGCCACACCGCGGTCTTGATGCCGCTGAAGCTGAATTCATAAGGGCTGTTGCGAATCCGGGCGCGCGGAAAGCGGATCGCCTTGCGGTCGCCGTTTCTGGCGAGCCAGTCGATGACCCTGCCGCCGGGATAACCGAGTCCCATCATCTTAGCGACCTTGTCATAGGCCTCGCCGGCGGCGTCGTCGCGGGTGCCGCCGAGATGGATATAATTTCCGACATCCTTCACGCAGTAAAGCAACGTGTGACCGCCGGAGGCCAGCAGGGCGATATACGGGAACGGCACCTCCTGCTCCAGCTGGATCGCCAGCAGGTGCGCCTCGAGGTGATTGACGCCGACGTAAGGAATCCCCGTTCGAAACGAAATCCCTTTGACCAGCGACAGTCCGATTAATAGCGAACCGACGAGACCCGGCCCGTAGGTCACGGCGATGCCGTCCAGGTCTTGGAGCGCGATACCCGCCTTGTGCAACGCGCCGTCGACGATCGGCAGAATATTGCGGATATGCTGGCGCGACGCCAGCTCCGGCACCACGCCACCGTAGGGGCCGTGCACTTCATCCTGCGATGAGACGGTGTTGGCGAGAATTGTGCGCCCGTCGCGCAACACGGCGGCCGCGGTGTCATCGCAGGAAGTCTCGACGCCGAGGACTAACATGGAACGAAGAGGTCAACGCGAAGCTGGCTGGCCGTCGCCTTGGAGGCGGGACATTGCTTCCGTGGCGATGCGGTTGCCGGAGTTCAAGCGCAGCGCCTGAGCATAACTCGCTTCCGCCTGTTGCATCATCCCCAGCGCGCGGTAGTTTTCGCCGCGCAGCGCATGGACCTCGGCGAGCCAGAAAGGCTCTTTGTTCAGACGTGATTCGACGACATCGAGAAAATTGAGCGACTCTTTATAGCGCCCCAAAAGGTATTGCGCCCTGGCCAGGTAGAAGTAACCATAGGCATTCGTGGAATCGATGACGATAGTCTTTTCCAAGCGGGTTAATGCCTTCTGCGGGTCGCCGTTATCAAGCAGCTTTCGCCCCTCTTCGGTCAACCTAAGCGAGGCGGCGCGTTGGGGCGCCGTCGCGGGCGTAATCTTGGCGAGCAGCGAGCTATCGTCGGGGAGGGAGGGGGCCAGCGACTCGGAGGCGGCGTGCCCTTCGCCGGCTCCGCCGTCCCGCGATGCCTCTTTCGCGCCCGGCCCAGAGGAGGGCTGCCGTGATTTTAAATCCTGTTCCCGGATTTTTGCTTCCTGAGGCAAGGGCTTTTTCGCAGCTTCCGGCGCAGGCGGAGCGGGCGGCTGGGGAACGCGTGAAATTGCCGGCGCGGTACTGGAGGGAGGCGCCGGGAGCCGGTACGGCGGCCGCGGCGCGCAGCTCGCTGCAACCCATATGGCTGTGGCCATGACTATGATTTTGAGTGGCCGCCGGGCAAAAGATTTCGCGGCACAGAGTGGTTTCTTCAATTGAACCTCGGAACTTGCACGGCCGGCCCGGGGTGCAACGGACAAGTGCCGGTGGGCTCATCGCCTTCGGGAAACGCCTCGCGCAGCACATAGGGGCAGTTGGGCGTTGCCAACTGGCCGCTCAGCGGATCGATATCGACGATTTTGATGCCAGGCGGCGCAACGAAATCCGTCACCGGCGTACCGGCTGTGGCGCGCTTCATAAATTCGGTCCAGATCGGCAGCGCCGCCTGGGCCCCGGACAAGCCAAGCTTGCTCTGGCCGTCAAACCCGACCCACACAACGGCCAGGAGATCCGGCGTGTAACCGACGAACCAGGCGTCTTTGAAGTCATTGGTGGTGCCGGTTTTGCCCGCCGCCGGCCGGGTGAAACCCCACCTGCGCGCGAGCTCGCCGGTGCCGCGGTCGAGCACACCCTTGAGCAGATAATTCATCATGAACGCCATCTGCGGCGACAATACCTTTTCCACGCGCACGTCCCGTTTTTCCAACACCCGCCCGTTGACATCCATCACCTGCTTGACGGCCAAGGGACGGGTGCGCACACCGTTATTAGCCAGGGTTGCGAACGCCACCGCCACTTCCAACGGGGTCACCTCCGCGGCACCCAAAGAGAGAGACGGGACCGCCGGCAGCGGGCTTTGAATGCCCAAACGGTGCGCGAGATCGCTTATCCGCCGGATGCCGACGTCCCGCGCCAGGCGCGCTGTAGCGGAATTCATCGATTTCTCCAGCGCGCGCCGGAAGGTCACCGCGCCGAAGTACTCGTCGTTGTAATTGCCCGGCTGCCATTCCTGCCCGTCATAGCTCCAAATAAACGGAGAATCTTCGAGCATCGTCACCGGCGTAAACTTCTTACCGCCTTCTGCGCTGGACATGAGCGCCGCAAGATAGACAAAGGGCTTGAAGACCGAACCCGGCTGGCGCTTCGATTGAAATACTCGATTGAATTGAGACTTCTGATAACTGCGCCCGCCCACCATCGCCTTGATTTCTCCCGTCTGCGGCCGGAGCACGATGATCGCGCCTTCCAGATGGTCGCCTTCCGCTTTGCGGCGCAGCCCCGCGTAGGTTTCTTCGAGCTTCTTGAGGCCTTCGGCGAGCGATCGCTCGGCGATCCGCTGCAAATGCAAATCCAAACTGGTGAAGATCCCCAGCCCCTCGTCGGTCAGCTCATCGTTGGAGTAAATTTCCGCCAGCTCACGGCGCAGAAAGTCGACGTAAAAAGGGGCGTCGTTCGTAACTTTGATCAGTTCGCGGCGTGGCAGAGCTTCGCGCAACGCGCTTTGGTACTGCGCGCGGGTAATCACCCGGTCATCGAGCAGCTTGGCCAGCACCACGTTGCGCCGCTTGGTCGCGTCATCGACGCTGCGGTAGGGAGAAAGCCGGTTCGGGGCGCGGATCAGCCCGGCGATCAGCGCCGTTTCCCCCACCGTGAGATCGGCCATGGGTTTGGAAAAATAGAACTGCGCGGCCTCCCAGACACCGAAGATGCCCTGGGAGCCCTTTTGCCCCAGGTAAATTTCGTTGAGGTAATTTTCCAGGATTTCATCCTTGGAGTATTTTCGTTCGGCGATCAGCGCCATGATGGCTTCTTTGGCCTTGCGGGTGAGGCTCCGCTCGTCGCTCAGGAAAAAATTCTTCATCAACTGCTGGGTCAGCGTGCTGCCGCCTTGCACGACGCCGCCGCTGCGCAGATTGACCCACACGGCCCGCAATAGCGCCACCGGATCGATTCCGTAGTGATGATAGAAGCGTTCATCCTCTATGGCCAAGATTGCCTTGGTCAGTAGTGGCGGCACTTCGGATAATTTGACGACGCGGCGCTCCTGCCAAATACGGTCGTAAAGCCCGGTCACGAGTTCCGGTTCGAGCTCCAGGGAAAAGATCTCCTCGCCGGTGGCGCCGTTTTCAATTTTGCTGATCACCGTCCCTTGCAGCGAAATCCGCACGGGAAATCCCTTGAAGGGCTCGGTCGGATAGACAAAATCGCGCAGGTATATATCCAAAAGACCGGCCGGCTTTTGATAACGGTATTCCCCTTTGCTCCTGGGTATCGCCTGCGTGCGGTGATAGCCCAGGCGCCGGAGCTTTTCCCAGACATCGTCGAGCTGGAGATTGATACCGATATAGAGAAGATAACTATCGGAGTAAACCTTGGACGGCAAAGGCCATTTCTTGCCTTCGAACTTAGCGGCAACCGTTTCTTCCAGACGCTTGAGATACCAGCCCCCGAACACCAGACCACTTGAAGTGATCAGAAGCAAAACGGTAAGCGAAACGCTAAAGAATCGGAGTTTGGACCCTTTCAAAATAAATGCTCCAACAGGGATTTTATCTTCGCGCAGTTCTCCGGCAAAAGCAACGAGGGCCGGGTGCTGTCACCCGGCCCTCGTATTGATTTGATAGAATAACTTAAACGAGCCGATCAACGCTGCGGCTTGAGCGCCAGAAAGAGCGTGTTGTCGCCCCGACGTACCAGGAACAAGACTCCCCTGCCCTTGCGAATCGCAGCAATGGCCTTTTTGTATTCATCGAGGTTGCGGATTAGCTTGCGGTCGACTTCCACGATGACGTCCCCGCGGCGAATCCCGGCCTCGTCCGCGGCGCTGCCCGGCTCTATGGCAGTTACCACGACGCCTTCAGGTTTGTCGAGACCGAGGCTCTCCGCCATTTGCGGCGTCAATCGCTGCACCGTGAGGCCCAGCTCTCCCTTCTCCGGCGCCGACGCCACGACCTCCTCATCCTTGAGCTCGCCCACGCTCACCGTCAGCGTGATTTCTTTTTTGTCGCGTAAGACCTTCATCCTCGCCCGCCGATCCACCGGCGTGCGCGCCACGATGATCGGCAGGTCGCTTGAGTCTTTCACTTCCTTACCGTCGAACTCGATGATGACATCGCCGACCTTGACCCCGGCCTTGTCCGCAGGTCCGTCCTTCGTAACGTTGGCAACCAAGGCCCCATTGCCCTTGTCCATACCAAGGCTCTCGGCGATTTCCGGCGTCACCTTCTGAATCAGCACGCCCAAAAAGCCCCGCGTGACCTTGCCTTTGCCGCGCAGTTGCGGCAGCACTTCCTTGGCCAGATTGATGGGGATGGCGAAGCCAATGCCCATGTTGCCGCCGGTGCGGCTGAAAATGGCGGTGTTGATGCCGATCACCTCGCCGCGCAGGTTGATGAGCGGCCCACCCGAATTACCCGGATTGATCGAGGCATCGGTTTGAATGAAGTTATCATAGGGTCCTTGGCCGATGTGTCGCCCTTTGGCGCTGACAATTCCCGACGTCACCGTGCTATCCAAGCCGAAAGGATTGCCGATGGCCACGACCCATTCGCCGACCTCGAGACGATCCGAATCGCCAAGGGTTGCAGCCGGAAGGTTGGTTTTGGCGTTGATCTTGATCACCGCAATGTCGGTCTTCGGATCCCGCCCTATCACTTTGGCCTCATATTCTTGATCATCGGCAGCTAATTTGACAACGATTTTTTGCGCGTTTTCGACGACATGGTTATTCGTCAAGATCGATCCGTCACCGTCGATAATAAAGCCGGAGCCCAAGCTGCGCTGACGCTGCGGACCGCGCGGCGCGGGGCCGCCAAAAAAGCGCCGCCAAAAATCATTGAACGGATCCTCATCGCCGAAGGGACTGCTGAACTCGCGGGAGCCGCGCCCTTCGCTCACCTGGGTGGTGGAAATATTGACCACGAGAGGCTTTAGCTTTTTCGCCAACGCGACGAAGTCCGGCAACTGATTGGGCCGAGAGTCGGCGTTGCCGGCTTCCCCCATCAGGTTCACGGCGCGGCTTGGCGCGAGCCAATCCAAGCTGCCGCTGATGCCAAGCCCTACCACGAGGGAGACCAAGGCGACCAGGATAACTCCCTTGAAGCTGACGTGGCCGCTCCAGATGCGTTTCAAATTCATCAATCGCTCCTACTTTTCTTCACCGCTTCGACATACCTCATGCGCAGGTCGAAAAGAATATCCTCCAATAAGCGTTCTTCACTTGAGTTCAGATTTCCTTTGGTCTTTTCCTGTAACATGCCGAGGATATCGACCAATTGCTTGGCTGCGGCGATATCGGTCTCGACTTTCCCGCTCAAAGGGCTGGCGATCTCCCCCAATTGCATCAGGGCCTGGGTGCTGAGACCCATCACGAAGGTCGAAAAGTTTATTTCCGGCAAGAGGTCCTGCCGAGATCGTTCCCCGCTCTGGGAATCCGAACCGCCCTGTTTCGTTTCGTCTGCCGACCCAGCGGCGGCGGCGCCAGTGTTTTCACGCGCCTCGCCAGTATCCGGCGAAAAACGCCGGCGATCTTGCACGGTAAATCCTTTGCCTTCCCGTTTCTCTTGCTCTCCAGCCATATGGCCACTCCCAATTAGAGAAAAAAAGCCTGGAAAGGGTTCCCGCCGACAAGCCGGGCGGATTTCCAGGCGTCCATCGAACAACTCTACTAAATTAAGCAGGGTACCAGCGGTCGTATTACCTCTTCTGAGACGCTCTCCCTCCGTACCACCGAAGGTGAGAACTTATTTCAAACTCTAATCCCTGCTCCCAACCTTGTCAAGGTAGCGACTTCCGGCAGTTTCTCGATCTCTCTAATCACATCCGCCGGGTAGAGCGCGGTCAAGCATTTGTGATGGGAACAACTTCTCATCACCGAAACCTCGCACGGAGAGCATTCGACATTTCGCGTTAAGACCGTGACCCTCTCCCCGATCGGCGCCCACTCAAGAGCATCGGAGGGTCCGAACAGTGCAACGGCGCGCACGCCAACCGCGGCGGCAAGATGCGTGATGCCGCCATCGTTGCCGAGATAGACGTCACTGCCTGCGAGCAAGGCCGCCGCCTGGGCGAGATTTAAGTCGCGCGCGCTCGTGCAGCAATCCGCAAGAGTATCGAACCCCCCGCGCGCTTCTTCAACCGGTCCGGTGAGCACGACCGCCGCGCCCTGAGTCGCACGCCGCCACCACTCCGCGACGGCGCGAAAAAAATGGATCGGCCAGTTCTTTTCCGCGGCGCCGCTGCCCGGTGCCAGGGTAAGAACCGCCTTACCTACGAGTGAGTTCCGCTGCCAAAAACCATTGCGCCACTCAACGGCCTGCGGCCGCGGCGTGATGGCCGGCAGGAGTGAATTCCGGTTCGCCGTGTGGAGATCCACGGGGAAACCCGTGGCACCTTCCAATGCGCCCGTGGGGCGGAATCCTGAGTAGAAGCCCCGGGCCAAGTCCGGGGCTCGAGTCGAAGGGTCGAGACAGGTCAGATAATAATCCCGTTGATGCAACTTTTGATCCCTGGGACGAAAAGGGAAAACGCGCGCCCGCCCCTGAGAAACCGACTCCAGTTGACGGACGAACTCGCTCACCTGACTTCCCATCCACGAATAAACGGCCGCGTAGGACGCAAAGAAGTTGCGCACCCGCTCCTCGTCCTCAGCCCCTGCAACGAACAGCCGGCGAATCTCGTAGCGCTCGAGAGAGGCGGCGTTCACCGCGAGCGGCACCAAACCCGCAAACTCGCTGCGCGCCAGCAGATCGACGCAAGCGTCTTCACCCAGCGCGCGCAACGCTGGCAGCAAACAGATAAAGTCACCGAGGGCGCCCGGGAAAATGACCAATACTCGTCTTTGTGGCGCGTCGGACAGGACTTGCGTTACCCGTTTCGTTGACTTTGGCAAGTCAAAAATATAGCATGACTATAGAGTCAATTCGAATCTCACTCCCGGTTAGTAGAAACGAGTAACCCTTTGGCAACCCTGAACGGTGCGCGATCCGTTTTGGACCTCATCGGTTCCACTCCCGTCGTCAAACTGAGAACTCTTCCCGGCAAAAACGACGCCGAGGTGTGGGCGAAGATGGAATCCTTCAATCCGGGGGGCTCGGTCAAAGACCGCATCTGCCTCAACATGATCGAAACCGCGGAGCGGGAGGGCAAGCTCAAGCCCGGCGCGACGATCGTGGAACCCACCAGCGGCAACACCGGCATCGGCCTCGCCATGATCGCGGCGGTGAAGGGCTACCGGTTGATCCTGACCATGCCGGACACTATGAGCGAAGAACGGCGCAGTTTGCTGTCCGCCTATGGCGCCCATTTGATCCTCACGCCGGACACCAGGGGCATGGGCGGAGCGATCCATAAGGCCGAGGCGTTGCTGCAAGAGCATGGCGACTATTTCATGCCGCAGCAGTTCAATAACCCCGCCAACCCCGACATGCACCGCAAGACCACCGCTGTGGAGCTGCTGAAGCAATTCAAGCGCATTGACGCCTTCGTCGCCGGCGTCGGTACCGGCGGCACGATTACCGGCGTCGGCGAAGTCTTAAAAGAAGAAATGAAGAATACCCGTGTCTGCGCCGTCGAGCCGGCGGCATCACCGGTGATCTCCGGGGGCGAGCCCGGTTATCACAAGATTCAAGGCATCGGCGCCGGCTTTATCCCGGCGGTGCTGAACCGGCAAATTTTAGATGAGATTATCATGGTGAGCGACGAAGAGGCGACGCTTCACACCCGGCGTCTAGCCGCCGAGGAGGGTCTGCTGGTCGGCATCTCTTCGGGGGCCGCCTGCGCCGCCGCGTTGAAGGTGGCCAGGGCCATGGGCAAAGGCCACGTGGTCGTCACCATCTTTGCGGACAAAGGCGAACATTATCTAAGCACGGACCTGTTCAACGGCAAGCGATGGACCCAAAGCTCGACCGCCTGAACGGCCTCTTGCGGCAAACCGGTGGTGTGCTGGTCGCCTTTTCCGCCGGCGTCGATTCCACTTTTCTACTCAAGATCGCGCACGTGGTTCTAGGCGAGCGAGCCGTCGCCCTGACCGCCTCCTCGCCGACCGCGCCTCCCGGGGAACTCGAAACCGCAAAAGCCTTTGCGGCGAATCTGGGATGCCGCCACATCATTGTGAATTCCCATGAGCTCGCTAATCCGTCTTTCCATCAGAATCCAGTCAATCGCTGTTTTTTCTGCAAAGATGAGATCTACCGGATTTGCCGCGAGGAGGCGGATCGGTTAGGGATCAGCGTCATCGTGGACGGCACTAACCTGGATGATTTGAGAGATCACCGCCCCGGTCTCAAGGCAGCCAAGGAATGGGGCGTCCGGCATCCGTTAGTCGACGCGGAAATGACCAAGGACGATATCCGCTGCCACAGCCGCGAACTCGGTCTGCCGACCTGGGACAAACCGTCGAGCCCCTGTCTTTCCTCGCGCTTTCCCTACGGCACTGAAATCAATCTTGAACGGCTAAAGCAGATCGCCACCTGCGAGCTGTTCATGAAGGAGCTTCGCTTCCGGGAGTTTCGCGTCCGCTACCACGGCGATCTGGCGCGCATCGAGGTCGCGCCAAATGAATTCAACCGGCTATTCGAACGAGAAACACGAGAGGCCATCAGTCGGAAGTTTAAGGAGGTCGGTTTCAGTTACGTGAGCCTCGATTTGCAAGGCTACCGTACGGGCAGCCTGAACGAAGTCTTAAAGCCCAAAACGATCCAGCAGAGTTCTGAGAAACTCGATTGAGAGACTGCGCAAGAAGATCCCAGATCCGAGACCCTGCTTTTCAACGACTTGAACGGTTTGAACTTTTTGAACGTTTTGAACTGTCTCGATTTACCAGAGCGGGGCGATTGAGCGCGGCGACGCAGACGATCGACATCACACCGGCGCGCTACGGAATCTTTCCTTCGCGGATCATAGCCTCGGCGAGCCAGACATCCTCCGGCAGAGTAATTTTCAAGTTCGTATTCTCGCCATTGATCACCCACACCGGTTTGCCCATGCGTTCGACCAGCATGGCGTCATCGGTCGCCTCAAATCTTTCGCGCACAGCCCATTGGTGCACTTCCACGATCAACTTGCGGCGAAATGCCTGCGGCGTTTGAATTTCCCACAAAGCCTTCCGGTCGGGCGTCGACAGAACCCGATGATCGTCCGAAACAATCTTGATAGTGTCTCGGGCCGGCAAACCGGCAACGACGGCGCCGTTGCGGTCGGCGGACTCGATGCAACGCTCGATCAGCGCGGGGGAAACGAAAGGCCGCGCCCCATCGTGAATCACGACGATATCAGTGTCATCATCGATCTCTTCGAGGCCGGCTTTCACCGATTGCTGGCGGGTCGCCCCGCCGCTTTGCAGCGTCCATTCCCGCTGAGCCAGAGCCGAATCCCTCCGAAGCAGCCCCTCACAGCGGGATAACTCGCCAGCGGCGACCACTAATATAACTTTGCCAACGTATCGCGAGGAGAAGAACCGATCCAACGTGCGCAGCACCATGGCCCGCCCGCACAAGGGAAGGAACGGCTTTGGAACATCGCCTCCGAGCCGCAAGCCTTCTCCGGCGGCGACAATTATCGCGGTTGCTTGCATAAGGACAGAAAACAAAAAAGCCGAGAGACAACTCTCTCGGCTTTTTTCGCTCGGACGCTGCGGGCCTGCGCCTCAGTGAGTGAAGATATGGCGCAGCTCGTCCATGATTTTCTCTTCGGAATGGGAGCGCGCGATGGAAAGTTCTTTAACCAAAAGATTTCGCGCCGTGTCGAGCATCTTGCGCTCGCCGAAAGAGAGTTCTTTGTCCCCCTTCAACACAAACAGATCTCTTAAGACTTTGGCAATTTCGAGGATCGAACCGGTCTTAATTTTTTCAGTATATTCGCGATAGCGCCGGTTCCAGGTTTGTTGGTCCGCTTCGATTTTTTTCTGCCGCAAGACTTTGTAAACCTTGGTAACCATCGCGCGGTCGATGATCTTGCGCAAACCGACGGACTCGACGTTATCGATTGGAATCATGATCTTCATGTCCGTCTCGAGGATTCGGAGCATGTAGAATTTTCTTTCGGTCCCCGAAATGACATGACTTCGAATGGCCTCGATCTCTCCCACCCCGTGGGCGGGATACACGACTTTTTCTCCGACCTTAAACATGGCGACCTCCTAATGAACCAAAGCCTTCGCACAGATGTATTGACTTGACGTGATGCAAAACAGACAAGTGGCAACGAGCCGGAAAGAAGAAAAGATTGCGACACGCAATTGATAGGGAGAACACCCGACGCAGACGGTGACTTGGACACCGACATCGATCAGTCATGCCACCTACTCTCGTTGCGCCGTGCTGATATCGCCATGAAAAAAAAATTAGCGGCCAAAACACTTTGACCGCTATTTGGATTGATTGCTACACAATCATATATACACCAGACACGGAGAGCCCGTCAAGGGAAGCGGGATTTGTGCAGCCCCACGAGCAAGCCCGTGGCACACCCCACTACGCCCGTCGGGCGGAAACCTCAGCGAGAGCCCCCGCCAAGGCGGGTTCGAGTCGAAGGGTCGAAAACAATCGAGAGGTCAATCGTTTACACGTTAAATATCGAAAACTCCCTGGTATCGGTGGCCCTCCTAATTCTCTTACCTCTGCGCCGATGGAGCGAGATCGAGCGCCATGGTGAGGGCATCCTCGCCATCGTCCGAGTAATAAGCCCTGCGAATTCCCGTAGCGACAAACCCTGCGGATTCATAGAGCTTCTGCGCGGTGAGGTTTGATTTTCTAACTTCCAGCGTCACCCGGACGGAGGATCGCCGCAGGGCTTCGAGTATGACCTGCTGTATGAGGATTCGGCCAATTCCTCGGCGCCGGTATTCGCTACGAACAGCCAGGTTGTGAATATCCACTCCGTCGGGCAGGAGCCAAAAGAGTACATAACCGACAATTTTCCCGTTAATTTCCACGAGGATAGAGCGGGCGCACTCGACTTGGAACTCTTGGAGAAAGAAACGTGAGCTCCACGGATAAGCGAACGACGCCCGCTCGATCGCCATGACCTCGTCCAGATCGGCGAGGATCATGGGCCGAAACGAGGCTCCGTTCGCGATCGCAAAAAAACCACAGGAGTCATGCGCATCCTGTGGCTCTATGGCAAACGGAGCTTTCGCGTCTTTCGGTCTATCGATGACTTTCCACCCTGTCATTACCCCTGTCCTTTAGGAGAAATACTTCCAGCAATTTGTTTTCGAAATGGTGCGCGAAGCCGACTACATTTTCGCGCAGGGGAATGACTGTGGTAAATTCCGGCGGGAAGGCTCCTACGCTCGATGATATCTTTCGCACTTGCTCGTCGGTGCATTTGCCCTTTACGACGAATTGCCCATCGACCAACGCCAAATCGTAATCATAGTCCGGCATCTCGACCGGCAACTTGGTACTGCCCGCCAGACCGATATCCGGCGTCCGGCGCGGAAATTCCATGCGCAGCAGGAATCCGCCCCCCCGATCCTCCAACGTGTAGACATTGCCATAGCGCCGCTCGCGTTCCAACTTTTCAACGAATCCCTTGGAGTAAAAGCCATCGATGGGAATCGGTGTTTCTCTAATGACGCCAGCGTGCCGCTCCAAAAACGGCTGCAATATCAAGCTCAGCGGAACCCCATAAACCGAAGCCGGGAAGCGCATCTCATCGGCCGGTTTGACCCGGAAAATTCCTTCGCGCAGGCGAAAAACCCCCTCCGCCGCCGCGAGCGAAATGCCGATGAGAACATAGAAGTTAATTTCTTGGCTAAAAATAATCGCCGGACCGTGCAACAGAGCTGCAACCGCCATGCACACAAGGGGATAGAGCACCACGTTATGAATGATATTAAGCCCAGTGCTGCCGGCTGCGGTAAAAAGCGGGCTTTGCACCGCATCTTCCAGTCGCTTCTTGGTGCTGTGCGGCAAAGCGCCTAAGACCGGTTGGGTCAGAAGAACGATCGCCCTACCAAGGCCCTGCCTCAGGGAACCGCCGCTCTTGAATTGCGCCGATATCTCCTGAAAGCTCGCCGGCAATTCCTTTTCAAAAGTCTTCTTCGGCCGGACTTCCTTCTTCGGTTGAGGCGCGGCCTTTGCCGGCGCCGGTTGGGGTGCCGCCTTGACTGGCGCGGGGACCGGCTGCGGCTGAGCGGCAGCCTTGGGTGCTTCTGGAGCCGCGGCGGGCTTGGGCGGCGCCGCGACATTCTCCACTGCGGCCGCCGGTTTTGGAGGAGGAGCAGCTTTCTCTTCCGCACCCGCTGGTTTAGCGCTCGCCTGGGCGCTCGCCTGTGGAGGAGCGGCAGCGGCAGGAGCCGGAGCAGCTTGGCCCTTACGAAAACGTGACTCTAAGTTTTCGCCAAAGTTGGTTTCCGGGTGCAATGCCCGCGCCCGCGCGATCAGAACCTCTTCGGTTTCGAGATTGTTCGGATCGGGGACGCAGCAATCGACCGGGCAGACCGCCGCGCAGGCCTCGTAATCATGAAAGCCGACGCACTCCGTGCAGAGGAGCGGGTCGATGACATAGATCGGATCTCCCTGGCGAATGGCGTTGTTCGGGCACTCCGGCTCGCAGGCCCCGCAGTTGATGCAATCGCTGGTAATGGTCGTGGCCATCAAGAAACTCCGAATCTCACCTAATTTTAATTACTGGTTTCGCCCAGAGTTGTCAATAATTTGGAGTATTCTTGAAAGTCTCAGAAGGATCGTGTTAGCTATCATTTCGGGGCGGCGTACCCAAGTGGTTAAGGGAGAGGTCTGCAAAACCTCGATGCAGCGGTTCGAATCCGCTCGCCGCCTCCAATTCTTACAAAGCTCCCCGACTGGTTAGCCGTTTTCTTAATTCTTTCTCGACCATCAATCCCAAGCCTCGCATCGCTCCTATCCTGCCTCATCCGTACCACCCAACAAACAATCCAACTCTCCGGTTGAATCGGGAAAGCGGGCGTCGTTGAACCCGCCAATTCCCTTACCGTCGATGTGCGCGGTGTCGGCGCGGTGTCTGACTTGCCCAAATTGAGTAAATTTTGATCGAACGGAATTGTTCTTTGAACGTGAAACTCGTCAGGCGGTGGACTCGGACCGTGAAGCGGAACGCGATTTACCGTTTTCGGCGGCCGCGGCCCCCCTTTTCGACGGATCAGGATTAGGTAAAGAATAATCGGGTGGGTATGTCGAACCCCGGTAACACCTGAGAGCGAAGATTCTGGTTCGCCTTGAAGCGTTTGCCAGGACCATATCTTCCTTCTACGAGTTTGAAAACCGTTACGTCTCGACGGTTTGGATCTAGCAGCCAATATTCTTCTACGCCGTTGACCTCATAAAGTTTCTTCTTTTCTACCCGATCCCGTTGGGCCGTGGCTGGAGAGAGGATTGCGACCACCAAAACAGGCACAATCTTAAGAAATTGGGCCCGACCGACATGGGGACCTTTGGACCAGCGCTCGCTTGATATGAAAGAGGCGTCCGGTTCGAGAGTGTCTCCCGACGGCAGATCATATCCCGTGCTGGAGCCAAATACTCGCCCCAGATTCTGGCTCCGAACAAAGTCCCCTAGAATACGAATCACCTTGGCCTCAATCTCCCCATGTCCCCATCCCGCAGGCGGAGTCATAACGATCCTCCCATCCGTCAGCTCGTATCGATTGACATCGTTGACCGGACGATTCTCCACCCACCGCTTGAACGCCTTTTGGTTAAACGTTGCAGTCGAAATAAACGCCGTCTCGATAAACTTGGCTGGTTCTGCCCTCATGGTTACCCCGATACCAATGTATTCTTCTTTTAGCAGCTACACCCGCCTGCCACAATCTCGCCCACGCTAAGTAGAGCAAATATGTTGAATAAGTCAGGCGCCGATACCATCTGAATTCTATCTCGCTGAACTTTTCATTCTGTCAATCTCTAAAGCCTTCGGTGATCCCGTTAGATTGCGTTAGATTAGGCTAGTTTGTTCTGATCCCCAACAAACGATCCAACTCTCCGGTCGAGTCCAGAAAGCGGGCGTCGTCGAATCCGCCGATTCCTTTGCCGTCGATGAATATTTGCGGCACGGTTCTGCGGCGCGCCAAGCGCTCCATCTCGACCCTTCGCTCGGGGTCGTCGGTCACGTCGATCTCGTCGAAGCTCACGTTCTTGGAACGCAAGAGCGCCTTCGCCCCGGAACAATAGGGGCAGTAGTTAGTTGTGTAGATTAAAACTCGCGCCATGATATGTAGACTCCGCAGACTCTATTATACCTCTTTTGCGCGCGGCGTCGAACTTTACTTGAAAGCCCGGGCTAATTTTGCCATTAGTGAGCCGTGAAACTCATCGGCCTGACCGGCGGCATCGCGTCGGGGAAAAGCAGCGTGGCGGCGATCTTCCTGCGGCTCGGCGCGGCGGTGGTCGACGCCGACGATTTATCCCGCCAGGTCGTCCAACCCGGAGAGGTGGCTTGGCAAGAGATCGTCGACGCCTTCGGAGCAGAAGTTCTTCAACCGGACCAAACCATCGACCGCCAGAAACTCAGGAGAATCATTTTTAATAACCCGGTGGCGCGCAAAAATCTTGAAGCCATCATCCACCCGCGGGTTCGCGCGCTGGCGGAGCAGCGAATCCAAGAGTATGCGGCTGCTGGTTATGAGATCGTCGTCTACGAAGTTCCGCTGCTTTTCGAAGTTCGGCTCCACGAAACGTTGCGGCCGGTGATCCTCGTCGCCTGCGACCCGAAAACTCAAACCGAGCGGATCATGCGCAGAGACCGGGTTGCCCGCGCGGATGCGCAAAAAACCATCGCCGCGCAAATGAGCTTGGAGGAGAAACGAAAACTTGCGGATTACGTGATTGAGAACAATGGCAGCTTAGAAGAACTCGATCAGCAGGTGCGAGAGCTTTGGGAACGGTTGACTGGCGAAGAAGACGGTCGATAGAAAATTGCCATCCGCGATCCTCTATCTTCGATCCTCGGGTATTTTCCCTTACTTAACCCGCTCTTGATAGCTTCCATCCGAGGGGTCCACCCGAACCTTATCGCCGACTTGGATAAACGGCGGCACCTGGACGGTAACGCCCGTCTCCAGCTTCGCCGGCTTATAGGACGCGCTCGCTGTCGCCCCTTTCATCGCCGGCTCGGTATCGACGACCTCCAAATCCACAGTCGAAGGCGGGTTGATCCCTACGGGTTTCCCTTCGTGGAATTCGATTCCGACGATCGAGTTAGGCAGCAGATAGGACAAAAGATCACCGATGTCTTCGGCCGCCAGAGTCATTTGTTCGTAATTCTGTGTGTCCATGAAGGTATGGAGGTCGCCCTCGGCGTATAGGTATTGCATCTGCCGGCTCTCTAAAACCGCCTGTTCGACCCGATCTTCCGAGCGAAACTTATACTCCGTGCCGACACCGCTGCGGAGATTCTTCATTTTCGTTTGCATGAATCCCCGTTTGTTCCCCGGGGTAAGGTGGTGAACCGCCGTCACGCGATAGAGATCACCCTCATGGATAATGATCATCCCCGGTCTGAGCTGAGTCGACTGAATCATTCTCTCATTTCCTTCCGTCGCCATCCGGCGCACTAGTTTGTTATCAGTTTATCCAAGCCGCTTCAACGCGGGCGCGAGTCGTCATTCGTGTTCGTGATTCGTGTTCGTACGAGCACGAGCATGAGCATGAGAAACGATCACGATTTCGGCGAGGCGATTGAGCGCAACGAAGCATATGAGTCTTTTTCAGCAGCCTGCTACGCGTAAAGCCCACGCCAGAGCATAGCGCGGGCGACGCGGGCGATGCCGATCATCAAAGCCGCCAGCCGCATGTCCACCTTTTGCGTCCGACTCATGTTGAGCACCTCGTGGAAGGCTTTGACCAGGATATCCCGCAATTTTTTATTGACCTCTTCCTCGGTCCAAAAGAAGTTCTGCAAGTCCTGCACCCATTCGAAATAGGACACCACCACGCCTCCCGCATTGGCCAAGACATCGGGAATCAAAAAGACGCCTTTTTCTTTAAGCACGGCATCGGCCTCCAGCGTCGTCGGGCCGTTCGCCCCTTCCGCTAAAATCCGGCACTGCAAACGCGCGGCGTTGTCTTTGGTGATCTGCATCTCTAACGCAGCGGGCACCAGGACATCGCATTTAAGCGCCAATAGTTCCTGGTTGGAAATTTTCTCTCCGTACGGGCAGCCGTCCAGACTGTGATTCTTGTCGGCCAGCTCCAGCAGCCGCTCGACCGGCAACCCTTTCGGGTCATAAAATCCGCCGGTTCGGTCCGATACGCCGATGACTTTGACGCCGATATTGGCAAGCTCTCGCACGGCGATGGAGCCGACGTTGCCGAAGCCTTGCACCGCCGCCGTGCACGAGCTGAGATCAATGCCTAGGTGCTTCGCCGCTTCGATAATCATATAGACGACGCCCCGTCCCGTGGCGTCGCGCCGGCCCAAGGTGCCGCCGATGGCCACCGGTTTGCCCGTAACGATTTCAGGCACCGCGTGGCCCTTATGCTGGGAATAGGTATCCATCACCCAGGCCATGACCTGCTCATTGGTGCCCATGTCCGGCGCGGGAACGTCTACGTCAGGACCGATGAAATTGAGAATCTCGGCCGTATAGCGGCGAGTCATCGACTGAAGCTCTTGGCGCGAAAGCTCTGCCGGATCGCAGGCGACGCCGCCCTTCCCGCCGCCCAGAGGCAAACCGACGAGCGAGCATTTCCACGTCATCCACATCGCCAGCGCCGAGACTTCGCCGAGATTGACCTCGGGATGGTAGCGAATCCCGCCTTTGAACGGGCCGAGCACGTCGTTGTGCTGCACGCGATACCCGGTAAAGACATGGACCTTGCCGTCGTCCATCCGGGTGGGAACGCTGACGATCATGGCGCGCTCGGGCCGCCGCAGCCGGCCCGCCACGTTGGCGTCGAGGCCGAGTTTTGCCGCCGCCAGATCGAACTGCTGCACGGCCATTTCATTCGCGGGACTGCGCCACTCAATGGTCGCCATAACTCCTCCTTCAAATTTGAAAAGTAACTCGCGCATGGTTTTCTACCCCGGCGGCCAAGTCATGCGGCGTCCGCCGAGCAAATGATAATGCAGATGGGAAACACTTTGGCCGGCGTCGGCGCCGGAGTTGACGACGACGCGAAAACCGCTGCCGGCAATTCCCTGCTCCCGCGCCAGGCGCGCGGCAACTTCGAAGATATGACCGATCACGGCCCCGTCATCCGCTTTCAGGTCTAGAACCCCGGCGACATGCCGGCGCGGGATGATGAGAACATGGACGGGCGCTTTGGGATTGATGTCCTTGAAAGCTACCACCGAGTCATCCTGGTAAACGATACTTCCTTTGATCTTGCCCTCGACGATCCCGCAAAAAAGACAATCGTTCATTGGCTCCCCTCCTAACAGGCCACCTCGGTATCGATCAAACGCAATCCCTATTCTTCATCGCCCTCACGGTAGCGAATCAAAACTTTTTCATCGACGACCTCGAGCGGCAGGCTTTGCAGCGACGCGCCGGCGCAGGGTCCCCAGACGCATTCGCCGGTGGGCGGTTCGAAGACGGCGCCGTGATTGGCGCACATGAGATAGCGGCGATCGACGGTGAAGAACTGGTTGTCGACCCAATCCAGGCTGATGCCAACATGGGGACAACGGTTGACGTAGGCGAAATGGCGCCCCTGGTAATTGACCAGCATCGCCTCGAAGTCGCGCTTGCCGCGTCGCAGATTGAACTTCTTTGTCTGCCCGTGCGTCAACTCACCCACCCGGCCGATCACTTTACCCTTGGGCGTCTTTCCGACTTTCCCACGACCCATAGTTCGACTTCAATCTTTCAAGTACGACAAGTCCCCTTCGGGGCAACCGACCAGGACTTCGCCGCGGTCGACGCGCACCGGCAGCCGGTAAAGCGATTCGCCCTTGCAAGGTCCGGCGATGCAAAGCCCCGTCCCGAACTCATAGAGGGCGCCGTGGGTGTAACACATCAAATGGCGCCGATCCTCGCTCAGGAACTGGTCTCGAATAAAATCCAATGGCGTCGTCATATGGCGGCAGCGGTTCACGTAGGCGTGAAAGCTCCCGTTGTCGTTGACCAGGAAGCCATCGACGCGATATCGGCGGCAGATGATCCAGAATTTTTTCACCGAACCGGCCTCGCACTCATCCACCTTGGCGACGATTCTCCCCCCCAACCGGCCTTCCCCCTGCATGCGTCTTTGATCGCGCCAAAAAAGAAGCCGGCGAAGGGCCAACCCAATTATATAAAGCGCAAGAAAGACGAGCGAGAAGTATATGGTAAATTCCATGGGGAACGCGGCGGCTGGTTATTCGGCATCCTCGTCGATCGTACTGCGAATGCGTTTGACTTCCTGGGCGGATTGACGTCCCGCGATCCCCATGACTTTCATGAGCTCGCTGGTCATCTCCGCGGTCACTTGGTCCTGCACGCTCCCGGTGCCGTCCGGGTCTGCTTTTAAAAACGCCAGGATTTTCTCCTTGGCCACACCGGTGCGCTCCAAGCCGTCGAGAAACTCGCCGTAGCCGACACGCCCGCGCAGCTCCTGGACACGAGCCAGCAGTTTTTTGCAATCCGCGCAGATGCGCGCCCAGAGACCCGAGCGCTCACCGCAATAGACACATTGCCGCATTATCGTCCACCGTCACGAGTTATGGTTGCTCGGCCATCGCCTTTGCCCAAAGCCCTTGCAACCCTTTAGCCAGAATTGGATTGGCCGCTACCACTCCCCGGTGCCTCGCCTCCGGCTGATTGAACATTAAGACCTTGCCAGTGCCGTCGACGGCGCTGCCACCCGCTTCTTCCACCATCAACACGCCGGCGCAGATATCCCACTCACGAATCGAGCGGAAAGTGAGCGTGCCGTCACCCTTTCCGCCGGCAACCTGCGCTAGGCGATAGGCGATGCTCCCGACCGGCTCAATGGCGCAGCGTTCCACCAAGACCTGGAACTTCTTGCGCGGCTCCGAGCGGCTGACGAGCAGCAGCGCGCCGTCAATTTGATCGCGCGGGGTAACGTGAATCGGCCGGCCGTTCAAAGTGGCGCCCTGCCCGGCGGCGGCTTGATAAAAATGGTCTTGGGCCGGGTTGAAAACTGCGGCCACCTGCGGCCGGCCATCGACAACGAATCCGATGGAGACCGCAAACTGCGGCACACCCTCAATGAACTCTTTGGTGCCATCGATGGGATCGACCACCCATACACGTGAGGCGCGCAACCGCTCGGAGCTGTCTTTGTCTTCTTCCGAAAGCCAACCGTCCCGTGGAAAACGGCCGCGGATGATTTCACATATCTTTCGATTCGCTGCCAGGTCGGCGCTCGTGACCGGGTTGTTTTTGCTTTTCTCTTGAACATCGTACTGGCCCTTGAATAGGCCCATGATAATGGACCCCGCTTCTCTGGCGGCGCGTTCGACGGTGGCAAGTTCGTCTTGGTAAGAAAAATTAATCACCGATGTCATCCATCCTCCGTTTCCTCGACGGCGAGCCGATATTAAACAACAGTTCTCAGCCTTCGACAACCAACGAGGCCGCGCCCGACACCAGCCGTGATCGGACAAATCGGACAGACAGCAAGCCGCCGGGTGGTTGCCGCTGGTTGATTAGATCGACGCGGTTGAGCGATCCGCGCCGGCGCGCACCATGTCATCGATAGCTTGAGCGGAATCTCCCGGGCGCAAATTCACGCCGCGGATCGCATCTTCGAGCAGGGTGACTTTGAATCCTTCCTTGAGGCCGTCGAGCACGGTAAACTTCACGCAGTAATCGGTGGCCAGGCCGCCGACGAAAATCCGCTCGACGCCGAGGCCGCGCAGCCGTTCGGCAAGCCCGGCTCCCGCCGCGTCCGTCGCTTCGAATCCCGAGTAGCTGTCGGCGTCGGGGCTCACCCCCTTGGAAACGACGACCGCAGACTCCGGCAGCGCAAGATCGGGATGGAACTTGCCCCCCTCAGTGTCCTGCACGCAGTGCGTCGGCCACTGCCCGCCGCCGGTGTTGAAATGCCTCGTATTTGCCGGATGCCAGTCGCGGGTTGCAAAGATCGGCAAGCCGGCGCTGAGGAACCTCTCGATATGACGGTTCAAGACCGCAACGACTTTGTCGCCCTCGGCCACCGCCAGGGAACCGCCGGGGCAAAAGTCGTTCTGCACGTCGACAATGACCAGCGCCGCTTTTTCTTCCATCGCTTTCCATTATAAAGAATGATAACTTCCTTGCAATCCGAACTGATCCGCAAGCCACCTTCTCATCATGGCCATTAAAGCCGTTTTTTTCGACGCCGCAGGAACGTTGATCAAGCCCGCGCGGCGGGTTGGCGACAGCTACGCGGTCGTAGCCAAGAAATTCGGCGTGGCCGTTTCGCCGCCGCAGCTATCGGAACGATTTCGTGTTTGCTTCGACGCGTCCGCTCCACTCGCTTTTCCCGGCGCGCCGGCCACGGCGATCGACCGGCTGGAGCGAGATTGGTGGAAGCGCCTGGTGCGGAAAATCTTCGAGCCCTGGGAGCCCTTTGAACGATTCGACGATTATTTCACCGAGCTGTTCGACTATTTTGCCAGGCCGGATGCCTGGGCGCTTTTTCCGGAAGTCTTGGAAACGCTCTCGACGCTGCGACGCCGCGGCTTGATCCTCAGCGTCATATCGAATTTCGACTCGCGCTTGATCGGAATTCTTAACGGGCTCGGCGCCGGCCAATGGTTCGATGAGATCGTCATATCCAGCCGCGCCGGGCACGCCAAGCCGGATCGGCGAATTTTCGCAGCCGCCCTGGCGAGGCATGGCCTGGAACCAAACAACGCCGCCCATATAGGCGATAGCGAGGAAAACGATCTTTGCGGCGCGAACGACGCGGGACTGAAGGGAATCCTGGTTGACCGCGACGGCGAATGCCTCCCCACCACAGGCCCGCGCGTGACCAATCTAAAAGAAATTTTTGCGCATCTCGACGACTGATGGACCGAAGCCGGTAGCGGCGCATGGTGTAGAGCGCGGCGTGAGAGTTGCACGCCGCGACCAGGCGCCTTCAGGGGGCCCCTTCCAGCACCGTGTTCACAAGCTCTTTCCCTTCTGGAATCCACAGACCGGTTTCGTTAACCGCGGAACGACAAATCGGCAGGCCCAATCGCGCTTCAATCTCATCGCGAGCCATCGCGTACTGTACCTCGTTGGCCAACGGTCCACTGAGCAGCGTGGGAGTCCGACCGTATCCGAGCGACCGCAAATAGGTTTGAAAATGCGTCACAGCCTCGAATGTCGGGATGGTTGAATATATTAACGTTGTGACCCGCTTCCGGAAGTATTGCGACCGCAAAAGCCCTTCATTCGCGGGGTGGGAGATGTTATCGGCCAGCTCAAGAACGTGGAAGTCAGGTCGAGTCTTTGCCAGAAAAGATTGCGAGTATTTGATGCTTGCCGGGATAAATCTCCCGATGGGGACGCTGACGTCGGAGGCTACCCCCAAACCATCGACAAAATCGCGGGCCGGAAAATCATCGGGCGTGAAAACAATCTCATCGCCTTCGTTCTCCAATGCGGTGCGGCCCGGATCGGCGTAGCACCGTAGCCAATCCCGGCAGCAGGCCGTGCCCGTTTTCTTCTCTACCGTCACCTCAAACCCGCGACTCCGCAGCTCGGCGACCAGTGCGCGCGCGCACATTGTTTTGCCCGAGTTGGTAGCGTATCCGGCGACCATGATCACACGCGGCCCCGGTGTTGAGGATGGCGGGGCGTCGGGGATCAACTCGCGAAAAGAAGATAAATTGACGGGCCGCCCGGTTCTGTTTACGATGACGCCATGCACTTGGATTCGTACCCGTTCTCCCGGGTCGGCCTCACGGTTCACAAAGCCGATGGCGTTGACACCGAACAGGCCGTCTACGATGGCACCTCCCTGTATCTCACCATTGACTTGACCGGTGATCGGGTTGGTGAGGCCGCCGATTAGATACGGAGGGGCGTAACGGTTCCCAACCACCCCCACGCATGGGCCAGGCTGCAGACGCTCGTTCTTAAGCCGCACCGCGCCGTCGCAGGCATAAAGCCGCTCCAGAAAATTGTATTTGAGCTCCGCAAAGGGACGTGCAGGCGCCTGAATGATCTCTCCGAAGATCAGGTCATTCAGCTTGGCGGAACACCGGGGTTCGAAGCGCAGCTCTCGCTCGGCCAGGAGATGGCCAACCGCCCGTCGCAGCGCGCTTCCTAAGATGAGCGTCCCGGGATCGAAGGTGAAGGACTTCATCGGTTTTACCCACCCGAAGGCGGGCCCCAGTCGATCCCGTCATAGTTGGACCGCACCAGCGACCGAGAGACGCGGAATTTTCCGCTCTCTTCCAGTTGAATTTCAGGCACGAGTTGGATTTGAAACTCGACATCCCGCCCCAGGACGGCGGTTATCGCCGTGGCAAGCCGGTCCAGTTGAAAGCGCGTGGGTTCGACGGACGCCACCGCGTACAACAGGACGCGGTCCTCCCGTTCCTGGAGCAGCCGGTATGATCGCAACCACGGCGCGCCCTCGCGCATGAGGATCAAGACGATCTCGTAGGGGTGTATGACGCGGCCGTTGGGAAGCGGAAAGTAATCTACCATCCGTCCCTGGATGCCCCTGATCGTCGAGAAGGGCATTCCGCAGGCGCAGGTCTCTGATCCCTTGGTCACGATATCTCCCAGGCGGTAGCGAATGAAGGGCATCGCAAATGAGTGAAGGCTCGTGCCCACCACCTCGCCTCTCTCGCCGGCTGAGGCGGGGCGATTTCCCTTGAGCACCTCGACAATCATCCCGTCGTCACAAGTATGGAAGTCGCCGGTTTCCTTGCATTGCCAGGCAATGAGATTGAATTCGTGGCTGCCGTAGAGGTTGAAAACCGGCGCCTGGAAAGCTGCGAAAACCTGCTGTCGCATGAGAGGGGTCAACACCTCGCCTCCGACAACGACGAAGCGCGGCCGGACGATCCTGCGATCGTCATCGTTCATGAGCTGCGCGACCTGCGACACCGCTCCGGCGAATCCGCCCACGATGTCGGGATGGAGATCTCTCAAAATCGCGACAATCTCTTGCGGCGGCCGAAGGCAATCGATCTCAGTCCTGCGGTAGTTCCCCAAGGTCCGAAGGGTCCGAAGAGAAATCCACCCGGCCTGGCGACGAGTCGGCCGAATAAGGTGGATGGCCGCGCGTCTGTCGGTCATACGGAGCCCATAGTAACGCATCGCCCGGAACCGAAAGGCTTCCAGGATTGCGCTCTCAAACCTAGTGCGGCGGATGGTGAATGGTTCCCCGCTGGAACCACTGGTCTTGTGGATGGCCAGGCTGCGGGGATCAACGCTGCGCGCTACAACCTCTTCGGGAGACAAAGTTGCCAGGTCTTTTTTTGCCGTGACCGGAATGGCGGATAGATCCGCCACGGTGCAGATATCGTCAGGTTTGATGCCAGTGTGATCGAATAGTCTGCGATAATGGGGGACGTTGCGATAGGCGTGCCTGATCAAACGGCGCAATTGCATGTTTTGGAACGCGACAATCTCGCCCCGATCCATACGGCGGATGCACAGAAGCAAACGGAGCAGGGAGAGGGGATTCAGGCGGGCCGTCATCGACGTTCGTTGGGTGCAGTCCTATTGCGCCGTTTCTTGAAGAGACTATTCGATACGAATGTCACAAGTCAACTGCGGATGCCATTGAGGGTAAATAGCGCCCCAGTGGAGACAAATTCATCGAAGGAAGCCTTGCGGGATTATTATATGGATGAATTATGGGGTGATGGTGCGCGTAGGTGATTTGTCGGGGTAAGGCGCGCCTTGCCCCGACTACGGATCGGTGATCAGTATGAGGTGGATTAATCCCCCAGCCGGTAGCGAATCATGGTGTAGAGCGCGGCGAAGCCGTCTTTCCAGGTGATCTTCTTTCCTTCATCGTAAGTCCGCCCGTGATAGGCGATCGGCACCTCGTAGAAGCGGCGGCCGCGCTTGGCGAGCTTCATGGTGATCTCCGGCTCGAAGCCGAAGCGCTTGGACTTTAGCTCGATGCCCTTGAGCGCTTCGGCGCGGAAGACTTTGTAGCCCACTTCCATGTCCGAGAGATTCAAATTGGTCAGCATGTTCGAAATCATCGTGAGAAGATGATTGCCCATGGAATGCCAAAAAAACAGCACCCGGTGCGCGCCGCCGCCGGCGAAGCGGGTCCCGTAGACGGCGTCGGCGAGGCCGGCTTGTATCGGCTCCAACAATCGCGAGTAATCCGTTGGATCGTATTCTAGGTCGGCGTCCTGGACGATCATCACATCGCCGGTGGCGTGACTCAGCGCGGTCTTGAGCGCCGCCCCTTTGCCCTGATTCACCGGATGCAAGAAGACATGGAGCTTGTTGAGTGAATCGCTCGCGCGAGCGCTTTCCTCCTCCAAGCGCTTGAGAATTTCCCGGCTTCGGTCCGTAGAGCCGTCGTCCACTAGAATAATTTCCTTGGCCAGCGGGACGGCGCGGACTCGGCGCACGACTTCTTCGAGCGTCCGCGCTTCGTTATAGACCGGGATCAGAACGGATAGGATCACTGTTCGAATTCGCGCTTCTTGAGTTCGCGCACGAAGGCCGAAAGCTTGGGGTCGGCATTGACCGCGTCATTGATCTTGGCCTGGAAATCGGCCGCGGCCTTTTCCAGCGGGCTGGTATCGACCCGCAGTCCGATCCATTGATTAAGTCGCAAAAGCAGCGCCAAAGTTCCTCTGGGGTTCGGTGAAACCGACAGATAATGGGGCAGGGAGGCCCACAGGCTCAAATGGGAAACCCTGGCCGCGCGGCACGCATCGGCCAACACGCCGACGATGCCCGTCGGCCCTTGATAGCGCGATGGGACGAGATCAAATTGCTCGACCAGCTTGGGATCCGTGGAAAAACCCGTCAGGGGAACCGGCCGGGTGTAGAGCACTTCGTCGAGATAGGCGCCCAGGGTAACCACCATTTCCGCCTGGCACTCGCGCATGAACCGAAGCATGGTCTCGGTAAAAGTTCGCCAGCGTAGATGCGGCTCGGCGCCGATGCCGAGGATAAAATCTCTCTCGACGCCCATGCCGGAGCCGACGTAAAAATCATACGAAGGCCAATGGATTTCCCTGATCTTGCTCTCGTTCAAACGAACCACCGGCCGCTGCCGGTAGAAATCGTAGAACTCTTCGGGATCGATGCTGGCAAATTTCTTCGCCAGTAACTGGTCGGCGAGATAGCGTACCGCGGTGGTCGCCGATGCGCCGGCATCGCTCCAGCCGGCAAATGCAAGTAGCAACACGGGGGTTCTCAATGACGGCCGGCTATCGAAGGCCAGAGGATCCGTAGTCATGACGAATGTAATCTACCACAAGTATACCCGGCGGCTCTAGTCCCCAGAGCCCGTGTCGATTCGCAGCTTATGCGCAGCGTCTTCAAGCACGCTCTCCGTTAAACGACTTGAACGGTTTGAACGACTTGAACGTCTTGAACGTTGTGAATCGCTTGAACGGCTTGAACCAGGTACCCATTCATCTATTTCAAGTTCGCGATTCAGCCGGAATGGCTAGGACTTCGCAGCCTGCTTTGCTATAGTCTGAGAGTTCCGATGGCAGCACAGCGACATCATATTCCGCCTCTGTTTCAAAAAAACGAGGTGCTCTTCGGCCATGACAGCACCGCGGGCTTGATCGCCTTCGAAGTCGAAGGCGCGGATAAGGTCAAAGTTTTTTCGCGCGACGGCGCCGCGACCCGGACGAAAAGTCAGCCGTTAGTGCCGTTCCTCCTGCTCGAAGGCGAAGCCGGGATCAAGGGCTGGAAAGGCGAAACCAAAATCGAGACGCTCGGCGGTGAAGGCGCTTTCAATCGGCTGGCGCTCTTTCCCGATCTCAAGCAACTCGAAGACGCGCGGTCCCACCTCCAGAAAAAAACCGGCAAAAACCCATCGGCGACCGACGCGCCTTACTGGTACTTCAGCGACCCACTGCAGCAATACCTCCTGCTTTCGGGGAAGACCCACTTCATCGGCATGACCTTCAGGGACTTGAAACGCATGCAGCTCGACATCGAAACCTACTGCCAGGCGGGCTTTGAGTTTCCCAACGCGGCGCGGGAGTCCGACCGGATCACCGCCATTGCGTTGTCGGACTCCACGGGTTGGGAACGACTGATTTCCGGCAGGGAATACGGCGAAGCGGAAATGCTGCTCGAGATGGTCAACGAAATCCGGCAACGCGACCCCGACGTCATCGAAGGCCACAATCTGTTCCGCTTCGACCTGGAATATGTTGAAGCGCGCGCGAAACGACATAAAGTGAAGCTCGGCGTCGGGCGCGACGGCTCACCGCTTGCCGGCCACGCCTCGCGCATGCAGATCGCCGAGCGCAGTATCACTTACCGGAAATATGAAATCTTCGGCCGCCATATCATCGACACCTGGATCTTGGCCCAGCACTACGACGTGGCCACCCGCGAGCTGGAAAGCTTCGGCCTGAAGGATATCGCGCGCCACTTCGGCATCGCCGGCGCTGACCGAACCTACGTGCCGGGGAATAAGACCAGCTGGTACTTCGACCACGACCCGGACACCCTTTTCCGCTACGCGCTGGACGACGTGCGCGAGACCCGCGCGATCTCCGACCTGCTCTCGCCGAGCTATTTCGTCGAGGCGCAGATTTTTCCTTACAGCTATCAAAACGTCCCGCTGCGCGGTAACGCGACCAAAATCGACGCGCTATTTCTGCGCGAGTACCTGCACCAGCGCCGAGCGGTGCCGCGCGCCGACGAAGGCCGCGAGGTCGTCGGCGGCTTTACCGATATGGAGCGCCAGGGAACCGCGCGCCATGTTCTGCACTGCGACGTGACTTCGCTCTATCCATCGATCATGCTGGTTTACAACTATCTGCCCAAAAAAGACGAGCTCGGCGTGTTTACGGGGCTGCTGCGCGATCTGCGCGCTTTTCGCGTCAAGGCCAAGGAACTGGCGCGGGACGCGCGCGACGAGGAAAGCAAGATTTATTTCAATGCGCTCCAGTCGACGTTTAAAATTCTGATCAATTCCTTTTACGGCTACCTTGGATTTCAGATGGGCCACTTCAACGACTTCGACGCGGCGAACCAGGTCACGGCAAAAGGCAGAGAGCTGATTCAGTCCGCGGTCGCCTGGCTCAAAGAGCAAAGCGCGCAAATCATCGAAGTCGATACCGACGGCATCTACTTCGTGCCGCCAGAAAGCATTCGAACGCCGGCGGACGAAGAAGATTTGATCGCAAAATTAGGCGAGATTCTTCCCAAAGGCATCGAGCTCGAGCTCGACGGCCGCTATCCGGCGATGTTCAGCTACAAGATGAAGAATTATGCGCTGCTCGACGAGCAGGGGCGCCTGCGCATTAAAGGCTCGGGGCTACGCTCCCGCGGCTTGGAGCTGTTCCAGCGCGAGTGGCTGGAAGAGATGCTGGCGTTGTTGCTCAAGGATGAAAGAGAGAAGATTTCCGACCTCTACCGGCGCTATCTTGACGCTCTGGAAAACCACCGCCAAGACATCGCCTGGATCGCCAAGACCGAAACGCTGCAAGATTCCTTGGACAGCTATGAGGCGAAGGTGAAGGCGAAAAAGCGCAACGCCGCGGCGCCCTACGAATTGGCCTTGAAAGCCGAACGGCCCTACCAGCCCGGCGATCAGATCTCCTACTACGTGACCGGCACCAAGGCAAAAGTAAGGATCAGCGAGAATTGCAAGCTCGCCTCGCAGTGGGACGCAAAGCATCCCGACGAAAACGTCGAGCACTATAAGGCGAAGCTGGACGAGCTGTACGAGAAATTTCGCCCTTTCATTGAAGACGATAAGCAGGGCGAACTGAGTCCTGAGTAATGAGTCCTGAGTAATGAGTCCTGAGTCGGAACAATCCGGGACCTCTTCACTCAGCACTCAGAACTCAGCACTCAGGACTTTTCAATGGGAGACTCGATGAGCGACAGGGTAGCGTTGATCACCGGCGGCGCCCGCGGCATCGGCAAAGCCGCCGCCTTAGACCTGGCCGGCCAAGGGTGGTCCGTGGCGATCTGTTATAGAAGCAGCGCCAGGGAAGCCGCGGAAGTCATCGATGGGGTGAAGCAACGCGGCGCGCGGGGCCTGGCCATTCAGTGCGACGTCTCCGATTCTGACGCCGCAGCCGCCTTGGTGCGGCAAGTGAACGAAGCATGGGGCCGCATCGACGCCCTGATCAACGGTGCCGGTCCTTACCACCGCGTTTCTTTGCTCAAAGAAACCAACGAAGGTTGGCACTCGATGTTCGACAATAACCTTCACCCGGTTTTTTATTTGAGCCAGGCGGTCATTGCGGGCATGCGGGAGCGCAAGTGGGGACGCATCGTCTGTTTCAGCATGGCCAACGCCGAGCAACTCATCGCGCAACCGCAGCTGACCGCCCATTACATCAGCAAGGTCGGGCTGCTCGCCTTGGCCCGCTCTTATGCGCGACTCATCGCCGCCGACGGCATCACGATGAACTGTATTTCCCCGGGATTCATCGATTCGGGCAGCGCGCCCAAGGAAGAAATCGAGCGGATGGTAAAATTGATCCCGGCGGGCTACGTCGGAAACGTCGAGGATGCGGTCTCGGCCGTGCGCTTTTTATTGTCGGAGGAAGCCCGCTACATCAACGGCGCCAATATCCAACTGAGCGGGGGGTGGGGGGTTTAGGACCCCAAGGGACGATTTTTGAGTTTGCGCGCGGCTCGGCCAATAGTATAATACACCTACGCTATGGGCACGGGAAAAAGCCATGACCGGGCGCTGGAGCTGGTCCAACGCGCGATGAATTTTCAAATGGCGGGCGACCTGGACGAATCCATTCGTCTCTACAGGGAATCCATCGCGGTCTGCCCCACCGCCGATGCCCACACCTATCTCGGTTGGGCCTACAGCTTCCAAGGCCGCATCGACGATGCCATCGCCGAATGCGAGATCGCCATCAAACTCGACCCGGAGTTCGGCAATCCCTACAACGACATCGGCGTCTACTTGATGCAGCAGGAGCGGTTAGACGAAGCCATACCGTGGCTGGAGCGGGCGAAAACGGCGAAACGCTACGAGCCCCGTCACTTCCCCTATCTCAATCTGGGCAGAGTCTACGTGACCAAGGGAATGATCCATAAGGCACTGGAGGAATTTCGCGGCGTCCTGCAGATCAACCCCGATGACTCTGAAATTGCCCAGATCATCGAGCAGCTCGAAGTCAAGTTGCAGTGACCGCAGGCAATGCGTCAGTCTGCCAGTTCCTTGATCGCAGCTGCGAAGATTTCGATTGCCACGTCCACCTCTTCCCGGGTGACGATCAACGGCGGACAGAAGCGCAGCGTACTCTCACCGCAGCTTAACAGCAAAAGACCTTTCTCAAAACATTTCTGCATGACCTGATCGCGCAATTTTGCATCGGGCGCGAGACTGCCGTCCGGCCGCGCAAATTCCACGCCGATCATAAGCCCGAGGCCGCGTACGTCGCCAATGGAAGAATGGCTGGCTTTGAGCCGGTTGAGTTTGTCGATTAAGTAGCCGCCCACTTCCGCAGCATTCTCCACCAAGCCGTCTTCGATCAGCGCGATGGTTGCCAGCGCCGCGGCGCAAGCCACGGGGTTGCCGCCGAAGGTGGAGCCGTGGGTGCCGCGCGGCCAGGTGTTAACTTCCTCCCGCGCGATCATCGCGCCCAGCGGCATGCCGCTGGCGATGCCCTTGGCCGCGCAGAGAATATCGGGCTCGATGCCCCAATGCTCGCAGGCGAACATCTTGCCCGTGCGCCCGAAGCCCGATTGAATTTCATCGACCACCAGGAGAATCCCGTGGCGCCGGCAGAGATCCTGGAGCATCGGCAGGTACTCGGGCGGCGGCACGACGTAGCCGCCTTCGCCTTGAATCGGCTCGACGAAGAGCGCCGCAACCTCGGAAGGAGCTACTTCATGGCGGAAGAGAGTTTTTTCCAACGCGCCAACGCATTCGATTTCGCAGGAGCCGTAAGTCAAATGATACGGGCAGCGCCGGCAGAATCCGTAGGGAACATGATGCACGCCCGGAAGCAGCGGGCCGAAGTGCGCCCGGTGTGACGCCCGGCTCGCGGTCAAAGAGAGGGAGCCCAGCGAGCGGCCATGAAACGCGCCGTGGAACGCAATGAGATGCTGGCGCCTGGTGTGATAACGCGCGAGCTTGATCGCCGCCTCTATTGTTTCGGTGCCGGAGTTAGTAAGAAAAACTTTCTTAGCGCCCTGGCCCGGCGCGAGATCGCTCAACTTCGCCGCCAGCTCCGCCATCGGCTCGTAGTAGAAATCGCTGCCGCAGATGTGCAGGAACTTGCGCGCCTGCTCCTCGATGGCCTTGACGACTTTGGGATGGGAGTGTCCGGTGCTCGCGACCGCTATGCCGGCCATGAAATCGAGAAATAGATTGCCGTCGACATCCTCGACGACACAGCCCCGCGCTTCTTTCACCACCAAGGGATAAACCCGCCCGTAAGACTGCGACGTGTAACGACGATCCCGCTCGACGATCGACTTCGCCTTGGGGCCGGGGGGTTTGACTTTGATGCGGGGTGCTTTCATGGACCTCCAGTTTCTAGTCTCTAGGTTCTAGTCTCTAGTCCCAAAACTGGAAACTAGAAACTTAATCAGTTGTTATCGATCTGCGCTTTTTGCAGCTTGCCGGAATAGTCGACGTAAATCGCCTTCCACTCGCTGAAGATGTCGTAAACCGTTGTGCCGGCTTCGCGGTGGCCGTTGCCGGTATCTTTCACGCCGCCGAAGGGCAGATGCACCTCGGCGCCGATGGTCGGGCCGTTGACGTAGGTAATGCCCGCTTCGATGTCTCGCATGGCGCGAAAGGCCCGGCCGACATCCTGCGTATAAATGGAACTCGACAAACCGTAAGGCGTGCCGTTGAGGACTTCGATAGCTTCTTCGAAACTCTTGATTTCGATGATCGACAACACCGGGCCGAAGATCTCTTCCTGCGCGATGCGCATGGACGGCGCCACCTCGTCAAAAATCGTCGGACGGAAGAAGTAGCCGTCAGCGCATTTCCCCTCTTCATAGCTCGACCCGCCGATCACCAGCCGGGCCCCTTCCTGCTTGCCGACGCCGATATACCGCTGAACTTTTTCCCGCGCCGCGTGATTGATGAGCGGCCCCATCTCCACGCTCTCGTCCAGGCCGCTGCCGATCTTGATCTTTTCGGCGCGCGCTACGAGCATATCGGTGAGCCGCTTTCGTATTTCCCGATGAATAATGAGCCGGCTGGTCGCCGTGCAACGCTGTCCCGTGGTGCCGAAGGCACCCCACAACGCACCTTCCACTGCGAGTTCAAGGTCGGCGTCCTCCATCACGATCTGAGCATTCTTGCCTCCCAACTCGAGCGACACTCGTCGTAACTCTCGCCCGCAAACCGCAGCGATCTCCCGCCCTACGGCGGCCGAGCCGGTAAAGGAAACCAGCTTGACCTCCGGATGGCGCACCAACGCCGCGCCGACCTCTTCGCCTCGCCCATGCACCAAATTGACAACACCCGGCGGCAGGCCCGCCTCTTCAAGGATCTCGACCAACTTCGCCGCGCTCTGCGGCGTATCTTCGGCGGGCTTCAGGACAACCGTATTGCCGCAAAGCAGCGCGGGAAACAGTTTCCAGGTCGGAATCGCCACAGGAAAATTCCACGGCGTGATCAGCGCGCACACACCGATGGGCGCGCGCACCGACATGGCGAACTTGTCGGGCAGCTCCGAAGGCGTGGTCTCGCCGAACAACCGGCGGCCTTCGCCGGCGACGTAAAACGCGCAGTCGATGCCCTCTTGAACGTCGCCGCGGGTTTCCTTGAGGATTTTTCCCATCTCCCGCGTCTCCACGCGCGCGAGCTCTTCCTTGTGCTTTTTCAGCAGCTCGCCGACGCGATAAAGGATCTCGCCGCGCTTGGGAGCCGGCGCCAGGCGCCAACGTTGAAACGCCTGCTTTGCCGCGACCACGGCTCTGTTTACATCGTCGGCGTCCGAGGCCGGAAATAGACCGATCAAGTCGTTTCGATCGGCCGGATTTCGGTTCTCAAAAGTTCTCCCCGACAGCGCGCCGACCCAGTGACCGTCAATGTAATTCTGCAAGGGGTCCGACATGACCGAGTCTCCTATCGTCAGCCCGGCAACCAACCGGCGGGCCGCGTCCGTAACCGCCGCATTCCGTTCCCTTGCCGATATTGTAGTGGCCAACGGCGCCAAAGACAAACTTGCCCGACCGCGAGTGCCCTAAGCGCCGGTCGCACGGTTGAAACACCGTTGCTTTTTCACAGTCAATCAGCTAGTTTCTGGCAGCTAAACATCCGGGAAGAAAAAAGGTTCGGCAAGACGGTCCATCGACTTCGAGGTGAAAATTCATGTCGCGAAAATTATTTGGTTTGCTGGCGTTCACTCTTCTCCTTCCATCGGTGGCAGCAGCGGCCTCCGCCGATGATTTTTATAAAGGAAAAACCATTCGCATCGTCGTGGGTTTCTCGGCGGGAGGCGGTTTCGACACCTATGCCCGCGCCATCGCGCGCCATATGAGCAAGCATATTCCCGGGCAGCCGGCGATCGTCGTGGAGAACATGACCGGCGCCGGCAGTTTGATCGCGGCCAACCACGTCTACAAGGTCGCCAAACCGGACGGTCTGACCATCGGTCACTTCATCGGCGGGCTTTTTCTCGGCCAGGTGCTTGGGCAGGCAGGCGTTGAATTCGACGCGCGCAAGTTTGAATTCATCGGCGCGCCCATCACCGATCACGTCGTCTGCGCCATGACAAAAGCCAGCGGCGTCACCAGCGTCGAAAAATGGATGGCCGCCAAAACGCCGGTGAAAATGGGCGGCATCGCTCCCGGCACTTCGACGCCGGATAACGCCACGCGGATCTTGAAAGCGGCGCTGGGGTTGCCAATCCAACTGGTCACCGGCTATAAAGGCACCGCCGACGTCAGACTGGCCGCGGAAAGCGGCGAGGTCTCCGGCGGCTGTTGGGGTTGGGATTCGGTTAAAACAACCTGGCGCAAAGCGATCGAAACCGGCGACGCCGTCGTGGTGCTCCAAGCCAATCGCAAAAATCATCCCGAGCTGCCGCAGGTGCCGCAGGCGATCAAATTGGCGAAAACCGAGGACGCGCGCCGGTTAATCGACGTCGGCATCCATGCGGACAGCGATATCGTTCGCACCTACACCCTGCCGCCCGGGACGCCGAAAGAACGGGTGCAATTGTTACGCAAGGCTTTCGACGACACCATAAAGGACGCCGAATTTCTCGCCGACGCGAAGAAATCGAATTTGAGCGTCGAGCCGGTGCCGGTGGAGGAGGTTGAACGGGATATCGGCGCCCTTTTCAAGCTCGACCCTGGGATGATTACCAAGTTGAAAGATATTCTTTACAACTAAAAAAGCCGCGCGCGCGACACAAGTAAAAACCAATCGCACTTTCCCCCCTCGTTAGGAGCAACGATCCATGGAAATGTTTTCCGCCTTGATCTCCGGCCTGATGCAGGTCTTCAACTGGTCGACCTTCAGCCTGATGATGATCGGAATCGCGGTGGGCTTCGTCGTCGGCATCTTGCCGGGTCTCGGGGGACCGACGGCCATGGCGCTCATGCTTCCGTTTATTTTCAAGATGTCCGCCGTCGAAGCCTTCGCGTTTCTACTCGGCATGACGGCCGTTACGGCCACGACAGGCGACATCACTTCGGTGCTATTCGGAGTGCCCGGAGAGCCTACCACCGCTTCGACCATAGTCGATGGCCATACCATGGCGCGCAACGGCGAGGCCGGCAGAGCGCTCGGAGCGGTGCTGATGAGTTCCCTGGTCGGCGCGGTCTTTGCCGGGGTCGCTCTTGCGATTGCGGTTCCCATCGTCCGGCCGTTAGTTCTTTCCTTCGGGTCGCCCGAATTTTTCATGCTCTCGCTTCTGGGCATTACCTTCGTTGCCTCTCTCAGCGGCGAGGACCAACTAAAGGGCATCGTCTCCGGAGGCATCGGCTTGATGCTCGCCACCATCGGGCTCGATCCCATAGCCGGCATCCAGCGCTATACTTTCGGTCAGTTATTTCTCTGGGACGGCATTGGACTTGTTCCAATCACGATCGGATTCTATGCCATTCCGGAGACCATCGAACTGGCGGTGTTAGGAACGAGCATCTCGACACAAAAGGTGGAAAAGCTCGGCGGCGTCATGGAGGGCGTAAAGGATACGTTTCGGCACTGGGGGTTGGTGATTCGCTGCAGCGCCATCGGCACATTCACCGCGATCATTCCCGGCATGGGCGCGGCAACGACACAATGGCTCGCCTACGCCCACGCGGTGCAAAGCTCCCCTAACAAAGAACGTTTCGGCAAAGGCGCCGTAGAGGGAGTGTTGGGTCCCGGCGCCGCGAACAACTCAACCTTGGGCGGCAGTTTGATCACGACCATCGCCTTCGGCGTGCCCGCAAGCGTAATCATGGCGATCCTTCTGGGCGCCTTTATCATCCAGGGCATCGTGCCCGGCCCCGACATGCTGCTCCCTCCGCCCAAAGGCAAGCTCGATCTTACGTTTTCTTTCGTTTGGGTCATTATCATCTCCAACATCCTTACCGTGGCCATCTGTTTTCTTTTTTTAAAACAGCTCGCCAGAGTCACTCAGGTGCGCGGCGGCATCATCATTCCGATTATTCTGGTGTTGATCTACCTCGGCGCGTTTGCGGAAAAGAACGCCTTCGAAGATATGCTGGTTGTGCTTTTCTTCGGCGGCCTGGGTTGGGTCATGGAAAAGATGGAGTGGCCGCGGCCGCCGGTCCTGCTGGGGCTCGTTCTCGGCCCGCTCGCTGAAAACAGGCTTTTCCTATCAACCGATAATTATGGAACGGCCTGGCTTGGGCGCCCCGGCGTTCTGATCATTTTTGCCGTCACGCTGATCGGCATCGTCTATCCGATCATCAAAAATAAACGGGTAGAGCGGGGGAAATCGGCTGCCAAAACTCAGGCTCAGGCCGCCGTCGAGGGGGCTCGACACGGCGGTGTGCGCTTCGGTTCCGCCGCGCTCTTCACCGTCGTGGTCGCCATCCTTCTTGCCTTGGCGCTCTTCCAGAGCCGAAATTTTGGTCGTCGCGCCGGGCTTTTCCCCTGGGCCATCGGCATTCCGACGCTGCTCTTGGCGCTCGTTCAGCTTGGCAAGGACACCCTGGGGCGCGAAAAACCCAAAGGCGCCCTCGCCGCCTGGGAAGTGGCAGTTGCCGTTTCCCCCGAAGTGGCCAGGCAGCGGACCGTCTCGATTCTCATTTGGACCATGGGTTTCTTTATCGCCATTTGGTTACTGGGCTTTTCCTACTCGATACCGGTGGCGATGCTTCTCTATCTCAAGTTTGCGGGCAAAGAAAAATGGCCGATGACGATCGCGGTAACTTTCTTTACCTGGCTGTTTGTCTACGGATTATTTGAACGGGTTCTGAGCATCCCGTTCCCTGAGGGACTGCTGGTCAGTCTGATCAAAGGCGGGCAGTGATCCGCGCGGCGCCGACATCCGCACGGATTTCGGAGAGTGACTAGCCTGGAATATTCATGCTTCCCCGTAAAGCGCCAACATGCCGGTGACCGAGGGGGAAGCCTGGAGGGAGAAGGCACCCAACCTTTGGTATCTCAAATGGCGAATCTCAAATCGAAAATCTGAAATCTGAGATTTGCGATTTGCAATTCCGAGCGTCAGCGAGGACAGGTCTATTGCCTTCTCCCGGAAGGGTTTCCCATCGGCCACTCGCCATGCGGGTTAGCCCGCAGCGCCCGCCACACCTTTTCCGGCGTCAAGGGTAGATCGTAGAAGCGCAGACCCGTAGCCTGGCGGACCGCGTTGCCGATGGCCGGCGCCACGGGCAACAAGCCGCCCTCGCCGGTACCCTTGGAACCGAAGGGACCAGGGCCGTTGTGATTCTCGACGAGAATTGACTCAAAATGTTTCGGCAAGTGGCCGAAACCGGGCACGCGGTAGTCGACGAGATTGGGATTCAATAATTGCCCATCCTTGTAGATCATCTCTTCGAGCAGGCTATGGCCGATGGCGTTCACCACGGCGCCTTCGTCCTGTCCCTCGCAGAGAACCGGGTGGATCGCCTGCCCCACGTCCGCCAGCGACACGTAGCTAATCAACTGGATCTCACCGCTCTCTCGATCGACTTCCACTTCGGCGCCGCCCCAACTGATCTCCCAAAACGTCGTCGGCGAACCAAGGGCGGCCTTCTTGGTCTTTATGTCCTGATACATGCCTCGTCCGACCAGCTCGCCGCCCCTAGAAAAAAAAATCCCATGCATGAGATCTGCATAGGACAGAGCCTGGCCTCTGGCGCCGCGAACTTGTCCGTTATCCAGCGACAGACGTTCCGGTTTTGTTCCGAGCGCCTTGGCCGCGTGGCGCAGCAGTTGGCGCTTGAGATCCTGCGCCGCCCGCTGCACCGCCAGACCCATCACCACCGTCGAGCTGCTGGCGTTGGTGTTGACGTCGTAGGGGGTCACGTCGGTATCAAGCTCGGCCACCGTGACGCTTTCAAACGGCGCTCCCAGCTCTTCGGCCACGATTTGGCTCAGGGCCGTGCGCGCGCCTTGACCGATCTCGACCGTGCCGGTGAGCAACGTGACGCTGCCGTCGGCGTTCATCTTCACCGCCGCGGTAGCGACTTTGTAAGTTCCGCCGCCGTCTTTCATGCAGCAGGCCAGTCCCTTGCCGCGGTTGGGCTTGGCGCTCTTTTTCCCCCAGCCGATCGCTTTGGCGGCGCGCAGCAAGCCTGCTTTGAGATCGCAATCCACCGGCGTGTCGCCGGGCGTGTAGAGCTCGCCCTTTCTCAGCAGATTTTTGAGGCGAAACTCCAATGGATCGAGGCCCATCTTTTCGGCGATGATATCCATCTGCGATTCATAGGCCCAGGTGACTTGCAGTGTGCCAAAGCCGCGGTACGCGCCCGCCGGGACGGTATTAGTATAAACCGTGAAGGCGTCGGTCTTCATATGGGGAAAACGGTACGGGCCGAAGCAGCGGTAGCCAGCCTTTTGCGTCACCCGCGGCCCCGCGTCGGCATAGGCGCCGGTTTCCACGTGAATGGTGCATTGGCGCGCCACGAGTTTTCCGTCTTTGCTCACGCCGGTCTTGATCCGCACGCGGGCGGGGTGGCGCGTCACGGTCTTGAAGCTCTCCTCGACGGTATGCACGAGGCGCACGGGACGGCGAGCCTTCCAAGCCAAGGCGGCCGCCAGCGGCTCCGATTTGACCGCGAGCTTTCCGCCGTAGCCGCCGCCCACGAAAGGAACGATGATCCTGATCTTGTTGAGTGGAATATGAAAGATGCCGGCGAGATGTTCACGCAGCGTGAAGGGTTCCTGGGTGCCGGCCCAAAGCGTAATGCGATCGCCCTCGACCTGCGCGACGGTGGCGTGGGGCTCCATGGAGAAATGCTGCACTCGCGGAAAGGTGAAGGTATCTTCGAAAACATGGTCCGCCTTTTTAAAACCCTCCTCCACGTCGCCCTTGCTGTAGCTGAAACGATAGCAGAGGTTGGTGCCGCGAAATTCCTTGGGCGCTTCATAGTGCTGCCCCATCATTTCGCCGCCGCTGGACGCCGCGTCGTGCACCAACGGCGCGCCCGGCGCTAGCGCCTCCTCGATCGTCGTCACCGCCGCCAGCTCTTCGTATTCCACTTCGATTAGCGTTAAAGCCTCTTCCGCCGTCGCCTCGTCCACCGCCGCCACCGCCGCCACCGGATCGCCGGCGTGGCGGACCTTATCGACGGCGACGACGGTCTGGTCTTTGTACGCCGCGCCGAACATGCCGAGCCGTTTTTGATCTTCGCGGGTAATCACGGCGAAGACACCGGGGAGCTTTTCCGCCCTGCTGGCGTCGACTCGCTTCAAGCGGGCGTGCGCGTAAGGACTGCGCAGAACCCGGCCATGGATCATTCCCGGCAGTTCGACGTCGACGGTATAGATCGCCTTGCCGGTGACTTTTTCATTGGCATCGACCCGGGGTTCCGCCCGCCCGATCACTTTGTAAGCCTGTGGATGTTTCATCGCTTGACCTCGTTGCGGTAATATTGAGCGACCCATGCCAGCGCTTGTTCGCGGCTGGTGAGTTCCCCGCCGAGCTGCGCCTCTTCGACCTGCTTGAGAATTTCGCTGAAACCCGGACCGGGCAAAAATCCCAGCTCGATCAAATCCCGGCCGCGAAGAAGCGGCGCGGGATGAATCTCTTCCTCTTTGAATTCTTCGAGTTTCTGCCGGCAGAAGCGATAATACTGGAGATCGCCATTAGAAGACAGCGCATCGATTCGAGTGAGCTCCAAAAGCTCGTCGATCCCCTCTTCACCCAGAAAGCGTTTGAGCGTGCTCAGGCGCATGTTCGGCGCCTGGGTGTGGCGCAGGTGATTGCGCACCAAGTAGTCGACGCGTTCCCAGGTCGCCCGGCTGCGCTTTAAGCGTTTGAGAATCTCCCCGGCCATCTCCGCGCCTTTCTCCGTATGGCCGTAAAAAGTCAAGCGCTCGCCTTCGCGCCGGAGACAAGTCGGTTTGCCGACGTCGTGGAGCAGGCAACCGTAGGCCAACGTCTCCGCCGGCGCTTGCAAGTGGCTCAAGACCAACATCGTGTGCGTGAACACATCGCCTTCGGGGTGATAGTCGGGACTCTGCTCGACGCCCTTCATGGCGGCGACCTCGGGCATGATTTGCGAAAGCAACCCGGTGGCGTCCAACAATTCAAAACCTTTGCGGGCGCCGCCTTCGGTGAGAACACGGGTGATCTCCTCGCCGATTCGCTCCCAGGAAATCTGACCGACGGTCGGAGCCAGCGCGCCAATGGCGTCGAGAGTCTTCTCTTCGATGGTGAAATCCAGACTGGCGGCGAAGCGCACCGCCCGCACCATGCGCAGCCGGTCTTCTTCGAACCGTTCGCGGGCATTGCCGATGGCGCGAAGGCAGCGGCGCTTGAGATCTTTTTCCCCCTCAACCAGATCGATGACGCGGCCCTCGATCGGGTCGTAGACCATCCCGTTGATCGTGAAGTCACGGCGCAGGATGTCTTCTTTGAGAGTCCCGTAGCGCACCTGGCTGGGGTGCCGTCCGTCCAAATAGGGCCCGTCGTGGCGAAAGGTCGCGACTTCGAACGGTTCGCCGTCGACGACGATAAGCATGACGCCGAATTGCGCGCCCACCGGCACCGTCTGGGGAAAAATCTCCATGATCGCGTCGGGCTTGGCGCTGGTCGTGATGTCGTAGTCTTGCGGCGTCTTGTTAAGCAGCATGTCACGCACGCATCCGCCGGCGAGATAACTCTCGTAGCCATTCTCGCGTAGGCGCTTGACGATGGCGATGGCTTTGTCGCGTGACGACACGGATCAATCCCTTTCGCCTATTGTATTCGGGAACGGTCTTGACTGAAAGAGAAAATTGACAATGAACTACGAAGGCAACGCGCCGCCGCCGGGAAGAATAAATTCACGCAATTTGACTTGCAACTCCTGAAAGGTGAACGGCTTGACAATGTAGCCGTTGCAGCCGGCATCGAGACAGGTTTTCAGATCGGTAGTACGAAACAGGGCGGTGGCGGCTAAAATCGGAATATCCTTGGTCTCGGGGTGGGCACGCAGCTGCCGCACCGCCTCCCGGCCATCCATCCCCGGCATCATGACATCCATCAGAATCAGATCGGGCTTCTCGGCGATGGCTTTTTCAACGCCTTCCTTGGCCAGTTTCGCCGTTATCGGCACAAACCCCGTGAGTTCGACCTGCCAGGCCAAAAGCTCGCGCATATCCGCGTGATCTTCGACGATGAGAATTTTCTTCATGAAATACCTTTCAACGCCGGCCAAACTCTATGCAGTTATTTTTCGCCGATCTTTTTCAAATTTCCAACGATAACGGTGATCAGCTTTTCCGGTTGCAAATACTGCCTGGCGACGCGCGCGACATCGTCGCGTGTGATCCGGCGAATGAGATCGGGGTAACGGTCCGGATATTCCAGGCCAAGTTGAAAGTATTCGACCTGAGCCCAAAAACTCGCCACCTTGCGATTGGTGTCCAGACGCAAGGGAAAGCTACCGGTCAAGAAGTCCTTGGCCTCGCTGAGCTCCTGCTCGCTCACCGGCGCCTCGCGGATGCGGCGAATCTCTTCTTTGGCAATCTGGATCGCTTCTTGAGCCGTCTCGTTTCTGGTTTGCATCACGAACTGAAACTCCCCGCGCTTCCTTTCCGCGCTGAAGTGACTGTAGACCGAATAGGCCAGCCCTTTTTCGTTGCGGATCGAATCTATCGCACGGGAAGAAAAACCGCCACCGCCCAAAATGTAGTTCATCACCTGAACCGCATAGTAATCCGGATGTTCCCGGCCCACGCCCTGATGTCCCAATATAATATTCGCCTGGGTCAGATCCTTGTTGACTCGGATCACCTGGGCTGGGCCGTACGTCGAAGGAATCAGGGGGCCGCCGCTCGGCTCGCCCTTCTGCCAAGAACGGAAGGACTGATTGAGCGCTAGCGTTATCTCTTCATGAGAGATATCGCCGACCACCGAGAGAATCGCACGGTTGGGCCGGTAGGTTCGCTCGAAAAATTCTCGCAGGCTCTTCTGTTGCAGTCCCCTGACGCTCGCTTCGGTGCCTTCCACCGGCCTGCCGTACGGGCTCCCCGGATAAAGCGCGGCGGCAAAGCGCCGCTCGGCGATATCGCCGGGCTGTTCATCGCGCGCCTTGATCGCCGCGATCACCGCTTGCTTCTGGCGGTCGATCTCTTCCTGGGGAAGAGTCGACGAAGTCAACACCTCCGCCAATAGTCCAAGGCCCGTGGCAAGATCCTTTTTGAGCATCGTCATACTGACGCTCGCCGTATCCTCACCGCAACCCGCCGATAGACTGGCGCCGATAAAATCCAGAGTCTCACTGATTTGCAGCGCCGAGCGCCGCTTGGTGCCGTAGGTAAGTAGCCGCGCCGTGAGGTTCGCCAGCCCCTCCTGTCCGGCGGCGTCATAGCGCGACCCTGCATCGATCAACAGCTCGATGGAAACCATTGGCAAGCTTCTTTGCTCCGACGTCAAAAGAACCATGCCATTGCTCAACACGGAGCGCTTGGGTATGACTCCAGCCTGCAGCGGCGCGGCGAGCGTTATCGTCAAGCAGAGGCCCGCGAGGGCGCGAACGATTTTTTCCATGCGACTAAGCTTTTGACGAGTCATTGGCTCGTTTCTTTGGTGGGAATCAACACGCCGACGGTTCTCCGGTCGCGATCAAGATACTGTTTGGCCACGCGCCGGATATCTTCGCGGGTCACTCTCTTGATGCCGTCCAGATAGGCGTCCATCATGCGCCAGCCGGCTGCGGCTTCGTAGTAGCCGATCTTCATCGCCTGCCCGAAGATCGAATCCTGGGCGAAGATGAACGAGGATTCAATTTGGTTCTTCGCCTTTTGCAGCTCGCGCTCGCTGATTAATTCCAACTTGATTTTTTCCAGCAGGCCGTCGATTTCCCGTTCGACTTCCGCCGGCTCTTTGCCCGGCATCAACTGCCCCGTAACGCTGAAGCCCGTCGGATCGATGGACACGCCACTGTAGTCCGCGTCGATGCTGCGCGCGATCCGCTTTTGGTAGACCAACTCATGATAAAGCCTGGAGCTGCGCCCTCCGGCCAAGACCACCGACAGGAGTTCCAAAGCGTAACTGTCCGGGCTCTTGAGATTCGGCGCATGGTAGTACATCAGAATGAACGGTAGCTCCGCTTCCTTCTTGAGGATCACCCGCCGCTCGCCGCGCTGCGGCGGCTCTTCGGCGCGCACTTTCGGCGGTTCGGCGCCACGCGGAATTTTCTCGAACGCAGCTTTGATCTTGGCTAATATCTCGTCCGTGGAAAAATCGCCGGTGACGACGATGTAGGCGTTGTTCGGCGCATAATAAAGCTTGTAAAAATCAGCCAAGTCCTGGCGGGTCTGATTTTGAATATCGTCCATCCAGCCGATCACCGGCCGGCGGTAGGGATGAACCGTATAGGCCACCGCGCCCGCCACCTCGCTTAACGCCGAAGCCGGATTGTCGTCAGTCCTCAGACGCCGCTCCTCTTGAATCACCTTTTTCTCCGCCTCGAAATAGGTGTCGCCCAAAAGCGCGTTGGCCATCCGGTCGGCCTCGAGCTCGATCTCCACGCCGATCTTGTCGCGGCTCATGGTGGCGAAATAAACCGTCACGTCGGAACTGGTAAAGGCGTTGGAGCGCCCGCCGTTTTTCGCGATGATCCGCGAATACTCCTCCGGTTTGGTGGTGGGCGTCCCCTTGAACATCATGTGCTCGAGGAAGTGCGCCAGCCCGCTTTTTCCGTCCCTCTCGTTGCGCGCGCCGACGCGATACCAGACTTGAAAAGTCACCGCCGGGCTCTTGTGGTCCTCCAAAAGGAGAATCTTAAGCCCGTTGTCGAGAACGAACTCACGCACGTTGGTGGCATCGGCGGGTTTCGTGAAGGCATTCAGGAAAGCGAACAAAACGAATGGCAAAGCGAGCCGTCGGAGCATTAGGGTTCAGGGTAAAGGATGCCAGTAGAAAGTTCAAGGATGCCGCAGCGCGGGATCATTCCCGGTTAGCGCTCCTTTGGTAATACAGTCTTAATTATTAACAGGAGAGGCGCGGCATAGAACTCGCCAAAGTGAACGCATACTACCAAGTTACGCTTCCAAAATCTGTTCGACGAAAGGTCAAGTTCAGGAAAGATCCTTACGTGAAGGTCGATTACCGGAAAGAACCTAAGGCAGCTCGCGCAGCAGTTTCCAGACCCCATAGCCGAAGACAACGAGGATTGCTACTCCCACTATGATGGCTAATAGATCAAGCATCTCTAGCCTCCTGCCAATTTCTTAAGATGCACCGCAATCTGCCTGTTGATTCTCCGCAACCCTTCGAGAAGTAAAGCCACAAGCAGCAGACCCACGATTGCGAATATCAGTTTAACCCCGGTCGAATCCCCTAGAAGTAAACCTAACGATCCCCCTCCAATTGCCAGAACGGATATCCAGACCAGCCGAAATATCTCCGTGTAATATTTTACAGCTTCGGTCAGGTACTTTTCGTCCGCCAAGCCTGCTCCTTCCGACGGCTCCGCGCTTCCATCAATCCTGTTAACAGCCTACCGCAGCAGATACCCCAAGGCAAGAACACTATAAGTGGAATCAGCCTTCCACGCTTAAGCACCCTGTGCGGCGCATCGCGCTTACCAAGTCATATTGCGGGACTTGGGGTGAGCAACTTTTCCCGCTTTTCAGCCGTTTGACGGCGGGGTGAGTTTGTCCTATAGCTCAGCCAGATTTGCATCATGGTCCGGCCCGTGGCTCTGGAGAAAGAGCGATGAGGGTGGCGGCGACTCGTTTTTCAAGAGCTCGATTGGGTATAGCCCGGTCGGGCTTTTTTGTTAGAGAATCGGCGGTGAAAAGCAATACATCAAAGCCTGACACGGAAGACGATTGGGGTAAAACTTGGTCGGGCTTTTATCGTGGTAGACGGCAACGAAGATAAACGTTTGGGTGTGCAACTCTTTCTGTCCCCGGTTTTTCCCGACAATCTTCCTAATGCTTTCAATTTTATGATATCAAGAGGAACGACAACCCGGAGGCAACCACGCCGTGGCGATCCGTTTGTATCTTGACACCAACGTACTTTGCCGGCCGTTCGATGATCAGACGGGAGCGAGGGTTCGTAGAGAGACCGAGGCTTTCGGACGCATTCTCGAAAAGATAAGCAACAATGAGGCCGTCTACTTCATTTCCGATATCCTGATGTTCGAGCTGCGGCGGATCGTCTTGCCGGCCAAAAGAGCCAAGGTCTTTGCATATCTTGATTTGAGTAAGGGGTTTCACACCGCGAGCGACCAAACTCTTGCCGTTGCCGACGAGATCGTGAGAAGATTCAAGTTAAAGCCGCGCGATGCGTTCCACGCAGCTAGTGGCGTTATGGGGGAAGCGCAATATTTCCTTACTTGTGACGACGCTGTGACGAGAAGATTCAGAAGAAAGCCCCTCTCACTGGTCGTCGAAAATTAGGTCCGTTCTCTGGAAGTTATGAATCCCGAAGTTTTCGTTGCGAAAATGAGGTGGTGAGCTATGGGAAAACCCGCTGAGAAAATTGAAGAGGCATTGATCTTGGAAGGCTGGAAGACTCTGGTACGAAAAATGGGTATCGCTAAGGCCACTCGTTTTTTAGTGGCCTTTGAGCGCGGTGAGGGGGACACAGTAAAAGAGATCAAACGTTTCTGGCGTGGAAAATCACTAGATGAGATTTACCGAACGGTGAAACGGGAAAAAATCACGCTCTAACTCGACGATTTCCTGGACCCACGAAACATCATCACGGACTAGACGCTCCAAAGTGAGGCGTCAACCGAGGATAGGGGAGCCCAGTTTGCGTCTTGGCCTCTTGGCGCGAAAACACGAGTTGCTGGTCCCGGAATCTTTGGCCGCTTGACAGCGGGGGGCTATTTATCCTATAGCATGGCCAGTTTTAGCTAGGCTTCATGGTCCGGCCCGTGGCTCTGGAAGAGGGGCGGTGAGGGTGGCGGTGACTCGTTTTTCAAGAGCTCGATTGGGTATAGCCCGGTCGGGCTTTTTTATTGGCGAGTCGGAAGTGCGCAGCGAATTACGAAACGTGTCGAATCACTTGAGGAAGTTGTTGAAATTTCCAGCCCCGACACCCCGAGCAGAGTGCGATCCTTTCATCGGTTGGCTAGCCTGGCTCGTCCCCGGCAGCAAGCCGCCGGAGCAAAAAGACATCAAGGAGGCGAGCACCTATCTCGTCCCGATGCTCTTGCAGCCGATGGGCGCCAAGGAAACGCAAATCCGCTTCAAGATGCAAAAAGGCGGCGATCCGGTCTGGGATCAAACGACGATCGATCGCCTCTGGGTGACAACGCAAAGAGAAGCCATGATCGAATCCGGCCCACCGCCGGCGGCAGCGGCAAATCCGCAACCGTCCGGCGCATCAGAGCAGAAAGTGCAGAAGGAGCAACGAAAAAGTAGGCGACGTGGCCACGAGGCAGAAATTGTAACGAGTGGAGTATGATAAGACTCCTCGTCTCGATCCCATTTCCTCCTGGGGAACGAAAACAGGCCGTTACATGTTAAATGGAAAACGAAAGATGACAGGCCAAAAAAAGGGGGGCGTCTTATTTTGGATTCTGAGCGCTGTTTTCACGACGGTGTTTCTGATTCCACAAAGTGCATTTCCGGTGAACGACATTTGTGTCCTGTCTCCCTCACACTTAAGCAGTTGTTTAGAGGAACTTGAGGCAAGTGATTTAGGGACTAGAATTCCATTAATTTTAATACATGGTTGGAATTCTCAGAGTGTTCCAGCGTCGCCTCAAAAGGAAGTCTGGGCAAACTTTCTATTTTATTATCTCACAAATCCTTCTTTAAAGAACAAATTTAAAGCCTATTATTTTTCGTACCACAGTAATGACATTAGTGTATTTGATCTTGGTGGAAAACTGCGTGACGTCCTGGATGAAAAAAACGCTATTGATCCGACGAACTTCGGTTCAAAACCCGTGGCGATTTTGGCACATAGCATGGGTGGATTGATAGCTAGGTCTTACATGCAGCAACACTGGCAAGCAAATGGTGCGTTTGCAGGAAAACCGGGCGGTGAAAGGGTCCTGAAACTCATAACGTTGGGAACACCACACTATGGAAGTCCTTTGGCAAATGGTGATGCCTTACGATGGAGGTTGCCCCAATGGGGCGCTTCAATTAGTGCATACTCAGAGTTTTTGTTGAAAGTCGATTATGATGAGCTTAACAGAGCGAACCTCCGATGGGATAACCATGATGGTCTTCTCAACTACAGTCTTTTCCCGGACGAACAAAATCCTTGGTTGCTGAACGACCTAAACACCGGAACGACTTACGCGAATAAAATAGGCGCTTATGCAAGTGTATTTTCGAATGAAACGTTCTGTCCAAACTTGTCACTTCCTCACGCGGAACTAGCGTACAATTGCGGTCAATTAATTCTATCGGACGGTCTCGGGATTCCGAATGACGGTTTGGTTCCGTTAGAGAGTGCCCTATTTGACAATCATGTAGACTCAAGTCAACAGAGAATATTTTCTCAGCAGAACTATAATCACAGTGAGATAGCAACAGGTTACCCAGGGGATGGAGATGCTATCTTTAATCGTCTAAGAGCGGACTTGGAAGGGATTCCCGTTATTTCGTGGTTGACGCTACCACCTTCTCCTATGATAAGCGGTCAAAACTACACGGTTTCCTGGAAGATCTTAGGGGGAACTACCGTAGGTCATACAAATATCCACTGGGATATCGTCCTCTTGGAAGTGCTTTTCGTCACAGTTGCGGTTGTAACATGGCGCGAACATATGGGTCTGCTCGAATTCCAATCGCATCGCTTAAGTCGCGCCGGCCTGATGCCGCACCAGGAACGGAAGAATAATGGTGCCTAACAACCCAATCGAGAGGGACGCGCGCAAGAGCGGCGCGCGCCCCTCATTGTGAACGTTAGCTGGCTTTGAGCATCGCCTCGAATGGCGGCCTACGAACAACCAGGGAGCGGTGTCAGGCTTCATTATAGTGATTTTATTGTCTCTGCTTCCCGACAATCCATACTTACGACGCGTTGAACCGGCTGCCCTGGAGGCTCGATCCGCTAAACGGGACCACCGGGTTTACTTACGATGCGAACGCAACCTGCTTAGCGTCACCGACGCGCGGAGCAACGCGAACGCGGAGAGTTGATCTCGATCTCGGCGCCGAGGGCGCGGGCAACCTTTTTGAGCGTCAGCAAAGACACGCGATCGTAATTTCCCCCCTCCAGGCGCGCGATGTTGGGCTGTTGCATGCCGACCCGCCGCGCGAGCTCGGCTTGGGTCCAGCCGTTCTTCAGTCTGGCTCGGAATTTCTCCGGCTCCAGGACCGTATAATCTAACCGCCCAAGTCACCGACGCCCTCGGCGGGCAGGCGCAAGAGATGCTGACGGCGAGGTGACGCTGCGACAGTGTCAGAGTCATCTTGGGCTTTGAGGGTTGGGGGTTCGAATGCCTGCGGGCGCGCCAACCAGTTTAAGATCGTAGCTCAGCGACTCGGCAATTGTTCACCGAGATTGGGAATCGAAGCTTCTTTTTTTCTTCCCCTATAGGTAATCTCCTTCGGATTCCTTCCTTGCTCAGTCGCGTGGACTATTGTACTGTCAAGTTATTACATCGTGCGAGTTACCTTTGCCTACGATAGAAAAGCTCGGAAGGCGCACTTCAAAGTGCGTCACG
>Ga0214472_10000434_pt1 | contig 51342 bp, 53 predicted proteins | sample RVTome_6_FD_207662 | JGI IMG/M metagenome (GOLD analysis project Ga0214472, IMG submission 207662) | Soil microbial communities from uranium-contaminated site in the Upper Colorado River Basin, Wyoming, United States - RVT140D175 | ecosystem: Environmental > Terrestrial > Soil > Contaminated >...
CAGGAAATCCGGGTAACACCGGACAAGATAACCGCGTTTATGGAAGTTTTCTGTGAAAATTATGAGTGCCATCCCGGTGTACCGGTATTTTTCATGACTTATTCAGACCTTCCCTAGTTTAATACAATTGGATCACGGCCATGTCCAATATCACTGACAACGAAAGACATCAACAGCGGCTGCAACGTTTTGCCGCAGCACTTGAGAGCGGTACATTAGTCAATGTCCGCAACATGCTCAATGGCCTGCATCCGGCTGAAATCGCCCATCTTTTAGAGTCATTGCCGCCCGATGAACGTGAACTGGTCTGGGAACTGGTCGATCCGGCTCTCGATGGCGATACATTGTTGCATGTTAATGACGAGCTGCGGGCCAGTCTTATCCGTGAGATGGCGCCCCATGAACTGGTCGCGGCCGCAGAAGGACTGGATACCGATGACCTGGCCGACATTCTCCAGGATTTACCCGATGCGGTTATTCAGGAGGTCTTGCAGTCGATGTCGGTGCAGGACAGGCATCGCCTGGAAGCCGTATTATCCTTTAAGGAGGATACTGCCGGCGGACTGATGAATACCGATACCATCACTGTGCGCCCGGACGTGACCTTGGACGTGGTATTACGTTATTTACGTTTTCGCGGCAAGATCCCGGAGATGACGGATACACTGTTTGTGGTCAACCGTAATGATTACTATCTTGGCACCTTGTCGTTAACATCTCTGCTCACCAGTTCACCTTCGCTCCCCGTGTCAGAGCTGATATCCAAAGATATCGAAGGTATACCGGCATCGTTGCCGGCTGCCGAAGTCGCCAATATCTTTGAGCACCGTGACCTGGTGTCAGCGCCGGTGATTGACGAGAATAACAAACTGTTGGGACGTATCACGATTGATGACGTGGTGGATGTCATTCGAGAAGAATCCGATCATTCATTGATGAGACTGGCCGGACTCGATGAAGAGGATGATATGTTTGCACCGGTCATTGTCAGCGCCCGGCATCGTGCCGTATGGTTGGGTGCTAATCTGCTGACGGCATTTTTGGCATCGTGGGTGATCGGGTTGTTTGAAGCCACTATAGATAAGGTTGTCGCGTTAGCCGTATTAATGCCGATAGTCGCCAGCATGGGAGGGATTGCCGGCAGCCAGACCTTGACCCTGGTGATACGCGGTATTGCACTGGGGCAGATAGGTGATTCAAATGCCCGTCATCTACTGATAAAGGAGCTGGCCGTTGGCGTTTTGAATGGTCTGCTATGGGCATTGGTTGTCGCTGCCGTGACAGTGCTGTGGTTTGATAACTATCAGATTGGTGGCATTATTGCTGCTGCTATTATTGTTAATCTCATCATAGCGGCGTTAACCGGTGTAGCAATTCCGATGTTATTGCGTAAGTTCGGGGCCGATCCCGCCTTGGGCGGAAGTGTGTTGTTGACGACGGTGACAGATGTGGTCGGTTTTATGGTGTTCCTGGGATTGGCAACGGTATTCTTGCTTTGATTAAAATTGATCCATTTGGGCATGTGTTTGCAGGTAACTGATGATGTTATCTATTTCCGGTTCGGGAATTGCCGTCATGCCTTTTACGATACGATGGTTTTGCATACGCATGACGATACTTGGCCATTCTGATAGCGGATGACTATTTAACTGAGGCGGGGCATGACAATCAGCACACCATGTTTGCAATAGCTCATGGGATTCTTGTTTTCCGCCGACCAGCGCAGCCTGGTCTGTCAGGTTTCCCTGCTCATGACTGCAGCCCATCATGCCCGCTGCCAACATATAGAAGATCATTCTATACAGGCTTTGAATCACGGGCGGAAACTTTGTCTTCATCTTCAGGCTGCTTCCGTTTGCATCAACATATCGGCGGCCCCGGTTACTTACTGTGCAATCGGTATTGGGTTAAAAGTTGTTTTGCTACGCATGGCGAGGTGGTGTAAAGTATCGGTTGCAGTTACATCATATGCTGAATTATTCGGGAAATAGCCCGAACAGAGCCGGTGATACGATAATTCGAGATATTAATCGCTAACATTCGTATGGCTGCGGTTAATCCTGTATTAAATATACCACTTTAGATTATCTCTTGCATGTCACATAAAACCGCGTCTATTAAAATATTTATATGGGCCGTTTTAGTTATTCCCGCGCTGGCGGGTTGTGGCGCTAAATCGCCAGGCATTCCGCCCGATCAACTTGCAAGCAGATTTTATGATGCAATCATAAACAGGGATTTTAACGCCGCCGTTTCATTGTATGGCGGCAGTAGACCGACAGAAGCCAATATTCAGGAACTTCAGGAACTGCAAGCCAAGCTGGGGGATCTGCAAAGCTATGAACTTCAAGATACGATTGTAAATACTATTTTTAGCGGCACGCGTTATATATATACATATCGTTTACAGTATGCAAACACGGCGGTAACGGAAATGCTGATCATGTTTGAAAATATACAAGGCGAGCCGTTATATATTGAACATCGTAACTATAAACTGAAGAACCTCTGATGCGTCAGAGCTCCCTTAAAAGGTCATGTCACGCCTGACGGCGAATAATATTCTTAATTGATAGTCCTGTTTCTTTAGCGAATGCTTAGGTGTAACATTTTCCCCCCGGTTTTTTGTGCAAGGGTGGTATATTCTTCTTCTGTATACGGATCAGAACGGCCCATCGGAAGCGTGAAAACAGGGCTGGGGATACTGTGATAATTAATCGTGTCGTCTGAAGGCTCGTCACCAATGAGTACGTATGCGCCTGGTATAGGCGATTCCTTGGTTATAACGCGGAAAGTGTGGCCAATATTTTCAATATTGCCTACGAACGGTGCTCCGACTATGAGCAAATCAAACATTTCCGCCATCGCTCCCGTATAAGTTTGGGTTGATTTGTTGGAGAACCACGTTATGGCGGTTAATTCCTTGTCTGCCCGGATGACAATCATACGTAGTACGGGTATTAAGAATGTGGCCACTCCATGCATCGAGCCGGTGGCATCCACGATCATATGCAGGTCTTTCCCTGGAATATCTTTTAGCCCTTCAATAAATAAATCGAAATCCTTACGGCCGATATTGGCGGTATCCAAAATCGTTTCTAGTTGTCCTTCGGAGTCCGTAACGATCATTTTTTGAATATCTGTCAGTAGCCGGTCTTTATCAGATTCGGAGATATTTAATTTGTTTTTTAATGCTTGTAATTCGGCCTTGAGCTTGGGTAACTCGTTTTGTTCTGACAGGCGGCTGGTAATCAATATCGTGACCAGCAGGAAAATGAATGTTGCCAGCATCAGCAGGGCAACATCGGAGAAACTCTCATGGATATTGCTCGCTGATTGTTTACGCCGGCGTGCCATAACTGCAAAACATCAGATTAACGCCCTCTTCTATGTTGTAATGCCCGCCGTAATCTTGGCCACCATGAACGGTTGAATTTATTCATCATTTTTATCTCTTCCTTAAGAAGCTTTGCATAATACTGTTGCAGTACAACCGCTTCCCTTAAAGTAGGCCTGTCTTCATCACTGCTCCCGTCCATGGAAAGATCATGAAGACGTTTGGCCTCTTCTCTAAAGCTTGTCATTACGTTTTTGGAATCACTCATGGCCTGCTGCAGGTATTTAACGTTGTTACCTAATGTTGCCATTTCCGCGTTGAGTACTCTCATATCACGCTCCAGGGACGGTTTACAATCGGACGAACAATAGACCATGCATATTTTTTTCAGGATATCGGACAGGTTTTCAACTCCGTGTTCAGTGATGAGGGCAAAAACACGTAACAGCACGCCACCAAGTACGGAGCCCAGCAAGGTTGTGTAAAAGGCGGTTCCCATTCCGGCCATCGCCTTGCGTAATCCGGATACGAGCCGCTCCTGATCATGGCCAAGGGATTCCAGTGAGATAGTAAGCCCCGTGAGTGTAAAGGTAAGCCCGATAACGGTACCAATAAGGCCGAGGGTGATTAATAAATTGCCAAGAACCTCGACGAAGTTGCTGGTACGGTGATATGAGGCAAGTTCTACATCAAGTAACGCCTCGATATCCGGTTGTCCGTTCTTTGACAGTATATCCTTAAGAGAGACGAAGAATTGTTCGACGGCATGAAACGGGCGTAGAATTTCAATGCCGTTAAGACCTTCCTTTTGAGCGATAGCACCCAATTGTGTGGCATGCAGGGCTTCGGTGGTAATCGTAAAGGCAAGCCCCAGGCTGACGATTAGGCCCAAGATAAACAGGCCTATGATGATCCATGTAATCTTGCTCTGGTCCTGTCTTAATTGGGCCCATAAGTCCGTGTCGAGGTACAAGGTAAGATACACACCGATCGCTGCAGTTGCCCAGAGTATCCATAACAATATGGTTCGATATGGTTTTTCATAAAGGGGTTGTTTCTGAACGGCCATCTATGGTTATACCAACTATTATCAATACTGAGCATTAACTAGAATATGAACGGGATATGCCTGTCAGACGGCTTCACAGTCGTAAAACGTTAACCCCATAATAATTGATCAGCGTGATTTTTGCATGCCTGCCGATGTTAGCGAATTGAATTTCAATGCTGAATGAGACAGAAAATGTAGGGATGGTAGATGACGGGCCGTGTTAACCGCCATAAATTTAAGAGATGATGTGGAGCAACATGAAAAAATACATTGCAAACAGCAATGCGGCTGGTATTAACATACAGGCCGCATTGCTGTTTGCAGGTGACTAATGGTTGGGTTTCTATACTGACTTTGACGCTGCCGCGCTATTTTATCCGCTGACTGGCAATTGTTCTGCTGACAACCGATGTCATTATGTAGTTATTTTAAGACACATTTTATGCCATGCTATAACCTAAAAACCCCAGAAAAGTTATGATAATCGTCAATGCCACAATGATAACCGTATCATGTTTCGTGATGTCTACCCAATTGTTATTAGCCATTTCTCTCTCCCCGTTGTTGTCTGCCATCGTCTTTCCTCCCGTATCTTATACTAACTCACTGATCCGGGACAATTCATTTGGATCAAATCTTAGAATTCAGTAGATATGGTACCGCCCGATTGATACCACCCCGTCGTACAGCCGGTGAGCCACACAATAGCTATGAACATATAACTTATTGAATAAGGTAAAAAACCTTTACGGCTGGCGGTATTTGTTTAAAGCAATTTGAAAATGTTCGACGGTAATTATAAAACGCCTAGTCTACCTGTGCCAAGCCGTTTCCACGGGGATCGCTGGCCGCCATAACCTTGTTAAGCTTACGCTCCCACATCACCGCCTGCATGTTGCCATAGGGATTATCGCGTTGTGTGAGGATATGTCCGAGTGATGATAATTTTAAAATTTCATCCTCGGTAAAGGCACCGATCTCATAGCTGACGGCATCAGGCGTGAATTGGTGATGGTAACGTTTTACACCAACCCAAGAGGCAGGGCCGCCGCCCCGGGCAAAATCAAGCACCGCCAGTAATACCATAGTAATAATGCGACTGCCACCAGGGGTTCCCAGTATCGCGATCCTATTTCCATCATCGAGAAAAGTGGGTGTCATACTTGATAACGGCCGCTTGCCCGGGGCAATGGCATTGGCCTGTGCGCCTATCAGGCCATAGACATTGGGAACGCCGGGCTTGGCGGAAAAGTCATCCATCTCGTCGTTAAGCAACACACCGGTGCCGGGTGGCATGAATCCGGATCCGAAGGGAAAATTGATCGTAAGCGTTGCCGCTACCCGGTTACCCTGTTTATCGATGACAGAAAAATGTGTCGTATGATTACCCTCGTTATCCGCGGGCATACCAGGGAGTGAGGTGCTGGGCGTTGCCTGATCCATGCGAATGGAGGCGGCCAGACCATTGGCATAAAAGGGATGAATCAGGCGTTTGACGGGAATATCCACATAATCCGGGTCGCCGGGAAATTCAGCCCGGTCACGATAGGCCCGGCGCATGGCCTCGATGATCAAGTGTTTTTGCGCGATCGAATCTAATTCATTAAGTTGATAACTGGCAAGGATATTAAGCATGGTCAGCAATGCCACGCCGCCCGATGAAGGCGGTGGAGCAGAGGTGATGTGTATTCCGTTGTATGTCCCTTGTATTGGCCGGCGTTCAATGACACGGTAATCGTCCAGGTCTTTTAGCGTCCAGATACCACCGGCGGCGCGGGTACCCTCTACCAGTTTTTTGGCAATCGTGCCCTGATAGAACCCGTCTTTGCCGTATTGGGCGATTGCTTCCAGGGTGGTGGCTAGGGCGGGTTGTTTGATAGTGAAATCCGGTGGCGGGACTTCATTGTCGTGCAGAAAGGTCTCGGCCGCTGCTGGTGACTTGCGTAATACATTCAGGCGGAATGATGCCAGGCGCCGGTAACGTTCATCGATCGCAAACCCTTCGCGCGCCAGACGAATGGCAGGGGCAAGTGACTTGGATAATGGCAGGCGCCCGTATTTTTTGGCCAGATAATCGATGGCAGCCGGCGTTCCCGGAATTGCGGCCGCTAACGGACCATCCACTGATAGCCTGGGGATAACCTCACCGTTGTTGTCCAGGTACATGTCACTTTGAGCGGCAAGCGGCGCCCGTTCGCGGCCATCGATCATGATATTGAAATTGCCGGACTCTCTGTGTAATAGCCAAAAACCGCCGCCGCCGAGTCCGGAGCTTGCCGGTTCAACCACGGCCAGCGCAGCAGTTATAGCAATCGCCGCATCAAAGGCGTTGCCACCGGACTCAAGGATTTTATGCCCGGCCTGGGTCGCGAGGGGATGCGCGCTCGCAATGCCTGCAGCGGGCGGCTTGGCCGCGGCAAGCGGCGTCAGCCAAAGCAGCAAGCAAGCACAAACAAGGGATAATAAGGCGGGTCTGTTCAAGGTATATTAAGTTAAGGTAAATTACAGGCCCTTGATCTTAACTTTTTTCACCGCTGATTCTAAGATATTTGGTATATAATTCTTCTTTGGTTTCTTTCACATCGGGATTGAGTGGAATGCAATCCACCGGACATACCTCGACACACTGCGGGGTATCGAAATGGCCGACGCACTCGGTGCATAAGCCGGGATTGATCACATAGATATCTGTCCCCTGTGAAATCGCGCCATTCGGACATTCCGGTTCACAGACATCACAGTTAATACATTCATCGGTGATCATCAACGCCATGTGCTTGCCTGCTTAATAACTGAGTAGTTTAGTCGGATTTTAGCGCATTCTATCGTAAAGTGCAGTCTTGACACCTTCGTGCACAAACCCGGAAATATCGCCGCCCAGGGCGGCCACCTCGCGTACCAGGCTGGACGAGATATAGGCATAATGCTCTGCGGGCATCAGAAACAGCGTCTCAATAGCGGGCGCGAGATTACGATTCATGCCGGCCAGTTGAAATTCATATTCAAAGTCTGACACGGCGCGCAAACCGCGCAAAATAACCTGGGCATTACGGAACTCAGCGAAATCCACCAGCAAGGTATCAAAACTGCAGATTTCGATGTTGGGAAAATCAGCCAGGGCCATATGCGCCATATCCAGGCGTTCTGACAGTGAAAATGCCGGTTTCTTTGACGGACTGGCGGCAATGGCCACGATAACATGATCGAACAGCTGTGTAGCACGTTGTACTAAATCACTGTGGCCATGCGTGATGGGATCAAACGTCCCGGGATAGATTGCTGTAATTTTCATTGGTCAAATATTTACAGAGATTGGTCTGATTCTAACATTCTAAGGTGAAACACGCATGATAAGGTAATAGGCCACCTGACCGGCGGTTTTATGATGAATGATCTCCCAGTTATCGGGTAACCCCGTCATCTCATGTTTATCATCGGTTTCGATATAAATCCAGGCCTTGGACGCCAGCCAACCGTAACGTTCGATTTTCTGGCAACATTCGGTCAGGACATTATCACGAAAGGGTGGATCAAGAAATACCACATCAAATGGCTGTGGTTTTCTTGTTAGATATTGCAGGGCATCGGTCCATTCTATCTGTGCATGACCGGCTTGCAGCAAATCAACATTTTGTTGGAGTTGCTGGATCACGCGAAGGTCTTCATCCACCATTACTGCAGTGGCGGCACCCCGCGAAAGCGCTTCGAATGACAGCGCGCCGCTACCGCTATATAAATCAAGACAGCGGGCGCCTTGAATAACGGGCTGTAGCCAGTTAAACAATGTTTCACGCACCCGGTCAGGCGTCGGGCGCACTCCGGCATCTACTGCAAACGGAATCTTGCGGCTGCGCCAGGTACCACCGATGATGCGCAAGTAACCGGATTTACGTCTTTCATTCACAGAGATGATGTGTCGGATTAAGGCGCGGTGCCGGCACCCACAGTAACAGTCACCATTTTATCGGGATGAACGCGGTGTTTAAACGCCTCCTTGATTTGTTCAATGGTAACCGCATCAATATGGTCATTGAATGTATCAAGATAATCGAGCGGTAAATTGTAAAAACCGATGGCCGAAATATTTTCCACTATCTTGCTATTGCTCGAGATACGTAAGGGAAACCCGCCGGTGATATTCTGTTTAGATGCCTTGAGTTCTTTCCCGGTGGGCCCTTCGTCAATAAACTGTCGTAGAGTTGCGCGCAATACGTTGATGGCCTCATCAGCTTGGTCGTTACGGGTTTGCAGGCCGAGCGTATAAGGTCCCTTATCGCGCATTGGTATGAAGTAGCTGTAGGCACTGTAGGAAAGGCCGCGTTTTTCGCGTACTTCCTCGCTGATACGGGATACCAGACCGCTGCCTCCCAGTATATGGTTGCCAACGTAGAGTGCAAAATAATCCGGATCGTCACGCGTCATGCCCGGGTGCCCGATCAGGACATGGGTTTGCGTCGAAGGATAATCGACATGAATGGTTTGGGCGTTTGTGAGCGGTGGAACCTCAGGCAGCGGCGGGGGCGCTTCGCCGGCGGGTAATCCGGAAACCAGGGTATTCGCAAGCGCTTCAGCGGCTGTTAGATCGACAGCGCCGACAATAGCGATAACCGCATTACGCGCCACATAATAACGTTTATGAAAAGCTACGGCATCGCCGCGGCCAAGGACATTTAAGGATTCATTAGTTCCCAGCACGGGTGAGGCATAGGGATGATCAGCGTACATTGCCTTATAAAAGGCCTTGCTGGCGATATCGCCGGGCGATTGTTGTTCGGCTTGCAAGGCGATGAGCATTTGATTACGCACCCGTTCAAAGCTGGTTGTCGGAAATGTCGGATCCCGTAAAAGCAAGGCATAGGTTTCCAGTGCCGGTTGCAGTAATGGTGGATCAGTCAGGCTGCGCAGACTGGTAACGGCCATGTCGCGAAATGAGCTGGCGCCGAACTGCGCGCCAACACCTTCAAAGCGTTCTGCAATCTGGTCGGCGTTGAGCTTGCCGGCGCCATCATCAAGCAGGTTATTTGTGAGTTGGGCGATACCGCCATTGTTACCGTCGCGAGAACCGCCCGCATCGAAAATGACTTGAACATCCACCATGGGAAGTTCAGGTGCGGGTACAAAGTAGACGCGGGCCCCGTTTTTTGTTTCCCAGTGTTGAATTACCGGAGCAGCAACTGCAATGGCAGTGCTTTGAAATAATAAAATAAGTGCCGATAGATGAAAAATTAATGAACCATGATTTTTCGTCCTGTAACTTTTATCTTGCAACTTCACATTATTCTTAAAAGTCATGACGGCCTCCACTCACGGCCGGACGGCGCACCGGTTTATTTTCGAGCGCTAAGGGTTCGAGTACCGCGATGGTCAGATTGTCTTCGATGAGATACTTGCGTGCGACTTGTTGTACCTGTTCAGGAGTGATTTCTTGAATTCTTTCTACGTATTCATCGAGTAAGCGCCAGTCAAGCCCAACGGTTTCGAATGTACCCATCTGCATGGCCTGGTAAAACACCGAATCACGCTCATAAACATTCGTCGCGATAACCTGTGCCTTGATGCGCGCGAGTTCATCCGCGGTGACGAGTGTATTATGCAGCCGTTTGATCTGTGCCCTTAAGGCATCCTCGATTTCACTGATTTCATGACCCCGTGCCGGCGTGCCATCAAGCAAAAACAGATCATCACTGCGGGATGTCATGCTGTATCCGGCGCCCGCGTTGGCCGCAATCTGTTTATCGCGGATCAACTCCTTGGCAAAGCGGGCGCTGTCACCACCGTCAAGTACGCCGGCAAGCACTTCCAATGCATAGGGTTGCCATGATTCTTCAGCAGTATTCAAAACGGGTATTTTATAGCCCATCAGTATATAAGGAAGCTCGGCGGGTACCTTGACAACGATGCGGCGCTCGCCCAGTTGTTTGGTTTCTTTTCTTGGTTTAACAGGCGTCAGATTGCTTGGCTTGAGCGGCCCAAAATATTTTTTTGCCAGCTTGTATACCTCGCCGGGATCAACATCTCCGACAACGACCAGGGTCGCGTTATTGGGTGCATACCACTTGATATACCAGGCCCTGAGGTCGTCAACGGTCATATTTTCCAGGTCATCCATCCAGCCGATGACTGGATGATGATAGGGATTGTTGACAAAGGCCGTGGCTGTGAATTGTTCATAGGTCAGCGACTGCGGATCATCCTCGGTACGCAGGCGGCGCTCTTCCATGACAACTTGTACTTCTTTTTCAAACTCTTCCTTTTGCAGCAGCAGGTTGCGCATGCGATCCGACTCGAGTTCAAAACTGACCTTTAAGCGGCTTTTCTCCAGTTGCTGGAAATATGCCGTATAGTCGCGTCCAGTAAAGGCGTTCTCCCGCCCCCCGTTTTCGCTGATAATGCGGGAAAATTCACCGGCGGGATGTTTACGGGTGCCTTTAAACATCATATGCTCAAGCACGTGGGAAATTCCGGTAATGCCATTATGTTCATAACTGCTGCCGACCTTGTACCACACTTGTGCGACAACGACGGGTGCGCGGTGATCTTCTTTGACTATCACCTTCAGGCCGTTTTTGAGCACATATTCATGTACCTGGGGTGATTCATCGGCATATAGAGATACAGGTAGCAATAGTAATATCGAAAATAAGATGGATTTGAACATTATCTTCCCGCCTTTAATAAACAATGGTTGAATAATCCATGATCATAACATGATAAAATAATGACATTATGTAAGCTAATTAATTCAGGATCTGTGAACAGGCATAACCTGATTTCGAAGAGTAATGCAATATCAGGTTCAACGATACATTCATAATATGTTCAGATTGAGAAAAAACCAAGAGACAAAAGAAGCCGATACGCCAAAACCAGGTATTCTGGGGAAATTAAAAGACAAGTTAGCTCGAACCCGGTCCGGTTTAACAGGTAGTATTGCCAATTTGTTGTTAGGGAAAAAGGCTATCGATGAAAATGTCCTGGAAGATCTGGAAACGGTCATGCTGTCCGCAGATATCGGGATTGAAGCGACACAGGACATTATCAACGGTTTGACTAAACGTGTATCGCGCAAGCAACTCAACGACAGCGAAGCGCTCGTCGGTGCATTACACGGATCGATGCTCGAGATACTCGAACCTTGCAGTAAACCGCTTGATATTACCAGCGAACACAAACCCTATGTGATTTTGATGGTCGGGGTCAATGGTGTTGGCAAAACCACCACCATCGGCAAGCTTGCCAAAAAACTTCAGGCGCAGGGACGATCTGTCATGTTTGCGGCCGGAGATACGTTTCGTGCCGCTGCGGTTGAACAGCTTCGGGTATGGGGAGAGCGTAATCAAATCACCGTCATTGCCCAGCCGCGCGCCTCTGACCCTGCATCGGTTATATTTGACGCGATGCAGGCGGCAAAGGCCCGGGGCACCGATGTCTTGATTGCCGATACGGCAGGGCGCCTCCATACTCAAGCCAATCTTATGGAAGAGCTGAAGAAAATAAAGCGTGTTATGACGCGCCTGGATGAAACGGCGCCGCACGAGGTAATGCTGGTAGTCGACGCCGGAACCGGCCAAAATGCCTTGGCACAGGCAATACAGTTTAATGAGGCCGTTGGTTTGACGGGGATAGTCTTAACGAAGCTTGATGGTACGGCAAAAGGCGGCATTATTTTTGCCATAGCAAAAAAGCTGGCGATACCCATTCGCTTTATCGGTGTAGGTGAAGGTATTGATGATCTGCGCGAATTCAATGCCGGGGAATTCATTGATGCATTATTTGCGGAATAATTTGTTTATTAATATCTAACACAATCAATCCAAAATGCTCCAGTTTAATAATGTAGGTAAACGATATCCCGGAGGGCATGAAGCGTTAAACGGGATTACCTTGCGTCTTGAACAAGGAGAGATGGCATTTCTTACCGGTCACTCAGGCGCAGGCAAGAGTACTTTTTTAAAATTAATAGCCTTGATTGAGCGTGCCTCGAATGGACAGATTATAATCAATGGAAAAAATCTTGCGCGCATTGGCCGGCGTGGCATCCCGTATTTGCGGCGTGAGATCGGCGTCATCTTTCAGAACCACAAACTGCTCTATGATCGCACGGTATTTGACAACGTTGCGCTGCCGCTGGTTATTTCCGGCCATCATCACCGTGAAATACAACGCCGTGTACGTGCGGCATTGGATAAAGTAGGTCTGCTGGACAAGGAAAAACAACCTCCGATCACCCTTTCCGGTGGTGAGCAGCAACGTGTCGGGATCGCGCGCGCAGTAGTCAATAAACCACCCTTGCTGCTGGCCGATGAGCCGACGGGTAATCTCGATCCGGCGCTCTCGCGCGAAATCATGAATTTGTTTGAGCAATTCAACCAGGTGGGCGTAACGGTTTTAATTGCCACGCATGACATCGACCTTATATCCGCAATGGGATATCGAAGGATAGTCCTGGCTCACGGGCGTTTGATTGATAATGATGTTAACTGGCTTGAATGAGGCGCATGGTGTCGATTAGGGCGCAACGTACCAGGGCAAGCGAAAGTGAAGAGCAATCGTTTGCGCCACTGATATCACATAAAGCCAAAGCGGGAGGGGCATCGGCTACGGGCCATGCCGGCGTGACGCTTGGAGCATATTTGGTCCATCATCTACAGGCGTTTTTCTATAGTCTGGGCAGGATGTGGCGGAATCCGTTCTCCACTATTATGACAGTCGCGGTGATCGGTATCGCTCTGGCATTGCCGAGCGGACTACATGTGATATTAAAAAATGTACAGGGCGTCAGTGCGGGATGGGAAAACGCGGCACAGATTTCATTATTCCTTAAGCCCGACATTACTGAAGACAATGCAAAAAAGCTGCTAACTAAACTGGAGCTGATGCCAGAGATCGCCAACGTGAACTATCTGTCTCCAAATGATGCCCTGGAAGAATTCAGGCTACTATCCGGGTTTGGCGATGCATTGAATGCCCTGGATGAAAATCCGCTGCCTACCTTACTGATTGTGCAACCGGCAGCGGAGTTCACGGCGCCCGCTCAGGTGGGGAGTCTGCTTGACCGGCTACGGGATTATAGCGAAGTCGATATGGCGCAACTCGATATGGAATGGATTAAACGCTTGTATGCCTTAATGGAGATAGGCAAACGCGGTGTATTTGTGTTAGCCGCACTATTGGCGCTGGCCGTATTGCTGATCGTCGGCAATACCATTCGTCTGGCTATTCAGAACAAGCGTGATGAAATTGAAGTGCAAAAGTTGATCGGTGCAACAGACGCCTTTATTCGCCGCCCTTTTCTTTATAGTGGTATTTGGCATGGATTATTAGGCGCCATTATTGCATGGCTGTTAGTAGCTTTTTCCTTGTGGTTGCTAAATGGTCCGGTCAAACGTTTGTCAGTGTTATATGACAGCAATTTTGCGCTGGGTTCCCTGGGGTTATCGGCAACCGCCATATTATTTATGTCAGGTGTTATGTTGGGTCTATTAGGGGCATGGGCAGCCGTTGGGAAACATCTGCGGGAGATTGAACCGGGTTAGTATCAATGTCATGAGGTTTTAAAATTGCTATGCCCTTAGTGAACCGTCTAGCCATAGTCAGCATGTTTATGTTGCTGTTCTCCGCGATCTCTGACGCTGAAACAGATTGTGCCTTTATTGGTGAAACCTCCATTAAAGACATCCTGTGGACGGATCTGGCCGGCGTGAAAACAAACGGTAATAACCTGCTCAAGACAGGACCCGAAGGATGGAACAGCGCGGCGTTTTCAAGCGGATATATTAGTGATGACGGTGCATTCGAGGTGACAGTGAAAGGCACATCGGCCTCGCGCATGCTGGGTTTTGCTTATGTGAATACCGACGTTAGGTTTGAGGGGATCAATTATGCGGTGTTTCTGACCTCGTATGGGAGGCTTTATATTTTCGAAAACGGGGTTCAAAGGGGAAACTACACTACCTACAACGATGACGATGTCATCCGTATAGAGCGGAAAAAGGGCGTCATTTCGTATCTGAAAAACGATAGCGAAATATATGTCAGCAAGATCCCGTCTTCAGGAGGTCTCTATGCTGATGTTTCCTTATATTCAGAGGGTGCAAGCATCGATAATGCAAGGCTCTTCGGCGTAGGTTCTGCGACAGTGAGTGCCGAGTGGGTGGACATGGCCGGCGTTGGTATTGAAAAGGATATGTTGGTGAAAAAGGGTGGTACGGGGTGGAATAGCGGCGCCGCATCGATACAGAACATAGTGGGCGACGGTGCGGTCGAGATTACGGTGCAGGATAATGATGACACCATCGTGGCCGGACTATCGGGGAATAACGAAGATGCCGGTTATAACATGATCGATTATGCGATTTTTATCTCGACCAATGGCAGTTTCTACGTCTATGAAGATGGTTTTAACAAGGGCAGCTTTGGCGATTATGACAAGATGGACGTGTTTCGTATCGAAAGACAAGGGACACGAGTCACCTATATGCGTAATTGTGAGCCGTTCTATGTCAGCAAAAGGCCCTCAAGAGGAAAGCTCATACTGGATGTATCACTGTATTCCAAGGGCGCCAAGATAACTAATGCCACCATCTATGGAGCTTCTTTGTAAATATTAAATAACAAAACAATAAGTTATGATTGGCGCCACAATACCGGTTCACCATCGCCAGTTAAGTGATACCCTGCAGGGAACTTTCGGCAGATTTGGCACTCTTATGTTAAGAGCGCTAATATATTGATAAATTAATGACTTGGAGTCGATTTTAGTTATGAGCATAGGAAAAGAGTCAAAAGAGTCAGCAGGTATGATAGTCCCGACCGGGAGTATTGAGGGCTATATACAGAATGTGCATCGTGTGCCGGTGCTGAGTGCCGAGGAAGAGCATCGCTTAGCCGTGCGGCTGCGTGATCACAATGACCTGGATGCCGCCCGCCAATTAGTCATGTCACATTTGCGTTTTGTCGCGCACATAGCCCGCGGCTATAGCGGGTACGGCTTGGCCCAGGCCGACCTGATTCAGGAAGGTAATGTTGGTCTGATGAAGGCGGTGAAGCGATTTAATCCTGACATGAATGTCCGTCTGGTGTCGTTTGCCGTTCACTGGATACGTGCGGAGATCCATGAATTTATTCTACGTAATTGGCGGATTGTCAAAGTAGCCACCACCAAGGCGCAACGCAAGCTCTTCTTTAACCTGCGCAGTCGCAAGAAGCGTCTTGGCTGGTTTACTCAGGACGAAGTCAACACCGTAGCCAAAGACCTGGGCGTGCGCCCCGAGGATGTTATGGAGATGGAAGCACGGATGAGCGGTTACGACGCCTCTTTCGATCCCTATAACGACCGTGATGATGAAGAAGAGCGTCCCTTTGCGCCGGCCGCCTATCTGCAGGATCTCAGGATGGACCCGGCAACAACCGTCGCAGAAAGTAATTGGGAAGCCCATAATACCGAGCGGTTGCATAACGCCCTGGGTATCCTGGATAAGCGCAGCAGGGAGATACTGCAGCAACGCTGGTTAAATGAAGACAAGGCCACCTTGCAAGATCTGGCCGATCAATATCACGTCTCTGCAGAACGCATACGTCAGCTGGAATCGAGTGCGATTAAGAAACTCCAGGTCGCGCTGCAAGCCTAAACTAATCTTCAATTAATGTTTGCATTCCCAGACAGTCGGCGATTGTCTGGGCATCAAACTCTTCAAGATAAGGAACAACGCCAAGCAATGGAGCGCTTAAACGCTCACGCAGTGCCTGGATATTTTTCTCAACCGCCAGACAATCCTTGTCAACGCAATTGGCGATCCAACCGGCAAACCGAATACCCTCATATCGAATTGCAGCATCCGTCAGCAGCGTGTGGTTCAGACAGCCGAGGCGAATACCTGCGACCAGGATGACCGGTACATTCAAGATCTTCACCAGATCGGCCGAGGTCTGCCGTTCATTCAATGGCACCATCCATCCGCCTACGCCTTCCATGATAATGTAATCGGCCTTGTCTTGTTGTTGTGCATGTAGTTGCTTGATGCGCTCGACATCGATCCGTTGACCGATTTCCTTTGCCGCAAAATGCGGCGCTATCGGTGCGGGTAATGCATAGGGATTGACGGTCTCATAGGATACTGAAACGGATGCGTGCTGCTGCAATTTCAGCGCATCGTCATTCCGGTATGCTCCATTAATCAGTTGGCATCCACAGGCAACAGGCTTCATCGCCAGTGTGCGACAGCCCTTTTTCCGTAGTGCCGTAAGTAACGCCAGAGCTATCCACGTCTTACCTGCATCGGTGTCGGTGCCTGTTATAAAATAGGTGCATGACATCGATTATTTCTGCCGGCTTCGGTTGCGCAGTTGTTCAAGAGGTATTCTGGCTTCCTGCGCCGGATGCTGAACTTGTTCCTTTTTTAGCGGTATCCAGGCATGTCCATAAACGACTTCATAACTGGCGGGCAATAGTCCATCCGTCCGGTATTTTTCATATGATTCGACCAGCGTATTAAAACGTCCTTTGCCGGTGAGTGTACGGCGTCTTCCGGCGGTTACATTGTTTGCGCCAAGCAACTTAAGGTCATGCATCAGAATATTAATGTCTTTATAAGTCAGCGTAAAGTGCTCGACATCCATGACAGGCTCGCTAAACCGGTTGCGTAACAAGGCATCGCCGATATCATGCATATCAATAAAGGCGTTGACATGCGTGAAATGATCGACGCCTTGCCAGCATTCACGTAGTTCCTTCAATGTGTCGGGACCGAATGTGCTAAACATGAAAAGTCCTCCTGGTTTCAGGATACGCCGGAACTCCTCGAATACCCGCTCAAGGTCATTGCACCATTGCAGGGTAAGGTTCGAGAAGATCATGTCAACACAATTGTCTGCCATTGGCAGCCGTTCGATATCTCCGCAAATAAAATTCTGTTTATTAAATTTTGTCCTGAGATGGGGCAGCCAACGCCATGGTGAATTTGCAGATGCATGCCGCTGCGCGACCTTGAGCATTGCAACAGATATATCGAGCGCAATAACGGGTATTTGAGCATAGCGCCGTGACAACGCTACGCTAAAGTTTCCGGTGCCTGCACCGGCATCGAGAATCCGTTGTGGTTTGACGCGTATCAGATCCAGTCTTTCCAGTATTCTTTGTCCGACCTCACGTTGTAACACTGCAGCCGAATTATAACGGGTGGCGGCCTGATCAAAGGCGCTGCGCACCAGTTGCTTGTTTAAATAATAGTCTTGACGACCTTTTTTATTCGGCGTTGTCATCGAGGAAGCGGATGATTGATTGTAAGAATTCTTGCTGATGCGATAAAAATGGTGCATGCCCTGCATGTTTGATCATGTGGAGCGTTGCGTTCGGCAACATGTCCAGCAGATCTTCGCCAACCGCCCGGGGCACCAATTTATCCTGTTGTCCGTAAATCAATAAAGTCGGGCAGGTAATATTCACTAATATCTGCCTGATATTTTCCTGCGACAGGATGGTCAATCCGCCTTGCAATGCCAGAGGATCCGGTTTGCCCTTTGAAAAGGCCAACCTTTGCAATTGACGCAGTGTATTACGTTCATCATTGCTACCATGTACCTGTAAGGCAAGAAAGTGTTTAACGGTAGAGTCAAAGTCCTGCACAAGATTATTGGCAAAGACAGCAAGAATCTGCGGATCCATGGCATGTGGCCAATCATCGCCACGAGCAAATTGGGGTGTGCTTGCCACGAGTATCAGCTTCGATACACGATCCGGATAATCGGCGGCCAGTTGCATCGCGATCATTCCACCCAATGACCAGCCTAATAATACCGTTGATGACGGGAGCTGCTGTGCAATTTCCGTAGTCAGTGTTTGCAAGGTGTAATCGCCTTCAGGCATGCTGCTGGCGCCATGACCGGGGAGATCAACGACCGTAACGCACCGGATTTCAGCCAGATTTGTCACGATATCGTCCCATATCCCGCCATGCAGTCCCCAGCCATGCAGTAACGTGAGATGCGGACCACTGCCGCTTGTCGATATGCTCAGAGTCATCGAATAATAGTATTCACTGTTTCATCGAGTGATTGCAGCAGACGGTCTATGTGTGCCTCGCTATGGGCGGCAGAAAGCGTTATCCGTAGCCGTGCACCGCCTTTAGGTACCGTGGGAGGGCGGATTGCACTGATGAGGATGCCTTTGTCCCGTAATAATTGACTTGTTTTTAAGGCGTTTTCAGTATCGCCGATGATAAGCGGTTGAATAGGTGTCCGTGACGTTTGCAACGGCAAGTTCAATTGACGGGCGCCATCACGAAATTGTTTGATGAGTGAAAACAAATGATCACGGCGCCATGCCTCTTCTTCCAATAGCGAGAGGCTGGCAGCAGTTGCGTAGGCAATGGCGGGCGGCAGCGCCGTCGTATAAATATAGGTACGTGCATGCTGAATCAGTGATTCGATCAATTCCTCGCTGCCGGCGACAAAGGCGCCAAACGTTCCCAAGGCCTTGCCGAGTGTGCACACCAGAATAGGTACCTCTTTCATGCCGAGCCCGAACTCTTCCAGAGATCCCCGGCCATGGGGACCCATCACGCCGAATCCATGGGCATCATCGATCATCAACCAGTTATTGTGACGTTGAGCGATGTCAGCAAGCGCCGGCAGCGGCGCGATGTCGCCATCCATGCTAAAGATACCGTCACTGATAATAAATCCGGGCCGGTTATTAAGTTCCGCCAGCTGCATTGTCAGCGTTTCTGTATCGGCATGCGGATAGCGTTGCAACCGTGCCCCCGATAATAAACCGGCATCGAGCAGTGAGGCATGGTTAAGGCGGTCTTCGTAGATGATATCTCCACGTTGTGCCAGGGCGCTCACTACGCCAAGATTTGCCATATAACCGGTCGAGAATAACAGCGCGCGTGGCCGGCCGGTGAATTCCGCCAATGTCTCTTCCAGACGGTGATGTGCAACGCTGTGTCCGCTGATGAGATGAGAAGCGCCACTCCCGGCGCCGTATTTTATTGCCCCCCGTTGTAAGGCCTCTACAAGCTTGGGGTGATTGGCAAGACCAAGGTAATCATTACTGCAGAATGACAGATAACGCCGCTTATCGATAATGACCTCAGGGCCCTGCGGGCCTGCGGTTATATTGCGCGTCCGGTACAGATTCAGGGATGCTTGCTGTTCGAGATCAGCAGCGAGATTCCTCATGCAGTGGCGGTCTGGGCAGTGATTGCGTTTGCCGTACTGCGTTGTTTCTGTGTGCCGCCACGCGCGGTGAGTTTAAGATCATGCAACATCCGCAGATCATCTTCGACCTGGCGTCCTTTGGTCGTCAGATAATCACCGATCATGACACCCGAGGCGCCCGCCATAAAAATCATTGCCTGCAAATCACCGAGGAATTGACGGCCGCCGGCAATACGTATCTCTGCCTTGGGCAGCATGTAGCGGAATACGGCGATATTTTTCAGGATTTCCAGCGGCGTCATGGGTGTCAGATGTCCAAACGGGGTACCGGGCTGGGGATTAAGAAAATTGAGCGGTACCGATTCGACACCAAGATCCCGCAAGGTCACGGCCAGTTCAATGCGTTGATCAAGATGTTCACCCATGCCTAATATGCCGCCGGCGCAGACGCGTAGTCCGGCTTGCATGGCATATCGGACGGTATCTATATTTTCCTGATAGGTATGAGTGGTGCAAATATTGCCGAAGAAACTCTCGGCGGTTTCCAGATTATGGTGGTAGTTTTCCATACCCATGTCTTTAAGCATCACAGCGGTTTCTTTGTCCAAGGCGCCGAGACTGGCACAGCGGCCGATATCGGAATGCTCTTTTAACGCGGTGAAATATTCGGATAATTGTTTGCGTTCTTTTTGCGAACGTACCCCCCAGCCTTTCGACACGACACCGAAATCGCTTGCCCCCCAAGCGCGCGCGCGTTGTGCCTGACTGACAAGTTGATCTTCAGCGATATAGTTATAAACCGGTGCATTCGTTTTGTGATGGCCGCTTTGGGCGCAAAAGCTGCAATTCTCGGAGCAATTGCCGGAGCGTACGTTGGAGATCGCGCATACTTCGATGTCGTTGCCGCGGAAAGTCTTGCGAATCCTGTCAGCACCCGCCATCAACCAGGACAAGTAATCGTCTTCAAGGCGGATCATCCAGCGGCCTTCTTCAGGGCTCATTTCTCCACCTTCCAGGATCCTTTGCGTGATCCGATCGATACCTTGATAGATGTTTGCGTCCATTCTGACCTCCCGTGGCAATCTAATGGGTAAATGTGTTTTACTTCAGAAAGAAGCGAATATGATGGGAGCAGCTATGACTGTCAACTCATGAGAATCATCTGGGTTAACAAATGTATAGAATATACACAATCTCTGTTGTTTCCAGCGGTATGTGCGCTGTGTGGAGATCAGGCAACAAAAGAGTATGACCTTTGCCGCCCTTGCCGGGAAGATCTCCCCTATCTTTCAATAGCTTGCCGTTCTTGCGCATTACCATTACCAAGCCCGGGGATCTGTGGACGTTGCCAGCAGCAACCGCCCGGTTTTGACCGGGTATATAGTGTTTTTCATTATGCAACGCCATTGGATTTTTTGATCCAACGGCTCAAATTCAATAGAAAACTCGACTATGCGCGCTTGTTGGGAAGTTTGATGGCCATAGCATTGTCAGAACGATATGCCTTGTCAGAAGACGGCCGGCCGGACGTCATAATCCCTGTGCCCTTGCATGTATCCCGGCTTCGTGACCGGGGCTATAACCAGGCGTTGGAGCTTGCCCGCCCGATAGCCAATCGTCTTAATATTCCCATTGATTATCAAAGTTGTGTCCGTATCCGCGAAACCGCCGCGCAAGCGGATTTACCTGCGAAATTACGCCGCAGCAATGTTAAGGGAGCATTTCAAATACACAAGCTTGATGCTGAATACGTTGCCATCATCGATGATGTAATGACAACGGGGTACACAGTTGCAGAACTTTCGCGTCAGGCGCGCAACGCCGGTGTTAAAAAAATTGATATATGGACATGTGCACGTGCGTCACTTGTCAGACGCTAACTCTGAATACCGACGGAACCTCTGTATTATTCAAAAGATTTTCTGATCGATGGATAATTTTGGGTATTCATATTTAACGGGTACGATTAATAAAAGCTATTGGGTAAAACATGGGGTTATGGTAGTTTTATCGTCATATGCATAAAATACGGGTCAACGGAAAAAGGCCTGGTTACTGTGCGGCTATTTTTAAGGCCTTGATGAAAGGAAGAAAGTGATGTTCCGATACCAAACCATCTCTCGCTGGATACAGTGGATCATTGGCATTGTTCTTTTATTATTATCACCTGTTATATTGGCGCAAGCGCTTGATATTAATCTAAGTGATGATACCGCCCAGTTTAGATACATTACACCGGTAGGATTTCAAAACAGTTTTGGCGGCACAGAACTGGATTTAGGTTTTCTGTATACAACAACCGAGGATGTCATGGGTATTGTCGGTTTTCAGGCCATTGATGAGGCCGGCAGTGCGTCTCCCGGTCTCAGGGTAGGTGTCGGTGTTAAAGGGTTTGCCGGACAGGTCAATGAAAACGATGTTTATGCCGTTACTCTGGGCGCCCAGGCGCGCTTTGCTCCTCCCATGTTTAGCCGTTTCGGCATATTTGGTGACGTCCATTTTGCGCCGGATGTTGTAACCTTTGGCGATACGGAGCGTTTATTGTATATTAATACGCGTTTGGAGTATCAGGTGTTGCCGCAAGCAACGGTGTACCTCGGGTACCGCAAGATCCGTGCTAATATCAGTAGCGGAGGACACGTGTCCATAGATAATGGTGGCCATGCCGGTATACAATTCTCGTTCTAGTTAATCTGCAAATTATCAATCGTCTATCGGTTAAGAATCCGCGAAAAAGGGAAATGGACAACCAATGTATATTTCGCATTCATTGATCCCCATTACCGCCGGCAGAGGACCCGTCAGACAGACGGTAACGTTAACATCCGGCGATCGGTGGCAGGAGAACACAACCGCTTCAAGCCGTCGGAATACTCCGGATGGGCATATCTATGAAGGCGAGCTGGTTGCAAAAGGATTTTCTTTTGACACGATTTCAAGTAATCGCGCCAAAAGACTATTTACACAGCAAAGTGACTATTCCAGATTCATGGATGGCAACCGACTATCGTCAGGCAAACCGGACGCCATTGAAGCTTATGCCAGCAATGCCAGATTGACAGGGACCAACCTTTCTGTTTATGAAAATATTCTTGATGTCTACGCTTAGGTTGTATCACGGCGATATATCATAACCAGTATTTATCAGCCTGACCGGTTTCATATTTGAATTCACCAGTTGAAGGGTATCATCAAGCACCGAACGTGCAGCATGTAGTTGCAGCGGTAATTACAAATGCCGCAGATGAAATATTGATATCCCTGCGCCCGCCTCATGTACATCAGGCGGGGCTCTGGGAATTTCCCGGCGGTAAGGTCGAAGCAGGTGAAGAGGCCAAATACGCATTAGAACGTGAACTCCAGGAAGAGCTGGGCATCGTCCCGGTCAGGGCCCGTCCGATGATACGCATCCGGCATGATTATCCCGATAAATCCGTGCTATTGGATGTTTGGTATGTTGATATATTCACAGGGCAGCCGCAAGGAAGGGAAGGCCAGGAAATCAATTGGATATCCCGTGGCCGGTTAATACAAAGAAAGTTCCCCGCTGCAAATATACCGATTATAAATGCGGTCAGGTTGCCTCCCTTGTATCTGATAACGCCTGATCCCGGTGATGATATCGCCGGATTTTTCGCCACGCTTGAACGTGCCTTGAAGGCCGGTACACGGCTGGTGCAATTGCGCGCCAATTCTTATTTAGCAAGCGGATACAAAGCGCTCGCACAACGGGCGATAGAGATATGCCGGCGTTATGGCGCGCAGTTGTTATTGAATTGTGCTCCGGAATTGGCGGACACTTTAGACGCAGACGGCGTGCATTTGAGCAGTGCGCAATTGATGGCGATAAACAACCGGCCTGTTGCTGATGATAAGTGGCTGGCGGCGTCATGTCACAATTATCAAGAACTGGAAAAGGCAAGGTCGGTAGGCGCCGATTTTATTGTGATATCCCCGGTATTGACAACGTCAAGCCATCCGGAGGCAGAAGTGCTCAACTGGCAAGGCTTTAAAGAGCTTTGTGATGAGGCCACGGTGCCGGCGTACGCGCTCGGAGGCATGACCCCGCGTCACATGGGCGCAGCCTGGCGGCATGGAGCGCAAGGGATTGCCGCGATCTCTGCAATATGGCATTCATCAGCAGTAGAAAAGAACATAGCAGAGTGTCTTAGTTACACGTATTGAATATCGGTGTGATATCAATAGTTATTATTGTTGCTTGTTGTTGTCCGTGTCCGCTTTATTATCACTGATACGGTAGCTTTCATCCGCCCAGCCGCCGAGATCAATCACACGGCAGCGCTCACTGCAAAACGGCCGCCAGGGTTGCTCCTTGGACCATGCAATATATTTACCACAGGTTGGGCATTTAACCTGGGTGCTTATATCATGCAGCATGTCAATTCAAAATCCACATTAGATGAGGTTTGAGCAGGCCGTTCGTCGAGAGACATCTCCATAAAACGGACGGTAAAGCGATGTTTGCCGCCGCTGATTTCCGTGAAGTAAGGGCAAGCGGCGGGAAGAGTGACGCGAATCAATTGATACGGCGCATTGATATCAAGTGACTGCTGAAAAAAACCGCCGACCGCCGTTTCTTTTTTTGGTGATGAGCTATCACGTATAAGATGCAATATCAGGTTAATCGAAGAACGGATGTTGTCGAATGCCGACAACCATTGTTGCAGATTCTGCAGACGTGTCTCGCTGGGTTGCTGCAACCAGAAATGATAAGCGGGCAGATCGAAGCCACAGGCGCCGCCGGAAATACTGCTGCGTTGTTTAATGCTGTTAATAAATTCATTTTGTCTGAGGTGTTGTCCGATCTGACCTTGGGTGGCATGGAGCTGGTCAACCACCAGATCCATCTCATCGAGGATTTGTCCGAGTTTGACGCGATCGACATTCGGGCTGTCCTCAAGGGGAGACAGATTGGTGATCTGACGTTCCAGTTCCATAATAATCTCGGATTTGAGATCTGTACGGCTGAGAATATTGAGGACATCGATCAGGCTTGCGAGGGTAGCGCGGCTGTCCCACGCTGATTTGCCCATCAGTGTATGTTCGATCTGGGCAAACAGGAACTCCAACCGTAAAAAGGTACGGACCCTTTCGTTAAGCGGTTGTTCGTAAATGACCTGGTTCATCGATACACATTATCCTGAATAAAGCGCGTTCTTTTTAGCCCACAAACCGTAAAATGGGATAAAAAATCCTTTTTTGTGTATGACTTATATCGGATCATTGTCCGTTACCTGAAGAATTATGGCAAATGAGAGTGTTATTAACCAGCCAGTTTTAGGTATTTTTGATGAAGTTCGTCCACTTGCCGGTAAATATCGTCCAGGCTTCTGTCATTAACAATAACATCATCCGCCACAGTTAGGCGATCTTCGGGTGTGGCTTGGGCAGCGAGTATGGCTTTAATTTCCGTATCCGGCAAGCCGTCACGCCGCTTTATCCGCTGGGCTTGCAATTTTTCCGGGCTATCGATAACCAGAACGCGATCGACCATGCCGGTCTGATGTGTTTCCACGAGTAATGGAATACAGAATACACAATAAGAGAACTTGATTTCATCGGCACGCCGCAGCATTTCGGTGCGGATAAGCGGGTGTAAAATGGATTCGAGCATCTTGCGCCGCGCCGGATCGGTAAACACAATCCTGCGTAATTGCGTGCGGTCGAGTTCACCCTGGGCAGTCAATAAACCACTGCCGAATTCATCGATAATAGTCTGTAATGCCGGTTGGCCGGGCCTGACCAGATCATGGGCGATCTCATCGGCATCGATCACGGGGACCCCGAGTTCAACAAAGCGTTTTATTACGGTGGATTTCCCGCTGCCGATTCCACCCGTCAGGCCAACAATCATCATATCGATCTATATACTCTCAACAATGGGCGCCGTGAAAGTTGAATAACAGCCTTGGAGAATCTTCGACTGATTCAGAGTTTCCAATAGCATCCTAGGGTGAGTGTCTTGCCATTGCAAGTCTCGTATCGCTGAGAAAGGGTTTGATCAGATTGCCATCCAGTCCATATAGAGTCGGACGATATCTTTTCCCCATAAAAGACAAATCCATCCTGCAGTGGCGAGGTATGGACCGAAAGGAATCGGGATATTTTTATCACGACCACGCAGTACAATCATGGTAATTCCTACCACGGCCCCAACCAGTGAAGAAAGCAGAATAACCGGCAGGACCATCTTCCATCCCATCCATGCGCCGAGCATGGCCAGCAGTTTGAAATCACCGTACCCCATGCCTTCCTTGCCGGTGGTCCATTTAAAAAGTTTATACACTGACCACAGGCTGAGATAACCGGCCAATGCACCCATTATCGCAGTGGCGCTATCGGTAAAGATTCCATATAGACTGGCAAACAGGCCAAGCCATAAAAACGGTAGGGTAATACTATCCGGCAATAACTGATGGTCGATATCGATCACGGTAAGACAAATAAGTGACCAGGTCAGCACAAGTGCGGCCCCGGTCTCCCAGCCAAAACCAAAATGCCAGGCCACTGTGACAGACAATAATCCGGTTACACCTTCAATCAGCGGATAACGAAACGGTATGCGTACGCCACAACCGGAACATTTGCCTTTTAATAGCAGATAACTGATTACCGGGATATTCTCCACAGCCGTTATCTTATGGCCGCATTTGGGACAATGAGATGACGGGTATACAAGATCGAACCTTTCCTGACCAGCGGCTGTTTGCGGCACCTGTTTCGCCGTCTTAGCATCGTTAATCTCGAGAAACTCACGGCATTGACTATGCCATTGGCGCTCCATCATCACGGGCAGTCGCAGAATCACAACATTGAGAAAGCTGCCTACGGCAAGTCCCAATATTCCGCAAACGATGACAAAGGCTAGCGGGGAGTTATGCAGATATTCGATCAGTTCCATTGATACACCACGTGGTGAATAAAATCATCCTTGACGACAGGTTCTACCTATTCCGGAAATAATCCCGGTATGTTCAACTATTAAAACTCGTTTCAAAATTAGCGAGCGAAGATGAGACAAGACAAAAATGAACGGGAAAGCGGGATTTACATGGTAAGTAAATGAGCATTTTGAGTTCATTTTTAACGCAGTATCGTCGAGCGCAGCAATTTTGAGAAAGGTTTTAGACGACCTCACCCATCTTGAAGATAGGCAGATACATGGCAATCACCAGGCCGCCGATCACAACGCCGAGAAAGGCCATAATCACAGGTTCCATCAGACTGCTTAGACCATCTACCGCGTTGTCGACTTCTTCTTCATAGAAAGTTGCGACCTTGGCCAGCATGCTGTCGACTGAGCCGGCCTCTTCGCCGATGGCAACCATCTGCACCACCATATTGGGGAACAAGCCGCTTTGACGCATCGACTGGTAGAGATTGGTGCCCGTTGATATTTCATCACGCATTCGAAGAATGGCATTGGCATAAACCACATTGCCGGCGGCGCCTGCCACTGTAGTCATGGCCTCCACCAGGGGTACACCAGCGGCAAACATGGTGGACAAGGTCCGGGCAAAGCGGGCGATGGTGGCCTTGGTGATAATCGGACCCATGATGGGCAGTTTTAATACCAGCTTGTCCATGAAATCTTGAAATTTCTTCGAAGTCTTTTTAAGTTCCAGCAGGCCGTACACTCCTCCGCCGATACCACCGAAGATGGCCCACCACCATTCCTGAAATATTTCAGAAAGTTTAATAACCAATAGCGTCAACGCCGGCAGGTCCGCGCCAAAGCTGCTGAACAATTCCTGAAACTGGGGAATAACGAAAATAAGTAAAATCGCGGTAATAATAAAGGCGACAATAACAATCGCGGCCGGGTAAAACATGGCCTTTTTGATTTTGCCTTTGATGGCCTCGGTCTTTTCCTTATAGGTTGCGATCTTGTCGAGCAAGGTCTCCAGAATACCGGCCTGTTCACCGGCGTTTACCAGGTTACAATACAGATCGTCAAAATGACGCGGGTGTTTGGCAAGTGCATCGGCAAACGGATTACCGGCTTCGACATCGGCCTTGACGGCCATAATGAGTTCCTGCATGGACGGGTTATCGTGCCCTTTGCCGATGATATCGAATGATTGCACTAACGGCACACCAGAGGCCATCATGGTGGCCATCTGACGGCTGAAAAGTGCGATATCTTTTGCTTTTACCGCTTTCTTTTTTTTACCGCCAAAAAGCGGGGTGGTTTTCTTTTTAACCTTGACCGGATTGATGCCCTGACGGCGCAGTTCGGCCTTCGCCAGGGCGATACTGCCGCTCTTCGTTTCGCCCTTTAGTTTGGCGCCGCGTTTATCGGTGCCTTCCCAGGCAAAGAGGGTTTGTTTAAGTGCTTTTTCTGCCATAAGATTTACTCTGTGATCACTCGGTGAAGTTCTTCAAGCCCCATCAGGCCTTGCCGTACTTTATTTAAACCGGACGCGTGCAGGTCCGGTATCCCTTCGCTTTCGGCCTGTTCGGCCAATTGTATAGCGTTCCCTTCCGCCATGATCAATTTTCCCATTGCCTCGGATATCGGCATCACTTGATAAATGCCTACCCGTCCCTTGTAACCATTATTACATTGATCGCATCCCACCGGACCATAAATTGTCAAATCATCCAGTTCATCTTCCTTAAAGCCTTCTTTTAACAAGGCCTCATGGGGAATCTCGACCGGTTGCTTGCAATAGCTGCACAAACGTCTTCCCAGACGCTGGGCGATGATCAGGTTCACAGCAGAGGCGATATTAAAGGGCGCTATCCCCATGTTCACCAAACGCGTCAGCGTTTTCGGGGCATCGTTGGTATGCAGGGTGGATAATACCATGTGTCCCGTTTGCGCCGCCTTGATGGCGATTTCACCTGTCTCCATGTCACGGATCTCGCCGACCATGATAATATCAGGATCCTGACGCAGGAAGGCCTTCAAGGCGCTGGCGAATGTCAAGCCGGCCTTGGGATTGACGTTGACCTGGTTAATGCCGGGCAGATTGATTTCAGCCGGGTCTTCGGCAGTGGATATATTTCTATCTTCCGTATTCAATATATTCAGTGCGGTGTATAGCGAAACAGTCTTACCGCTACCCGTCGGTCCGGTCACCAATACCATGCCATAGGGCCGATGGATAGCATCCATGAATAACTTCTTCTGAAATTCTTCATAGCCCAAGGCATCGATACCCAGTTGGGCACTGGTGGGGTCGAGGATGCGCATGACGACCTTTTCGCCGAACAGTGTCGGACAGGTGCTGACACGAAAATCGATGGCGCGGTTTTTCGACAGTGTCATCTTCATGCGCCCGTCCTGCGGTACGCGGCGCTCGGAGATATCGAGCCGTGACATCACCTTGATGCGTGCCGACATCTTGTTGGAAAGTGTAATGGGTGGCGCAGCCACTTCCTGAAGAATACCGTCGATACGGAAACGTACCCGGTATTTTTTTTCATAGGGTTCAAAATGGATATCCGACGCCCCTTTATTGATGGCGTCGAGCAACACCTTGTTGACGAAACGAACAATAGGGGTATCGTCGACTTCAGATTCACTGACATCACCGCCGGCATCCTCGTCATCACCGCCGGAAATTTCAAGGTCATCGAGGTCGGTGTCCTCGAGATCATCCATTGTGGAGGTTTGATCCTCCATCAACTTCTCAATGGTGACAGTTAGCTTGTCTTCTTCGACGAGGATCGGCTCGGTATTGGCACCGACGTTGAATTTAATCTCGTCCAATGCTTGAAGATTGGTCGGGTCGGAAACTGCGACGAACAGACGGTTACCACGTTTGAACAGGGGCAGGGCGCTGTGTTTCTGGATCAATTTTTGATCCACCAGTTTGGACGCGGACACTTCCAGATCCATGGCATCGATATCGAATAACGGAATGCCGAATTCCTTTGAGGCGGCATCGGCGATAGACGAACTGTCGAGGACCTTGTTTTGGACCAGATATCTGACCAGCGGCATCTTTTCCTTTACGGCCTTCTCGTAGGCCTCCGCCGCCTTGGCGTCGTCCAACAGCCCGTCCATCACCAGCCTCTTGGCGAGTCCATTCAGATTTATCTTGGCTTCGGTTGCCGGCATGCTCATTGGGGGATCCTTGTAGTCATATCATCAGAGATATCGGCTATATAGCATATTAATTTAGCGGGATATTTATTGTGATGTGCATCACAAGGCTAGGAGTTTTTTTACGAAAAACGATGCAAACCAAGAAGTTTTAGGCCAAGCGTAAATTGGCGGGCTGTCAGGGAATCTGCCAAATGGAAATCTTAAATTGGCAAGAAGGGTCCCGTTGGCAGTGGAGTAGCAATGGTGCAAGATTGTCTGTGAGAATAAAAAAAGCCCCTCCGGAGAGGGGCTTTTAAACCAATATTGCTTCAGCTGACTATTAGTCTTTGCAATATGCGGCAGCTACACAGGTACCGCTAATGCCCCAGGTAACTTGATTGGTTGTTCCATCAACCACCGGTGTAAGAATATAGGTCTTACTGTCAACACCGGCTGCGCCTGTTGCAGTAATAACACCATTGGCAACTGCTACGCTGGTGACAAATCCTGATGCGCCTGCATTGGCGGGAACGCCTTTGGAACCTGGGTTACAGCTAGTCAAAGCATTGCCTTCTTGTACGCAGATTTCTACGGCGTTCTTATAGGGCGATGTCGCCAGAACGACTTCCGTAAATCTTGATTTCTTGGTATAGGTCTGGTAGCTCGGTACAGCAATCGCTGCCAGGATACCGATGATCGCGACAACGATCATCAATTCAATCAGGGTAAAACCTTTTTGTGCTGTTTTCATGTTGTTTCTCCTAACGTTGGTTATTCAATGTCTTAAGTGGTTGGCCGTGCTTGTTCCCAGAGTGAGGTTGAGAGTGTCGCCTGCCTTGCCCTAATAGTTGCAGGTTGCGTGCCAAGTTTCCGTCATAAGCTCAAAAATGGCCCAATTTTGTGGTTTTAGCATCAAAAATGTGACTCGCGTCACAAAAATCAGCCTCATTCCGGTAGATTTATCCACGTATCACCACGTAACCGGCAGCTTATTAGGGATTTGTTTCAGGAGGATAGTGTGCATTTTGCGCAGAATCTGCTGAAAATCAACACTTTTTGTTGTTTGGGATATTAACGGTTCAGGCTGTGATTATTCGAGGCCCAGCTTTTTGAGGCGATACCGTAACGCCCCGAATGAAATCCCCAACAGTTTGGCGGCGGCTGTCTTGTTGTGCCGGGTCTGTTCCAGGGCCTTGATAATGGTTTCCTTTTCAACATTCCCAAGCAAAGGTTCAAGCGGGACGTCGGCGGGCAAGGGCGCCGACGTGGTTTTAGCCGGGGCATGTGAGAGCTGAAGATTGTCTGCGTGAATATAGTGATCGTCGCACAGGGTCATTGCGCGCTCGAGAATATTTTCCAATTCACGCACATTTCCCGGAAACGGATACTGTAATAAGATCTTTAAGGCATTATCCGTCAAGGCAGGAGTCTTTGTTCCATTGAGTTTGGCAAGGCGGATCAAAATATGTGCCGCGAGCAACGGGATATCTTCCGGACGTTCACGCAGGCTCGGCACATGCAGCTCGATAACGTTGATACGGTAATAGAGATCCTGACGGAAACAGCCCTCTTTGACGAGCGCCATCAGGTCCTTATGAGTGGCGCTCAGGATACGCACATCGATAGGGACCTCCCTTTGCGCCCCGATGGGTCGCACGGCCTTTTCCTGAATGGCGCGCAGCAACTTGACCTGCATATGCAAAGGCAGATCGGCCACCTCATCCAGGAATAATGTGCCGCCATTGGCCGCCTGAAACAGCCCCGCTTTATCCATAATTGCACCGGTAAAGCTGCCTTTCTTATGACCGAAGAATTCACTTTCCATCAGGTCTTCCGGGATTGCGCCGCAATTAACCGGCACAAAGGATTTATCGGTGCGTGGTCCCTGGTCATGGATTAAGCGTGCAACGAGTTCCTTGCCGGTACCCGATTCGCCGCTGATATATACTGGCGCCTGGCTGCGCGCCAGTTTGGCAATCGTTGCACGGGTGGCCTGCATGGCCGGTGATTCGCCGAGCAGGGTCAGGGTGGATTTTGTGTCCGGTGCTTTTTTATTGGATAGTTTAAGCGCAGTGGTGACCAGACTGCGCAGCATATGCAGATCAACCGGCTTGGATACGAAATCGAAAGCGCCGGCCTTCAGGGCGCTCACCGCCGATTCCATATTGCCATGGGCGGTGATCACCGCGGCTGGAATCTCGGGGTATTTCTGTTGCATATATTCGACCAGTTCGATGCCGTCACCGTCCGGCAGTTTCATGTCGGTCAGGCACAGATCGAAATGGTGTTTTTTCAACAGGGATTTTGCCTGCGCGACATCCTTTGCGGAATGGGTATTGATCTCCATACGCGACAGCGTAAGTTCCAGTAATTCACGGATATCGGGTTCATCATCAACCACCAATGCCGATGAACGGTTCATGCCACCTGTCTCCTTCTGGGGTCGGCAAAGGTAATGCGAAAGCATCCCCCGCCGCTGGGCAACGGGATATAGTTAAGACGGGCCTGATTGCACTCACATAATTCACGAGCGATATAGAGCCCCAAGCCGGTACCCTGGGGCACTGTTGTGAAAAACGGATCGAAGATGTGTTGGGCCGTTTCAGGGGCAATGCCCGGGCCGTTGTCGATGATATCCAGAAACGGGCTGCGTGATTCAAGGGTAATGCCGCCCCTTAGCACAAGCGTAGGGTGTCCGTTTGTTGCACCATGACGGATACCGTTGCTAAACAAGTTCCACATAATCTGGTGTAATTGTGTTGGGTCGATACGCACCTCGGTATTTTCAGGTTCAATATCGAAGCTGATCTGATCGGGTGATATTTGTTCACTATTGCAAAAATCATCTATAAATTCAGTTAGCCAGGATTTTAACTGGAATTCCTCGGCATGCACATGATCCCGGCGGCTCAATTGCATAATGTTTTCAATAATAGTATTTACCCGTTGTGAATGTTCCTGAATAATCTCCGTCAATCGCGAATCGTCCGCATCCAGCCGTTGCGATTCTGCAAGCAACTGTCCGGCGTGACTGATTGCGCCCAATGGATTGCGAATTTCATGAGCGATACTGGCCGTGAGTCTGCCCAGCGAGGCCAGTTTTAATTGTTGCGCCTGTTGCGCCATCGCCGCGGTATCTTCCAGAAAAATCAGGGTGCCGGCCGTTTCGTCACTGCCCAGGCGTGCAAAGCGCGGCATAATCTCGGGCGCCGTATCGATTGTCCGGAATATATGGGGTTCATAGTTTGCGTTTTCCCACCACTGTTGCAGTTGGTCTGCGAGTTGTGGAGACAACGCCGTGATATCCTGACCGCTGGGCGCCGGCGGCATACCTAATAAAAAGTGAGCGGATTCATTGATGAGACGGATTTTCCGTGAGTTATCCACAACGACGATACCCGTCTGCATGCGTTGGATCACGTATTCGGTCAGTTGCGACATATTGGCAAGGTCGACCCCGCGGCGCTCGGCCAGGGCCTCGGTTTCACGCAGGCGTCGCGCAAGTACGTGGGCCAGGATGGCGGTAGCGAAAAAACTGGCACCCAGAAGTCCGGCTTGCGTGTAACTGGTGCCGGGAAGATTCCCTTCATACATGGTATAGACGTGTTCCATAAGCACGGCCATGGTGGCTATGGCGGCGAACAGTTTTGCCGTGCGTCCCGCCATCAGCAGACTGCCGCCGGCGATTGCGACTACCAGTAACATTCCAAGGCCACTGTTTACCCCGCCACTGGCATGCATTAATAAGGTGATGGCCGTGATGTCGATCAGTACGTGGCTATAGACCTGGGTATTGAACGAAGGCTGACGCCATTGGATGGTGAAGATATTAATAATGCTGATGGCCAGATACAGTACACTGACCACATAAAACAGTGCGAAGTTATGCTCGCCAAGGGGATTGGGCATAAAGCCCGTGATACTGAGAACTGCCGTCGTGCCGGCGAGGCATAACCGGTATAGATTCAGAAATCTCAGCGGGTTCCAGGTTTGGGCGGCTTCAGGATCATTTTTGCCCGTCACAAAGGAGTGCAGGCTTTCTTTTACCTTGTCACGAGATTTAATTATTGTGGTCTGCATGGTATCCCTACATATCAATTGCCGGCGTTTACGAACAGAGTAAAGAAAATATACAGGCTGATAGCATTATTTCGGACAAAATCTCCATTGGATTAGTAATATTTCAGAGTAATTCATTGGTCTTGATGGAAAATATAGAAAATAGGGTTTTGTAATTACCGTAATACCGGGAGAATGGACAATTAAAGCATTGCTGGCAGGGCTGGCTTGTTACCTGATATAACCGGGTCAGCAATCATTACACCGTTATACGATATGTATTTTACAAAAAAACATTTAAACTAGATGGCATGAATCCCCTGCCCGGATAAAGTCCGGGCAATAATATTCCAGATAAAATTTTCATGATATTACACCATGTATATTCTGCTCCTTCCAGTCAATTGTAGGTGGTTACGGCAAGTATATCTGTTATCAGTGCAATGATGCGCTGTCCGTATTAATAAAATGAATGCGCGATTTTCGATGCGTTATTGTGCTGCATATTGCCGGACATTGTTGGGCACCGCATGCGTCATTATGATAACTTCGGCGTTCGCTGCCAGGATGAGTTACGCAGTTGACGCACCTGTTACGGCTGATGCAGGCGAACAAATCTATCAAAACGCACTGCAACAGGCACGTCAGGGACAATTCATTCCCGCATTGAAGCAATTCGAAGAATTGATAACGTCCTATCCCGATAACCGCCGCTACTACTTCGATTACATTGCCGTTCTGGGCTGGGCGGAACGTGATAAAAAAGTGGTTGATCAATTGCCCCGGCTCAAAGTGTCCGAAACGCCGGTCTATGTACTGGAGACAGTAGCCAAGTCAGCGCGCAACCTGGGTAAATTCCAAGTCTCGATTGACTTGTACCGTGCCACGTTGAAAAAAGATAGACGCCGTATCCAGAGCCGCACGGGTCTGGCGATGGCGCTTGCAGATAACAGTCAAGCAGGTGAAGCGCTTGAAGTACTGGATGCAACACCCGTTGAGCAGGCCGATATGGATGAAATTTTGCAAGCCCGGGCCTATGCCTTGTATATGAAACGGGAATATTTTCAGGCATTAGCGGTATACGAAAAAATTCTGGACAAATCGCCTCAAAACCGCGACGCGCTGCGCGGACGGATATTGGCAATTGCACGCTTGGGCGCCCCGCACCAGGCATTGAGGATAGCGCGGCAATCACCGGAATTGTTTGCAAAAGACGAATTGAATCTGATTGCAGCGGATGCCACCGCGATGGAAATCCGCTGGGGAAGATTACACCAAGCTCCGGCGGAACAGCGCTATTTGCTGACGGACAAGGCGATTGACCGGCTTTATGAAAAATTAAAAGGGCTTAACGATGGCGGACAGGGCAATTCATCGCTTGCACATCGTTACCGGTTTGATTTGATAGTCGCGTTGGCGGATCGTCAACGTATGGAGGAAGCGATCACAATCCATGCTCAACTTGTCACCGCTGACGTGGAAATTCCTGCATACGTCCTGACCAGTACAGCCGATGCCTGTTTGTATCTTGAACAGCCGGAGCGGGCGCGTGACCTGTATACACAGGCATTGGCGCAACAACCTGAAAATTTCGATGCCGGAATAGGGCTGTTTTACGCATATGTGGAAATGGAAGACCATGAGCGGGCGCAAGCGGTGATTGACGAACTGGCAGCGCAGACGCCCGTATGGATCCGGTATCGCGATGATGCACAGCCAAACCCGCAGAAGATTCAGGCCGAAACGGCCGCGGCATTGGCGCGTGCCTTTGCGGATAAACCCGATGACGCGTATCAGCGCCTTCACCGGCTTAACGTACAGGCGCCGTACAATGCCGATATACGTTCCGAGCTTGCCTATGTCTCTTTCTGGCGCGGCTGGCCGCGCCGGGCATTATCTGATTTCGAACTGGCGCTTAACGCCGATCCCGGACATCTTGGCGCGCAGACAGGCCATGCAAATGCCTTGTTGAATCTTTATGAGTTTCAACGCGCCGCGGCGGAAATACAAAATCTTGATGAAGAACACCCGCGGAGTAAATCCGTCGTGGATTTACAGCGATTATGGGAAATCCATAATATGCGCGAGTTGCGTGTCGACGTCGCACGCGGCCTGAACTCAGGCGTCCAGGAAGGCACCGATGACTTTACGTTGAACACCTATCTCTATGCCGGACCACAGCATTATCGTTATCGCCCGTTTGTCCACGGCTATCTCGATCGCGCCAAGTTTCCGCAAGGTCACGTTACCTATCGCCGCTATGGTGCCGGGCTGGAATACCGGCGGCGTGATATCGAGCTGACAGGTGAATTGACCACAGGGGCAGGGGAGCAGGATGATTTGGGGATAGGGGCGCGACTCAACTGGATGCCCGGTGACTATTGGCGTTTTGATTTTGCAGCGGATAGCTACAGCAATGACATACCGCTGCGTGCACGGCTTGACGGTATCGACGGCTGGTCGGCCGGTTTAAATACCGCCTACCGCTTTAGTGAATCACGACGAATAGATCTGCGCCTGCAACGCATCGATTTCAGTGATGATAATTTACGTACCGGCGGGGCCTTTACTTATATGGAGCGGCTGGTTAGCGGGCCACGATACAAGCTGGACGGCACACTGGAATTATCCATGTCAGGCAACACACGCAGTGATGCCCCGTATTTTAATCCCGGTCGTGATGCCTTCCACGGGGTCACTCTGACAAACGAATGGCTGACCTCGCGCCGTTATACACGTGCCTTTCGCCAGCGTTTGGGTTTTGCGATAGGCAGCTATCATCAAGACGGTTTTGGCGCGCATGGCACATGGAATGCGCGCTACGAACACGACTGGGAATTCGGTGAGCAACTCAATCTGCTGTACGGGATCGAACGCAGCCGGCATATCTATGATGGCGACAGCGAGCTGCGTTTGCAAATGGACCTGAGTCTGGTGTGGAGATTTTGATGGCATATAGAATATTAACGGCGAGTATTTTATCCGCCTTGTGGTGTTGGCATGCAGTTGCAACAGCGGACACACAACAGCCGGCGGCATCATCAACTACCTTTATTGTTATCAACTATCACGAGGTACATGATGATCAGCGCCAAAGTCAGGGACTTGCGGCATTATCACTCGACACAGCGGAATTGATTGCACAATTTTCGTGGCTGAAGGAAAACGGTTATCACCCGGTCAGCCTTGAAGACATCGTGCAGGCAAGCAAGGGCAGGCAGAAACTGCCGCCTAACGCCATTCTATTGACCTTCGATGACGGTTACCGGTCGGTATACACGCATGTATTCCCGTTGCTCAAAATGTTTGAATATCCGGCGGTGCTGGCCCTCGTTGGCAGTTGGCTGGAGGGTGATGATAAAAGTACAGTGGACTATGGCGGTATTAAAGTACCCCGCGGCAATTTCATCACCTGGGACCAGGCAAAAGAGATGGCCGGTTCCGGATATATCGAAATCGCCTCGCACAGTTACAATCTTCATCGCGGTATCGAGGCCAATCCGCAACATAACAGCCTGCCTGCTGCAACATCCCGGCTTTACGACGGTCAAACCGGTTATGAATCCGCAACAGCATACCTCAAGCGTATCCAGGATGACCTGACGGCGAATATGCAGTTGCTAGAGCGTCATCTTCAGCGCAAGCCAAGGTCGATGGTATGGCCGTATGGTAAATACAATCAGGCCACGATCCGGATTGCACGGGACCTGGGGATGCCGGTGACGATGTCTTTGGATGAAGGCGTCAATGACCTCAAGGACCTTTCACATATAAAGCGTATATTCGTGCCGCCACACACACAATTACACGAATTCATTGCGCTGCTGCAACAACCACGGCCGCCGGCGCCGGTGCCGGTACGGGCCGCCCACGTCGATCTCGATGCCGTTTATGATCCTGATTACAATCAGCAGGAAAAAAATCTCGGCATGCTGCTTGATCGTATCAAGGAGATGCAGATCAACACGGTCTATCTGCAGGCCTTTGCGGATCCTGATGGAGACGGTACGGCTGACGCCTTGTATTTTCCGAACCGGCATTTACCGATGCGTGCCGATCTGTTCAACCGGGCCGCATGGCAATTACAGACACGCTCGAATGTCGTGGTCTACGCGTGGCTGCCGGTGCTTTCGTTTGATTTGAATAAAAAGAGCCATCGGACAGTACCGTATGTCAAGCGCGAGGTGAAAGATGGTGAGTCTAACGACATAGATTACCGTCGCGTTTCGCCGTTCGACAAACAGGCGCGCGAAATAGTCGGGCAAATCTATGAAGACCTGGCGATGCACGCGGACTTTTCCGGCCTGTTGTTTCATGATGACGCCTACCTGAATGACTTTGAAGATGCCGGTGATACCGCACTCGAATTTTATTCCCGTGAATGGAATTTGCCCGGCTCGATTGACGCTATCAGAAACGACCCCGGGCTATTTAATAAATGGACACGGCAAAAGACACTCGCACTGATCGACTGGACGGATTATCTCACAGAGCGCGTGCGCTTCAACCGGCCCGCCATCAAGACGGCGCGTAATATGTACGCGTCTGTGGTACTGGACGACAATGCCGAAGAGTGGTTTGCACAATCACTGCCGGTATTTCTGCAGCATTATGACTATACCGCCGTGATGGCCATGCCTTATATGGAGGACGCGCGGTCACCGGAGCATTGGCTGATAAAACTGATCGACAAAGTTGCGCAATATCCGGGCGCCTTGAAGAAAACGGTTTTCGAGCTGCAGAGCGTCGACTGGCGCAAGAAAACACCCTTGCCATCGGCGGTTGTTGCACGGCACATGGATGTGTTACAACGGCATGGCGCATTTAACTTTGGCTATTACCCGGAAGACTTCATCGCTGGACTCCCGGAGATGCAGGAAATACGCCCGCTGATTTCACTCAGCACCTATCCATACAAGAGATAACATCATGGACATATTATCACCTATCATAGATTTCCTGTGGCAATTCGGATTTTATTATCCGCTGTTCATGGCCTATCTGTGGATGATCGGCGGCCTGTATTATTACTACCACCGTGAAGCCGGGCGCACTCATCATGTCGAGGATACACCGGTATTGCGCGAGTATCCTGCGGTTTCATTCATAGTGCCGTGTCACAATGAAAGCAAGAATATCGAAGAGACGATTCAATATCTGGTCAAACAACAATACCCGGTGTTTGAGATCATTGCCGTCAATGATGGCAGTACCGATGATACAGGCAGCATTCTCGATAATCTGAGCACGCAATATCCGAATCTGCGCGTTGTCCACCTTGCGACGAATCAGGGTAAGGCTATGGCCTTGCGTATGGGCGCGATGTTGTCGTTGTATGAATTTCTGGTGTGTATCGATGGTGATGCGGTACTCGAACGGCGTGCCACGGCATGGATGATGAGCAACTTTATCGATGGCGCGCGGGTCGGGGCGGTTACCGGCAATCCACGCGTGCGCACCCGTTCGACGTTGCTTGGCAAGATCCAGGTGGGTGAGTTTTCATCGATCATAGGATTGATCAAACGTGCCCAACGTATCTATGGAAGAATGTTTACTGTATCCGGTGTGGTGGCGGCCTATCGCAAGAGTGCGTTGCAGGAAGTCGGTTACTGGCGGCTCGATATGGTCACCGAAGATATCGACATAAGCTGGAAATTGCAATTGAATCATTGGGACATCCGCTTTGAACCGAATGCCTTGTGCTGGATCAAGATGCCCGAGACCTACAAAGGGCTGTGGCGCCAGCGGCTGCGTTGGGCACAGGGTGGCATGGAGGCGCTGGCCGCCTATCTGCCGAATTTCTGGTCATGGCGTAAACGGCGTATGTGGGGTATCTACCTCGAATATATCACCAGCGTATTCTGGGCCTATACCATGGCGATCATCATGGTGTTGTGGCTGGTTGGCCTGGCCATCGACTTACCACCGCAAGTTCAGGTTCCGACGGTTATCCCGGGCTGGACCGGCATATTGTTGGGCGTAACCTGTTTATTGCAGTTTCTCGTCAGCATGATCATCGACTCACGTTATGAAAAAGGCTTTGGAAAATATTATTACTGGATTATCTGGTACCCGGTCGTGTACTGGGTATTGAATGTGTTTACCACAGTGGTTGCCGTGCCGCGCGCCATCTTCGGCAAACGCGGCAAGCGCGCACGCTGGGTCAGTCCCGACAGGGGGTTACAGCCATCATGAATACACTGGTTATCGATATGCCGAACCTGCAAACCATCCGTCAGCGTTATGCGTCGACCGTCATAACATTTATATTCTGGATATTCTGGTTTTATCTGTGGTTGCCGCTCATCAGCCTGATCGCCTGGGTATTGGGCATCGATCTGTTTTATGAGCGCATGGTTGTCAATGGCGGATTTGATACCTTCGTTGAAACGTTGCCGTTCTATGCGTTAGTCGTAGTATCTATAGGTGCATTGCTGATTACGTGGGGAATCTACAACCTGCAACGTTTTCGCGGCAAAGAGCGCCGTACCCACGTGCATCCCGCCGACGCCTCGACAATTGCCAATTATTTTATCGTCGATCCGGTGCAACTGAACGAATGGCAAACGACCAAAAATCTGGTGATCCATCTTGATAGCCTGGGCATGATCCAAAACGTCGAAAAACGCAGACTCAATCAGCCGGACGACGGCGCCACAGCATCATAGCGCCCGGAATGATCGCCAGCGACAGCACCACAATACCCGCCCCCCCGAACAGCATAATACGGTCTTTGGTCAGATCGAATCGTTGCAGGAAAGACTGCATGGCATCCAGATCACCGGACCATGATACCCCGGCAGCCGTACGTAGTATGCCCGCCGATCCGGCCCATATCTCGCCAATCGGAATAAAACCATCAATTAGACCTTTGTCTGTCTCCGCAGCAGTTGTTGTCTCACCGACTGCAGGGTTGACTAATCGCCAGTAAAGGTCATACGTGCCGCCTTGCAACTGCGGCGGGCGTACCATAATCAAATCAGCGCCAATCTGATTATTTTGCCAACTCTCGGGTGGCCAATCGCCGTTTGCAACCGGATGCTGCCAGATGAATTCATCTCTGCCATGGCGTTCCACACCTTTTATTTCGGCATACCATCCTGGCAGTGGCCTGCTCACCTGCAGTACGACCTCGGCATAAAAACCACCGTCTCTGTGAACAGCTTCAACCACCCGTGACCCGATAATCTCGACGCCATGCGACAACTTGATTGGTTGTTGGCCTGTTGTCCATTCAGGTGCTGCATCATAGACGATATTACTTTTTTTGAACCGTAATATGTCAGGCAATGACCGGGTTTGACCGGCCATATGTAAAATTTCCGGGGATGTTTTATTTTCCACAGGGCGTGATGACGGATGCAGTTCCAGTACCAGCGCATCGCCATCCTGCTGGAATTCAATGGCGGGATTTATTTTTTTACTCATATCGGTCATTAACAGTTGAATATATTGCAAGGTATCGCCCTCGGCGGGGATGGTACGGCCGAATTGCATTTCCATAGGGTAAATAGTCAATTTGGTAAAGCCTGTATGATCAAAATCAAATACAAACCCTGCGGTATATCTGGTACGATTTTTATATTGTTGCAGCTCCCATAAAAAGTTTCCCATGTCATAGACAATCGGATGTCCATTGTAGATTTCAACGCCATGCAACTGATGTGCGGAATGCCCCATGATCGCATCGACGCCCAGATCAATCAGAGTATGCGCAAGCTGTACGCGGGATTCTGTCGGTCCATCCGTCCAGTTCCCGCCCCAATGCGGAGTGAACACCACCAGGTCGGCATGGCGGCGCGCTTCGGCGATTACAGGCCCGAGTATTTTCAGAATATCGTTATTGTTATCCGCCCAGAATACACCGGCACGATCCGGGCGGGCGGCAATTGGCTCGTTGTAGGTAGTAATCCCCAAAAACGCAACAATAATATCACCTGTTTTGATGTATACAGGCTGTGCCGCCTCATCGATATTACGTCCACTGCCGATCGCTGCAATATTCGCCATCTCCAGCAACTCACGTTCTTCCAGCAATGCATCCGGGCCGAAATCCATGGCATGGTTATTGGAAGTCGAAACAACATCGATACCGGCCTCGGTCAACACATCGAGCATAATAGGCGGAGCGCGATAGTAAAATGGTTTATTTTCCTGCTTGTCCCAAAATGAACCTTGCGTGGCAATGACGCATTCAAGATTCGTCATGGCGATGTCGGCGTCTTTGATCAGATAATCCAATGACCGCAGAGGATATTGCGGGCCAAGTTGATAGACGAGCGACGGAAGTCTGCGGCTCAGCATCGTATCGCCACTGGCAAACAGGCGGTAGGACTTGTTCGTGGATGTATCGACATCGGCCAAGGTCCCGTTGCTGATCACAATTAGCAGGCAGTATATATAGAGTGGAGATTTACGAATCAATAGCTGATACTCGCAGATTTAATCGTGCCACGGGCTGATTGGTAAAGTATCATAACTTAAATGATGGCGGTGTAAACCAGGAAAGAGCGGCCATTCCGGCGCTTAATCTATAGTCGTTCCCGCCTCTTCATTGCTGCACTGAGGGATACAGCGGGAATCCAGTATCCTAATCACATTAAACAACCTGCAGTCTGCATATTAGGCAGCAAAGAGGGTTCTTCCATGGCAAAAAAGAAAACAACACAGGTAAAACAATACCGGATATTGAGTCTGGACGGCGGCGGTATCCGCGGGCTGATAACTGCGGTATGGCTCGATCGTCTGGAACAGAAACTCGGCTCGCCGCTTAAAAACCACTTTGATCTGATCGCCGGCACCTCCACCGGCAGCATCCTGGCCTGTGGCGTAGCGATGGGGCTAAACGCCGGCAGCATCGTCGATCTTTATCTTAATAATGCCGACACCATCTTTCCCGGCCGTGCGTCACGGTTGTGGAGCCGCACGCAGCGTTTGTTATCACAAGGCCCCAGCGCGCCCAAATATGACGGCAAGGGCCTTGAGCAGGTGCTCCAAAAGATATTCAAAAAGAATAATAAACACGTATTGTTCGGCGCTCTTGGCGTTAAACCCGTGCTGGTATTTTCCTATGACACGCTCAATCGCCAAAGCATTGTGTTTAAAAACACCAAGCAGGAACATACCAAAATTCCCGTCTATCAAATCTGCAAGGCATCGAGTTCGGCGCCGGCCTATTTCCCCGCCCACGTCATGCGCATGGGCAAGGCCGATGTCCCGCTCATCGATGGCGGCGTGGTTGCCAACAATCCCACGGCCTGCGCCATTGCCGAGGCAATACGCATCAACAAACAAAAGACCAAGGCCGTACATTGTGAAGTAACCGATTTCATCGTGGCTTCGTTCGGCACCGGTGAGGCCACCCGCCCTATTTCAATCGACGAAGCGCAGGAATGGGGTGCGCTGGAATGGGCGATTCCCATTATCGATGTGCTGTTCGATGGTTCCACCAATGCCGTGGATTACATTGCGCGGCAGGTGATCGATGACAACAAATACTTTCGTTTCCAATGCACGCTGGAAAAGGCCTACGACGACATGGACAACGCCGGCCAGACCAACCTTAACGCGCTGATCGCCGTGGCCCAGAATTATATGGCCACACAAGGCGGGGAACAGAAATTGGAACAATTGGCAGGATTATTAGCCGGATAGGCCCGGGCCGGAGCGGAAAAAAAAGCAGGATTTCAAATAAAAATAACAAGTTGCCAAGGCAGGTCTATTTAATCGAACATCCATTATTCCAACTCATTCAATTTTCTGCTTGTAATGCCTTCATTCAAGATTAGCCCGGGTTCGGACGATATAGTCGTATCGGCCGGCCTGAACTATCCTTGGAAAGCGAGACATGACGCCAACAGATAAAATCAAGCAATTTCGTTCAAGTTATTCCAGATGTACACTGGATCCTGATTTTATAACCACGTTCCATAAAATATTTATGAACACCTCAATTGAGGCACGCGAACACATGGCGCATATACATGAAGATCGCCAAAGAAAGATGCTGGAATATGCGCTTTATCTGCAAATGCTGGCCATCGATGATAACCCTGATGCAAAAAAATGCCTTGCGGATCTTGGTGACACGCATGGTAAGCTGGCAATCGGCCCCAACCTCTATGACCATTGGTTAAACAGCCTGATAACGGCGGTTGATAACTATGATGGAGGGTTATACCCCGGTATCGCCGGCATTTGGCGGGAAGTGCTTAGCCCGGGCATTGAGTTAATGAAAAGAAAACATACACAAGAAGTCAAGCTTAAAGCCATTTCTTAAAAATAAGACCTGCCGGATATCCCAGATCCGCCCCCCAACATCCTCAAATATCAGCAAGCATTACCCCATGCATGCCGGATTTACGCGGCAGGCAATTAATGCCAAGTGCGGAGCCACGCTTGCGTTGGCTGGCATTAATGTTACCGGGTTGTCCGCATTCTATCACAACCGAAACGGCCGATACTTTATAAGATACAAGTATTACAAAGACTTGCACTAAATGGCTGCGCGGTACTATATGTGGTTATGGCAATATATTGATATAAAGTATATACCGATATATACTTATCTCCATGTTTATTACCGATGTCACTCAATCACTGCAAAAAAACAAGGTCAAATATGCCCTGGTAGGCGGATATGCGGTTGCCCTGCATGGGGTTGTGCGTGGCACAGTGGATGTGGATATCGTAATAACAACAGACAAAAAGGCGTTTAAAGACGCGGAAGCGGCATTAATGAGTCTTGGGCTGCAACCACGATTACCCGTTACGGCAGAAGATGTTTTCAACTATCGCGAAGAGTACATAAAGAATAAAAATCTCAAGGCTTGGTCATTCAGTGATCCTGCTAATCCCTCGCATATAGTCGATATCGTAATTACGGAAGACCTGAAGGACATAAGCACAGTTAACAAAAAAGTTAGCGGTATCAATGTAAAAGTTGCATCGATACCTGATCTGATCGCGATCAAGAAGATTGCGGGCAGACCTCAGGATAAAGAAGACATTAAAGCGCTGGAGAGACTATTATGAGACCCGTGCAGTATTTTAGTGATGAATACCTGGAACAATGTAAAAAGATGACGCCGAAGCAGATCCTTGAATATCTGGAGAGTTTCAGGTTGTTGAACGGCCCGGAAGACAAAACAAAACTGATCAGCATCAAAATCCCCGAATCGATGCTGAAAGTATTTCGCACCAAATGCGAATTGAACGGCGTTAAATACCAAACCCAGATCAAAAACCTGATGAAAGAGTGGATAGGGTAAATTGCAAAAATCAACCAGTCTCCACCGGCACGCTGGCGACGAACAACAGCATCACGGCATTGATGAGCGCGAGAAAACCGACGACACGGATAAAGAACACCAACCCCGGATTTTTCGCTGCATCATGTGACGGGGCATCTTTACCACGCATCCGGCTGGCGATGTCGTTCAACCAGTCAATAATACGACTGGGTTTGGTCAGGCAAATCCCCCCGGCCACAAAAAACACGATCGCCATTAACGTTGTCATTGGAGTATTCTATCGTCATTACTTAAATAAATCTCCCCGGCCCCTTTGACGAAGAGGATGGCACCTGCCGGGCAATTGTAAATATTTCATAAATCATCGGCGCTGCGAGCCGGCACTTGCGCCGCACCGGCATTATGCCCGCGCAGGCGGGAATCCAGATGCGATTAAGAGCGGGAATCCACTGACAATAAATAGAGGGAACATAATAACTTGAATGGTTATCAAATTTGGGGAGTAAGCAGTAAAATAATCTCCTGGCCCCTTAACAAATGGGGCGACAAAATATCCCAACCACCTTTAACAAAGGGGGTGGCCGAAGGCCGGGGAATTTTAAAACAAAGTGTCTTATTCGAACCATAGGAAAAAACCAATGAACGACGACGACAGAAACAAAATCACCATAGCCATCCTGCCGGTATTCATGATGCTGGCAATGGCAATCTCCACCGCCACAGTGCATGCTGCAGACAATACCGCAGCCGCACTCAATAAACTCTTAACCGGAGACCACCGCTCGGCAGAAAACAAGGCGCGAGACCAATACCGCCATCCGGTCGAGACACTCACTTTCTTCGGCATCAAGCCCGACATGACCGTCGTCGAAATATTTCCCGGTGGCGGCTGGTACACCGAAATCCTCGCACCGTTTTTGAAAGATGAAGGTAAATATTATGCCGCAGGGACGGACCCGGATTCCTCGTCAAAATTTGCCAGAGAAGCTGCCAAACGCTTCAAGGAAAAAATGGACGCCGATGAAATCTATAGCAAGGTGAACATCACCGTCCTCGCGCCGCCGGATAAAGCTACAATCGCCCCCGCAGGCACGGCGGACATGGTGCTGACCTTCCGCAACATTCATAACTGGATGGGAGGTGGCTATGCCGATGATGTCTTCAACGCCATGTACAAGGCATTAAAACCGGGTGGCACCCTGGGCGTCGTCGAACACCGCGGCAACCCGAAGATTCCGCAGGACCCGGAAGCGGGCTCGGGCTATGTGAACCAGGATCACGCCATCAAGCTCGCCGAAAAGGCCGGCTTCAAATTTGTGGCAAGCTCGGAAGTCAACGCCAACCCCAGAGATACCAAAGACTACAAAAAAGGCGTCTGGACATTACCCCCTACATTTACACTCAAAGACAAAGACCGGGATAAATATCTGGCAATCGGCGAAAGCGATCGATTCACGCTAAAATTCATAAAACCTGTGCAATGATACGGTGGGTGAGAAGTCGAGATTTTGAATTCAAGTAGAATTGATCGTTTTTGCCGTAATAGGTGACGACTCCAGGGATGGAAGAGGTACGTATACAAGGAAGTAACTGGTAGACATTGCAGGAGCATAATGTCGAGACTATGTCGGGAACACATAGTCGAAAGTGACCGCTTCACGCTGAAGTTTGTGAAGCCTGAATAATGGAATAGCGAACTATCGTTATTGACCCGGACTATTCGCCAAGCTGTATCATATAATCTACCGCGGCTTTGACCTCCTCATCGGTCAGACTGCTGTTGCCGCCCCTGGCCGGCATCATCCCTTTGTCGTTAAAACCGTTAATCGCATTTTCGTAAAGCACATCACGCCCCTTCGCGATACGGGCCGCCCAGGCGTCCGCATCACCTGCCTTGGGCGCGCCGCCCATACCGGTGCTGTGGCACATCTTGCAAGACTTGGTATAGACCGCCTCACCATCGGCTGCATACAGCGGCATTGCCGCGAATGCAATCCCGGCACATGCGACGGTTGATAACAACATACCTTTACCCATTTTTCTCGTCTTCATCACTAATTCCTTATTGATTGTTTATTGCATTTTCTAATGACCGCTATCATAGCAACATAATCTCATCCGGTGTGTATAATACACTTCAATCAATTATCCATTATTTGTGCAGAAATTAGTTGCCTGCAGTGTACAACTAAGGAAACTCTGATTAATAAGGTATTCATTGAGCAGAGATTCTAATCAGGAGGCCGCCGTTGGAGTTTAAGGATTACTACAAAATAATGGGTGTTGAGCGAAGCGCCAGCCAGCAGGATATCAAGCGCGCCTACCGCAAACTGGCGCGTAAATACCATCCCGATGTCAGCAAAGAAGCAGGTGCAGAAGAGCGCTTCAAGGCGCTGGGCGAGGCCTATGAAGTATTGAAAGACCCGGAAAAACGCACTGCCTACGACCAACTGGGCGCCAACTGGAAGCAAGGTCAGGAATTCCGCCCGCCACCGGACTGGAACCAGGGATTCGAATTTCACGGTGGTGGATTTACCCAGGCCGATGCTTCGCAATTCAGCGATTTTTTCGAATCGCTTTTTGGGGCTGGTTTTGCACAGCGCGGCCAGACACAAACACGCTCAGCCGACATGCGCGGCCAGGACACCCACGCCAGGGTGCTCATCGATCTGGAGGATGCCTGTCACGGCGCTACCCGCGCCATCACCTTGCACCACACCGAACTGGGGCCGGATGGGCGGCCCAAAGTCATAGACCGGCGGCTTAATGTGAAAATTCCCAAAGGGATACACCAAGGCCAGCATATACGACTCACAGGCCAGGGCGGTGTCGGCATCGGTCAGGGGAAAGCCGGTGACCTGTATCTCGAAGTTGAATTCAACCCGCACTCTGTATATAGAGTGGAGGGTCGGGATGTCTACCTTGATCTGCCTGTTGCCGTGTGGGAGGCGGCGCTGGGCGCAACGGTCAGCGCGCCCACACCGAGTGGAAAGGTTGATCTGAAAATCCCCCCCGGCTCCATATCAGGCCGCAAGATGCGACTTAAGGGAAAGGGTATTCCCGGCAACCCTCCCGGTGATCTCTACGTGGTATTGCAGGTAACTCTGCCACCGGCAGACACCGATGAGGCCAAGGCGCTATATAAAGAAATGGAACAAAAATTGGCGTTCAATCCACGCGCTGCGCTTGGGGTATAACTGGGCGCATAACGGAGGGTATAAATGACAACCACATCCTATGTATTGAGCGGACATATTGTTGAGGAAGAGCTCGTGTTGACGCTGGATGAGCTGAGCCAGGCGTGCGGCGTCAATGCCGAGTGGTTGCTGACACTGGTGGCAGAAGGGATCATTGAGCCGCAAAATAGTGGAGAACAAGTGCGATTCCGTGGCCCATGTATCCAGCGTGTCCGTATCGTTCAGCGACTGCAACGTGATCTGGATGTCAACCTGGCAGGTGCCGCCCTGGCGCTGGAGTTACTGGAAGAGATCGATGAACTGAAGGCCCGCATGGCCGCGCTCACCAACGTGGACGAAAATTAGACTCTGCTATTCGAGAAAAAGATTAGGTTTATGGGAGTATTAAGCCAATAGGGATATAGTCAATGCGAGAATTTCTTTGCTGCTTTTTTCATTCCTTCAAATACCGTTTCGGCAATATTATCAGGAAAATTCTCTGGTAAGCGGGAATTAACATCAGTGATAATGGTATCAATAGTGCTGAGGGTCTGATCGATAATCGCCTGCATTTCTGATTCCGGAAAATTCACTTGCTTAGCTTCATCGAACCAGTGGCGTGGCATGATCTCATGCCAGCTATAATGTGTGTTCTTCCCGTGCAATGCCATTGCCATATTCATTTTATGAAAATCTAATTGGCGTTTCCTGGCTAGTGGATATGCGGAGATGACATCATAGATCGGCGTTAATTCAAATCGACCGCCTTGTTGCAGAAAAATACTGAAATTTTTGGCATGGCCATCGATAGCGCCAAGCAGCCAGAACAGAAAAACCCTGCGCATGAATTGTTTTCTGTCATCTTCCGGGTGAAGTGAAGATTTAAGCAAGCCCATAATTGACGCAATCCCGGGGCCACCATCATTTTCATATTTCAATGCGGCTGCAATTCCGTTTGCCTGGCACATATCTTCCGTAGGAAGCCGAATGATCCAGGATTTATCTTCAGCAAGTTCCCTGTCAAAGCGCTCGACTACAAGCACCTTGATGTCTTCAAATCTTTCAATATTAACCGAGGGAACAGGTAGTCCAAAGGTTCTCAATATTTCAAGACAAAGCCATTCATTTTCGACACTCTCCGACAGATCAATACCGGCGTGCTCGATTCGTCCTATGGGTAATTTAAAGATATGTGTTGTGGGCGTTGCCCCTGTAGGGCGTTTCCATTTTCCATTATGAAGAAGTAATGCGGTTTTTTCCTGGGCACCGGCAAGGGAAATCCGAAAATCCTGGTCTATTGACATGCCTAATGGCAGCGTCTTGTAATTCTTGAGGTCTACAGCAATCTCATGTTCATTAAGGGGAGAGCCTGCAATTTTTTTTATATCAACGACAGTTCGTTCGCTTAAAAGCTGGATTGCGCCCGCACAGTCTCTACCGATGTAAGAGAGCAGGTCGAAAGCTTGATTGGTCTTTGCGCCAAATCTGGCCTGAATACGATTGCGGATATCCATGCTGTCGGGTAGCAGATTGTCAAAATAGTTATAAACAATGTCGCCTTTATGTGTTTTGTCCGTCAAAGGCAGCGAAATGGAAAGCGGGATGGCGCCACTGCGTTCGAGCCAGGTGTCACTGTAGATGAATTCCTGTGCGCCACTGCGGTGCTGTATATATTCACCGACCTCGTAGCCGTTCATATAGATATATAATGACGCCATTACCAAAGCGCCACATCGTTAGATGACTTATCCCTGGGCGACAGGTGTATCTCCAGACCAAGGGCCGACATGTATTTAAATACAGACTCGAGGTGAACAGCCGGTATCCCGGACTCTATTCTAGAAACAGTCTTCTGCGGGATGTTAAATTTTCTACCCGCTTCACTCTGTGTTAATTCCAGCTTTTTTCTGTAACTTCGCAGGACCTTGCCAAGTGTTTCAGGTGAGGTAATGGGTATCATGACATCCTCATTCGGTAGATTTACCAGCCCATAATATAACAGGACTGTTATAATTTTACAATATAACAGATCTGTTATATTGTAGTCTGAAAATAGAGGAAATCTGCAATATATTGCCGGAAATATCGACCTTAAGATACCTGCAGGGCGCCCTAAGCAGAGCGAAGAATCAAGTAGGTAGTAGGGAGAAGCACGACGATCGATAACGCAAGACGACTATAGGGATATAGGAGGTACGCTTACATGGACGTAAGCGTTAGGGCGATGCATGGATGCCAAAGCCGAGACTGCATAGGGAAACGGCAGTCGAGAATCACGTATGGAACGAAGGTCGACCAATTGCCGAGGATGCCAGAACTGAAAGGATAGGGCGTTATCCTTTCTTAATGGAATTGCTAAGGAAAGGGTAATTGCTTGAACACAGCGATGTTGGCTCAGGCCGCAGCCGCGCCGGTGCTGAGTTGACGAATCAGTTGTTCCAGTTTGAGGGTGTCCGCGGTAAAACCACGGATGCCTTCGGCGAGTTTTTCGGTGGCCATGGCATCTTCGTTCATCATCCAGCGGAACACCGGCTCGTTCATCGTGATACGTTTGACATCTGCCTTGGCGGCAGCGGCCGGGTCAAGTTTGCGGGTCACGGCGCCTTCGCTGTTTTTGAGTTCTTCCATCAGAGAGGGCGCGATGGTGAGCAGGTCGCAGCCGGCCAGCTCCAGAATTTCTTCCTTGTTGCGGAAACTCGCGCCCATCACCACGGTAAAGGGAAAGTCATGAGAGCGTATGCGTTTAAGGTATTGAGGTAAATCTAATATTGATTATAAGCGGTCAATATGACGTGAAATATTATCGATAATCGTGGCAAAGGGAGTTTGACCTTGATAATAGATTCCGCCAGAGTTCACGTAAGTTTTTTCATAAAGTTGTCTTGTTTCAGGGTTTGAAAACAGGAATGCTTCGTTTTCAGAAATATTTTGATTATCTTGCGTGCGAAATCTCGTTTCTTTCCATCGATAATAGTCTCGAGTACCGATGAATCTCTGTACAATTTCGGAATCAAGTAGACAGGAAACATCATAATAATGACGTAAGAAATTAGCTGGGAACTCTCCGCTTTCCTGTTGTTGTCGATATTTTGTGGAAATTGTTTGCAATTTCTCAACGAAGGTATATCCAGGGTGATAGCACTTAAGGAACCTCTGATTAAGTCCTGACATCTGCGATAATACACGAATTCAAAACACAGGAATGAAGCTGATGAGACAACAAACATTTGCCGCAGGGGATTTTGAACGCT
>Ga0214472_10000436_pt1 | contig 51319 bp, 53 predicted proteins | sample RVTome_6_FD_207662 | JGI IMG/M metagenome (GOLD analysis project Ga0214472, IMG submission 207662) | Soil microbial communities from uranium-contaminated site in the Upper Colorado River Basin, Wyoming, United States - RVT140D175 | ecosystem: Environmental > Terrestrial > Soil > Contaminated >...
AGGAGGCGGCAGCCCTGGCCGGCGCCCATGACTTCGTCACCGACCTGCCCCAGAGGTACGACACACCGATCGGTGAGCGGGGCGCCACGCTGTCGGGCGGCCAACGCCAGCGAATCGCCCTGGCCCGGGCGCTGGTGCGGTACCCGCGACTGCTGATCATGGACGACGCCACCTCGGCGGTGGACCCGTCGGTGGAGGCCGATATCCTGCGCCGCCTCCGCTCGGCGGAGCTGCCGTCCACCATCGTTCTGGTCGCCTACCGGCCTTCGTCGATCCGCCTCGCCGACGAGGTGATTTTCATCGAGGAGGGGCGGGTGGTGGGCCAGGGCACCCACGCCGAGTTGCTGCAGCGCGAGCCCGGGTACGCCCGGCTGGTGCAGGCCTACGAGCAGGAGGCGGCGGCGCGGGCCGCCGGGCGGTCATGAGCGAAGAAGCGGCGCCCACTCTCTCGACCTGGTCGGCGATCCGGCGCGCCGTGGTCGAGGCGCCGGTCATCGCGCGACGCCTCTGGGTGGTGCTGCTCCTCAACCTGGGTGGCACCGCCGTGCAGATCCTCATCCCGGTGGTGGTCCAGGTCACGATCGACCAACACATCCTCGGGCCGGGGGAGGTGAACATGGTCCCGGTGACCATCGCCGTGTCGATCGGCATCGCGGTGGTGGTGCTCGGCGGGATCATGACCCGCACCGGCCTGGTGCGCCTGGTGCGACAGGCGTCCACCGGGCTAGCCGACCTACGGGTGATCGTGTTCGGCCACCTGCTGCGGCGCTCGGTGCTGCACGTCCAGTCGGAACGCCGCGGCGCGCTGGTGTCGCGCGTGACCTCGGACCTCCGCACCCTGCAGGACTTCATGGAATGGGGCGGGGTGATGTTCCTCGTGAACGGCACCCAGGTGGTGATGGCGCTCGTCGCCATGGCAATCTACGACTACCGCCTCACCCTGATCGTGATCGGCGGGATCGTCGCCTATGCCGCGGCGCTGCTGTGGTTCCAGCGCATCCTCAGCAAGCGCTACGACCGGGTGCGGCGCCGCGTGGCCGACAGCCTCGCCGTCATGGGCGAGGCCATCAACGCCCTGCCCACCGTGCGCGCCCACGGCGCCGAGCAGGTCACGATGCAGCGCGTCGACGCCGCCCTGGAGGGCCGCTTCCAGGCCGAGTTCCGCACCAACCACTTCGGCAACGTGCTGTTCGCCACCGCCGAGATCTTCGCCGCCAGCCTCACGGCGCTCGTCATCGTGGTGGGGCTGTCGATGGGACCCGAGGAGGGCATCACCGCCGGCGTCCTGATCGCCTTCCTGTTCCTCGTCAACCTGCTCATCCAGCCCATCCAGACCCTCGTCGAGATCCTCGATTTCGCCCAGAGCGCCGCCTCGGGCCTGCGGCGCGTGGTGGAGGCGATCGACGCCCCCATCGAGATCCCCGAAGCCGCCGAGCCGGTGCCGCTGCCCGACGGCTCGCTCGATGTGACCTTCGACGGGGTCGGGTTCGCCTACACGGACGACACCGCCGAGGTGCTGACCGACGTCTCGGTGCACATCGACGCCGGCAAGCGCGTGGCCGTGGTGGGTGAGACCGGGTCGGGCAAGACCACGTTCGCCAAGCTGCTGGTGCGGCTGTTGGAGGCAGGGCGCGGGGCGGTGCGGCTCGGCGGCATCGACGTGCGCGACATCTCCTTCGACGCCCTGCGCGACCACGTGGCGTTCGTGCCGCAGGAGGGCTTCCTGTTCACGGGGACGGTCGCCGACAACGTCCGCTACGGCGACCTCGACGCGACCGACGACGAGGTGGCAGAGGCGTTCCACGAGTTGGCGCTCGACGCCTGGCTGGCCGATCTCCCGGCAGGCATCCACACCGAGGTGGGCGAGCGCGGATCGGGCATGTCGGCCGGTGAGAAGCAACTCGTGGCGCTGGTGCGGGCCTGGATCTCCGACCCCGACTTGCTGCTGCTGGACGAGGCCACCTCGGCGGTCGATCCGGCGCTCGACGTGGCGCTGCGCGGCGCCATGGAGCGCCTCACCGAGGGCCGCACCTCGGTCACCATCGCCCACCGCCTCGCCACCGCCGAGGCCGCCGACGAGGTGCTGGTGTTCGACAAGGGACGCCTCGTGGAGCAGGGTCCCCACGACGAGCTGGTGCGGGCGGGCGGCGTGTATGCCGCGCTCTATCACGACTGGGCTGCGGGGACCGCGGTGGTGTAGGCGCGGTCTGGGACCCTCCCCCGTGGGTATGTGCGGACCGGGGAGGTGCCGAGCGAAGCGAGGCGGAGGGGGATGCCGAACGCGACCGGGAGCGCACGGCGCGTCACTCGCTCCCGAACGCACGTGCCATCCCCCTCCGACCCCGCCCTGCGGGCGGGCCCACCTCCCCCACCCCGTGGGGGAGGTCTCAGAACGGCTACTCCCGGCTCGCGATCTCCTCGACCCGCGCCTGTCTCTCGGCGGTGGCGTTGGCGTCGCCCTGGGCGATGAGGAGCTCCTCGGCGGCCTGGCGGGCCATCTCCTCGGCGGTGTCCTCAGCGGCCGCCAGCCGCGCCTCGACGCCCTCCTCGACCAGTTTGCGGGCCTCGTCCAGGAGCGCCTCCACCATCTCGGCCTCGGGGACCACCCGCACCACCTTTCCCTTGATGAACAGGTGGCCCCTGCCCTTGCCGGCGGCGATCCCGATGTCGGCCTCGCGCGCCTCACCGGGGCCGTTCACCACACACCCCATGACCGCCACCTGGATCGGCAGGTTCTCGGCCTCGAGCGCCGCCTGGGCGTCGGCGGCGACCTTCAGCACGTCGACCTCGGCGCGGCCGCACGACGGGCAGGCGATCAGGTCCAACCCGGTGCGCTCCCGCAGCCCCAGTTGCTCCAGGAGCCTTCGCCCCGCCTCGGCCTCCTCCACCGGGTCGGCGGTCAGCGAGAAGCGGATTGTGTCGCCGATCCCCTCCAGCAGCAGCGTGGCGATGCCCGCCACCGACTTCATGAGCCCGGCCGGGGGCGGTCCGGCCTCGGTGACGCCGAGGTGCAGCGGGTAGTCCACCTTCTGCGACAGCAGCCGGTACGACTCCACCATGGACGGCACGTGGCTGTGCTTCACCGAGATCTTGATGTCGGTGAACCCCACCTCCTCCAGCAACCCGATCTCGTACAGGGCCGACTCCACGAGGGCCTCGGGCACCGGCGCCCCGTACTTGTCGAGCAGGTCCTTGTCGAGCGAGCCGGCGTTCACCCCCACCCGGATCGACACACCGTGGTCGGCGGCGGCGCGGGCCACCTCCTTGATCTGCTCCGGCTTGCGGATGTTCCCCGGGTTGAGCCGCAGCCCGTGCACGCCCGCTTCGAGGGCGGCGAGGGCGAGGCGGTACTGGTAGTGGATGTCGGCGATGATCGGCACCGGCGAGCGGGGCACGATCGCAGCCAGCCCCTTGGCGGCCTCGACGTCGTTGCAGGTGATGCGGACGATGTCGGCGCCGGCGCCGCGCAGGGCGTACACCTGGGCGAGGGTGCCGTCGACGTCGTGGGTCTTGGTGGTGGTCATCGACTGCACCGAGATGGGTGCGTCCCCGCCGACGGCGACGTCGCCGACGTGGACCTGGCGGGTGGGGCGGCGCTCGATCATCAGAGGCTGAACGGCTGGGTGATGTCGAGGAAGATCGCCAGGAAGCCCAGGAGCACCATGAACAGCACCACGGCGGCGGCCACCGGCATCAGCTTGCGGACGTCGGCGGGGCGGCCCCGGATCTTCTCGTAGAGCGCCACTGCGAAGTGCCCGCCGTCGAGGGGATAGAACGGGATCACGTTGAACAGGCCGACGAACACGTTCACCAGGGCGACCAGCTCGAGCGTGACGCCCAGGTCGTCGATCTGGGCGCCGATCCGCACCAGCCCGATCGGGCTGGCGGGGCGCTCGTCGCGGATGTCGTCGGTGTTGCCCGTGATCGTGGCGGTGAACAGGTCACCGAACCCGGTGATGAGCCGCCACATGCCCTGGGCGCTCGCCACGGTGGCGTCGCCGAGGGTCGCCCCGGCGTCGCCCAACCCGCTGATCGGGCCGAGCCGTTCGGTGGTGGTCTGGGGCGTGACCCCCAGAAAGCCGCGTCTCCCGCCCGACGAGGTGGCCAGCGACGCCAGCTCGGTGCGGGTCGTGATGATGTCGCCGTCCCGCTCCAGGCGGATCTCGACGGTCTGGGCGGGCCGGGCGGCGATCACCTCGACCAACTCGCTCCACTCGTCCACCTCGACGCCGGCGATCGCCAGGATCGTGTCCCCCGGCTGGATCCCGGCAGCAGATGCCGGGGACGGCTCGCCGGACTCCATCTGGCCCTGCACCTGGTCGATCGTCGTGGTCAGCTCGGTGCGGCCGATGACCGTGGCGATGAGGAAGAAGATGAGGAACGCCACCACGAAGTGGCTGGCGACCCCGGCGAGCACGACCACCGACTTCTGCCAGAACGGCTTCTCGCGGTAGGTGCGGCCCTCGTCCTCGGGGGCGACCTCCTCGTAGGGGTTCATCCCCACGATGCGGACGTACCCGCCGAGCGGGATGCCCTTCACGCCGTACTCGGTCTCGCCGCGTCGGGTGGACCACAGCTTGGGCCCGAAGCCGAAGAAGAACTCGGTGGCCTTCATGCCGAGCGCCTTGGCTGCGACGAAGTGGCCCGCCTCGTGGATCATCACCATGGCGATGATCCCGACGATGACGACGATGGCCCCGGTCATGAACGTGTGAGGAGAGAGGTCATTCGGGCGGTCACGGTAGTGAGGGACCTTGCGTTAGCGGTTGGTGCACCACCCTGCTCACCTCTGGGTGGATCGGGCGGTTCGCAATTCGCAATTCGCAATTCGCAACGGGTCAGCAATACGAGACCAGTTCGCTGGCGCGGGCCCTGGACTCCCGGTCGACTCGCAATTCGCAATTCGCAATTCGCAACGCGTCAACAGTACGACACCAGTTCGCTCGCACGGGCCCTGGACTCCCGGTCGACGTCCATCACATCGTCCACGCTCTCGAGGTCTCGCTGCTCCACCGCTCCCAGCGTCCGCTCCACCACCTCGGGGATCGACATGAAGCCGATGCGGCGGTCGAGGAAGGCCTGGACGGCGATCTCGTCGGCGGCGTTGAGCACCGCGGGGGCCGATCCGCCGGCCCGGCCCGCCTCGTAGCCGAGGCGCAGCGCCGGGAAGCGCTCGGTGTCGGGCTGCTCGAAGTGGAGCGCGAGCGAGGTGAGGTCGAGGCCGCCCCACGTGGCCTCGTGGCGCTCGGGGTGGGTGAGGGCGCGCTGGATGGGAACCCGCATGTCGGGGTGGCCGATCGACGCCTTCAGCGAGCCGTCGGTGAACTCGGCGATGCCGTGGACGATCGACTCGGGGTGCACCACCACGTCGATGCGGTCGTAGTCGAACCCGAACAGCCAGTGGGTCTCGATCACCTCGAACGCCTTGTTCATCAGGGTGGCCGAGTCGATGGTGATGCGCCTCCCCATCTCCCAGGTGGGGTGGGCGAGCGCCTGCTCGACGGTCGCCTCGTCCAACTGCTGCTGTGTCGCCCGGCGGAAGGGACCGCCCGAGGCCGGCAGGATCACCCGGCGCACCGTGGCCGGGTCCTCGCCTGCCAGGCACTCGGCGAGGGCGGCGTGCTCGGAGTCGACCGGCACCAGCTCGCCGCCACCCTCGCGGCGCGCCGCCTCCACCACCGGCCCGCCGGCGACGAGGCTCTCCTTGTTGGCGAGGGCGAGGCGGTTGCCGGCCCGCAGCGCCGCCACCGATGCGGGCAGCCCGGCCGAGCCGACGATCCCGTTGAGCACCGTCGATCCGGGGCGCTCGGCGGCGGCCACCACTGCCTCGGGGCCGAACGACACCCGGTCTCCGAACTCGGACTCGAAATGCCTCTGCTCCGACGGGGTGGGTGCCGCCACCACGATGGCGGCGTCGGGGCGGGACCGGGCGAGGGCGAGGAGGGCTTCGGATCCCGAGCCGGCGGCGATCACCTCGACGGTGATCCCGAGGTGGTCTGCGACCTCGAGGGCCTGGGCACCGATCGACCCGGTGGCGCCGAGGACGACCAGCGGCTTCAGATGAGCCCCGCGATCACGAACAGCACCCACGCCCCCGGCAGCACGAAGAGGAAGGCGTCGACCCGGTCGAGGATGCCGCCGTGGCCGGGCAGCACCGAGCCCATGTCCTTGACGCCGAGGCTCCGCTTCACCATCGATTCGGCCAGGTCGCCGATCGGGGCGAGCAGAGCGACCATCAGCCCGAGCGCCGCCCCAACCTTGATGTCGAAAGGCTCCATGGTGCGTCCGATCAGCACCGCCACCCCGATCGCCATGATCACCCCGCCGGCCAGGCCCTCGATCGACTTGTTCGGTGACAGGATCGGTGCCAGGGGGCTGGAGCCCCAGGTGCGCCCGAAGAAGTAGGCGCCGATGTCGGACGCCATGACGGCGGCGGCGACGGCGAACACGAGCACCTTGTAATGGGGATGGTCGAGGATCGGGTAGGCGAAGGCCGCCGTGCACGCCACCCAGGCCACGCCGAGCACCGTGAGGCCGCCGTTGGTGAGGGCGTCGCGGCGGCGCGGGGCGAAGGCGTAGAAGAAGAACGTGAGCACCGCCGTGGCGATGATCGCCACCGGGATCGACACCGGGCCAAAGAACCAGGTGCCGACCAGCGCCCCTCCGCCACCGAGGAAGCCGAACAGGGCGATCGGCTGGTAGCCCTTGAGCCGCAGGGTGGCGTAGAACTCGCCAAGGCCGAGGAACATCAGCACCCCGATGAAGACGGCGAGCGCCTCGCCCGCCACCCACAGCGAGCCGAGCAGCAGCCCGAGCAGGATCGTGGCGGTGACGAGCCGCACCCCGAGGTCGCCGCGGGCCGACTCGACGTACTCGTCCTCCGCATGGCCGAGATCGGCGACATCCTCGAACCCCACGACGCCCGTGCCGAGGCCGGGCATGGCGGCGCTCAGCGCCTGGAGCTCGGTGTCGTCCTCCTCGGCGGTGCGCCGCGCCACCTCCTCGGCGAGACCGCGGTGCTCGGTCGTCACGGAGCCGCGGTAGACCGAATGCGACAACTTCTCCATCTCGTCGGCGTCCATCTCCTCGGTGTCGCCGGCGACCTCGATCGGCCCGGTCACCCAGTCGTCCATGTCGGCCTGCTCGGCGACGCGGTCGTCCTCCACCCACTCCTCGTCCTCGTCCTCGTCGCCGAGTTCAAGCGGCTCGGGCGGGCGCGGAGCGGAGGGCGGGAAGGGCAGGTCGTCGGGGGTGTCGGAGGCCATCGGCGCCTCGATGGGGGCGGCGTCGTCCACGACGATCGGCTCCATGACGGTCATGTCGTCGGCCGGGTCGGTTCCCCACTGCACGCCGGGCACGACCGGGGCGTGCCCGCCCTCGGGTGCCTGCTCCGCCGCGGCGGCGGGCCACTCGACCTCCACCTCGTCGTCGTCGTCGTCGTCGAGGTCGGAGAACCACGAGCGCGGCACCCGGCCGGTCCCGGCGTCGTCGTCATCGCCGTCACCCAACTCGACCTCGGGCGCAACCCCCTCGGGGCGGGGCCCGCCGTCGGGGGCGTCGGCCAGCGAAGCCTCGAGCGGCGTCTGGGCGGTGTCGGGCACCACGCCCTCGAACGCTGCGGCGGGATCGATCGCCGCGCCGCCGCCGGCGTCGTCGACCGGCGACTCGAGCAGGTCGTCGACGTCGGGCACCCCACCCAGAGCGCTGAGCGGCTCACCCGGCTCCTCCACCACGTCGGAGGCATCCGCCGGCTCGAGATCGTCGGTGGGGGGCATGGCCATGCCGCCGTCTTCCGGTGACGAGACCCACGACGGCGCCTCGGCCTCGACCGGGAGCTCCTCGGGCTCCATGACCTGGGTCTCCTCGGGGTCGTAGCTCATGGAGGCGTAGGGGTCGTCGGCGGCGAGCTCGTCCTCCACGGCCGCCTCGTCGTCCTTGCGGCGCCGCCCGAAGATGCGGCGCCGGCGCTGCGACTGGTCGGGCCCGCCCCCGGGCTCGGGGTCGAGTGCCGCGGCGGGCGTCGGGTCGAGGGCGGGGGGAAGGTGCTCGTCCGGCTGGTCGGCCGCCACGTCCTCACCCTCGGCGAACGCCTCCCATTCGTCGGTGTCGTCGGGCTGCAACCGACGGAGGGCGTCATAGGCGGCGGTGGAGGCCACGCCGTGGCCGGCGTCGTCGGCCGGCTCGGGGTGCACCCCGAAGTCATCGGGCGCGTCGACGTCGGGTCGCAAGAGACCGGGCGCGTCGTGGGCGACGGTGGAGGCCACGCCGTGGCCGGCGTCGTCCGCCGGTTCCGGGTGAACCGCGAAGTCATCGGGCGCATCGACGTCCGGCGCGTCGGCGTCGGGCTCGTCGGGTACGGGCTGCTCGGCCCGCGGGGGGCGCACCTCGCCGAACGTGGGGGGCGGGGGCGCGGCGAAATCTGGCTCCGGCTCGACGTCGGGAAGGTCGGCCGGCGGCTCCGACTCGGGCTCGGCCGCCGCGGCGTGCTCGTCGATCTCGTCCCCGGCGCCGGCCGGGGCGCTCAACCAGGACGGGAGATCGGCGTCGGTGGAGTCGACGGCGGGGACGGCGACGTCATCCCGGGCGGCGGGGGGCATGAAGAGCGACTCGTCGACCGGCGTGCCCTCGTCCTCGTCGTCGTCGTACTCGGGGATGGGCTCCTCGATGGCGCTCGAGCGGCGACGGAACCAGCTGCGGCCCTCGTCCTCCCCGGCATCGTCCCCGGGCAGGGCGTCGTCCTCGTCCTGCTCGGGCTCGTCTGCCGCCATGTCGGCCCGCTTCGCCTCCTTCTCGCGACGCTTCTGCTCCTTGCGCAGGGCGCGGCGCTCGGCGCGCGAGAGTGGCTGCTCTTCCTCGAGGGGTTGGACGGCGTCGTCGGCCCCCTCGCCCTCCCCGAAACCGGGATGCCAGGGGTCGCCGGGATGTGGCTTGAAGCCTCCGTCGTCGCCGTTCGCGCTCACGGGAGCCTCCCGGCCCGGTCAGACCTCGAGCAGCTCGGCCTCTTTGTGCGCGAGCAACTCGTCGATCCGGGCCACGTGCTTGTCGGTGATGTCTTGCAGCCGATCCTCGCCGCGTCGGACGTCGTCTTCCGACACCTCCCCCTCGAGCGCCTCGATGTCGTCCTTGCTGTGACGCCGGACGTTGCGGACCGCGATGCGGCCATCCTCCGCCATCTGCCGCACGACCTTGATCAGCTCCTGGCGGCGCTCCTCGTTGAGCGCCGGGAAGGCGAGGCGGATGACGTTGCCGTCGTTGGCGGGGTTGAGCCCGAGCCCGGCGGCCTGGATGGCCCGCTCGATCTCGCCCATCGCCGACTTGTCGTAGGGCTGGACGACCAGGAGCTGGGCCTCGGGGACACTGAACGAGGCGAGTTGCTGCAACGGGGTCGCCGTTCCGTAGTAGTCGACCATCACGCGGTTGAGGATGGAGGCGTTGGCGCGGCCGGTCCGGATGCTGCTGAACTCGTTCTGGACGTGCTCGACGGCCTGGTCCATCTTCGCCTCGGCCTCACCGAGCAGCTCGTCGATCACCGGACCCTCCTCTCAGCGCACCAGCGTCCCGACGGGCTCGCCGCGGATCGCCATGGCGATGTTGCCGGGGACGGCGATGTTGAACACCCGGATGGGCAGGTCGTTCTCCATGCACATCGTAATGGCGGTGGTGTCCATCACCCGAAGACCCCTCTCGATGACCTCCATGTAGGTCAGTTCGGGGATCAGCGGGGCGTCGGGCACCTCGGCGGGGTCCGCCTCGTGGACGCCGTCGACCCGCGTGGCCTTGAGGACCACGTCGGCACCGATCTCGGCGGCGCGCAGGGCGACCGTCGTGTCGGTCGTGAAGTAGGGGTTGCCGGTCCCGCCGGCGAACACGACCACACGGCCCTTCTCCAGGTGCCGGATGGCGCGCAACCGGATGTAGGGCTCGGCGACCTGCTCGATCTTGATGGCGGATTGCACCCGTGCCTCGACGCCGGCCCGCTCCAGCGCGTCGCGCATGGCAAGGGCGTTGATGACCGTGGCGAGCATCCCCATGTAGTCGGCGTTGGCGCGATCCATGCCGGCCGCCTGGCTGGAGATGCCGCGGAAGATGTTCCCTCCGCCCACCACCATCGCCACCTCGAAACCGTCGACGACGACACCGGCGACCTCGTCGGCGACGGCCTGGACCGTCTTGGGATTGATCCCGTAGCCCAGGTCGGGGTCGGCGAAGGCCTCACCCGACAGTTTGAGGGCCACGCGCCTGGTCACGACTCGTCGTCCTCCCCGACGCCGATGCGCACGAAGCGGCTCACCGAGATGTTCTCGCCCAGCGTGCCCGCCAGGCTCTGCACCATCTCGCCGACCGTGCCGTCGAACTTCTCCGGGTTCACGAACCTCTGGTCGTACAGCACGTAGTCCTCGTAGAAGGAGTTGATCTTCCCGTCCACGATCTTGTCGATCACGTCGTCGGGCTTGCCCTCGTTGCGCGCCTGCGCCGCGATGAGCTCCTTCTCCTTCTCGATGGCGTCGGCGGGGACCTCGTCGCGGGTGGTCCAGCGGGGCCGGGAGGCCGCCACGTGCATGGCGATGTCCTTGGCGGCGGCCTGGAAGTCCTCGCTCTTGGCGACGAAGTCGGTCTCGGAGGCGAGCTCCACGAGCACGCCGATGACGGGCCGGTCGGCCTGGAAGTGGAGGTAGTGGCCGATGGTGCCCTGCTCGGTGGTGCGGCCGGACCGCTTCTTGGCGTCGGCGAGGCCCTTCTCGCGCAAGATCTCCTTGGCGCGGTCGGCGTCGCCACCCGACTCCTCCAGGGCGCGCTTGGCGTCCATCATCCCGGCGCCGGTCGCCTGCCGCAGGGCGGCGACGTCCTTGGCGGTGATCTCACTCACTGGCCGATCCCTCCTTCACCGCCGCGGCCTTCTCGGCGACCTTCTCCTCCTGGTCCTTGGCCTTGGCATCGGCGATCTCGCGGCCCTGGACGCACGCCTCGGCGATGAGCTCGGCCATGAGCTGGGCGGAGCGAATGGCGTCGTCGTTGCCGGGGATCACGAAGTCGATGAGGTCGGGGTCGCAGTTGGTGTCGACCACCGCCACGATCGGGATCTCCAGGCGGGCGGCCTCCTTGACGGCGATCGCCTCGGTCTTCACGTCGATGATGAACACGACGTCGGGCTGGCGGTCGAGGTCGCGCACCCCGCCCAGCACGGTCTGCAGCTTCTCGAGCTCGCGGCGCAGGCGCAGGCGCTCCTTCTTGGGAAGCACGTCCATCTCGCCCGACTCGTCCATCCGCTCCAGCTCGCGCATGTACAGCGTGCGGGTGTGGATGGTGGCGAAGTTGGTGAGCATGCCCCCCAGCCAGCGCTGGTTCACGTACGGCATCTGGGCGCGCGTCGCCGCATCCTCGATGACGCCCTGGGCCTGCTTCTTGGTCCCCACGAACAGGACGGTGCCGCCCCGTGAGACCTCGTCGCGGACACGCTGGAAGGCTGCTTCCGCCGCCTCCAGGGTCTGACGCAGGTCGATGATGTGGATCCCGTTGCGCTCCGAGAAGATGTACGGGCGCATCTTTGGGTCCCAGCGCCGGGTCTGGTGCCCGAAGTGGACACCTGCTTCCAGCAGCTGGCGCATGGTGACATTGGCCACCGTGGCCTCCTTGATCGTTTCGGTTGCTTCCTCCGCCGCGCCCTCGGCCTTCCCGGGACCGCGCTGCGACCCCGACCGCGGAAGGTTGCGGCACGGCGTGTGTGATTGGGGGAGAGGTTAGCGGCGGGTGCGGGACTTACCAGCATCAGCGCTCCCGCTGGAGTGGGAGCGAAATGGGATAGCCGAGGTAGGCGGGTGAGTCCTCGTGGTTGCCGTGAGTGGCCGAAAGCGCTCGCCGGATCCGTAACCCTGGCCGAGTGAGCGGCATGCCCTCCGCCAGCGCGCGGGAGTGTCATCCGCGGGGGCCAGAAGGTCCAGCTCTGGTTGTGCCCGGCTCAAGATCCTCCATTGACACCAGCCCGTTTGGGGGGGACACTGGTCACCGTCCGAGCCGTCCAAGGGGGTCCAGTTGTCGAGGCGCTCGATGTTGATTGCTTTCGTGCTTCCCGTCGTGGTGTTGGTAACAACAGCGACCCCGGCCATAGCGAGCCTTCACCCCCAAGGATGTGTGGTCTGGGCTGACGAGGGCGAAGGGTGGCAGAACAACTGCTGGGTCGGCCAACAGGATCCGCCGTACGACAACGCCGGGTACTACGCCAACGGGATTCAAATCATCCTCAAGGGCTTCGGCTATTACCAGGGGCCGCTGGATGGCCTTTTCGGACCAGCATCCCACGCCGCAATGGTGGCTTACCAGGATGACAGACCTCCGCTGACGGCGGACGGATCGTTGGTACCGGCACCTGGCCCGTATTGCGGGACGAGCTCTTCGTCGTTTACTCCAACCAGGACTACATCTACTACTCGTCGCCAGGCTGGAACAACAAGCGGAAGTTTCGTCTGAGGTGGGATCCCCCGAACTACCCCTGGTACACGCGACCCCCTGGTGGCGGAGGTTGGGCAGGGTTCTCCGTATATGGCCCATAGCAGCATGACACGTTGCCGATACGCAGCTGACCAGTGCCACACTCCGTCGGCCGCCGAGGAGGTCTCCCATGAATAGGAAACATTCCATCAAGATCGCGACTGGTACGGCGCTCGCACTGGCCGTGTCGGTGGTCTTGGTGGCGAGCGTCGGAGCAGACGAGTCGCGGTTCGTCACCGGTCTCGAGACAACTGGGGGGGACGGAGTCGACGCGGCACCTGGCGAGGCTCAACCAGAGCTCGATCCGAGTCGGATCGAGGCTGATGAGGTGATCGAGACACCATTTGGCCACCGGAGCGACAGCCTGAGGACGCTCATCGAGCCATTGCTGCCGACCGGGGCGGTACTCAGGACGGCGTTCGATCTGGATGAGCCACTGGACGACCGCTACTCGTCGGCACATGCCGTGTACACGCTCGATGACGGCGGCGTGCTCGCAATCGCTCTTCAGGCGCTCCCGTCGGATGCTCCGCTGCCGCTCACTGCAATGGCGACGGGTGATGTCAGTCGCGTTTCGGCGTGGGATGCCAATACGGAAGCTCTGATCACAGGCCGCGAGGGTTACCCGATGGTGTACGTGATCTCCGGCGAGATGCTGCTGTCGGTCCGCTTCGAACTCGGGCCGGTCAATGTCGAGGAGCGGGGTCGGATCCGAACCCACGAGGAGACGGAAGCTCTGGCGCGCCGCCTCTTCGACACACTGACGGACTCCTCATAGCGCGTCGCCGTCCCCGTGATCCGTCGTGGGGCGCCTCTCACACGAGGAAACGTCGGGAGGCACACTCCTCACCTGTATCAGCTGCGCATCATCCCCGACTCTCAATGTTGCGCGCCAAGAATCGCCCCCGCCCCGCTCCCGCTATTCGCCAATGGCCATTCGCCATTCGCCAGAAACGCGTCCACGCGTCCGACCAACAACCCGCGACTAATCGCTACGTCGGCTTCTGCCCGGGCTCCATCATGCGGTTGCGGAGGGACATGACGCTCTTGGTGTGGATCTGGCAGATGCGGGATTCGGTGACGCCGAGCACCTCGCCGATCTCGGCGAGGGTCAGGCCCTCGTAGTAGTAGAGGGTGACGACGAGCCGCTCCCGCTCGGGGAGGCGGTTGATGGCGTCGGTCAGGAAGTAGCGGGTCTCCTGGTTCTCGAAGGTCCCACCCGGGTCCGCCGAACGCGGATCGGCGAGCATGTCGCCCATCGTCGCCGACGTGCGGTCGGAGGCGTCGAGCAGCTCGTCGAGCGCCACGAAGCCGAGCCCGGCGATCTCCCCCAGCTGGTCCTGGAGTGTCTCGAGCGGCATGTCCATGTGCTCGGCGAGCTCCTCCTCGGTGGCGCTCCGCTTGAGGCGGTGCTCCAGCTCGTCGAGGGAGCGCTGGATCTCGCGCGCCCGGGCCCGCACCGAACGGGGCACCCAGTCGAGGGCGCGCAGCTCGTCGAGGATGGCTCCCTTGATGCGGTTCACGGCGTAGGTCTCGAACTTGAAGCCGCGCTCGGGCTCGAACTTGTCGATGGCGTCGATGAGCCCGAACATCCCGTACGAGATGAGGTCCGACTGCTCCACGTTGCGGGGCAGGCCCACGCCCACCCTGCCGGCCACGAACTTGACCAGCGGCGAGTAGTGGATGATGAGGCCCTCGCGGGCCTGCTCGTCGCCGGTGTCCTTGAAGCGGGTCCAGAACTCCTGGATGTCCGCCTCGGAGGGCTCAGGCGCGCGGATGTGATCGGTCATAGGTCGCCTTGAGATGACGGCGGCTCACGGCAGTGTAGATCTGGGTGGTGGCCAGCTCCGAGTGTCCCAGCAACTCCTGCACGGTGCGCAGGTCTGCGCCGCCCTCCAGCAGGTGGGTGGCGAACGAGTGGCGGAGGGCGTGGGGGTGGGTGGCGAGGCGCTCCTTGACGACCCTTCGCACCCCCCTGGCGCCGAGCGGGCCCCCCCGGGCGCCCAGCCAGAGGGTGTCGCCCGAGCCGGCGTTCCGCAGAGCGGGCCGGCCCCGCTCCAGGTAGCGGTCCATCGCCGCCCTCGCCTCCCCGGCGAGGGGCACGACCCGCTCCTTGTCCCCCTTGCCGCGCACCGTCACGAGCGTGTCGCGCACGGCGCCGACGGTGAGGCCGGCGGCCTCGGCGACGCGCAGTCCCGTGCCGTAGAGCGTCTCGAGCAGCGCCCGGTCACGCAGCACGACCGGGTCATCCCCGTCGAGGCCGTCGAGCTGCTCCGCGAGCGACCGCACCGCCAGGACCCGCGGCAGGGTGCGGTGTCGCGCCCGGGTGGGCAGCGCCGCCGCCGGGTTGGCGTCGGCCTCGGAGCGCCGCACGGCGTCGTCGTAGAAGGCCCGCACCGCCGACGACTTGCGGGCGATCGAGCGCCGGGCGTAGCGGCGCGAGGTGAGGAAGGCGTGGTAGCGGCGGATGGTCGAGCGCTCCACCTCGCCGACGCCGGTCAGGCCGAGCCGGTCGCAGAAGTCGAAGAACTGTGAGAGGTCGCGGCGGTAGGCGGCGACGGTGTGCTCCGACAGGCCGCGCTCGCCCTCGATGCGCGCCAGGTAGGCGGCGACGGCGGGCTCGGCCCATGCCGGGAGGTCGGGGATGGCGGCCATGACCACCCATCGTGGTGGCGCCGCCGCGCCTGGTCAATGATCGGCGCCGTCCACCTCCCTCCGCATCATGCGGGCCAGCACCACGGCGGCGGGCTCGCCCGATGCGGCGATCTCGGCCTCGAGGTCCCTCGGGTCGGCCCCGGCCGCGTCGTCGGTCGGCGCCACCGGCTGTTGCGGACGCGGCCCGAGCACGAACGACACCGCCTCCACCAGGTCGTCGGCGCCGAGAATCGGGACCGCCCCGTCCCGGATCAGCAGGTTGCACCCGACGGACGAGGCGCGGGTCACGTCGCCCGGTACGGCGAGCACGGTGCGACCCTGCTCGAGAGCGGCCGATGCCGTCACCAGCGCTCCCCCGGTCACCGCCGACTCGACCACCACCACCACGGAAGAGAGGCCCGAGATGATGCGGTTGCGCAGCGGGAAGCGCCATCCCTCGGGCGGAGTGCCGGGCGGGTACTCGGTGATGACCGCTCCCCCGCCGGCGAGGATCGCGTCATGGAGCGAGCGGTGCTCCGCCGGATACATCACGTCCGAGCCCGACCCGAGCACCGCCACGGCGGTGCCAGCGGCGTCGACGGTGCCGCGGTGCGCCGCCCCGTCGATCCCGCGCGCCAGGCCCGACACCACCGGCCACCCGCATGCCCCGAGCGCCTGCCCGAACGCGGTGGCGAGGCGGCGTCCGTAGGTGGTGCAGCGCCGGGTGCCGATGATGGCGACACCCGGCGCCTGCGGCAGCGACCCGCGCACGAACAGCAGGTCGGGAGCGCCGGGCAGCCCGGCGAGATGGTCGGGGTAGGCGTCGTCCTCGCGGTAAACCACCGCCACCCCGAGGCGGGCGAGACGGTCCCGGCACACCTCGGCGGACACGAGCCGCGACCGCACGGCGTCCGACACCTCCACCCGCCCCCGTTCGATGGCGCGCAGCGCTCCGGCCGCACCCCGGTGCCGCTCGACGAGACCGGCGGCGCGCTCGGGATGAAGGCCGAGGAAGGCGAGGCGGAGGCGGTCGTCGCGGATCACGGCCGCTCCCGGTAGGCGAGCGCCTCGGCGGCGTGCGGCTCCTCCACCGCCGACGAGCCCGCCAGGTCGGCGATGGTGCACGCCACCCTGCGCACGCGATCCCACCCACGGGCGGTCAGCTTCGACGAGTCGATCGCACCGCGCAGCCGATCGGTGGCCGCCGGCGCCCACTCCATGGCGTCGAGCGCTTCGCGGCCCAGGTCACGGTTGAGCGCACCCCGCCGGCGCTGCGCCCGGCGCGCCGCCTCGACCCGGGCCCGCACCGGCGCCGAAGGCTCGCCGGGCGGCCGGAGCAGATCGTCGGTGTCGACCCGCGGCACCACGATCCGCATGTCGAACCGGTCGAGCAGCGGACCGGACAGCCGCCGTCGGTAGCGCCCCCGGGCGGCCCCGCTGCACTCGCACGACACCAACCGGTCGCCGTCGTACCCGCACGGGCACGGGTTGGTGGCCGCCACCAGTTGCACCGAGCACGGAAAGGTGACGCTCGCCCCCTTGCGGGCGATGTGGACCCTCCCCTCCTCCACCGGCTGGCGCAGCATGTCGAGCAGGTGTGGCGGGAACTCCCCCAACTCGTCGAGGAACAGCACCCCGCGATGGGCGAGGGTGAGCTCGCCCGGCACCGGGACCCCCGACCCGCCGCCGAGGATCGCCGCCGGGGTGGCGCTGTGGTGCGGGCTGCGGAACGGCGGCTCGTCGGCCGGCGGTGCGGGGCGACCCGCCGCCGCCCAAGCCTGCGCCACTTCGAGCGCCTCCGGCCCGTCGAGAGAGGGGAGGATCCCGGGCAGGCAGCGCGCCAGCAGCGTCTTGCCCGACCCGGGCGGGCCGGTCATCAGGAGGTGGTGGCCGCCGGCGGCGGCCACCTCGAGGGCGCGGCGCACCACCGCATGGCCGCGCACCACGGAGAGATCGGTGAGGCCGCTGCGATCGGGCTCGGCGACCGGCGGCATCGGGGTGCCGGGGTCGAGACCCCGCGCCACCGCCACGGCGTGGGCGAGGGTCTGCACCCCGCGCACGTCGGCGTCGGCCAGGGCGGCCTCGGGCATCGAGGCGTCCGGGAGCAGACACGGCAGACCGAACCGGCGCGCCACGAGCGCGGCGCCGAGCCCGCCGCGCACCGGCCGCACCTTGCCGTCGAGCGCCAGTTCGCCCAGCGCCACGACCCGCGCCGCCGCCGGTGGGATCATCTCGGCGGCGGCGAGCAGCCCGAGGGCGATCGGGAGGTCGTAGGCGGAACCGCCCTTCGGCAGGTCGGCGGGAGCCAGGTTCACCGTCAGCCGGTTGCTGGGGAAGCGGTACCCCGACGACGTCAGCGCCGACCGCACCCGCTCCTTGGCCTCGCGCACGGCGGTGTCGGGCAGGCCGACCACCAGGAACGGGTTCCTGTCCGCCTGGTAGCCGACGTGCGCCTCCACCCGGACCGGGCGGGGCTCCACGCCGACGAGGGCGACCGAGGTGACCGAGGCGAACACACCGTCAAGGTATGGAGGGGGTGTGACAGGGGGCTTCGCCCCGCGACCGGCGACCAGCGACCGGCAACCGGCATCGATCCCGGGCCAGGCCGGGATCGATGTCAGAGAAGATCGAAGATCTCGGCGTAGTCGGCGCGCTCAGGCTGGATCCAGAGGAAGATCAGGGTGACCACGATGACCAGGGCCAGCCCTGCCAGGCCGGACTTGATCTCGAACACCCGTCACCGCCCCTCGAAGTCGGGGTCGCGTTTTTCGAGGAAGGCCTGGATGCCCTCCACCACGTCGTGGGAGGACATGAGCACCGCCTGGGCCTGGTCCTCGAAGGCGAGCGCCTCGTCGAACGACCAGGCGTGGGAACGGTCGAGCGCCTTCTTGATGAACGACTGGGCGAGAGGTGCGCCGGCGGCCAGCGCCTCCGCCAGCTCGCCCGCCCGCTCCCGCAGGCGCTCCGGCGGCACCACCTCGAGGGCGATGCCGAGGTCGAGGGCCTCGTCGGCACCAAAGATGCGCCCGCTCAGCGCCAGCTCCTTGGCGCGGGCCAGCCCCACCCGACGCGGCAGCAGCCAGGTGCCGCCGAAGTCCACGGAGAGGCCGCGCTTCACGAAGATCTCCGAGAACCGGGCACGGTCGGTGCAGATGAGCAGGTCGCAGCCCAGCGCCAGGTTCATGCCCGCCCCCACCGCCACCCCGTCGACGGCGGCGACCGTGGGCTTCGACACGTCGTGAAGGGCGCGGGCGGCGGCGCCGATGCGCTGCATCACCCGATACCGGTCCGAAGGCCCGCCGGTCACCAGCTCGCCGCCGAGGTCGGCACCCGAGCAGAAGTCCTCACCGGCACCGACGATCACCAGCACACGGGCGTCGGAGGCGGCGAAGCCCTTCACGGCCTCGCCGAACTTGGGCCAGCCGTCCTCGGGGACGGCGTTGCGTCGAGCGGGGTTGTCGATGGTGAGCCAGCGGACCCGGCCCTCGTCGCGCACTCCGAACATGCCGGCGAGGTTACCGGCCGGCCCTACGATCCCGGCGTGGGCCTGAACCCGTTCCGCCGCCAGACAGTGACCCCGCTCGACGTCGCGCTCGTCGCCGGGGCGGTCGTGGTCACGATCGCCCTCGTGTTGTGGGCGGTGTTCGGATGACCGAGCAGGAGGGCTCGGGACCGCAGGAGGTGCTGCGCCGCCTCGAGGAGCTGGCGGAGGAGCGCGCCGGGGGCCCGCCGATCGACGGGGAGGACGTCACACCCGTCCAGCCCTACGCCGCCACCAAGCGCTACATCTGCCCGGGATGCGAGGGGTGGATCGCGATCGGGGAGGGCCACCTCGTGGTGGTCCCCCGCCTCGAGCCCGACCTGCGCCGCCACTGGCATCGGGCGTGCTGGTTCCAAGAGCGGCGTCGTCGCAGGTAGAGGAACGTGCCTCCCGATCGTCGTGGTCGGCGAGCGATCGCCCCGCGTGCGCCAACGCGCCTCGCAGCGTGTTGCGAATTGCGCACCGGTCTGACGGCTCGGGCGCAAGAACCGCGCTCGCGGGTGCGCAATTCGCAATTCGGACCTCTTGGCGCCGGCGGCGTCAACCCCCGCGCACCCACCTGATCGTCACACCCCGCTCGTCGAGCAGCACGGCGACCACGTCGATACGGGTGGGCCGCGGCCGCAGGCGGGCCACCGCCGACCGCAGACGCTGGGACTTGGTGTCGGTCATCTGGATGCGGGGGTCGACGCCGTGGCGGGTCTTGACCTCCACCGCCACCAGGCGGCCGTCGATGCGGGCCAGCAGGTCGATCTCACCGCGGCCCGACCGGACGTTGCGGCCCACGATGCGGGCACCGCGGCGGGAGAGGAAGGCGGCGGCGAGATCCTCGCCGGTCGCCCCTACTCGTCGTCGGTGTCGGGCAGTTCGAGCTCGGGGTGTTCCAGCTCCTCGATGTTGAGGTCGCGGAAGGTGAGCACCCGGACGTTCTTCAGGAATCTGGCCGGCCGGTACATGTCCCATACCCAGGCATCCTCGAGTCGGAGGTCGAAGTAGACCGAACCGCCGGCCTCACGGGTCTCGAAGTTCACCTCGTTGGCCAGATAGAAGCGCCGCTCCGTCTCGATGACGTAGCGGAACATGGGAAGGACGTCCCGGTACTCCTGATAGATGCGGAGTTCGACGTCTGACTCGTAGCGCTCGAGGTCCTCTTCGCTCATGGGGCGCCTCTCAGGTGGGTGGACTCGCGGATGTTACATCGGCCACGCGTGGAGGACGGTTCAGCCTTCAGTGGATTCGTATCACGCGGGGGTGACACGCCAAAGGGGGTTGCGTGGCACGGTGACACTGTCGAATTGCGAATTGCGTACCCGACAGCACATCTGCTGCGCGCCCCTCACCTTCTCTCCGGTGCGCAATTCGCAACACGCCGCCGACCGCGATGACGAAACCACGGCGACCGCATCCGAGACCGAACGCGACAGGACGCGACAGGACGCCAACCCCCCCTACAACCCTCCCCACCGCGACGGCGGCCACACCCGGGCGAATGCCCTTCCGATGATGGTGTTCTCGGGGATGGGGCCGAAGCGGCGGCTGTCCTCGGACTGGTTGCGGTTGTCGCCCATCACGAACACGTGGTTGTCCGGGACCGTGAGCGGCCCGAAGTCGGCCATGCGGATGCGGAGCGTGAGGTACGACTCGTCGATCTGGACGCCGTCGATGAAGACGGCGTTGTCGCGGATCTCGATGGTCTCGCCCTCGGTGGCGATCACCCGCTTGATGAGCGCCGAGTCGGGCGTGGACAGGCCGAGCGCCTCGCCGATGTTGCGGAAGACGGCCTGGAGGAAGTTCTCGCCGTCGTGGCCCTCGTCGAGCGGCGAGTCGAACACGATCACGTCGTAGCGCTCGGGCTCGCCGAAGCGGTAGGCGAGCTTGTTGACCATCACCCGGTCGCCCTCCAGCAGCGTCTCGCGCATCGACGCCGACGGGATGAAGAAGGCCTGCACGAGGAAGGTCTTGATGACGACGGCGACCAGCAGGGCCACCACGATGAGGAACGGCAGCTCGCGCCAGAAGGAGCGGGTGGCGTCGGTGCGCTCGCCGCGATCGCGGGCGTCGGCGCGGAGACGCTCGAGGGCTTCAAGGGTGTCGCCGCCCGGATCTCCGAAGGGGTCGGAAGCGGTTTCGGTCGGTGGCGCCGTCGACGGCGTGGGCGACTGCTCCTCGGGCGGCTCTCGGTTCACGGAGGCGACGATAACGGCACCGGCGCGATGCGCCGCGCTAGTCGCGCTTCTCCTTGACCTTGGTCGCCTTGCCGATGCGGTCGCGCAGGTAGTAGAGCTTCGCCCGGCGCACGTCACCCTTCCGGATGACCTCGACGCTCTGGATGATCGGGGCGTGGACCGGGAAGATCCGCTCCACTCCGACGCCGAATGAGATCTTGCGGACTGTGAAGGTCTCGCGCAGGCCGCCGCCGCTGCGGGCGATCACGACACCCTCGTACACCTGGACGCGCTCCCGGCCTCCCTCGACCACGCGGACGTGGACGCGGACCGTGTCTCCCGGACCGAAGTCCGGCAGGTCGTCGCGGATGAAGGCGGCTTCGACTGAATCGAGGGTGTTCATCGGATCCTCCGAGGGCGCGTCGGTCGCCCCCCTGAGAGCGGGGGCGAGTCTACCGCTCCCCCTCATCGTCTGCGAACTCGGCCGCGAGTTCGGGCCGGCGCTCCCGCGTACGGGCGATGCGCTGCTCCCTGCGCCACTCGGCGATGCGGCCGTGGTCGCCCGACAGCAGGACTTCGGGCACCTCCCAGCCGCGGAACTCGGCGGGACGGGTGTACTGCGGCTCCTCCAGCAGGCCGTCGGAGAAGCTCTCCGAGACCGTGGAGTCGGGGTTGCCGACGACGCCGGGCACGAGCCGGGCGACGCCCTCGACGACGGCGAGGGCGGCAACCTCTCCGCCCGCCAGCACGAAGTCGCCGAGGCTCACCTGCTCGTCGACGAGATGCTCGGCCACGCGCTCGTCGATCCCCTCGAAGCGGCCGCACACCAGGGTGATCTCCTCCATCCCCGCCCAGCGCTGCAGCGCCGCCTGATCGAGAGGGCGGCCCGCCGGGGTGAGCAGGATGCGGTGCGTGGACTCGAGCGGGTCGAGGGCGGCGGCGAGCGGCTCGATCATCATCACCATCCCGGGCCCGCCGCCGAACGGTGCGTCGTCCACCTGGCGATGCGGCCCGAGGCCGTGCTCGCGCAGGTCGATCGTCTCGACCTCCACCAGGCCCTCGTCGAGGGCGCGCCCCACGATGCTCACGCCGAGCGGGCCGGCGAAGAACTGGGGGAACAGGGTGACGACGTTGATGCGCATCGCCGCGACAGGGTAGGGCGCAGCCGCCGGCGGGCGCGCGCAGTGTGGTGGCTCCACCACGGGGGGTTGGTACCCTCAGCGACATGTCGGCACGCAGCCGCAGGGTGCTCATCGTCCTGGCCATCTTCGGATGGCTCGTCCTCGCGGTGCCCTCGGCGTCCGCCGCCGTGGACGGGCCCTGCACGGCGACCTTCAACGGCGTCGACGTCGACCGCATCGACACCATCGCCTCGCCGCTCGAACTGGGAGCCGAGGACACGCTGGTGTTCCAGGGCACCGACGAGCAGGGGACCCGGCAGGTCTCGGTCGAGGTGGCGATCATGATGGTGACCGTCGACTCCGAGAAGGTCATCTACGGGCCGCTCGAGAGCGAGTTCCGCGCCGATCTCGACCTCGGGGCGATGAGCCCCTACGCCGTGGGCCTGTTCCGGGTGCGGGGCACCACCGACAACTGCACCGCCGAGGCGTGGCTGCGGGTGTCGGGACGGATCCCGCTCGCCACTCTGGTCGGCCTCTCCGCCGCCGGGGTGACGGTCGGTGGGGCGACGGCGGTCATCGGGGCGATCGCGTCACGACGCCGCTTCAGCCCGCTCACCGCCACGCTGGCGGGCATCGTCACCGGGGTCGGCGGCGCCATGCTCGGCCAGGTCTTCGGCCGCCTGCAGATCTCGTTCTTCTCGCTCGGCATCTCAGCCGGAGCCGCCGCCCTCATCGGGTTCCTGGCGGCGTGGTTCCTGCGCGAGCGGCCCGAGCGATACGACGAAGCACCGGACCATCGGTTCCACGACGATCGCACCATCGGAGAGCACGACCGGGCCGGGCGCTCCACCGGGGAGCACGAACCGGTGCGGCGCTCCACCGGGGAGCACGAGCCGGTGCAGCGGGCGGCAGTCCCGGCCACGCCGATCGCACACGCCACCGAGCCGTCGATGAACGGCGGGCCGTACTGGTGCTACGTCATGGGCACGATCGAGGTGCTCGACCTCGACGACCACGACACGGTCGTCGGCTCGCTGCAGCCCGGGACCTGGTACCTGGCGAAACGCGAGGTGGGCGGCTGGGCGCACGTGGTGGTCTCCGACGGCCTCGAAGGGTGGGTCCCGCAGACCTCCGTGCACCGCCAGGGCTGAACGGCGCCGCTCAAGCCCGGGGCCCCATCTGTCGATCCACCCGTATGTTCCCGGGTGCCCTCCGTGCCGCCATGACGCTGCTCGCGCTTGGCCTGCTCACGTCGTCGTGCGCCGGCCCCGGCCTCCCGGCCACCATGCCCGCCGACCCCTCGCCGTCGTCGACGACCACTCCGACCTCCGTGCCCGTGGTCCCGGTGTCGGCACCGGCCGGTGTACCCGACATCACCTCGGTGACGGTGTCGACGAGCGACCTGCTCGACATGCTGCCCCCCGGCGACACCGGGGTGGCCGGGACCGACAACCCGCAGACGATCGTCCGCACCAACGAGGACCTGGTGTCCGGCACCGCCGGGAGCGGCGACGACGAGGCCGCCGACGTGGTCCGCTTCGGCCGGATCACGGGCGTGAGCGCCACCTACCCCGCAGCGCTCGGCATCGCCCACGTGTGGATCGACCTGCTCCCCGACTCCTCCACCGCCCACTCGTACCTCGTCGACACGACCGGCGACATCTCCAAGGGCCTCGGCGGAACGCACGAGCCCGGGGTGATCGCCACCGGCGTGGGCGGCTTCCCGGTCGACGGCGTCGGCGAGGAGGCGGTCGGCATGACCGTCACACTCGCCGGCGGCGCCACCGAGACCGTGATCGTGTTCCGCGTGGGGCGGCTCGTCGTGTTCGTCTCGGTCGAGCGGCCCGACACCGCCGACATGCGCGTCGCCGCCCAGTACCTCGCCGAGGAGACCGAGGACCGCATCATCACCACGCTGTCGGGCACGAACCCGGCTGAGCCCGTGGACGCCGTCCCCGCCTATCGCTTCGCGTTCGAGCGCACCCTCGCCTGGGACGGCGGCGAGTCCATGGTCAGCAGCGAGGGCATCGTCGACGGCACCAGCGTGTCGTGCCGCGTCACCTCCGACGGCCCGGCCGGGCGGACCGAGCGCGAATTGGTCGCCATCGGCTCCAACTTGTGGTTCCGCGACGGCAGCGGGACGTTCACCGCCGTCGGCAGCGCCGCCACCGAGGTGCGCGGGCTGCTCGTGCTGTGCCCGGCCTGGCCGCTCGACATCTCCGCCTCGGGGCTCGAGGGCGCCCTCGACGACGACCCCGACCGGGCTGCCTCGGAGGGCGTCTTCGTGACGGTGCACGAGGCGACGCTCGTCGACCTCGAGACCGTCCTGGGGAGCGCCGTCGACGGCGTCGACCTGGCGACCTTCGGTTTCTCCGTGGCCGAGGGGACCAACTGGCTGGCGGGCGTGACGCTCGTCGCCGACGGGCCCGCCTCACAGCTGCGGCCTCTCATCGGCGACGTCGACGCCGCGTACGTGTCGGTCACCATGCGCCACTCGGTGTCCGACCTCGGCGATCCCGACCTCAGGGTCGTCCCGCCCCGCTGATCCGGATCAGCCGGCCGGCGCCGGCGCCACGTCGGGGTCGAGCCAATCGGGCCATGCGGCCCCGCCCATGACGGCGGCACCGGCGTCGGAGATCCGCCCCTTTGGGCCGAGTCGGGCCCAATCGACCCGGAGCGAGCCGGCGGTGTCGTCCCGGTACATGCCGATGCCGACCGCTCCGTAGGCGAGCGTCCCGTCCATCCCCGAGAAGACGAGCGTGCCGTTGATGTAGAACTCGAGGCGGTTGCCCGACGCGACCACCTTCAGCACGTTCCATCCGCCCTCATTGATGGCGCCGTGCGAGGTCCAGCCCGCGATCGGCGTGAACACCCCGTTGACGACCTCCCACACCGAGTACGAGCCCGAGTTCGTGTATTGGAAGAAGTAGCCGGTGTTCCAACCCGCAGTGCTGTCGAGCCGCAGCGGCCGTCCCCGGATGTACAGGCGGTTGGCGCAGATGTCGCACCCGGTTCTGCGCATCCTGGCGACGAACGAGAAGTCGGCATACACCTCGTTGTTGCGGATGACACTCGCGATCTTGTCTTCGAGACCCCGGGTCACGAGGTGTTCCGCCGTCGGAGCCCACTTGCCCTTGATCTCCTTCCAGCGCGTGGCGTTGCCGCTGAAATCGGAGTCGAAGCCGTCGGCGGTCTCGATCACCTCGAACCCGAGGAAGGAGCTCTGCGTCCTCCACACGCCCTCGACCTTGGCCTGGACGCGCCACTTGTGCGGTCTCGACCTCAGCACCGTGGACGGTGTGAACGAGCAGGTGGTCGCGTTGCACTTCCCCGCTCCGAGGGTGCGGCGGTATCGCCGGTTGTTGCCCTGATACACCTCGAGCCGGTACTCCGTGGCGCCGAAGACCGGTGACCACTCGAACCTGGGCGTGGTGTCGATGGTCCCACCCGAGGGCGAAGCCGGTTGCGACGTAACGGTCCGACGCGAGAACAGCAGCAGGTCCGGCGAACCCACGGTGTCGAGCACCTTGTCCCGGGTCGCCGCCGCCAGGATCGCGGCGACCACGTTGGCGACCGACGCCTTCCGCTGCACCCCCAGGTACAGCGCCGCCACCCCGGCGACGTGTGGAGCAGCCATGGACGTGCCGCTGACCGTGTTGGTGGCACCGTTGCTGGTGTGCCACGCCGAGGTGATGAAGGAGCCCGGGGCGAAGATGTCGAGGCACGAGCCCCAGTTGGAGAACCACGACCGTGCGTCCGAGCTCGTCGTGGCCCCCACGGTGATCGCTTTCTGCACCCGGCCCGGCGAGTCGTTGCAGGCGTTGGCGTCGTCGTTGCCGGCGGCGACCACGACGACCACGCCCCGGCCGATCAGCGAGTCGACCGCGAAATCCAGGGCGAAGCTGGCCCCGCCACCGAGGCTCATGTTTGCGACCGCCGGCTTGGACCGATTGGTCGCCACCCAATCGACACCGGCGATCACGTCCGACGTGAAACCGCTCCCGTCGCAGTCGAGAACGCGCACAGCGTGCACCTTGGCCTTCTTGGCCACGCCAAAGGTCTTTCCGGCGACGGTGCCGGCGACATGGGTGCCGTGCCCGTGACAGTCGCGCCCGTCGAACCCGTCACCGACGCTGTCGTAGGCGCGGCGTGCCCGTGAACCGAACTCGGAGTGGTTGGTGCGGATGCCGGTGTCGATCACGTAGACGTTCACGCCGGAGCCCTCGTCCGAGTATCCGTATGTTCCCGAGAGAGGCAGGTTGCGCTGATCGATGCGGTCCAGGCCCCAGGTTGCGTTGGACTGCGCCAGGGCGGCGGATGGCGCCGAGCCCTCGATCACGGTCTCGTCGAGAACGATCACCGTGTCGGCCTCGACGTAGGCGACAGCAGGGTCGGAACGGACCGCCGCCAGGGCCGTGGGCGGGAGCTGGGCGCTGAAGCCGTTCAGGGCGGTCGTGTAGACGTGCTCGACGGTCCCGCCCTGCCGCTGTGCCAGGGACACGACGCCGGCCCGGCCCACAGCGCCGACATCAGGTTCGAGGACGACGATGTAGGCGTCCGGCACCACGGCGGCGCCCTCCGGCATCACGAGGGTCGCCGGTGAGCTCTCAGCCGTCGGGCTGGGCGCCGGAGGAGTCGATGGCTCCTGGCCGAGCGCAGGGAGGGACGAGAGCACCATGGTGGCCGCCGTGGTCACGAGGAGACCACGGAACCAGAGCCGGGACGTCACGACATCGCCCGGACGCTCGACTCGTCCAGGCCAGGCAGTCCGGCCCACCCCACTCACAGACACGGCGCGACACTACCGGGCCCCGCCGTGCACCGCCGCGGCGTCCCCGACGACACCGCGCCAGCCGGCGCCCAATGGGCGTCTAGCCCCTCGGGGCGAGGACCTCGTACAGGGTGTTGCGGCGCGCCGGCACCCGTCCGGCGGCGCGGATGGCCGCCTCGAGCTCCTCGGGCGTGGCCAGCTGGCCGTGCGATGCACCGGCGGCGCGGGAGATGTTCTCGTCCATGAGCGTGCCGCCCATGTCGTTGCACCCGGCCCGCAGCAGCGCCGCTCCCCCGTCGAGCCCGAGCTTCACCCACGAGGCCTGGATGTTGGGGATGAGCCCGTCGAAGGCGATGCGGGCCACGGCGTGCACCAGCACCACCTCGTCCCAGGTGGGCCCGGGCCGGGCCTTCCCCCGCAGGAAGATCGGGGCCCCCATGTGGACGAACGGCAGCGGCACGAACTCGGTGAACCCGCCGGTGCGGCGCTGCACCACCCGCAACGCCTCGAGGTGGTTGGCCCACGATGCCGGCCCGTCGATGTGGCCGAACATCATCGTGGAGGTGGACCGCAGCCCCATCTCGTGCGCGGTCACCATCACCTGGGCCCATTCGGCGGTGGTGATCTTGTCGGGGCAGAGGTGGCGTCGCACCCGGTCGTCGAGGATCTCCGCCGCCGTGCCCGGAAGCGTCCCCAGGCCCGCCGCCTGGAGCCGGTGCAGGAAGTCCGCCACGGTGGTGCCGAGCGTCTCGGCGCCCTGCCACACCTCGAGCGGCGTGAAGCCGTGGACGTGCATCTCGGGCACGGCCTCCTTGATCGCCTCGAGCACCGACACGTAGAAGTCGCCGGTGAAGTCGGGGTGGATCCCGCCCTGGAGGCACACCTCGGTGGCGCCCCGTTCCCACGCCTCGCGGGTGCGGTGCACCACCTCGTGGACCTCGAGCAGGTAGGGGTCGCCGCGCAGGTTGAGCGAGCGGGGCCCCTTCGAGAAGGCGCAGAAGCCACAGCGGAAGTAGCACTGGTTGGTGTAGTTGATGTTGCGGTTCACCACGTAGGTGACCGTGTCGCCATTGGCGCGCCGCCGCAGCTCGTCGGCGACGCGTGCCACCGCATCCACCTCGTCGCCGCGGGCGGTGAACAGCAGCTCGATCTCGTCGCGGGTGGGCGGCGTGCCGTCGAGCGACCGCTCCAGCACGGCGGCGATCGCCGGGCGGGCGCCATCGAACCCCGAGGGCGGCGGCTGTGCCGCCCACGCCGCGTCCGCCCACTCGGCCGAGTGGCGATGCGGCGGGAGGGGGACGCGCATGTCCTTGCCGGGCGCCCACTCGGAGCGGGGGCGGGCGGCGCCCGACCCGTCCACCTGGCCGAGCCACGCCGTGAAATGATCCGCCGCGAGGGCGTCGCGCGCCTCGTCGATGTCGAGGCCGATCGGGAAGACCGTGCGCTCCACCAGCCGAGTGCCCAGCGCCACCCGCAGCTCGCCGAGGCTCTCGGTGTCCCAGTCGCGCAGCAGCAGGTCCCCCGCACCGGCGGCGACGGCGGCGACGGCGTCCTCCACGCTGTCCACGAACACCGACGGGACGGCGGCGACGTCGGGCAGGGCGCACAGTGCGGCGGCGTCCGCCACCCGGCTGCGGCCGGTCCTGAGAAACGCCGCGCCGCCCCGCGCCAGTGCGTCGAGCACCGCCTCGACCGGTCCCTCGTCGAGCACCGTGACGCGCCAGCCCGCCACCCCGGCGTCGCGCAGCGCGGCGGCGCTCCCGGGCGCCACCACCCAGGCGGGGGCGTCGGTCGCGGGGCCCGCCGCCGTGAAGAGGAGGCCGGCCTCCAAGGCCGCCGTTGCGTCGGCCGGCGCAGGCGCCTCCATCTCGACGGCGGTGGTGCCGGCGGCGCGGGCGGTTTCGGCCCAGGCCGGGGTCACGGCGTCGGCCGGGCGGAGCCGGTGGAAGGTGATCATGCGGCGCTCCTCTCGTGGGGGCGGACCAGGCCGTCGTCGTCGACGGCGTCGCGGACGGCGGGCAGCAGCCCGGGGTCGATCCACTGCTCGTCGATGAACTCGGGGTAGACCGGGAGGCGCTGGCGGAGGGTGAACCCGGCGGCCTCGGTGCGGGCCCGCAACTCGTCGAGATGGGGCCAGGGCTGCTCGGGGTTCACCCAGTCGATGGTGATCGGCGACACCCCGCCCCAGTCGTTGATGCCGGCGTCGAGATAGACCTCGAACCGCCCGGTGAGGTTCGGGGGCACCTGGACGTTGGCCTGCGGGCCGAGGATCCAGCGCGCCACCGCCGCCACCCGGGCCACGAACTGGACCGTGGGCTCGGCATCGCGCCGCTTGGGCGTGTCGGCCTTGGCCCTGAAGTTCTGCACGATCACCTCTTGCACCGCCCCGGTCGCGGCGGCCAGGTCGGCGAGGACGAAGAGGCTGTCGGCGATCTCGACGGGCGTCTCGCCGATGCCGATGAGGATGCCGGTGGTGAAGGGGACCCTCGCCTCGCCGGCGGCGCGGATGGTTGCGATGCGGGCTGCGGGGTCCTTGCTCGCCGTGCCGTGGTGCGGCATGCCGGGCTCGGTGAGCCGCGGCGACGAGTTCTCGAGCATCATCCCCGCCGAGGGATTGGAGGGGCGGAGCGCCAGCAGATCTGCGGTGGTCATCACCCCGGGGTTGGCATGCGGGAACACCGTCGTCTCCCCCGCCACCATCTCGGTGCAGGCCCTCACGTAGTCGAGGGTGGTCTGGTGGCCGTGGGCGGCGAGGAACTCACGCGCCTGCGGCCACCGCTCCTCGGGACGGTCGCCGAGCGTGAACAGCGCCTCGGTGCACCCGTGCGACTCCCCGGCGCGGGCGATGGCCATCACCTCGTCGGGCTCGAGATACATGCCGCCGGCACCCGGCGGCTTGGCGAACGTGCAGTAGGTGCAGGCGTCGCGGCACAGCGTGGTCAGCGGGATGAACACCTTCTTGGAGAAGGTGACGGTGCGGCCCTTGCCCTCGTCGCGCAGCCGGGCCGCCTCGGCGAAGAGGCCGTCGACGTCACCCCTGCCGGCGATCAGCGAAGCCGCCAGCTCCGGTTCCGGTGCGGGAAAGCCCATGAGGCCGGAACGGTACTAGCGGCCCGGAACGTATCCATGGGTCCCGCAGAAGGTGAGGGAGAGGCGCCAGGCGCCAGGCGCCAGAACCCCCCCGGAGCGGCAGGCGAGCCCACGAGGCCCCACGGCGATCTCTGACGCTGTGGCTGTGGCTGGGCTGTCGGTTGGGCACTCGACGGTCACCCAACGCGCCGCTCGACGAGTATCCCCCTCGCCCTCCCTAGCCTTTGCCGCGCACACCGCGAAAGGACCTCGACAGCATGTCCAAGACCCGCGTCGGCCTCATGGGCTTCGGCCGCATCGGGCGCAACGTGTTCCGACAACTGCACGACCACCCCGATCTCGAGGTGGCGGCGATCGCCGACATCGCCGACCCGGCCGCCCTCGCCTACCTCCTGGAGTTCGACACCATCTTCGGCCGCTTCCCCAAGCCCCTCGAGCTCACCGACGAGGGGCTGGTGATGGACGGCCGCACCATCCCGATGCTCGATGCCCGCGACCCCGGCGACGCCGACTGGGGCGCCCTCGGCGTCGACGTCGTGCTGCAGGCCACCCGCAAGCACCGCACGGCCGCCGAGTGCCACAAGCATCTCGAGGCCGGTGCGAGCCGGGTGATCCTCGCCTCCACCCCGGCGAGCCCGGGCGAGATCGACCTGCTCATCTCGGGCGTCAACGATGAGGTGTTCGACCCCTCCGACAAGGTGATCGCCCTCGGCTCGAACACCTCCAACGCCCTCGGCCCGGTGCTCAAGGTGCTCGACGACCGCTTCGGGATCGACCGTGCGCTCTTCACGGTGGTGCACGCCTTCACCAACGACCAGCGCCTCGCCGACGTCCCGGGCAGCGAGCTGCGCACCAGCCGCGCCGCAGCGGAGAACATCATCCCCACCGCCACCGACTCGGCGTCGATCATCGAGATGGTGATGCCCGAGTTGAAGGGCAAGCTGGCGGGCATCGCCCTCAACGTGCCGGTCCCCGACGGCTCCAACGTCGACCTGGTCGCCTTCCTCGAGACCTCCACCGACGTCGCCGCAGTCAACGCCGCGATCGCCGAGGCGGCCAAGGGATCGGAGATCATCGAGTTCACCGAAGACCCGATCGTGTCGAGCGACATCATCGGCTCGCCATACAGCGCCATCTGGGACGGCCAGGCGGCGATGGTGATGGGGGGCGACATGCTCAAGGCCGTCATCTGGTTCGACAACGGCTGGGGCTACAGCGCCAGGGCCGTCGACGCCATGGAGAAGATCATCGCCTGGGAGGCATCATGACCAGGGTCGCCATCAACGGCTTCGGACGCATCGGGCGCTCGGTGTACCGCGTCATCGCCCAGCGCCCCGAGAGCGACATCCAGATCGTCGCCGTCAACGATCTCGCCGACGACGAGATGGCGGCGTACCTCCTCAAGTGGGACACCGTCATGGGCGAGTTCCCCGGCGAGGTGAAGGTCGAGGACGGTCACCTGGTGGCCGGGGGCCAGCGCTCCCGGCTCCTCACCGAGAAGGACCCGGCTGCGCTCCCCTGGGACGAGCTGGGCGTCGACGTCGTCATCGAATCGACCGGGGTGTTCCGCACCCGGGAACTGGTCGCCAAGCACCTGGAGGCCGGCGCCAAGCGCGTGATCCTCACGGTGCCCGCCAAGGACCAGCTCGACGCCACGGTGGTGCTCGGCGTCAACGACGACGACCTCGAGGACGACGACCGCATCGTGTCGAACGCCTCGTGCACCACCAACTGCCTGGCCCCGATCGTGAAGATCCTCGACGACGAGTTCGGCATCAAGCGCGGGGTGATGACCACCGTGCACGCCTACACCAACGACCAGCGCCTCGCCGACGTCCCCCACAAGGACTTCCGCCGCAGCCGCGCCGCCACCGAGAACATCATCCCCACCACAACCGGCGCCGCCAAGGCCGTCGGTCAGGTGCTGCCCGACCTGGACGGCAAGCTCGACGGGATGGCGATGCGGGTCCCCGTGCCCGACGGGTCGACGGTGGATCTCGTGGTGGAGCTGGAGCGCGACGTGACCGCCGAGGAGGTCAACGCCGCCGTGAAGCGCGCCGCCGAGGGCGCCTTCGCCGGCATCGTCCAGTACTCGGAGGCGCCGCTCGTCTCCTCCGACATCATCGGCAACTCGCACTCGTCGATCTTCGACGCCCCCACCACGCTCGTGCTGGGCGGCAACACCGTGAAGGTGCTCTCCTGGTACGACAACGAGTGGGGGTACTCGAACCGGGTGGTCGACCTCATCGAGCGCCTCTCCGAGCTGGAGCCGGCTCCCGCCTGATGACGCTCGCCGCCGCCACCGCGGTCTCCCCCGCCGGTGACGGCCGGTACACGGGTGCGATCGCGCCCGGATGGGACGTCCTCGGCAACGCCGACGGCGGCTACATGATGGCGATCGCCGCCCGCGCCGCCTCGCTCGCCGCCGACCGGCCCGACCCCGTGACCGTCACCGCCCACTTCCTGCGCCCCGGCACGCCCGGCCCGGTCGAGGTGACGACAGATGTGGTGAAGCAGGGGCGGCGCTTCGCGACCGTGTCGGCCACGCTGGGACGCGACGGCACTCCGCTGGTGCGGATGCTCGGGACGTTCGGCTCGCTCGAACCGTCGAAGTCCTTCGAGCGGGTCGACGGGGCGCCGCCTGCGGTCCCGCCGTTCGACGAGTGCGTGGAGCTCGAGCCCACCGAGACCTTCCCGCCCCCCTTCATGGGGAAGGTGGTGGTGCGCCTCCACCCCGACGACGCCTTCACGGACGATGCACCGAGCGGGGAGGCGCTGATACGGGGCTGGTTCGCCCTTCGCGACGGCGAGCCGGTGGACACGCTCGCCCTCCTCGTGGGCGTGGACGCCTTCCCTCCGACGTCGTTCAACGCCGGGCTGCCGTTCGCCTGGACCCCCACCATGGAGCTCACCGCCCACGTCCGTGCCCGTCCGGCGCCGGGGCCGTTGCGGTGCGTGTTCTCGACGCGGTTCATCACCGGTGGCTTCCTCGAGGAGGACGGCGAGTTGTGGGACTCAACGGGCCGGCTCGTCGCCCAGTCCCGTCAGCTGGCGCTGCTGCCGGGCTGACGCTCCCCGGCGGTCTTGGCGCGCAGGGTGGCGAGCTCGGAGTAGTACCGGACCGACTCCACGGTCAGTCCCGCCACGAGCAGGACCGCCATCGTCGAAGCCACGAAAGCACCCGAGCGATCGGCGAACACGACCGCCACCAGCACGAATGCGACGCCGAGCGGGACCCGCACCCAGGCGAACTTGCCCTCGAGACGCCACACCGAGAAGGCGATGGAGAGCACGAACAGCGAGAGCCCGCCCACGATCGCCCAGCGGACGGGGTCGGTCACGGCCTGCGCGGGGTGGGCGAGCAATTCCTCCATCCCCACTGCGAACAGGATGACACCCGCCACCAGCGGATAGTGCCCCAGCGTGTATGCGTCACGGGCGAGCGTGGACTCTTCGACTCCGCTCGCCCGCTTGAGGGCGAGCTCGCCGACCTTGAACGGCCAATCGAAGTACGACCACCACATGGCGAGCACCATCACCAGGCCGGCGGTACCGGCGACGTAGAACGCACTCGATCCGTCGCTTCCGAGCGTGCTCACGCCGATCGCAATGAGCGCCTCGCCCAGCACGATGATCACGAAGAGCCCGTGGCGCTCGGCGAAGTGGGCGTCGTTGATGGTGAAGGTGTGCCCCCCGGCGGCGGCGGCGCCGAGCAGCGTCACGACGACCCCGGCGATCCAGAGCCAGCTCTGCGCGTCTCCCTCGAAGAACCCCCCGACGGCCACCAGGGCCGCCCCGGTCAGGACGCGGGGCACGTAGGCGAGCGCCCCGGCGGTCTCGCCGGCCTCCACGGCGCGGAACCAGTAGAACGCACCGGCCATGCCCATGACCCCGAAGTAGGCCAACCCGAACAGGGTGCCGTCGTCACCCCACGCCCCCTGCACCGAGATGGCGAGCAGGAAGGTGCCGGCCGTCGCCACCAGCATGAGCACGCGTGGCCCCACGTCGTCGAAGTCGGCGTGACCGGCCAGCCAGGTGAACTGCGACCACAGCCACCACAGCAGCATGAGCACGACGGCCGACCGCCACAGGGTGGGCCAGTCGAGATGGCCGTGGATCGACGCCACGATCTGGGTGATCCCGAACACGAAGACCAGATCGAAGAACAGTTCGACGAAGCTGGCGCTGCGGTCCTCGATCATGGGCCGGGAGCCTATTGAGCGGGGGCCGTAGGGGCCAGACGAGGTAGGCGTCAGGCGGCGACCGTCAGGGACCTTCGGTTCCAGCTGGGGGCAGTGCCTGGTGTCGGAAGAGCCTGGACCGGCTCTCCGAGTGAATCGACAAGCACCCCGCCCGCCGCGCTGATGGCTGCATTGATCTCCTCGAAAGCCTTGCGCAGAGCCCGGTTTGCGTTTCGGGCATCGACGTCGATCGAGACCTCGACTTGACCCGACGCGAGCGAACCCCCAAGGGTGGGATCGAGGGACTCCTGCTCGAGGAGGTGATCCATCACGGCATCGAGATGGCTCTCGAGTTCAAGCTCTCGGCTCGACACCTGGAACACGAAGCTGACCGACATTCGCATCAATCGTCACCTTCCCAACAGGATTGACGCTCCAACCACTTCTTCAGGTTCTTTGCGTAGTTCGCGCCCGAGGGAGTCAAATGTACCGTCTTGAAGTGCTTCTCGGCACAGGGACAGTACATCTTGAAGTACTTGGACGGCTTCTTGACACGCCACCCTCGCCTCTCCGCTTCGCGGAGGATCTCCTCCAACTCACGTCTCTGATGACGAGGCCGCGACTTTCCCGAAGACACACGCGCAGAGTACCGAGCGGGGATGTCAGCCCTCGAAGAGCCCCTCCGGCGGGCGGACCACGATGCTGCCGCCCTCGGGGTCGTCCACCAGGTCGGCGACGAACGGGACGAGGATCTGGGCGCCGTTGCCGGCCTCGATGACGAGGCGGTCCTGTGCTCCCAGTTCGACGTCGACCACCGTGCCCAGCGTGCGTCCCCCCGGATCGACGGCGGTGAGGCCCACCAGGTCCGCCGCCCAGAACTCGCCTTCGTCCAGGGTGCGGCGGGTGCCCGACGATGCATGGAGGACGGTGCCGCGCAATGCCTCGGCGGCAGTGCGGTCCTCCACGCCCTCGAAGCGGATGAGGAACCCGGCATCCCGGTAGGGGCGGGACGATGCGATGAGGAGGCTGCGCCCGTCGGCGGTGAAGAGCGTGGCCCCGACGGCAAAGCGCTCCGGGTCGTCCGAGTCGGACCGGATGGTCACCTCACCCCGCACGCCATGGGGGCGTCCGATGCGCCCGACGACGAGGAGGTCCTGGGTCACGAGCGACCCCCGGTTTCCTCCCCCGGAGGGGGAGGTGTCACGAAGTGACGGAGGGGGCGCACGCCCACCGCCTGACGAGTGAAGGTGGTCTGCCCGGACCTGACGCCCCTCTCCCCCGGAGGGGGAGGTGACACGAAGTGACGGAGGGGGCGCACCCGTACGGCGTGACGGGTCGAGGTGTTCGGGTCCGAACCGACGCCCCCCTCCCCCCTTCGGGGTACTCCCCCCTCCGGGGGGAGAAACCTGGGCCTCATCAGTCGATGAACTCGACCTCGGTCTCGAGGCCCTCCTCGTCACCGGCGGCCTGGGCGACGGTGCGGATGGCGCGGGCGACGCGCCCGCGGCGGCCGATCACGCGGCCCATGTCCTTCTTGGCGGCGCGCACCTCGGCGGTCACCTCGTCGGGGCCGTCCTCGACGATGGTCACCTCGACGGCCTCGGAGTCCTCTGCGATCTCCTTGGCGATGTAGGTGACGACGCGCTCGACGATCTCACCCTTTGCCATTACTCCTCCTCCTTGGCCCCGTCGGCGTCGGGGGCCTCGTCGGCGGCGGCCTCGGGCGCCGCGTCCGCCTCGGCTGCGGGCGTCTCCTCGACGGGAGCCTCCGCGGCGGGGGCCTCCTCCTCGGCGGCGACCTCGGCCTCGGCGGCGGCGGCTACGACGGCTGCGTCCTCGACGACGGCGGCCTTCTGCGCCTTCTCGTCCACGACGTGGACCTTGGGCTGGCGCACCCGCTTCGGCTCGAGCAGGCCAGAGATCACGAGCAGCTTGTGCACCGCGTCCGACGGCTGGGCGCCGTTGTCGATCCAGTACTTGGCCCGGTCGGTGTCGATCTCGACCAGCGAGGGCTCCTGACGGGGGTCGTAGCGGCCGATCTGCTCGATGTAGCGGCCGTCACGCGGCGAGCGCGAGTCGGCGACCACCACCCGGTAGGTCGGCTGCTTCTTCTTTCCCTTTCGGGTGAGGCGGATCTTGACCGCCATCGTTCACCTCTTCTTCCTGCTGCGGCGCCGACCCGGCAGCCCGAGCCCGGGGATGGGGCTCCCGCCGGCAACGGCCTTCATGAGCTTCTGAGCCTCGCCATATTGGCGCAGCAGGCCGTTGACGTCCTGGACGGTCGTCCCCGAACCGGCTGCGATGCGGCGGCGCCGACTTCCGTCGACGATCTTGGGGTCCCGCCGCTCCTCCGGGGTCATGGAGCGAATGATCGCCTCCACGCGGGAGAGGTCCTCGTCGGACACCTCCGCACCCTTGAGGGCCGAAGCGCCCGGCAGCATACCAACGAGTTGCCCGATGGGCCCCATCGAGCGGAGCTGCTGGAACTGATCGAGGAAGTCCTCGAGCGTGAATCGGGCCTCCATGATCTTCTCTGCGGCCTGCTTGGCCCGGTCCTCGTCCCAGGTGGCCTCGGCCTTCTCGATGAGGGTCATCACGTCGCCCATGCCGAGGATGCGCGACGCCATGCGCTCGGGGTGGAACGGCTCGAGGTCGCCGATCGCCTCGCCGGTGCCGGCGAACTTGATGGGGCGGCCCGTGACCATACGCGCCGAGATGGCGGCGCCGCCGCGGGCGTCGCCGTCCAGCTTGGAGAACACGAGGCCGGTGACGTCGACCTCGTCGAGGAACCCGGTGGCGACGTTCACGGCGTCCTGGCCGGTCATGGCGTCGAGGACGAGAAGCACCTCGTCGGGGTCCGCGGCCTTGCGCACCACCGCCAGTTCCTTCATGAGATCCTCGTCGATCTGCAGCCGCCCGGCGGTGTCGACGATCACGGCGTCGAAGCCCTCCTTGGAGGCGCGCGTCATGGCGGCCTTCACCACCTTCTCGGGCGACGATCCGCGATCGGCGTGGACCGGGACGCCGATGCGCTCGCCGAGCGTCTCCAGCTGGTCGATGGCTGCGGGGCGCTGCAGGTCGGCGGCGACGAGCAGCGGTGTGCGCCCGTCGCCCTTGAGGCGGTTGGCGAGCTTGGCGGCGCTGGTGGTCTTGCCCGAGCCCTGCAGGCCGACCATGAGGATGGTGAGCGGCGGCTTGTCGGCAGAGGCGAGGCGTGCGGTGTCGCCACCCAGCGTTGCGATCAGCTCCTCGTTGACGATCTTCACCACCTGCTGGCCGGGGGTCAGGCTCTTGGCCACCTCGGACCCCACGGCCCGCTCCCGCACCCGCGAGATGAAATCGCGCGCCACGGCCACGTTGACGTCGGCCTCGAGCAGGGCGAGGCGCACCTCGCGCAGCGCCTCGTCGACATCGCTGTCCGACAGCTTCCCCTTGCCGGTGAGCCGGGCGAACGCCTCCGAGAGGCGGGAGGTGAGGGATTCGAACATGTGCGCGTGGAACGGTAATGGTGGACGCGTACCGAGACGAAGTGTCGATGCCAGAGCGAATGGGCGCCTGCGGCGCCGGCGAAGCAGAGGGCGAGCCCTCGCGGTTGTTTCCTCCCCCGGCCGGGGGGAGAAACAAAGTGACGGAGAGGGCGCACCCGCTCGGCGACCTCGGTCTGCTGTGGCTGTGGCGGTCGCTGTCACCTGGGCTGTCCGCTCTGACCGTCGCGGTCGCGGTGGCGGTGGCGGTCGCGTGAAGGCGGTCGCGCCGCACGGGTGCGCCCCCCTCCCCCCTTCGGGGTACTCCCCCTCTCCCCGGGGGGAGAAACCAGAACAGCCCCTTCGCCGCAGCGAAGCTGCGTTTAGCCTCTCTCCCATGGAGCATCTCACGGTCGTCTCACACCCTCTTGCCGCCCACTACCTCTCGATCCTGAGGGACAAGGAGACCGAGCCCGAAGAGTTCCGCGCCGCCGCTCGCCGCCTCACCTACGCCCTGGTGATGGAGGCGACGCGCCACGCCCCCGTGAAGGACCTCACGATCAACACGCCTCTCGAGGAGACCAGGGGGACGGTACTGGGGGACATCGTGGCCATCGCCGTACTCCGCGCCGGCCTGGGACTGCTCGACGCCGTCGTCGATCTCATCCCCCACGTCAAGGTCGGGTTCGCCGGGGTGCAGCGCAACGAGGAGACCGCCGAGCCGATCGAGTACTACTTCAAGCCCCCCGACCTGGAGAACGCCTTCGTGATGGTCCTGGAGCCGATGCTCGCCACCGGCGGCTCGCTGTCGTGGGCGGTCACCAAGGCCAAGGAGTCGGGTGCGACCGACATCTCGTGCCTGTGCGTGGTGGCGGCGCCCGAGGGCGTGAGCCGGATGCGAGAGGAGCACCCCGACGTGCGGATCTTCGCCGCCTCGCTGGACAGGGACCTCAACGACAACTTCTACATCCGCCCCGGCCTGGGCGACATGGGGGACCGCCTCTTCGGAACGCAGTGAGCGGAGACTTCACCGCCGACGTGGACCGGGTGCTCCGCCGCCTCTCCCCCGGCGAGGTGGTGACCTACGGCGAGGTGGCCGCCCAGGCGGGCCATCCCGGCGCCGCCCGGGCGGTCGGCAACCTGCTGTCACGCAGCGACGACGGTTACCCCTGGTGGCGAGTGGTGACCACCACGGGGCGCCTCGCACCCGGTCACGAACGCGAGCACGCCAGACTGTTGCGGGCAGAGGGAGTCATGGTCAGGAACGGCCGGGTGGAGGTGACACGGTGAACTTCATCGAGCTCATCGAGCACAAGCGGGAGCGCGTGCGGCTCGAGGACGACGAGATCGAGTGGATGATCGCCGAGTACTCCGCCGACCGGATCCCCGACTATCAGATGTCTTCGATGCTCATGGCGGTGTTCATCAACGGCCTCGACGCCCGCGAGCTGGCCACCTGGACCGACGCCATGCTCCACTCGGGTGACGTCCTCGACTTCTCGCATGTCGCCGCACCCAAGGTCGACAAGCACTCGACCGGCGGCGTCGGCGACAAGGTGAGCATCCCCCTCGCCCCGATGGTCGCCGCCGCCGGCATCGCCATCCCCATGATGAGCGGGCGCGGGCTGGGCCACACCGGCGGCACCCTCGACAAGCTGGAGACGATCCCCGGGTTCCGCACCGACTTCGACAAGGCCGAGTTCTCCCGCCTCCTCGAGGCGCACGGCCTCGTGCTGGCCGGGCAGTCCGAGACGCTGGTGCCCGCCGACCGCCGGATGTATGCGCTGCGTGACGTGACCGGCACCGTGCCCTCGATCCCGCTCATCTCCTCCTCCATCATGTCCAAGAAGCTCGCCGAAGGGCTCGACGGGCTCGTCCTCGACGTCAAGGTCGGGAGCGGCGCTTTCACGCGCGAGCTGCGCCAAGCCCGCGAGCTGGCCGAGACCATGGTGGGCGTCGGCCGGGCGCACGGAGTGACGACCGTGGCCCTCATCACCGACATGTCGCAGCCGCTCGGTCACGAGGTGGGCAACGCCAGCGAGATCCGCGAGTCGATCGACGTGCTACGCGGCGACGGGCCGCCCGATCTGGTGGAGATCGTCCATCGCCTCGGGGCCGAGATGCTGGTCCTCGGTGGCCTCGCCGACGACGAGACCGGCGCCCGGGCCCGACTGGAGGAGACCATCTCGAGCGGCGCCGCCATGGAGAAGCTCGCCGAGGTGATCACCGCCCAGGGCGGCGATGCCGCCGTGCTCGACGACCCCTCGATCCTCCCCACGGCGCCCGATCACGAGACCATCACCGCCGACCGTGCTGGTGTGGTGAAAGGCGCCGACGCCCTCGACATCGGCGTCGGCGCCGCCCGGCTCGGCGCCGGGAGGGAGACCATGACCGACGTGATCGACCCCGGGGTGGGCACGACCGTCCACGTGAAGGTCGGGGACGAGGTGGCCGAGGGCGACCTCCTCGCCACCCTCCACCACAACGGCGGCCGGGGGCTCGAGGACGCCATCCGCCTCACCCGCCGCGCCTTTGCGATCGGCCCGGGACCGGTGTCGAGGGAGCCGCTCGTCCACGAGGAGGTCCGATGACCTACGACGCACTGAAGGCGGCCGCCGAGTCGATCGCGGCGAAGACCGGGCGCGAGCGGCACGCCGTGGCGATCGTGCTCGGCTCGGGCCTGAGCGGGTACGCCGCGACCCTCCCCGACTCGATCGGCATCCCCTACCCCGATCTCCCAGGGTTCCCCGTGCCGAAGGTCGAGGGCCACGCCGGGACGCTGTTCTCGGCCGATCTCGGCGCCCCGGTGATGGTCCTCGCCGGGCGGGTCCACACCTACGAGGGCTGGGACCTCGACCAGGTGGTGTTCGCCGTGCGGACCGCGGTGATGTCGGGCTGCGGGACCATCGTGCTCACCAACGCCGCCGGAGGCGCCGGCGATGGCCTCGAGCCCGGCGACCTGGTGCTGATCCGCGACCACCTCAATCTCACCGCTCGCAACCCTCTCACCGGGGCCAACGACGACCGGCTCGGCCCCCGCTTCCCCGACATGTCGGCCGTGTACCCCCAGGAGCTGCGCGATCTGGCGCGCAGCGTCGGCGACGAGGTCGGTGTCGGTCTGAAAGAGGGCGTGTACGCCTGGTTCCTCGGCCCCTCGTACGAGACACCCGCCGAGGTCCAGATGGCGAAGCGCATGGGCGCCGACCTGGTCGGGATGTCGACGGTGCCCGAGGCCATCGCCGCACGCCACATGGGAGCGCGCGTCCTCGGGATCTCACTCGTCACGAATCTGGCGGCCGGCATCTCCCCCGTCCCTCTCAGCCACGAGGAGGTCACCGCGACCGCCGCCGCCGCCCGCGAGCGCTTCGAGACATTGCTCGACGGGCTGCTCCCCCGGCTCGTCGGGCGCTGATCCCCGGATGTCACGCCCACCCCAGAGCAGGCGCCCGCCTCGAGAGCCCGACCCCGGGCGCAGGCCGATGTGGCACTGGCTGGTGGGAGCGGCAGCCGCCGCACTGCTGATCACGGTCGTGCTGATCACCATGGGTGACGAGGATGCGGGCCCCGGGGTGCGAGACCCGGATGCGGTGGCTGCCGGGGCCGTCCTCTACGCCGAGAACTGCGCGGTGTGCCACGGAGCGGACCTGCGCGGCACCGAGACCGGGCCGCCCTTCCTGCATCCGTACTACGCCCCCAACCACCACGGCGACGAGGCGTTCCAGCGCGCCGTGCTCGGCGGGGTCGTGCCGCATCACTGGGACTTCGGCCCCATGCCACCCGTTCCCGGGCTGACACGTGATCAGGTGGCGCTCATCGTCGAGTTCGTCCGGTCCCAGCAGGAGGCGGCCGGCATCCTGAGCGACCCGTCCCACCCGTGAGAGCCATCAACCTCGGCGTCCGCTTCCTGCTGGAGATGGCGGCGCTCGCCGCCTTCGCCTACTGGGGGGCGCGGGTCGTGGACACGCCGCTGCGGTGGGCGCTCGCCGTCGGGGCACCGCTGGCGATGGCGCTGGTGTGGGGCCGATGGATCGCACCGAAGGCCCCCACCCGCCTCGAGGATCCGCTGCGGCTCGGCGTCGAGGTCGTGATCTTCGCCCTGGCGGCGATCGCACTCGCCTCGGTCGGGCTCACCAACCTCGGGATCGCCCTCGCCGCCGTCGCCACCACCAGCCTCTCCCTCATGGTGTTGTGGGACCAACGCGGCATGTGAGGGCGGCCCGATCGCCGGCTCCGCACCGGCCGCCGACCGAGGCCCCGCACGACCACCTCTAACATCCCGAACACCGCACACGCAGGGAGACAAGGTTGAACATCGCCGTCTGCGTCAAGCAGATACCTGATCCGGCGACGCCGTACACGCTCGACCCCGACACGCATTTCGTGGTGCGCCCGGACGACCAGGTCCTGGACGACACGGACCGCTACGGGATCGAGATGGGCCTGCAGTTGGCCGAGCAGACCGAGGGCACCGTCACGGTCGTCTCGATGGGGCCGGAGGGCACCATGCAGGGCATCCGCACCGCCCTCGCCATGGGGGCCGACAAGGCCGTGCTCGTCAGCGACCCCGCCCTCAGGGGCTCGGGCGCCCTCGTCACGGCCCGTGTGCTCGCCAAGGCGATCGAGCGCGAAGGCGTCGATCTGGTGATCGCCGGGACCGAGTCCACCGACGGCTACACCGGCGTCGTCCCCCAGATGCTCGCCGAGTTGCTCGGGATGCCGTCGCTGACCTTCGCCCGCAAGGTGGAGGTGACCGACGGGAAGGTCCGCATCGAGCGTCAGACCGCCAACGGCTACGACGTCGTCGAGGGCCCGACCCCGGCGGTGGTGGCCGTGACGGCCGGAGTGGTCGAGCCCCGCTACCCCACCTTCAAGGGGATCATGCAGGCCAAGTCGAAGCCGGTGGATCAGCCGTCGCTCGCCGATCTCGGCCTCGATGCCACACAGGTCGGCGCCGCCGGGTCCGGGCAGGACATCACCGAGGTACGCCCGGCTCCCGAGCGGGAGGCGGGCCGCAAGGTGAAGGACGAGGGCGAGGCCCACCTCGAGATCGTCAAGGTGCTCGAGCAGGCGAAGGTTCTTTGATCATGGCGAATGGCGAGCGGCGAATGGCGAATGGCAGGTCCCGCGTCGGAGGTGCATCGTGAGGTTCCTGATCTTCTCGGACGGGACGGGTGGGGCGCCCTCATCCACCTCGCTCGAGATGCTGACCAAGGCGCGGGGACTGGGGGAGTGCGAGGTCTTCTTCGTGGGGGCGGGGTCGGACGACGCCTGGGCGGCGCTCGGGGCGCACGGGGCGTCCACGGTCCACCACCTCGACCCCGGTGATGCCCTGCCCGCTGCGGCGGCCGCCGCAGCACTGGAGGGCCTGGCGGGTGAGTTCGACGCCGTGCTGTTCGGGCTCGGGTACACCGACCGCGACGTGGCCGGACGTCTCGCCGCCCGCATCGACCGGCCCGTCATCTCCAACGCCGTGGACTTCGACGCCTCGGGATCGTTCTCCGTCGTCAACGAGATCCTGGGCGGGACGACGCAGGTCGTCACCACCTACACCGCCGACAGCCCGCACCTCGTGGTGGTGCGCCCCAAGTCGTTCGTCGCCGAGCCCGGCGACGAAGACGCCCCGGACGTGGTGGCGGTGGACCCGCCCGACGTGGGCGCCGCCGGCTCGGCCACCGTCATGGAGCGCCACACCGAGGAGGCGACCGGGCCGAAGCTGGAGGAGGCCGCCATCATCGTGAGCGGCGGCCGCGGCCTCGGCGAGCCCGAGAAGTTCGAGATGATGAACGAGCTGGCCGGCCTGCTGGGGGCGGCGGTCGGCGCCACCCGTGCCATTGTCGACGCCGGCTGGGTGCCCTACTCGTATCAGGTGGGTCAGACCGGCAAGACGGTGCGGCCCGCCGTGTACATCGCCTGTGGCATCAGCGGCGCCATGCAGCACCTGGTGGGCATGAAGGACTCCGACACCATCATCGCCATCAACAAGGACGAGGAGGCCCCCATCTTCGGGGTCGCCGACCTCGGCGTGGTGGGAGACGTCCACGACGTGGTGCCGAAGCTGATCGAGGCGCTGAAGAGCCGGAGCCGGTAGCGAACGGCGTATAGCCAGAGGCCACACATCCATGTCTGATCGCAACGTCGTCGGTGGTGAGCTCGAAGGATGTGGGTTCGATCCGGTGACCGGGTTCTACCGGTCGGGGTCGTGCCAGACCGGGCCCGACGACCGCGGCAGCCACACCATCTGCGCCGTCATGACCGCCGAGTTCCTCGACCACCAGCGCTCCATCGGCAACGACCTGTCCACCCCGATGCCGCGCTTCGGGTTCCCGGGGCTGAGCCCGGGCGACCGCTGGTGTGTGACGGCCCGCAACTGGCTGCGCGCCCACCTCGACGGCGTAGCCGCCCCCGTCGTGCTGGCTTCGACCCACGAGCGGGCGCTCGACATCGTCCCCCTCGATGTCCTGCGCGAGCACGCCGTGGACGTCCCGGAGGATCCTTCCAGCCTGGAGGGCTGACCCTTCAGTTCCACCGTGCCCGGCCGATACGAAGGGCATGGTCACCCGCACCGCACACAAGGCCGACTGGAAGGTCACGATCGGCCACCGCATCCTCGTGAAGGTCGGCTGGGGCCTGCTCACTCTGGCCGGCTACCTCGCCGTCGCCGCGGTGGTGGTCGGCCTCGAGAAGATGTGGTGGCTCGTGGCCGGGCTCGCCCTCACCGGGCTCCTCATCGCCCTGACGCTCCCCGAGCCGGTGCCGCAGGACCTGGTCGTCGAGCGCAAGCGCTGGGTGGACGCCAGGGGCACGCGCCGGGTCTAGCCCTCCAGCTTGAACCCGTGGGGGATCAGCTCGTCGAGGGTGTGCACCCGAGCGCCGCCCGGGTCGTCGACGATCACGGTGTCGACGCCGAACTCCACCATCAGCTGACGGCAGTCGCCGCACGGGTAGCCACCGCCCTCGGTGGCGTCGATGCAGGACACGGCGATCGTGTCGATCTTGCGGGCACCCGACGAGGCGGCGTGTGAGATGGCCGATGCCTCGGCGCAGATCGACGAGCCGTAGGCCGAGTTCTCCACGTTGGCCCCCGCATACCGCGTGCCATCGGCGGCGACAGCCACCGCACCCACACGGAACCCCGAAAACGGGGCGTAGGCGTTCTCGGCGACGCTGCGGGCCGCCTCGATCAGCTCTTCGTGGTCGCTCATGCATCCCCCAGCAGTGCGTCGACGAACGAACGGGGGTCGAAGTGAAGCAGGTCGTCGGAGGTCTCGCCGACCCCCACCAGCTTCACCGGGATGCCCAATTCCTCCTCCACGGCGACGGCGATCCCGCCCCGCGCCGTGCCGTCCAGCTTGGTGATCGCCACGGAGGTGACGCCAACCGCCTCCGTGAAGGTGCGGGCCTGCACGATGCCGTTCTGGCCCGACGTGCCGTCGAGCACGAGCAACACCTCGTCGACCCTCCCCGCCTCGCGCTCGAGCACCCGGACGATCTTCTGCAGCTCCTGCATGAGGTTCTGCTTGGAATGCAGGCGGCCGGCCGTGTCGACGATCACGGCGTCGCGGCCCCTGGCCCGGGCCGACGAGAAGGCGTCGAATGCGACCGAGGCAGGGTCGGCCCCCTGCTGCCCGACGACCACCTCGGCCCCGGTGCGGGAGGCCCATTCCTGCAGCTGCTGGGAGGCGGCGGCGCGAAAGGTGTCGGCGGCGCCGAGCATCACGCTGCGGCCCTCGGATCGGAGCAGGTGCGCCAGCTTGGCGATCGTCGTGGTCTTGCCCGAGCCGTTCACCCCGACGACGACGATGACGGCGGGGCTGCCGTCGAGGGCGAGCGAGCGGTCGCGGTCGCCGAACACGGCGACCAGCTCCTCGTGGATGGCGGTCCGGGCCTCGTCGGCGTCGGACGGGGCACGCGACCGCACCCGCTCCACCACCCGGGTGGCGGTGGTGACGCCCACGTCTGCGGCGATGAGCGCCTCCTCCAGGCCGTCCCACAGCTCCTGCGAGGGGCCGGAGCGCAACAGCGAGCCGATGCGGTCGGCGAGGGCGCGGCGGGTGCGTGCCAGCCCGCCCCCGAGCCCGGTCGGCCGCTCGACGGTGACGGCCGCCTCGGGCGAGGACGGGCGGCTGGGGGCGGCGGCGCGGCGCACGATCGCCACGGCGACGATCACGACGAGGAGGGTGACGACGCCCACGATGGCCCAGATCATGCGCTGAGGATACGAGCGCTCAGACGCTCGCCATGCGCCGCGACACCACCTGGCTGCTCTCGCCGGGCTCCATGGTCACGCCATACAGGACGTCCGCAGCCTCCATGGTCTGCTGCTGGTGGGTGACGATGACGAGCTGCGAGGTGTCCCGCATCGTGGCGACCAGCCGCAGGAAGCGATGCAGGTTGGCGTCGTCGAGGGCGGCCTCCACCTCGTCGAGGACGTAGAACGGGCTGGGGCGGGCGCGGAACACGGCGAAGAGGAACGCCAGTGCCGCCAGCGAGCGCTCGCCTCCCGACAGCAGGTTGAGCCGGCTCACCTTCTTGCCCATCGGCTGCGCCTCGATCTCGATGCCGCCCTCCAGCGGGTCCTCGGGGTCGAGCAGCGTGAGCCGCCCGGTCCCGCCGGGGAACAGCAGTGCGATGTTCTCGGCGAAAAGACCCGACACGTCGTCGAACGCCTGGGTGAAGAGCCGGGCGATCTCCTCGTCGAGCGCCGAGATCACCTTGCGCAGCTCGGCGCGTGACTCGTCGAGGTCGGCCAGCTGGCCCTCGAGGAACTCTGCGCGCTCCTTCAACTCCTTGTACTCGGCGGCGGCGAGCGGGTTGATCGGCCCCAGGCGCCGCAGCCGGGCGGCGAGCGTGTCGAGGTGGGCGTCGAGGTCCTCCACGCCGTCGGGGATCTCCGGCCGGGGTGCGGCGAGGGCGTCCTCCTCGGAGGCGTCGACGTCGCGGCGCAGGCCCTCGGCGATCGACTCCTCGCGCACCGCCAGCTCGGCGGACTCCACCGAGAAGGCCGACAGCGACTCGCGCGCCGCCTCGATGGCCTCACCGAGGCGATCCCGTCTTTCGCGCGCCTCGCCGAGGCGGGTGCCGGCCTCGCCCGCCTCGGTGCGGAGCTCGCGCTCGCGCTCCCTCAGGGTGGCGGCGTGGCGCCGCACCGCCACCAGCGTGCGCTCTGCGGTCTGCTCGATGGCGGCGAGGCGGGCGACGGCGCCGTCCTCGGCCTCGGGCTCGGTGGCGTCCAACAGCCCCTGCACCTCGGAGAGACGGGTGCGGAGCAGCGTGAGGCGCTCGGCGGCCCCGGCCGAGACCCCGGCGGCGTGCTCGCGGCGGCGGGCCGCCTCGTCGCGCTGGGCGGCCACCTCGGTGCGCCGCTGCTGCAACTGCTCCAGGGTCCCGGTGTCGACGCCGCCCTCCTCGTCACCGAGGCGCGACCGCAGTCGGGCGATGCGGGAGGTGCGGGCCGCGCTGCCCTCGGACAGGGCGCCGAGGCGGGCGGAGATGCGCTCCAGTTCGGCGCGGTGCCCGGCGAGGGTGCGCTCGAGCAGTGCGATGGTCTCCGTGCAGCCACTGAGGCGGGCCTCGAACGACTCCACCACCGACGCCGCCGAGCGCTCCTCGGCCTCCGATGCGTCGAGGGTGCGGCGGGCGGCATTGGCCCGGCTGGAGGCACGGGCCTCCTCGGTGGCGGCCTCTTCGGCCTCGCGGGCCGCTTCGGCGACAGTGGGAGGATCGCCCACGACGGCGGTGCGGATGCCGCGGGCGGTGACGAGATCCCCCTCCGCCGTGACCGCCCGGAGCTCGGGATGCTCGCCGACCACCCCCCACGCCTCCCGCCAGTCGGCGGCCAGCACGACGTCCCCGAGCAGTGCGGCGGCCAGTGCGGGGTCGGCACCGGAGCCGAGACGGTCGAGCAGGGCCTCGCCGGCGGTGCGGGCGGGCACACCGCCATCTCCCCGGGCGGCGACGAAGGCGACACCCCCCAGGCCGGCGTCGCGGGCCGTCCCGGTGGCTGCCACCAGTGCCTCGCCGTCCGCCGCCACGAGTGCGTCGGCGAAGGGGCCCAGCGCCGCGGCGATGGCGGAGGCCAGGTCGGCCGGCACGTCGAGGCGGGCGGCGACGGTGCCAACCACCTCGGACTGGGTGCGGGCCCGGTCGCGGGCGACGGGGTCGGTGATGTTGGCCCGCATCTCGCGCAGCGTGGCGAGGCGGGCCTTGGCGGCGGCGGACACCATCTCGGCCTCGCGGTGTGCGGCGGCGGCGGCCTCGGACGCGGTGCGATCGCGGGCGGTGCGGTCTCGGGAGCGCTCGCGGGCCGCCTGGGCCTCTGCGAGACCCGCCCGGGCGGCGGCCGCCTCGTGCTCGATGCGCTCGCACTCGGACTCCTCCTCGGCGGCGATGGCCGCCACGGCGTCGCGGCGGTTGCGCAGGTCGGCCGCCTCGGACTCGTCGCGGATGGCTGCGGACTCGAGGGCGCTGAGATCGCCGCGGATCGCTGCGGCGAGACCCTCGGCGGGCAGGCTGACCTGTTCGGCGAGCGAGCGCTCCTCGTCCTCGAGGGCACGCAGGGTCGCCTCGTGGCGCTTGGCGGCCTCGGTCGCCTCGGTCTCCTCGCGGGCGGCGGCCTCGATCCGGGCGCGCAGGTCGTCGCGCTCGCGGGTGAGGGCCGTGGTGCGGTCGCGGGCGCCCGACACAGTCCGCTCCAACCCCATGCGGCGCTCCCGCGCCAGGAGGGCGATGCCGTGGAGCCGCTCGATCGCGGTCTCGAGGCGGGCGGCGGCGGCGGTGTCGCGCTCGAGGGCGGCGCCCGCGTCGCCGGCGGCGGCCTGCAGGCCGGGCATGGAGGCGTCGAGCGCGCTGCGCTCGGTGCGCGCCTTCTCGAGGCGCTCCCGGGCCTGCTCCTCACCGGCGGCGACCTCGGCGCGGCGCGCCCTGACCGTGCGCAGGGCCTCGCCCCCGATCCAGAGGCGCAGCGAGTGCCAGTCGGCCTTCAACTCGTCGTGTCGCTCGGCGGCGCGGGCCTGGCGCTTCAGCGGCTTCATCCGGCGCTGCTGCTCGCCGAGGAGATCCCGCAGGCGGGCCACGTCGTCCTCGGTGGATTCGAGCCGGCGGATCGCCCGGTCGCGGCGGCGGCGATGCTTCACTACCCCGGCCGCCTCCTCGATGACGGCGCGATGCTCGTCGGGCCCTGCGGTGAGGATCGAGTCCACCCGGCCCTGTCCGATGATCACGTGCTGGTGGCGGCCCACCCCGGCGTCGGCCAGGAGCTCCTGGATGTCGAGCAGGCGGCAGGCCGTGCCGTTGATCTCGTACTCGGAGGTGCCGTCGCGGAACAGGCGGCGCCCGATGGTGACGGTGGTGAGGCCCGGTCCCAGCTCGTCGCCCTCGGTCTCCAGGGTGAGGGTCACCTCGGAGCGGCCCAGGGCGCGACGGGTGGCGGTGCCGGCGAAGATCACGTCGGCCATCTGCTCGGTGCGGAGCGAGGTGGTGGCCTGCGTGCCCATCACCCATGCGAGGGCGTCGACGATGTTCGACTTGCCGGTGCCATTCGGCCCGACCACCACCGTGACGCCGGGCTCGCACTCGATGCGAGTCCGGTCGGCGAACGACTTGAACCCCGCCAGGGTCAGCGACTTCAGGTGCACGAGCGGCCAGGGTACCAGGGGGAACTACAACGGTGTAAGAAGCGAAGAGCGAAGAGCGGGACATCAGTCGCGGACATCGAAGCCCAACTGGCCCTCGGCGTCGGCGTCCCCCTCTTCGACCCCCGCCACCCTCGCGCCGGGCGGTCCATGGGCCGCCCAGCGCCGCATGTGGTTCACGGCACCGGAATCGCCCTCGAGGTGGATCTCGACGGTGCCGTCGGGGAGGTTGCGCACCCACCCCCTGGCGCCCACCCGCTCGGCCTCGTCCTTGGCGGACCACCGGAACCCGACACCCTGGACCCGACCGGCGACGATCAAACGGAGCGCCGGTCCGTCCTGTGCTCTGCCCGCTGCGATCTGTCGTCTGCCGTCTTCGTCGGCCATCTGCCCTCTGCCCTCTGCCATCTGCGCTCTCCCCTACAGCCCCGCGAGGTACTCCCGCATCGCCGCATCGTGCTCGGGGCACAGGATCGCCGTTGCCGAGGCGACCACCGCTCCCAGCAGGATGCCCTCCTCCCGGGTGAGCGACCGCAGGTCGTCGAAGGAGGCGGCCGGGACGTCGAAGAGCGTGCCGGCGGCGGCCAGGAGCGCCTGCTCGGCGCTCCCTCCGGTGAAAAAGGCGTCGCACGTGACCGGGCCGGCCTGCAAGACGCCGACCGCGTCCTCGGGCAGCGGGATCCCGGCTGAGGCGAGCGCCAGATTCACCGACGCCTCGTACTGCACGATGAGGTCGATCGCCGTGGGCGGCTCGTCGGGGCACACCAGGCCGACCCCCACCTCCACCACCTCGCCGAGGAGCGCCGGGTCGGCCGTGGGCGCCGCCACCTCGGTCGCCGCCGCCGCGGCGGTCGCTCCCCCGTCCACGCGGTCGCACGCCTCGAGGACCAGATCCGACACGTCGGCCGCGGTCATCCCGGCGGCGTCGGTTCCGTCGAGGGCGCGCAGTGCGCTGACGGCGTACTCCGCCGCCGCCGCCTCGCGGCTGGTGGGATCGACCGTCGTCACCGGGGCGGCGTCGCCCGAGCACGCCGCGGCGGCCACGGCGAGAGCGAGCACGGCGGTGAGACGCCTCATGACTGGCACGACGGGCACCAGTGTGCCGAGCGCTGGCGCAACACGGTGCGTTCCACCGGTGTGCCGCAGCGCGGGCACGGCTCGTCCTGCTTGCCGTACACGGCGAGGCGCTCGACGAACTCCCCCGCCCGCCCGTCGGGCAGCAGGTAGGCGAGATCGTCGAGGCTGGTCCCGCCCGCCTTCAGCCCGGCCCTCAGGACCGGGCGGATCGCCCGCCGCATCGCCGACACCTCGTCGGGGGTGAGAGACCCGCCCTGGCGCCACGGGGCGATGCGGGCGCGCCACAGGATCTCGTCGGCGTAGATGTTCCCGATGCCCGACACGATCTGCTGGTCGAGCAGCAGCGCCTTGATCGGGGCGGTGCGGCCCTCGAGCCGCCTCCGCAGCGCCACCGTGGACGGCAGGTCGTCGAGGGCGTCGGGCCCGATGCGGCGGAACATCATCTCGTCCATCTCCTGCGGGGTGAGCACCGCCACGAACCCGAAGGTGCGGGGATCGACGAAGCGCACCTCGGCGCCACCCCGTAACCGGACCACCACGTTGGTGTGCGGGGACTCGGCATCGCCCCGCCCCGCCACCGACATCCGCCCCGACATCCCGAGGTGGGTGACCCAGGTCATGGCGCTGTCGAGGTGGGCGAGCAGGAACTTGCCGCGCCGCCCCAACGCCACGATGCGACGGCCCACCATGCGGTCGCGCACGTCGGCCGGCCGCGGCTGGCGGCGGGCCATGCGGGGACGGCGCACCTCCACTTCGGCGATCCGGGCGCCGACCAGGACCGGCTCGAGATGGCGGCGGGTGGCCTCGACCTCGGGGAGCTCAGGCATCGAGGTGGCCGAGCGCCACGAGGGCGGCGTGCGCCGCCTCCTGCTGGGCGCGCTTCTTGGAGGTGCCCTCGCCGCGTCCCACCACCCTGCCGTCGATCGACACGGCGGCCGTGAACCGGCGGGCGTGATCGGGCCCCGACGCCTCCACCTCGTAGGCGGGCTCGCCGCCCCCGGCGGCGAGGATCTCCTGCAGGCGGGTCTTGTGGTCGCGCCGGCCCGGGGCCTGGGCGCGCTCGACGAGCATCGGGGACCAGAGGCGGTCGATGACGTCCTGCGCCGCCTCGAACCCCCCGTCGAGGTAGACGGCGCCGATGAGCGCCTCCATGGCGTCG
>Ga0214472_10000437_pt1 | contig 51266 bp, 50 predicted proteins | sample RVTome_6_FD_207662 | JGI IMG/M metagenome (GOLD analysis project Ga0214472, IMG submission 207662) | Soil microbial communities from uranium-contaminated site in the Upper Colorado River Basin, Wyoming, United States - RVT140D175 | ecosystem: Environmental > Terrestrial > Soil > Contaminated >...
TTCAAGCTGAGGATTAGTGGTAATCAGATTCTTTTTAGAACAATACCCTGGTTAAAATTTTGACGATTTTATAGGGCTAAATTTTGAGAACGCTAGTGATATTTGCAGCTAGATTATCGATAAATCCAGAGATGACTTTATTAAGGAAAACCAGACCACTGCGGGGAATAGCGAGGGGAGAAAAATTCTACAATAAAAAAGAGGTTAAGCAAAAATTGCTTAACCCCTTGAATATACTTGGTAGCGGGGACAGGATTTGAACCTATGACCTTCGGGTTATGAGCCACGGACAGTCTGCAAACCATTCGGGGCTTTTCTGCCTCGGGTGCCATGTTGATTCTTAATCATGTCAGGAAAAACTCTTCCGTTCTCCAAAATTGTAGCCGACAACATCTTCAACCCGGTATGTCACCAGACTAGCAATTTCGAATAGGAAATTCCTTTTCGGCTGAAACGGTCATTTCTCAGCCATGTTCTACCCCGTGTTTGTCGGTACGAATCTTTTTCCACTTCATTATTCACCATAAAAAGAACCCTGAAAATAATTGCCAGGCAGGCTGCCAGAGCTCGAAGCTCTACGGGAGCTACCCCGGCCAGGCAAAGAAAATTATTGTATTGCTCGAATTTTCCCCCCTTCGGCCTTCATCGCATCCGACAAAATATCGTCAACAGTATCAGAGGCCCGGCGTAAAGCCTCATCCCGGTAATGTATATAGCGTTGCGTCATCTGGGGGCTTTTGTGGGTCAAAAGTTTTTGCAGGGTAAACATGTCCACTTTACCGGAGCTTGCCAACATTGTTGCGTAAACGTGCCGCAAACCATGAAGGGGCCGGAAGTCGGCGGGTAGTCCGGCTGCCGCTTTGTCTTCACCCATCAAGAATACTGTTTATATTTTGTTTCTTCGTTGTCTTTTTTCGTCTGCTGCTGGTCAAAGGTTGCCATAGCCTTCTTGACCGATTCGTCATTAACATGGCTGTAACGCTCGGTCATTTGTAGTGTTTTGTGACCAAGGATTTTTGCAATTACAGGTAATGTTATCCCCTGATTCACAAGCCAAGATGCAGCCGTATGTCGAAGAGTATGGAAAACAACTTTCAGACGCCTGTCATCGATACCGTCATTCAATCCAAGCTCATCCACTGACCTGTGGAATGAATGGGACGCATAAGACTGTATACCTCCAACTCGAGAAGGAAAAACCAGCTTATCAGGTTTTTCTTTTTCCAATCCTTCGAACATTTCAAAAATAGCATCTGTCATAAACACCATTCTGTTTTCTGAGTTCTTCGGGTCCATCACCTTTATCGTCCTGGTCTTGATGTCGATGTGCTGCCACCTCAGAGAAGCGATTTCTCCAAATCTCATACCAGTATTGAGGGAAACAAGAGCCATGCGGTAAGTCTGTTCTGAATGTCGTCGGAGTGTTTCTAGCAGAGTACCTGCTTCTTCTACGCTGAGATATCGATTCCGTTTATTATCAATCTTCTTTACAACTTTGGGAAGATCAATACTGAATGACAATGGCTTGCAGAGATCGCGGCGAACACCATAATTGATAGTTCGTTTCAGGAGGGTAATAGCTGTGGATACAGTATGCGGGGCAAGTCTTTTTAGAAGTCTCCTGACAACTCGGTCTATATCCAACTGAATCAGCTCATGCGGTTCTTTCTCGCCAAAACCATTCTGCAGATACAAACGAAATCTGCCATCATCTGCTTTTTCCGGATTCGCGAGCATCTTGCGATACTCTGAATACAACCAGGCGATGTTATGCTTATTGGCAAGCTGTACCGCTTCATCTCGCTTCCCTTGGTTGCTCAACTGCTTGCCCTCAACACGTTGCGCGCGGAGTCCGGCAGCACGTGCAGGGGTCATATCATCGGCATACTGCCTACCGGCTTTCTCTTCGGTGAGCTTGCCGTCATGTCTGTAGCGGATATAATAAATTTTCTCGGTGCCGGTCCTGCCCACTGCTTTTCCTTCGATAAAAAAAACTCCTGGATAATTTGTTTTAAATCGTTCTTTAGTTGCCATGTTTCCACCTAAGCTGAAAATCTATTCCCCACACTATTCCCCACACATTGGGACAATATAGGGGTATTTCCCGGTAAGTCAAGGTAAAAGATATGCTCTGTAAGTAAATGAATATATGACATTAAACAACAATCCGGTAAGAACAGGTAAAAACTAAATAACGCTCTCGTAAAGCGCAGGCCAGCGGTTCGATTCCGCTTGCTGGCTCCAGTGAATTCAATAGGTTAAAGCGTTTGCGCTTTAACCTATTTTTGCTTCAGGCTAGTTATAGGCTAGTGAATAAGGCCGGTTGTTACCAAATTTCTTTCTTCTGCCCGTTTTTTACTTTTGGTTTTGACGCCAAAGTCTACCTCAAGTCCGACCTTGCTGCAAGTTGCAGTGTGATTTCCAGTCTTGCACGTCTATTTTCAACCATCAAATGCAAAAGCCAAATACCTTTGACTTCTGGTCAAAAATTTTGATACCATCCATTTTTTAATAGAGTTGGGCTGAAAAATACAGACAACGAAAAGGAAATTAACCAAAACATCAAGGAAAAAACATGAACAAGAAAGAGCTTGTTGAATACATTTCAAAATCTGCAAATCTCAGCAAAAATCAAGCCGAGGATGCATTGAAATGTACTCTTGACGCAATCACAAATTCACTCAAGAATAGTGACAAAGTAACACTGCTTGGTTTCGGGACTTTTTCTACTTCAAAACGAGAATCAAGGACAGGTAGGAATCCTCAAACTGGGAAATCGATCAATATTCCTGCAAAAACTGTTGTTAAGTTCAAGGTCGGTAAGGCATTGGGCGACGAGGTGAACAACGGGTAGACTGTACCAGTCTGCTGAATAACCGGCTCTTAAATCGGCCGGGAAAGCTTTGTACTTCTAATATGTCGGCCACAGGTTCGAATCCTGTCTGGCGTACCAATAAAATAAAGGGGTTAAGTCGAAATGACTTAACCCCTTTATTGTTGTAGGATAGCTGTAGGATAGTAAATTGATATCTTGACAAATAAAGAAAGAAACTGATAAAGGAATGGTAGGGGTTATTTCTGGAGTAATAACACACACAGGGTATACAGATGGAAAATTATCCACACTTACTATTCAAAAGACACTGGCAAGTAACGTCAGACACGAACTATCAATTGGGCGAATGTGAGGCGATGATACGCGCCATTTCCAATACACCACTGCGGCCACAAGAGAGGAACCGGCTGCTAACCGTCTCCCTCATTAAGGGGGCTCAAGCTACTGCAGCGATAGAAGGGAACACTCTTTCGCAGGAAGAAATAGAAAAGATCTATCTTGAAGGCAAAAACCTACCCCCAAGCAAAGAATACTTGCAAAAAGAGGTAGAGAACGTCATCAGTGCACTAAATTACCTTCTCCAGGAGGTGGTTCGAGACGGTAAGGATTGGCCCATTACGCCAGAACTGTTGCTCGATTTTCATAAAAGAATATCTCGAAATCTTGGTGCCCATATCGATGCGATACCTGGACGCTGGCGGCAAGATCGGCGCCAAGTTGGTCCATATCTTGCCCCAGAGCATCGCTTTGTACCAGACCTGATGAAAAAGCTTTGTGACTGGTTAAGGGAAGAATTTCATTACCACACTGAACAGGATTTCAAAACAGCAGTTATCCAAGCAATTGTAACCCATGTCTACATAGAGTGGATACACCCTTTTGGGGACGGAAATGGCCGAACTGGTCGACTCGTAGAGTTCTTCATTTTACTCCGGTCAGGGCTACCGAGTATCGCTTCTCATATCCCTTCTAACTTTTATAACGAGACTAGGAATGAATATTATAGGCAGCTCAACAATGCGAGAAAACAAAGAGACATATCTGATTTTATTAGCTATGCAGTTCAAGGCTTTCGCGACGGCCTAAAAGAAAACCTTAAAATTATCCAGGAAGGCCAAATGAAGATTTTCTGGAGAAACCATGTATTTGAGTCATTTTCCGATGTAAAATATACCAAGTCAACGGTTTTTAAAAGGAAGCGGGCCTTAATGTTCTCTATTCCCATAAATACTTTTCTTACTCCGTCAGAAATTCTAATTAAAAACCCAGACGTAACCGTGGAATACTCGCAACTTGCAAAATCTACCTTCGAATCCGATCTGAAGGAACTTGTCAAAATGGGTCTTTTAATCAAGGTTGATAATACATATTTGGCAAATACTTCAAAGTTGCTGGCATCATTACCGGAAAAAAGGCAATCTTCTTAGGGGTGGCGAGATCATAGTCTACATGGACAATGGTAAATGATTTAGTAAACAATTAATCAGCGCCTTCTGTCGAACCAGATAACATCTTTCATGACTTTATAGCTGATAATCTTCAGGAGCTATTTTTTACTGAGCGGCGACTCAAAATTAACAGGAGAGATCTTGGTGAAGGAATCATCGACAACGAGAGACATTTTGAAAACAAGGTGAGTCAAGAGGAGACTCGACCCCTTTCTTTTAATGGGTGGCCCCGATTCACTAGACCTGGCCCCGATTCACTGTGCGCATTTATCCTACTGTTTGCATTGCATAACGATCACACCACTGTTCTTCATTTTTTGTCTGACTTGTCATTTTCATAGAGGAATGATGCTCTGAATAAATAACATGACCGATCTCATGAAATAACAAGAACAGTGCATAACGTTTTGCCTCTGCCAGCTCCCAACTTATGATTCTAGTCTTTTGATCTACACCATTTGTGAATATTTTTAGATGATTGATGTAACTTTTATCATCTGACAAAATAATGCTGGTAAACTCTTTTAAGAAAAAATTAATCCGAATGTCGTAAAAATTACCATGCTGAACAGTTCTTCCCTCTTGAGTTGTTTTTGTATTACACCCAAACCTAATTATCCTTATCTTCTCAAGATCATTAGAAGAAACGATATTTGTAGCTTGGATGATTTCTTTTTTTGATAATGGATATATATAACCAGAAGATAATCTGTCGAATATAATTTTCATTTACACGTATTGATTGCTGTTATTTTACCTTGTCCGCGTAGGCCCTCTTGGCCCTTTCGGAACTCTGCTATGTTCCTCACCGTCTTTATGGCCTACATTTTTTTCTCTTTCTCCACATTTGCCACGATCTTCAGCTCCTTTCCGTCGATTGGGGTTTTCTGGCTTCTTATATTTAGCCATAAACATGGGATCATTAATGTCCGGTTCCTGGCCAATTTCTGTTGGCATACCAAAGACAATAGATGCTGCTGTGGTTATGATGCCAATCACGGGGCTTGCTGCTACAGTTGCTGCACCTGCTACAGTTTTCCCGAATGTACCCCAGGCGGCGGCAGCAGCGCCAGGGTTCAGCCCCCAAGGATCCACCCAATTAACCGGATCATTTCCAACATACCCATATAAGTTCGAATCCCCACCAGCAAACAATATCGGATCCTTAGCAGTCCACTTACCAATCTCCGGCATATAATCGCGATAGCCGAAGCGGACCAATTTGGTGTCCGGGTCATGGAGTCCTCCGGCGAAACCGAAGGGTATCGCAAAAGAAGGGTTGCTGTCACTGATTATATTGCCGAAACTGTCGTAATCAACTCTTTTGATGCTATTGCCGACGTTATCGGTGATCAGGCGCAGGGAGCCGACCTGGTCATAGTAGAGGTAGTAGGTGGTGCCGCCCTGGGTCATGGCATAGGGGACGCGGTCGTCGGCGTATTCGAAGCGTTGGCGCAGGTTGCCGGAGCCGTCGTAGACCGCAAGGAGGGTGGTTTGGTCGAGCCAGAGGTATCTTTCTTCAATGGCGCCGTTCACCTTCTTTGCTATGCGTCGGCCGAGGGGATCGTTGATATACTCGATCAGGGTGTCGTCCGGCAGGGTTACCCGTTGCAGTTCGCCGGTTGAGGAATAAAGATATTGGGTGGTTTCGGCACCCTCTGTCCGGACTCTGAGATTATCGTCGTAGTCGAACTCGTAGTTTATCGGTCCGGCGGTGAGGGTATGATCCTCAATGGAATGGGTGAAGGTTCTGCCGGTGATGGCGAGAAGTTCATTCATCTCGTAGGTGCGGTTGCCGTTGTCGTCATAGCGGTACTCTTCGACAAGTGCACCATCTTTGCTGACGGTCAGTAGTCTGCCGATATTGTCATAGGAATAGGCGAATTGGCTGCTAGTTCCTTCTATCTGCTCGCTTTTGGCGGTAATTCTGCCGCTGTCATTTCTGGTGAGATTGTAGGAGAAGCCGCTGCTGTTCTCGACCGCATCGATCTCGCCATAGCCGTTAAAGGACCGGTTTATCTGCATGTTGCCGTCCGAAACTTGTTCAGGCAGGCCGCTTGCGGCGTTTCTGGTGATGGTAAATCTTCCCGCAGCCGTCAGCAGGCCGTCGTTGTCGTAGCCAAAGTTTGCGGTCATGCCGCCATAGCTCATGGCGGTCGGATTGAAATCGTTATTGTAGCTGAAGCCGATATTGCCGGAAACTGATCCGGACTGATCGATGGAGGTAAGCAGCTTTCCGTCGTAGGTGTAGTTCAGCTGTTCGCTGCCCCGGCTGATCGAGGCCGGCAGATCACCACAGCTGTAGGTATAGCTGGTGGACCATTCGACGGTGGTCGTTCCTGTTAGGCGGCCATGGGTGTAGGTGTTGGTGATTGTTTTCCCGGATGGCAGCTTGATCGCGGTCAGTTTGCGCTCCCTGTCGTAGGCGTAGCTGGTAACGCTGCCCAGCGGCGTGGTAAAACCGGATACCCGGTTGACGCCGTTGTAGTCAAAGTGGTTCTCTGCGGGTACCGGGGTAGTGAGAACGGTCAGGTTGCCCGAGGCATCGTATTGGAACCGGACGGTTGAGCTGTCCGGCCGGTCGATCCGGGTTGGCCGGTCGAGGAGGTCGTAATTGTAACTGGTGGTCCGGCCCAATGGGTCGGTAGCAGAGGCTAAATTGCCGCGGGAATCGTAACCATAGGAGATATTACGAGTTCCTGTGGTTGCCGCGGACAAACGGCCATGGTTATCGTAGGCAAAATGGGACGATTGCAGACCGCCGAATTCCATATCGCTGACCAGCAGGGTGCCCAGATCGAAGGTGCTGGTGGCCGTTCTGCCTGCCGGGCTGGTGGAGGTGGCTGTGCCTGTCTGGTAATTGGTAATCGATGTGCTGGTTTTGCCGTTTAGGATAGAGGTGGCGGTGCTTGTCTGAGTGAGCCCGACGGCATTTTCGACATAGGTTTTATCCAGGTCAAGCCGGGAGGTCAAACCGGCAGGCGATGAGATGGAAACCGTTTGTGGTGTCTTTCTTTTGGATTTTTTATCCAGGGTGTAACGAATGTCGGTTGACATGCCGCATTGTTGTTTCGAATCATCCAGATTTTGATTTTTCCTGGTGAAGGTCGAGGTGTCACCGCTGGGGTTGGTGGTTACTGACTTATAAACACCGCCCGGTTCTATAGTATCGAGATGGGAGATGGTATTATTTTCGCTGCTGGTAATAGAAGATTGGACGGCGCCGTCGGTAAAGAGTACCTTGTCCAGCGTCCAGATGCCATGTTCTGGATCCTCAGTGCTGATGACGCGGCCGGCATCATCAAAAGTATGGGTTGAGGTTAGCCCTCTGGGATTGGTCATCGAGGTCATCAGCCCGTCACTGGTATAGCCGAAGCTATAGCCGGTTCCATCTTCAAAGTCGATGTCGGTCAGATTGCCTTCGCTATCAACCGCCAGGTCGGTGCGATGGCCGTAGGGGGAGATAATGGCGGTTGGATTGCCTGCTGCATCGCGATTGATGGCGATGTTGTTGTTGAACCGGTCGGTAATGGTGATAAGGCGGTTATTGTCGTCGTGATTGAAAGTTGTCAGGGTGTTGCCGGTATTAGAATCTACAGTTCGGAGATGCCGACCGGCTGCTGAAAAGATATAGGCCGTATCGTTGTCTGAAACATAACGGTCAAATTCACCCAAACCAAGTTTACGTGCAAACGGATTTACACTAACTTTGCGGACGCGATGATTTCGATAATATCCTCCATCCGTAATAAAAATATTGCCTGTTGCATCGACAGCTACACCATATGGATGGTACATCTGGCCGTTAACGGCAGGCTCATTATCGCCGGAATAACCTGGGTTCCCATTGCCGGCAATTGTGGTGATTATGCCGTTAGTGTCAACTTTGCGGATGCGATTATTAGAAGAGTCCGCAATAAAAATATTGCCTGTTGCATCGACAGCTACGCCAATGGGTTTGTTTAATTGGGCGTTAATGGCAGGCTCATTATCGCCGGAATAACCTGGGCTTCCATTGCCGGCAATTGTGGTGATTATGCCGTTAGTGTCAACTTTGCGGATGCGATTATTAGAAGAGTCCGCAATAAAAATATTGCCTGTTGCATCGACAGCTACGCCACGAGGATACTTAAATTGTGCGCTATCGGCAGGTCCGTTATCTCCGGAATATCCCGAACTCCCATCGCCGGCTACTGTGGAGATAATGCCGTTGGCATCGACTTTGCGAATGCGTTGGTTGCTACAATCAGCGATATAGAGGTTGCCGATTGCGTCAACAGCTACTCCATAGGGGTTCAATCCGGCACTAATAGCAGGTCCGTTATCTCCAGAATAACTCAAACTCCCATTGCCGGCTACTGTAGTTATGATGCCCTTGGTGTCGACTTTGCGGATGCGATTGTTGCTATAATCAGAAATATAGAGGTCACCGGATGAATCTACTGCCACTCCATCTGGAAAAGATAGACTGGCATTAACAGCGAGGTCATTATCTCCAGCATAACCCTTACGCCCACTGCCGGCAACAGTACGAATTCTGTCGATTGTAGTTACTATTTTACGGATGCGATGGTTATAAGAATCTGCAATAAAAAGATTGCCGGTTGGGTCAACAGCTACTCCCTTAGGGTAATCCATCCTTGCGTATGTGGCTATCCCGAGAAATCCTCCTAGATCGAAACCAGGGTACCCATCTCCGGCGACCGTTTTGATAATCATTAAACCTCCACTTTCGATACCCGAAGCTAAGGTTCCATCCCCTCTCAGCAATAATTTTTCCCCAATCAGGTAGTGATTACTGGAAAGACTCCAGCCGTTGCCGAATTGTTTGCCTTTGAATTGTTTTCCTTCATAACCAGTGACATTCACGTCATACCGTTTCCAGGAAATAACTTCGCTACGTGCCCGTATACCTGTCACCTCCGAACCTGCCTGAGCAAAGGCCTGACCAAAATCACCACCCTGCATATAAACCGCATCATACACAAAACCTATATTTACCCGACCAATAGCCCCGCCCTCAACAGAGTTGCCGAGCTGATCCCGGCCATCCCAGATAAACTCTACGCTCTGGTTGGGTGCCGGGTCCAGAGTGTCCTCAAAGGTGTTGCCGGCAATTTCCAGTTTGACAATTATCGATTTGAGAGAGGCGGGGACCGTATCCCCGCTGGCCACGACGGATATTACATTTTCATAGCCCTTCACCCGGTTGGAGGCATAATGCAAGGTCAGCTCGGTGCCGGGAATGGGAATATCCTCATGGAACACCCTGGTTTTGTGCTGGACGTACGAGTTGGTGGCTGAACACCCCTCAGCAGGTGGATTCTCAGGGTTCGTATCAGGGGCCGGGCCATTCGGCGGAGCCGAGTCCGGTGGTGGTCCATAGGGCCAGTTACAGTCCCAGGGGGTGAAATGTTTGACCTCGGCCCGCCAGAAGGTGGCGCCAGGCTGGAAACGAGGTGCAGCAAGACCCTGTACCTCATCGCTGAAAGATCCATTGCCATTCAGATCATTGGGCTGGCCGTCGCCGGTGGAATCAAGGGCGTCGACCAGGCCGTCGCTATCGGAATCGAGAAGACGGACCACTACGCCGTTGTCCGAGGGAATCCATTGCGCCTTATCACGATCATAGTAGCCGACCGGCACAACCTCCCCGACATTGAAGCCGAGGAAATTGTCGACCCAGAGCTGCACCGGTTTGGCAAAACGGACCCGTTCCGCGCCGTCGACCTGCAACTCGCTGCAATAGGTATAGGCTGAGTTGGGCGGCAGTTTGGCGGGCATTGACTCCGGGGTGGCATATTCGGTGGCGCGCACCGTAACTTTGTTCAAGGTCTGGACATCTTTGCCCTGCTCGTCCAGCAGGTAGGCGGAGTTATCGCCGGTGAAGACCATGGTAGCGGCGCGGCTGCCGAAACTGTCGGTCACTTCTGTTGCGGTATGGGTGATGACGGTGGCCGGGTTGCCGTCAAAGCCCACCACGGTTTCCACCGGATCGACCGGCAGCAGGCGAATGGTCTCGACTATCCCGTAATCGTTCCAGCCGACGTAGACTTGGCGGTGGGAGGTGATATAGCCCTCCTTTTTGAAGACGACGGTCAGGAAACCGCCGCCCTCAACCGGCAGGGTAAAGCTGCCGTCATCCCCGGTCGCTGTCGTGCCGTATTCGGAATGGCCGTGGATGGTCACCGCCACCCCCGCAAGGGGCTGGCCGGTATTGTCCTGAACCTTGCCGGTTATCAGGGAGAACCTTTTTTCATCATAGGTTTCGATGGTGGCATCTCCCGGCATCAGATCATTGTACTGGGCACCGAATGAGCCTTCCGGCTGGGGTTCGGGGTTGCCGGCGACCTGGACGGTTACCGTCGAACTCACGGTTCCTTCGGCACCGGTACCGGTAATGGTATAGATCGTGGTGGCAATCGGCGAGACGGCTTGCGAACCGGTCAAGGTGACGGAACCGATGCCGTTATCGATATGCACACTGGTTACTTTTTTCGAATCCCAGGAAAGCAGGGTCGAACCACCAAGGACGATACTCACCGGAGAAGCCGAAATGACAACGGTCGGCTGCGGTTCCTCCACCGCAACAACAACCCCGGCAGTGGTTGTCCCACCTGGACCTATAGCGGTGATGGTATAGTCGGTGGTTGTAGTTGGCGTCACACTGATTGAACCGCTGCAGTCGACAGCACCGACCTCGGGCGCAATGGTACAGCTGTCGGCGTTGGTGGTGTTCCAGCTCAAGGTCGAAGATTCACCGGGAGCAATGGTTGAAGGAGTGGCGTGCAAGGTCACGGCCGGGGGAGGTACGGTGACGGAAACGGTGGTTCGGGCTTCGGTCACACCACCGGGGCCGGTGGCGATCAGAGTGTATTCGGTGGTGCTTGCCGGGGTAACGGACACGCTTCCGCTCGGGGCGACGGTGCCAATACCGGGAGCGATGGAGACGCTGTCCGTATCATTGGTCGACCATTGAAGGGTGCTGCTCTCTCCGAGCAGAATGGTGGACGGTCCGGCACTGAAGGTAATTTCCGGCGGCGGCGCAGATGGTCCCTGACCAATACTCACCGACAGTGAAGCGCCTTTTCTTGCGACGAAGAAAATTCGTATTGTATTATTTTTATTGAGTTTAATCTCTTTTTCAAAATCAGTCTCGCTTCCTCGCAGGAAAGCGTGGAGGCCGACCCTTTTTCCATTTATCAGCAGAAAGCCGGTCTGAAATTTTGTACTGCCTGCACCGGAACTCTTGGTGACGTGGAGCTGACCTTTAACCGCCGGATCGGCGCTGAAGGTATGGGAAGAATGGTGCACGCCAAACCAGCCGGCAGTAAGGTCATGAGGACCGAAGATTGTTGTCGCATAGACAGAAACAGGAAGGAAAAAAACGGCCAGCAGAGAAAACACGAAGGAAAGCAAATGTCGTTTGTTCATGCCTAATACTCAACAGGATAATGTGATGGATAGATATCGGGAAAAGAAATCCTGAAGTACTATGCGGAATTAATTTACACGACATAAAAATAATCTCTATATACTCTATGTTAAAGCAGGAGGCGTTTTCAAGAATTATTTTTCAAGTGTAATAACAGTGAATTTCAGCCGAGCGGTGGGCATGCCTGAATCTCAATGGGGGCGGGAGAAGATGATTTTTTAACAGTTTCGATAATAACTTCCAGGGGCTGTCATTCCGGCTTTCGCCGGAATGACAAAAATGACCCCTTACTCCCCTTACCGGTGCAGCAAGTGGTTAAATCTTGGTTTTATTGATATTTAAAGCAAAACTAGCATCTTGAAAAAGTCCAATTTCATTCATTCGCATGGAGTGCATAAATAAGAGACCTGTATTTTTAAGTGTAGCACTTGAAATCTCACCAAAAACATTCTTTGATATGCCTATCCACCACTGGACTCCACCGTAGATTACTCCATATGCTCTACCACCATTATATCGGCTCGATACATATCTGCTTACTGCATGCACAACCTCATTTGTTTCGTGATGAACGGCAAAATAACCATAGATAGGAAATTCGTGTTCAGGACCAGGATCTCTGGAGAGTAACATTTTTCTGATTTTATCTTCATATGGCCCGAGATTAACCTCTGAAAAGGTTGGCAAACTACTTACACTAGCTCTAAAAAGATTGCATAAGTGAAAGAGCTTAAAAGAGGAATATTCGGTCTGGATTTTTCTTATTTCTTTAGGATTTTCCCAAACGCTAGGCAAAATTCCACTTTCGAACCAAGATACCCGAAAAGGGACCTCGTAGTTCAAATTTAATAAAGACTCACAGTCAGCACAGAGCAAAGGCTCTCTTAAGCCTTTCTGTTCTTTTTTATAACCTTTGTTTCCAGTGCCAGTAACCCCAATCATTTTGTGATTCGAGTTGTAAATTTTATTGTATAAAAATTCAGTAATTATGTGAGAATCAGACAACTTCTTCTCGTTTTGGCACAATTTACATGTTTTCATATAGATTTAATGGCTGAGTCGACGGCCCTTTTTGCTTTGATAATGGATGCGGAGCATTCGATTATCGAAGTGAAATGGGCTGTCGAAGGTTTGGTTTACGTAGCTCAGCGAAGCACAGACCGGACGTTTGACTCCTGCAACTAAGCCATTTGCGCAGCGGAGCTGCACAAGTCATTGATTAACAATCTCTTTGCCTTGATAGCATGATAATTCTCATATAATCGGGCAACTCTCTTGGCATTAGATTATTTGTTGTTTTTGGTAGCATTGCTACTGTGTAGTATGAATCATTTCGAGTGGATACGTGCTGATAGTGGTATATTTTTTTTAAGACTCAGCCGATAAGTTATCCAATCCTTTATTTTTATCATTCTCCCTCTTTTTTTTTTCTTCTTCCCAAGAACGATAATTGGGATGGCTTTTATAAAGTTCGTTTAGAAAGGTGGTAACGCCCTCCTGATCCTCCCCGTAGTTTTCTGCAATATAGTCAAAAAAATCATCGAAAAAGACACTGCCGCATTGCTGTTTGAAGCGGAGTCGGTTGAGTTGAGCCAGGGTGTTGTCCTGGTCCTTTGTTGCTTTTTTTGCTTGGAAGGATGTTTTTATTTCTGCCGTTGCTGTTTTTGATGGGGGGAAAGGATCACCTGCTCCTCGTACCAGCCAATCAAAATTACATCCAAAAAAATCAGAAAGCTTTTTTAGGGTTTTACGCTGTGGGGCCTTAGTCACTCCACGGAGCCAATCACTAACTCTTGATTCACCCGTTTGGATTTCTTTTGCGAAAGCGGCTTGGCTGATTTTTTTGTTATCTATAAGCCACTGTAATCTGTCTTTAAATTCGACTAAACTTGCCATACGTTCACATAATGCGTTTTTTGTACTTGCTAAACGCACCCGAAAAAGCTAATATCTTGCCATAGAGCACAAAAAAAGGCGGAAGAAGGCTCGATCCTTGGCAAATGAAACGCTGAATCGATAGTTCAGCAAGCTACAGAGGTAAATGGACATTCCTTATCGGAGCCGTTTACGATCTCGTTTGAGTGCTGCTTCCTTTTTTCCCATCCAGCCTGCTCCTCTATTGCCGTAGAGGTGCCAAGGAAGGGGATCTCAAAAGTTTGGTCAAAGTATGGCCCTCCTTCCTGCGAGATGCTCTTTATTGAGAAATATTTTTTGTGCTCTTCTTCTGTCCCATAAAAAAAAGAGGGACCTAAACAAACTGAGAAAACATGACTGAGACAAACAGACCAGCAGCCTCCGGCAACATCTTTGTAATGAGGACATCAGATCGCCGACAACACAACAAGGTCGTCAACCTGACAGACCCCAATGATATCGTTGCCGCCATGAAGAAAAAAGGCGGCAAGGGCGGAGTAACCCTCTGTGCTCATGAAACAGGATATAAGCTGCCATATATCTCGCAGCATATCCATCAGGTGCGAGAATGCCGGGACGTTCTCCAGGCAATGGCAGACTGGCTGGGTTGCGGAATATATGGGGTTCTGCCTGACGAACCGGCAGAACCCGAAACGGGCGAGAAAGAGGAAAGGTAAGGTTCCCGCTCTCTGGCCGCTCGGGTAATGATAGCTGGCACTATCTGCACCTTACCAGAGGGCGGGGATGTTTTGCAACACTGTGTGATAGCGAACGAATAATATTCATTATCGCATTATTAAACTAACCAACGGAATCCGTATATGACAAAGGAAAATCCAGGGTTGCAGACTTGGCAGATTTGGCAGGTTGCAAGGAAATATTTGGGCGTCAAGACTCTCTGCCGCCTTTACGGGGTGAAGGCCAGGACCATTTACGATTACGCGCAGAATCCATCAAGCACTGAACAGAGAACCCAAAAGGACCCTCTGCAGCGGCTTCATTATCTTTTGACGCAGCTGGATGATCTTGGCTTTGGTCAGTACGCCCGGGCGGCGATTGTGTATTTGCAAACCGCACTTGAGGATGGTGGGCATCATGGGCCGGTGATAGAGCCCATGGATTCGATCAATGAAGAAATTCTCCTTGATTATAAGCTGGTGGCGAAGCTGCAGGAAGCCATTGATAACGGTGAGCCGGTTGAGTACGTGGCTCGATTAAAGCAGGAAGTGGTTGAAGAGGTTGAGCGAACCTACCTGCGGTACCTGAAAGATAACGAGGTTACGGCATGAATGAAGCAAAGCTGCGGGAAATAATGCGGGAAGAGCTGCTGGCTTATATGCCTCAGACAGCCCCGATTCTTTATGTTCCGGAAGAGGCGGCAAAACTGCTGAAGGTTACGGTCGGCACGTTGGCTGTGTGGCGAACGAACGGCAAAGGACCCAAGTACACAAAGGCCGGCGGCATTAAGTATGAGTTGCGAGATATCAACGAGTTTTTGAGGATACGCAGCGTATCATGATTCGCATAAGACAGAAAACAGTTTTTCGAACCATCAATCGCTGGTGGGACTATTGGAAAACCGACTACGGCTAGGGCGAGCGCAGTCATTTTCCTTGGCGGGGGGGTACATGGTTGCGCTGATATAAATTATGCAAGACCCAGCATGATAAAGAGAATTGGAAGTTGGATTTGAAAACGGGTGTATCAAACTGTGAGGATGTCGTCTTCTCTTTGTCATTGCTGGGTTGTAGCTGGAAAAAACGTTCCCTGTAAACGGAGATCAGGAGGCGCATATGAGAAAAGATGAAGATGAATGCGATGTGCAGCCGAAGGTGATCGGACTGGGTGAGCAACTTATATATGGGCTTCTGCTCTCGCCGCTGATGCTTTGGTTGAGCTGGTTATTTTTTAGGCAGCTGGCCGAATATGGCTGGCAGAGGCTTGGTTCTTAAAGATAATTTTTTTTAAAAGGATAAAAACAATGGCAATACAGCAAAAAAAAACGAGCAATTGTCGGGAAGGACAAATGCTCGTAACAACAAAATCCCAGGCTAAAGAGATTTCATATTCCACCAATGTAGTAATTCTTTTTCCTTCTTGCAAGATTTTCGCTGAGGTTATCCGCCGTCAGCGGATGTTTTTGTATCACACCCCTGTTCCTGTTTCTTTTCCTCCTCAAAAGCTGCTGCCGGCCGCCTGAAAGTAATCTTGGGATGGGCGGGTTTGGTTTTAACAACCGGTTTGTTTATCTGAACACTGCTCGTTTGGCTTGAGAGTAGTGTTTCAGGGGCGGGTATTCAAAATTTATGGATGGAGTGGGCGATGAAAGAGCTTAACGAGTTTGTGAACAAGATAATGGCGGATATGACCGCAAACGGCAGGGTGGAGGAGATCATTAAAAAGAACGTGGAAAACGCGGTCGAGAGTTCTTTTAAAAAACTCTTCGAGAGTTATGGCACCTTTGGCAAACAGATTGAGGCTGGCCTGGAAGAGGCGATTAAGATCGATTTCAGCCAGGTAAGTTTGCAGGAATATAACCTGATGGTTGTAGATATGGTCAAGGGTGTGGCGCAGAAGCATATGAAAAACGCGGCTGAATCCTATCTGGTTAATGAGCTCGAAAAGGTGCTCTCTCCGGCTCCTAAAGAGATAACCGTTCAGGGAATTCTTGATCTGTATCTGCAAGAATGGCGTGATGAGTACAGCGGGGATGAGCAAAGGGCAACTGTCGAGATAGAAGATTCATCGGTTACAGGGGCAAAAACTCTGAAGATGTGGAAGGGAGAAAAGAAACAATCCTATGCTTCCAGAGAAAAAGACCCTGAATTGGATCTCTACATTCGCAATAATGGCACTGTCGGCATAATCAGAAATGGCAGAGACAATCTTGGTACCTGCAATTTCGGGCCGGAGGCCAAAGTCTACCAGATGTATGCCGCCGGCACCGTAGTGACGGATATTGCGGATTGTGATGTCGATGACCTGGAAACCTGGATTTTTGATAATTGATACCTGGGGGATTGGGATTATGACGAAGTTTATGAAATTCCTAGAATGGCGGGCGTGGATGGCTAAAGATATCGATCCCGCAGAAGTTGTTACCTGTCCGGTTTGTGAAGGTGAGGGAACATTCATTGAGACATGTTCGCAGTGTGACGGCGAAAAAGACGTTGATTGTGAAGTGTGCGGCCAGGAAGGGACAGTAGTTTTCGGGGAGCTATCCAAAGAGCTCCAGGCCAAATGCTTTTCTTTTCGGGATTATCAGCAACGTCTTATCGAGGACATTGAATTGCTCCAGAACTGGAGTGATAACCCTATCAATCTTTTTGCTGATTTGCGCCGGATTGGCTATGTCGGTTATCAGACCATCAAGGACCGTGAAATAGGGCTATTGGATATTTCTAATGGCGGATCCCGTGTCTCACGATTTTTTCTTAAATATGCGCCACGTAATTATCGAGAATGCTCGGATCAAGGCCACTGACAACCGAAGAGGCCCAGCTCTTAAAGGGGTTATTCATCGGCAAAATGGCGGTCAGGAACCTGGCTCTTTTTGTCTTTGGGGCGAATACAGGATTCAGGATCACCGAGCTGCTCAGTCTGCGGCTCGGTGATGTGCTGGAAGAGGGTGGCAAAGTTAAGGATCGGATTACGGTGAGCAGGCGGTTTATGAAGGGTAAACGGAGTTCGCGGAATGTGGTGTTAAACGAATATGCCCAAAAAGGCTTGGTGCCGTGGCTTGTTGTTCTGCGGGAGTCTGATGTCATTCATAAGGATGATTTTATTTTCCGGAGCTACGGTCACGGCAACAAGGCCATCGGCAGGGTTCAGGCCTGGAAGATTTTGACCAAAGCCTACAAGGCCGGTGGGTTAACCGGAAAACTCGGCACCCATGCCATGCGCAAGACGTTTGCCAATAATGTTTACCGGGATCTCTTAGAGAAAGTCGCCGCGGGCGAGCCTATAGACGCTTTCAGGTCAATTTCCAAGGCGCTGGGGCATAAAGATATAAAAAGCACGGATCAGTACTTGAGCTTTCTCACTACCGATATTGACGAGACGATTAAAAGGGTTGGGGTATGAAATCTGACTTAGAAGCAGTGCTTATAACCGTGCCGGATCTTATGACGCGGTGGAGCAAGAGCCGGAAATCAATTTATCGTCTGATCGCCAATTATCGAACTATCCTCTGTCCGGTCAAGATCGGCCGGGATTATCGCTTTGAGCCGGATAAAGTGAGGTTGTTTGAGTCTCAGATGCGAGTTGTTGAGGAGGATTGATAGAGAAATTTTTAGGATACTTATGCAGCAATACACCAAGAGATTAACAGCATATGGAAATATGGAAGCATCTTGATGAATTGAGAAACAAGAAGGGGAACTAAACAATGGAATGCGCATGTATCAACGTCGCCCACAGCGGATCGAAGCCGATAGACTCTATGGTTATCCCTGGAGTGCGGGCAAAAAGAAATGAGTTGTGTGATGAGTGCCTGGAGGAAATTGCAGCAGGTGAGAGGTTTGAAAAAACTTTGGTTCAGTGGGACTTGATAGAAGGAAGGCACACGTACAGAATGTGTCTTGATTGCCAGTCACTCCGCGAGGCTTTTTTCTGTAACGGCTATATCGTCAACCGGCTGCACGAAAGTCTATGGGAACATGTGGTCGATACCGATGGAGAGGTTTTGGAGGCGTGTCTTGCCAGCCTGACTCCTCGTGCCCTGGCTATGATCTGCGTGCTGATCGAAGAGATGTGGGAGGGCTTCCCGGAAATTATGTGGAGTGCCGGTCATGAGTGATGAGAGGCCGGTTTTTGCTCGGTGGAGATATCCTTTTGCTAAAATAGAGGGCAAAAAAATTCTGATTGTTGAGTTTTTTGAGGCTCGCCATTGGCGGATACGGCATGGAATGAAGGTTTTCCCTTCCCTTAAAGATTGGGGCGGGGAGGAAGTAGACTGGTCTCAGATGTACCGCCTGCGAATAAACGGCAAATGGTTCGGGCCAAAGAAATTAAGCTTTTTCACCGTGGTGCAGGCTGCAAGAATTGTCACTCGCATATTGCATAATGGGAAAATAACAGATTGTGCCGCTATCGAGATGATAAGGGCCAAAAATGGCGATGTATTCAGCGTGACCGACGATCCGGTGTGCGTTCTGCCGGATGGTTCGGACATAAGGTTTAACTGATCATGGCCTTTAAGCTGGTTCGTCCAAAAAAGTCCTACGATGAGGTGGTTTGCAAGCTGCAAAGGGATGCCTTTATGACCAAGAAATGGTGTCTCTATGCTCAGTACAACGAGTTGTGTCACGGCTGTCCAGAGAATCAAGGTTGGGTGAAGAGTAGATATCAAACTGAAAAAGAAAGCAAGAAATTATGAAATCAGGAAATTGGGTACCACTCTCCAAGGCATTAGTAAATTCGTTACCAAGAGATCGTCCTTTTACCGAGCTTGAGGCCATGTTTTCGTTGCAGGTTGACTATGATTGTAATCGCCCGTGTACTGTCAGAGGTTTTTCAACCAGGTGGCAGTGGTCAAGAAATAAGGTGCTCCATTTTTTAAAGAAACATGGCGTTTTTATTGAGTTTGAAGGCGCTAAAAATCAATTTCGTCAGGGCAAAATAAGGGTAAAAAAAAGGGCCAGCAACGATACCAGCGACGATACCGGCAAAGGGCCAGCAATAGGGCCAGCAGCAGGGCCAGCATTCGGGCCAGCAATGATACCAGCAAGATTTATAGATTACAGGCACTTACAAGATACAGCGATACCAGCGGCGATACCAGCAATGAGCCAGCAAAAAGGCCAGCAAGAAGACCAGCAAAGGGCCAGCAACGATACCAGCGAAGGGAACCAACTAAAGATCCTAGATCCTATAAAAGATAAAAAGATATCTCCAGCCGATGCTGGAGGAGGTGGTCGGCTGGAAGATTTTTACACGACAAAAAGACGGCGGCAGCTGAAAGGGGAAAGGCTGGCTGGTTTTGCGCTGTTCTGGGATGCTTTTGGCTACAAGGAGGGCAAGGCAGATGCGGCGGACGCCTGGTTGAATTTGAAGAATTATTCGAGCGAGCTGGTCGGCAGGATTTTGGTTGCCGCAAAAAGAGAAGCGGCGGGGAGACCGGCCAAGCGGTCGGCGAACAAGGTCCCGATCATGGCGCAGGGATGGTTGACCGGCAGACGTTGGGAGGATGAGCCTGAAGCGGTAGCGCTGGCTGGTACAGTGCGGGACTGTTTTGACTACTCGGCGCTGCAGGTTGGGCGGAGGGTCAGATGGAACGGCGGTGTCCATGTCATCGAAGAGGGTTTTGTTATTCGTCTGGATGATGGAGTGATGCCCCAGCAGGTCATCAAGAGTTTTTACCGTCGAGGGAAAATGACATTGGCGGATCAAGTCACTCAGGGAGCGTAGAATCGAGATGAAAAAAAGCGAGATTGTGAAAAAAGGAGAACCAACCAGGATAGTCGAAGAGCCGGTTATGTTGAACGGACGGAGGCGGGATGGGCTGGTTATTTTGTGCAATAACGGTCGTCAGTATACTGGGGACCAGTTGGCCGATTTGAAGGGGATGAGGTGGCCGTCGCTGTACGAACGGATTCTGCGGGAGGGTTGGGATGGGGAAGATGTGTTGCGTTGTAAGGGTGAAAAGAAAAAGCTGAAGAAAGCAAAAAAGATTATTAAGGCTGCTCCGTCAGATGTTGATGTAACGCTGCTTGGCAAAGGAGAGCGGCGGCAGAGGCTTGAAATGATCAAAGGGCCTTCCGCTTTTGAGCGCTCTTTTTTAGCTTAGGGGGATTGGGGATGAACAAAGCAAATAAAAATTATTTTATGAACACTCACAAAGGTCCGTTGCTGATTGATTACTTTGCCGGGGGAGGCGGCGGTAGTCTTGGCATGGAGCAGGCGTGGGGCAGGCCGGTGGATATAGCCATCAACCATAATCCTGAAGCGATTATTATGCATAAAGCCAATCATCCCACAACCAAACACTATCAGGAGGATGTTTTTAAACGGCATCCCCTGGCTATTACCCAGGGCAGAAGGGTGGCTCATGCTCACTTTTCTCCCGATTGCACCCATCATTCAAAAGCCAAGGGCGGAACTCCTGTTTCCAATAAGCGGCGGGGTTTGGCCTGGATTGTCAGAGATGTGGCTACCTGGTGCAGGCCGGATCTTATCACCCTGGAAAATGTTCCCGAATTCGAGAATTGGGGGCCGCTGTGTCCAATGCTTGATGCGGCCGGCAATGTTAAAAGGGACAAAAATAACGAGATAATGATGGTGCCTGATCCTTACCGAGCCGGGGAAATATTTTACGAGTGGGGCAATCAGCTGAAAAGACTTGGTTATGATCTGGACTGGCGGGTATTGAAGTGTTGCGACTATGGGGCACCTACGATCCGGGAGAGATTGTTTCTTGTGGCCCGCTGTGACGGGGTGCCGATAGAGTGGGCCGAACCGACCCACGGGCCGGGCAGGAAACCGTATAGGACCGCTGCAGAGTGTATAGACTGGTCGATACCCTGCCATAGTATTTTTCTCACACCTGATCAGGTGAAAGAGCAGAAACTTAATATTCGCAGACCACTTAAGCCCAATACATTAAAGCGGATTGCAAGAGGTGTGCAGCGGTTTGTTATCGATTCACCGGATCCATTTTTCATTTCCTACTATGGGCCGAAAGGAGAAAATCATTTCAGAGGATTCAGGCTTGGCGATCAGGTACCTACCCAGACGACTGAGAACCGCTTTGGATTTATTGCTCCGTATATTGTTCCTTTAACCCACCATGGGAAGCGTGAGAGTCACGATATCCAAGAACCTGTTAAGACAATTACCTGTGCAAATCGGAGTGAGCTTGGATTGATCGCTCCGTATATTGTTCCTATCGCAAATTATAATGGTGATGTAACCGCACACAACGTTGATGAGCCACTAAGAACTGTCACTGCCAACCCCAAAGGAGGAGCATTCTCGGTTGTAATCCCCCATGTAAGCCGACAGTTTGGACAGGGGATCGGCAGTAAATGTGATGCACCGATTGGGAGTATCACTGCTGGTGGTATGGGGAAAGCGGCATTGGTGGAAACATTTCTGGTTACGCATAATAGCAGGTCCGGCGCGGGGCGGTCTGTAGAAAAGCCTGCTGCTTCTATCACATGTAAAGAAAAACATGCTGTCACTCTGGTCAGTTCTCATTTGGTCGAGTTGCGTGGAAGCAATAAGGACGGTCGTCCGGTCAAGATGCCTGTAGCTGCTGTTATGGCGGGAGGGCAGCATGTAGGAGAAGTCAGGGCATTTCTTACTCAATATAACAGTTTAAATATCGGGCAGGATCTTAAGAGCCCAGCTATTTCGATTACCACCAGGGATCGGCTCGGATTGGTCACAGTGCATGGGCTGCAGTATCAAATAGTTGACATCTGTATGCGGATGCTCTCACCGAGGGAATTGTTCAGGGCACAGGATTTCCCCGACACCTATGTCATTGACCCCAAATATCGGCAAAGGGATAAGCAAACCGGCAAGTATAAAATCAAGACCCTGAGCAAGACAGCACAGGTGAATATGTGCGGGAATTCTGTTCCTCCAGGAACGTTGAAATCTGTGATTTTGGCGAATATCCCGGTAGAGGTTTCTAATAGGATGGCTGTTTAAAATTGGAGCGGTGGCAATGACCATGAAAACAAAGATGAAGTCGGATCATTGAAATCTTTTTTGTACATGTTGTGTTTCAGATTAAAGTTGTGCTAAAATTGACTCAAATGTGAATCGTTGTTATTAATATTTATTAACCGTTGTTATCGAAAATTATTGACAGAATACTGAATATTTATTACGGACTGTGCGTCAAGAGCGAAAAAAATGAATAATTATTCACTTAAGAGGAGGTTAGCTATGGCTCTACCAATTGCAGCAACCCCCGTGCTTGAAGGTGAAGCTGCTAAGATATTTTTCGCCAAAATCGAATCCAACCTTAAAAGACCTTCACGGCTTATTGATACGCCTAATCTAGGGAAGGCTAAAGAGCTCATAAGAGAGTATGCCGCCAAAAGGAGACAGGAATAGTCTTTGTGTTGATGATTGGGAATTGAGAAAACTCGATGAAGATTCTCATCGTGAATTTCTAAGCCAATTTGATTGCGGCAATTCAGATCTTAACGAATATTTCAAGCGCGATGCATTGCTCAGCCGTGAGCATTTAATCGGACAAATTTACTGTTTGACATTTAAGGCCACTGAGGAAGGAGTTCCTATCCCAGTGGCCTTAATTGATTTCTGCAATGATGCGGTACGAAAGAAAGCATCAAAAAGATCCCCTGGTTATGATCAGCTAGAATCATTCAGCTTGGATGACACTAAGCGGTATCCTACTCTTCCTGCCGTAAAGATTTCGAGATTGGTGTCATGAGAGAGTTCAGAGGACACGGTGTAGGAACCAACCTTTTAAATATGGTAAAAAGGTTATTTGTGACAGAAAACAGAACAGGTTGTAGATTTATTACCGTAGACGCATATAACGATCCTGAAGTATTGACCTTTTATCAAAAAAATGATTTTGATTTTTTTTATGATAAAGATAGCCGGAACCTTACTAGAGCTATGTGGTACGATTTAAAACGTCTACAGCTTACTGGAGAATTTGCTTAGCAGTCCATGTGCTCACTGGAGTTGATCAGGTGAGGGCAAAGAGGAGATTTGATGAATGAAGCTCAGGAGCGCTTTGAACAATGGATTCCTTTTTTTGGGCATAGGCTCGATCTTTATTGGAATGCTTAGAGGAGGAGACAATGTCGACTTTGTGGGTATTTTGCCCCTCGTCATCTTCTTTATCTTTTTTCGCATTAAGATGTGGCTTGACGATGCGGTATATTTTAGTAGAGAAAAAAGGAAGAATGCCCTGTTTGACCTGGGTGTAATTTTCGCAATTGTAGCATGGTGTCTCTGGGCTGTGGCTGGGTACACAATAACCACCCCGGCTACGAGTTATCTTATTCTCATGTGGGCTTTGTTGGTGCTGGTGGCGTGGATCTTAGCAGATGCACTTCATAATAAATGTTTCGCTGAGAACCGTAAGTACTTTATCCTGTTGAATCTCATTTACACTGCGGTTCTATGGGTAATGAGTACAGACACAGTCATACTTCCATTCCCGAAGACAGCGCTTGGCTGGTTGCTCGTTGCTGGTACTTTAATCGACTTCCTCTTCCATGGATCTCTAAAAAACTTTGAAGAAGAGTTTGATGAAAGGAAACAATATTGAAGGTGAAGGGTGCAAGTCTGCTTTTGACCATTGAATGGAGGAAAGCTGCATGGGCAGAGAGAGTTTGCTAGCTTCCGCTGCCCCGATTGAAGTGTTATATCCTCATCCGAAGAAATTTATTTTTGAAGTTAACCTTTTAGTTTGGCAAGTTTATTAGCAAAACAAAGGATCACAAAACAAAGGAGTCCAAAACAATGGGCCAGGTCTTGAAATGGAATATTGTGAACATAGCAGCCGTACGGCAGCAATTCCTGTTGAATTTAAATATGATATTTCAAGACCTGGCCCTATTGTTTGCACTATTGTTTGCATGGCCCTATTGTTTGCATTGTTTGTGAGACCTGGCCCCATTGTGCATGCATAACTTTTCACAAGTCTGATCAAGGTTTACATTTGGTGTAAAATGAAGCCTTTTCATGACCTTCTGTTACGTCTATCAAATAGGGGACAATAGAGCAACCATTATTGAACTTGATCGCATTTGCTTGATATACCTTTTGGTTATCTCTTCTGTATGCCTTTTCCATATCTGAATAACTATATCTTATACCATTTGGCCAGTCTTCACTTTTTTCAAGACTATTTAGAGTAAAAATCAATGAATTGCTACATATCGCCCTAGTCTGTCCTGGTTCCATAGCGAATTTTTGTCCATTTTTGATAACAACCAAAGGATCTGGTATAAGTAAATTATCTATTACAGGAATTGAATCAGTCTCTTTTGACATACCTATTATGCTATTGAGTGTTTGAATAACACAACTTACGTACAATTGATATGCGGCTTGCTTGCCATCGTTTTCAGAAAATTGTTTCAATAGTTCTTCAACCCGTCCAATATCGAGACGGGTTTGACCCGTTGCTTCCACTCCACCCCCAAATATTCTAGTAATTTTGGCATCGACGTCGCCTTTTGCATCAATCGATAACCCTGCGCCACAAATAGCACCAACTGATCTAATGATAGAATAATCTACAGTGCTTAAACCGTTAGACATTTCAACCGCTTTTGCATTAACACTAGATACTAAGAACATAACTAATGCTAAATATATACGAGCCTTCATAAAAATTCTCCTAAGTAAAAGTCAAAATTGTTAATGAGGATGATTACATGCACGATCTATCTTGATGTTATATTGAAAGAAAAAGAAACACGCAGCAATTTTATTAATTTTCATAGCTATCGTTCTTAGTCAAACAACAACACAACCTGCGCCACGATTTATCCACGTTTGATTGCATCTTCTTAACTGGTTTTACTATGGAGGTTTTTCAAAAACCCCACTCGCCTTCAAGAGAAATCGTGCGGCAGTCATTCTTGGTGCTATGTGGGATGACTTTCGCAAAATGCACTGCAAATGTTTCTCGATTCAATTGATCGGCACTAGATTCATTTTCGGTAATAGGTTGATTATTGTGATAGCCTCTTATTGGTGTATGCTCAGATAACATATGATTCTAATGTATTGGCTTGCTAACCAGTAATTCCGCAGATCTGTATAATAACCAGGAATTGAGTGTTATACAGAAAGATGGCATCGATTTTCATAAACCTTGTCGATCATCCTCCGATGGTTAACATATATTCCAATAGATCATAACCGATGTAGCGGAAATCTGATAGAAAATACTTTCCGATTAATCTCGGAAACGCACACCCTTCGAGAATGGGATCGAATTATTAAGTTATTGTTTTTTACGCATTCTTTTAATCAAATTACCCCCCATTCCTTTTCCTAACATTTCACTTGGCAACTGCCGGAGCGTTGCTTTTTGGCTCGAAAATGGATGGGCATAAAATGGGAAACAAAATTAGAAAACATCAACTCTGAGGGGGTTATGTCCTCTAGTGACCGCTATTTAAGGTTATTTTTCAGCTAGTTGAGGAATTTCTTTGCTTGTTCTGCAAAATATCGTACAACTATTGCAGACACAAAATCCCCAGTTTGAGTTAAATGGAGGTGCCAGCCGCCCAGAAACAGAGCATTATTTATGCTTGATATTGGTTAGGGTCTATGATATAGGAAGGGTAATGGCGGAGGAAACGCAGTGTTTACGCAGGCCAGGGAAGCTCGAACGCAGAGCTAATGATATTACGGAAGCTATCAGAAAGTTGATATTGGCTGAAGCCCCAGGTGTAAGTAAGGGGTTGATTTTAGTTGAAATACCAGTTTTGAACGGTGGGTTGCCGGACGGTAATATCAGTATTAAAAAAAATATGTCGATTTGATTAATCGGTAGATGCTAATTGACCCCTGATTTAGTTCAGGGATTGTTAAAAAGCCCCGAATTAAAGCGGATTTATCCCGCTTTGGTTCGGGGCTTTTTTTTTTGGAGTTTTTTATGGCGAAAGATTGGGAAAGGATCGAAAGGGATTATCGACTGGGGCAGAAATCGATACGTACTCTTGCGACTGAAAACCGGGTCAGTCCATCAACAATCTCCAGAAGAGTGCATAAAGAAGGGTGGGTACAGGATAAAACCGAGGAAATTCGGGTACGTACCAGAGCAGCCCTAAATGTCCAAAATGACCCAAATGCCACGCAACACCCCACGCAACAAAAGCGCAACACACCGTCGCGAGCTGACATCGAAATCGCTGTGATGACCAATGTTACTGTGATTCGCGAGCATAGGAAGAGCATACTTACCGGGCGTCAGTTGGTTCAGTTGCTGGCAGGGCAGTTAAACGAAGCAGCGAATAAGCGAAATGAGATAGAAGAGGATATTTGCATTGATACAGAAAAAGGTGGTGAAGGGGGGAAGAAGGAGACTGACTATCGGAGAAGAAATACCATGCTTAAAGCTGTTTCTCTTCCCGCCCATGCAGCTGTTCTTCGAGATCTGTCCACCGCTTTAAAAAATCTAATTCCACTCGAACGGCAGGCTTTCAATCTCGATGAAGATAAGGAAAAGAAAACCCCGGCTATGATGTCCGATGATGAGCTTGAACAAGAGCTGAAGAGTTTACGAAATGGCTAAGCCTCAATCAAGGGTTGAGATAATTCGAGAAATCGAATTGCTGCGGGAGTTGCGGCGGCGGGGAACCGAGCCTCATCGCTGTTATCATCCCTATGTTCCTCAGTTGGAATTTCACACCAGGGGGAAGGATTACAACGAACGAGGATTCTTTGCCGGTAATCAGTTAGGGAAAACGCTGTCGGCTGCTCATGAGGCTTTTTATCACGCTTCCGGGGTGTATCCGGATTGGTGGCCGGGAGTGCGGTTTGAAAAGGCCAATGTCGGGTGGATTGGTGGTGATACTGGTGAGACGATCCGGGACACCTCACAACGATTGTTGCTTGATCGCCCAGGTAAACTCGATGGTGATGCTGATAAGTACACGGGGATTATCCCTATTCGGCTGCTGTCGGGGAAACCCAAGATGGCCTCCGGAGTGCCTGATCTGGTCGATCATTTCAGTATCAAGCATGTTTGCGGGGGTAGAAGTTATATCTATTTCAAGAGTTATTCGAAAGGCCGGCAGAAGTGGCAGGGAGATACCATCGACTGGTTGTGGCTGGATGAGGAACCGCCTTATGAGATTTATTCGGAAGGATTGACCAGGACCAACAAGGGGCAAAATGGGCAACTCTCATTTATGACCTTCACTCCTCTGCTTGGTATGTCAAAGGTGGTTACCAAATTCTTGAAGGAGCCATCCCGGCAGCAGATTGTCACCCGGATGACTATCCATGACGTTACGCATTATACCGAACGTGAGAAGCAGGATATCATCGCCAGTTATCCGGCCCATGAACGCGACGCCCGGGCGGAAGGTACACCGATCATGGGTTCAGGACGGGTTTTTGCTGAAATTGTAGAGCAGGATATTCTTGAACATAGGCTGCTTGAGATCCCGGACTGGTGGCGGCATATCCTGGGCATCGATTTCGGGTGGGATCATCCATCTGCGGCTGTGCATCTTATTCATGATCCGGAAACCGATGTGGTGCATATTCGGAAAACCCACAGGAAGAGAGAGGCCACACCGATTGTTTTTGCGGGGGGAATGCTCAGCTGGCCGAAAATTCCCGTTGCATGGCCTCATGATGGATTGCAGCACGATAAGGGCAGCGGGGTGCAGATTGCCAAGCAGTACAAACTTGCAGGGCTGAACATGTTGGAAGAGAGAGCCACTTTTGAAGATGGTTCGAATGGTCTTGAAGCCGGGGTAACGGAGATGTTGACCAGGATGCAAACCGGCAGGCTAAAGGTCGATAGCTCTCTAGTTGACTGGATAGATGAGTTCAGGATGTACCACAGGAAAAATGGAGTGATCGTGCCACTGGTCGATGATCTGCTCAGTGCAACGAGGTATGGGCTTATGATGTTGCGCTTTGCTAAACCGCTCAGCGACTGCATTCCAAAGCCGAAGAAAACATGGCGGGACAGACTGTTAAATCACACTGGAGCTGGTGGTTCTACTTCTCCGATGGCGGCTTAAGCAGGATAGATACGGCGAGATAAAATGAAGAATGATCTGAAAATTGTTGAGCGAAATTACAAGCGCTATCTGTACGCCAAGGATGCGCACCAGGTCTATGTCGGCAAGGCCATCCGTAATGAAAATTTCTATTGGGGCGATGGTGGGCAATGGAAAGAGAAAGATCGTAAGGCCCTGGAGAGCGTTGGGCGGTTTGTTGCCGAGTTTAACCAGGTGCAGGGCACTGTTGATACCATTGTCGGGATGCAGCTGCAGAACCGGGTGGATATGTCCTTTAAGCCAAGGAATGTCGGGGGCGACGAAGAGAAGGCGGAAGTGCTCACCAAGGTTATTATGCAGCTTTGTGATGATATCAAATATCAGTACAAAGAATCCCAGGCCTATGAGGATGGACGGATCGAACAGCGCGGTTTTCTCGAGTTCAGGATGGACTTTGATGAGAATTTCCGGGGCGATATCGTTCTTGACGCTTTAGATCCGAGGGACTGTCTGCCTGATCCTGACGCCACGTCATATTATCCAAAGGATTGGGGTGATTTTATCAAACTCCGCTGGATGAGCTTTGACGACATAGAGGGTGAGTACGGTAAGAAAAAAGCCGATGAGGTTCGACTTCGTTCCGGTGAAAATAATACTGATGAAGATAAGCTTGATCGTAACAGCTTTGGTGATAATGCCATCAATTACACTCAAGACGACTACACCGACAACGGGATCCGGATGTATCTGGTCATCGACCGGCAGTGGAAGCGGCGAAATGTGGTTGAAATCGCTTATTACTCAAAATCGGGTGATGAGTTTGTTGCGGACGATATGCCCCCGGAAGAGAGAGCCCGGCATGAAGCTGCAGGGGCTATCTTCACTAAAAAAGCAAAAAAGCGTATTCGCTGGACTGTGACCTGCGGCGATGTGCTGCTTCATGATGATTGGAGCCCCTACCGAACCTATACCGTTATTCCTTATTTTCCAAAATTTAGACGGGGTCGGACCCAAGGAGACGTGGACAATTTGATATCCCCTCAGGAAACGTATAACAAGTCCATCTCTCAGTTTGTCAATATCGTCAATTCGGCGGCGAACAGCGGGTGGATATTCGAGCAGGATTCGCTGGTTGACATGACAAAGCATGATTTGGCCGATCATGGCGCTTCAACTGGGCTGGTTTTGGAGGTTGTAAAGGGGGCCGAAAAGCCGCAGAAGATTGAGCCGAATAAAGTGCCTACCGGGCTGGACAGGATGATTGACCGTTCGGCGGTGGCAATCAAAGAAATTTCCGGAGTTGATAATGCTCAGCGTGGGGCCAACAGTAATGAAAGGTCGGGAGTTGCGGTCGAAGGCTTGCAGTTTGCCGGAGGCGCGCAGCGGGCACGATCAAATGACAACCTGGCCTTGACCCGTGAGTTATCGGCTCAAAAACTGGTTGAACTGGTTAAGGATTTTTACACCGAAGAGCGGGTTTTTACTATCACTGACAGTAGCGATCCTTCCCGTGTCAAATATGAGCAGGTGGCTATCAACCAGGTGACGCCGGAAGGGGCGATTCTAAATGACTTCACGGTGGGAGAATATGATGTAGTGGTAACCGAGATGCCTACTCAAGCCACATTTATGGATAGCCAGTTCAAACAGGCAAGAGAAATGCGAAAGGATATGGGGATAAATATTCCCGATGCCCGGATCATTGAGATGTCGAGTCTCACCAAAAAACACGACATCATTAAAGAGATGTCGGAAACCAACGAGCCCCCGCCTGATCCGAAGCTTCAAGCGGAAGCCGAACGGGCGATGGCTCAGGCACGGCTGGCTGATGCCAATGTGGAGAAGGTTAAGGCCGAAACTGTGTCTACAAGGATTGAATCGCAGTATTCCGCCATCCAGACTGCAGGGGTTATTGCCGCTACTCCGCAAACTGCACCACTTGGCGATGAGCTGATGGGGAGTGCCGGGTATGTAGACTCTAACCAGGCTCCGATCATGCCGAATTATGTGGGACCAGGAGCAGAGCAGGGATTAACAGGGATTGATTTATCAGGACAGGCGGAATTACCACCAAATACCAACCCGACCACTCCGGTACCGGTTCCGCTTCCACCGGACCCAACCACAGGGGTGAGGCGGGGGATTGAAACTCAAAGGATTGAAGGAGATAGACCATGGCAAAGGCTTGCGCAATGAAGGAAGAGAATGATTGGCGGATTGAGGAAGATGTAAGAACCCTCGCTAGAGCCGAGGAGATCAAAAAAGATCCAAAGCGAATGGCTGCTGCCAAGAAGATGGCGCAAGAGAAGATCGAACGAATGAAGACTATAGCCTCTGGTGCTGTCTAAATTTAGGTAAATAGTTGCCGGACATTTCGGCAAATGCAGAAAAAAACAGGAAGGGAGCGAGCAATGTTTGAAGAAGCCGAAGAAGGGAATGTTGGAGTTGAAGGAATCGATAGCGATTTGGATAAAGGAGTCGCCGGAGACACTGGAGTGGAGAGCTCTGAAGATTTGCGGCAACATGCCGTTGATCGAGGAGATTTTATTGAAGGCGATGATGTTTTCCTGGAAGATGGTTCAGATGCTGGTGAAGATGGAAAAGACCAGGATGCCAAGGATAAGCAGGTTGATGGTGATGAGGACGGTACCAACAAAGTTGGCGATGGCAAGGCTAAGGGCGACGATTTAGGCGACGGATCCGGTGACAGAGGAGAAGGCGGGGATCTGGACGCCGATATGCTCGCTTCAGTTGCCGCGCTTCATGGCGGAGATGAATCCGGCAAACAGAATGGAATGCCCTTTAGCCGGGCCAATGCCATTGCCAGGGAAAAGAACGCTGCCCTTGATCTGAGTACCGCTATTATCAATGGGGTGGTCGACAAGCGGTGGATTGAGGATATGGGCGGGGTGAATGTCATCGCTAAGGGGATGGTCAGCGGTGAGATTGTTCTTCCTGGAGCCCAATCAGGTGAAACGGGTACGGCTCAGGGAGTGCACCCGGAGATTGCCGGGTTAGAAACAAAGCTTGATGACCTGAATGGTAAACTGGCGGACGCCACCATTGACGCGAATCAGGAAGAGATAAAAAGGCTGAATAAAGAGATTAATTCCGTCAATCGTCAGCTCTTTCGGACAGAAACGAGGATCGAACAGGAAACTGCCACTGAGCAGGCCAGGCTGAGCGCTGCCGAGCAAGACAAGGCGACGGTTGAACAGGTGATGGTCGATCTTTGGGGTAAACATCCTGCCCTGCATTCGGACACCAATGAATATATCGCATTTATGGCCAGACGCGACACGTATCTCCGTAACGGAAAATTGATGTCAGAGGCATTAAAGCTTGCCGAAAAGGAGACGTTCCCTTCGGATGATTCCGGTACCGGCGACGCTGGATCCGGCAAAGCCACAGAAAGACAGATTGCAGCAAGAGAAAAAGGAGCAAGGGCAAGTGCCGCACAACCTTCCGCCGGTAAAGCCGGAGCAGGCGTCAGATCGAACAAAGCCCCTCGGGGTGTAGAAGCGCTCAGTGATGATGAGTTTGACAACATGTCTGAAGAGGACAAGGCAAAAGCCCGTGGTGATGTTGTTTAAGTAGCAAAGTTATCTGTAGTAAGAGATTTCCGTCACTCTTTAATGACGGAAGGGTCACAACCAAATAGTGCAACTTCGGGAGTAAGCACGAACGCTACCACTGAACCGGCAGGTGAATAACAGCCGCATCTCGTTGATTCCATCCGTATTGGAATGAAAAGGCAAGGGGTAGATCCCTTTAAGTTTTTTACATATCAATCAATGAGGTTTTACCATGGGTGTTACAAATTTTGCCGGTTTGACTGCGGAACAAAAAATAGTTTGGTCTCGGGATGTCTGGTCCGGGGCTCGTGACGCTATGTTCCTCAATAAGTTTATCGGTAAGGATGAGACTGCAATGGTCCAGCTTATCACCGAACTCACGGAAACAGAAAAAGGTGCGGAGGCGCTGATGTTTCTGGTTGCCGATCTTATCGGCGATGGTGTGGTGGGCGATAATGAACGCGAAGGCAACGAGGAAGAGCTGGTCAGCTACAGTCAGAAAATTTTAATCGATCTGATTACCAACTCGACCAAGAACAAGGGTAAGATGGCTAATCAAAAGACCTGTATCAATTTTCGTAAGCAATCAAAAAACAAGCTGTCCTACTGGCTGGGTAACCGGATTGACCAACTGGGTTTTCTTACCGGCTCGGGGATTTCCTACGCCTACCAGAACAACGGTGCCGCTCGGGTTAATTCGGCATTTCCTTTTCTGGAATTCGCTGCCGATGTGAAACCGCCTTCCCCAAACCGTCATGTCAATTTTAACGGAACGGATCTGGAAGCGGGCGACACTTCCGCCATCACCACCGCATATCTGCCAACATACCGTATGTTGGTACAGGCTACAGCCTTTGCCAAAGATCATTACATCAAACCTCTCACCAAAGGCGGAAAGGATTACTTCGCGCTGTTATGCCGTCCCGGCACCATTGCTCAGCTTAAACAGGACAAAGACTATATTGCAGCTGTTATCACTGCGCTGCCCCGCTCGCTGACCAATCCATTTTTTACCGGTGGAGTGGTGACGGTGGACGGATTGGTCCTGCACGAACATCGACTGGTCTATAATACCAGTGGTGCTCCGGTCGGTCAGAAATGGGGAGCAGATGGCACGGTCAACGGCACCAGGACCCTGCTTATGGGGCAGCAGGCCCTTGGTTTCTGTAAACTCGGCAAACCCTCATGGGTAGAGAAAGGCTTCGATTACGAAAGCAAGCAGGGCATTAACGTTGATCAGATGATCGGCTGGGTTAAACCTCAGTATCCTTCTATTTATGAAGCAGACAAAGAACAGAAGGAAGATTTCGGTATTTTGGCTATTGATCACGCCCTGCCTTTTGTCAGTGCATAGTCGCTTGAGGTAGCGGTTTTTACCGATGGCAGGCCTTTATGGCTCCTGTCATCGGCTTGAAGGTAAAGATAAATATTTGAGGTAACAGGGTATGAAGAAGAACTATTTGCGACAATCAACACTGAACGTTATCCAGGACTTTGATTTTTCCGATTTCGTCGGCAAGAGCGGAGTTGCGCAACTGGCTGTTGAGGTGCCCGGAGGAGCTGTCGCGGTTGGTGGACAGCTTGTAGTGGATACCGCCTTCAATTCAGGCGTATCGGACACTTTTAAGGTTGGCGACAGTGCTGCCGACAATCGCTATGGAGCAGCAATTAACGGGCAGGCGGAAGCTGCAACAGACCTGACTATTACCGGGCATTCGTACTCGGCTCAGGACAACGTGACACTCACCTGGACTGGTGCCGGTGCCGCTCCCACTGCTGGGGCCGGACGGCTGATTATGCAGTATGTGGTTGCCGGTCGGGCCCATTGCACCCAAGGGTAGGTGTTTCGTGGCCATGATCGGGATCTGTGTTGCTGGATCCCGATCATGGCCGAATTAAAACAAACCAATGTAAATTGTCATATTAAAATTTAGCAGGGGAGCATGAGAAAAATGCCGGAGTATATCAATCCAGGAGAAGGCCGGGTACGAGTCGCATCGACATCCGGGCATGTGGTATTTATCGGAGCGGACAAGCCAACAAAGATTCAGGAAAACATGGAAGCCGAAGCCAAGGCGAAAGGATGCCTGCCAATGTCCACATTCAAGGCATTGGAGGAGAGGATAACCAAGCAGTTGGCCGGTGAAAAATCTCCTGATGGATCAACCATCGAACCGAGTGAAGCCGCCACATCTCCGCCTGTTTCCACGAGCATTCTTACCGAGAACGAAAAACTTAAAAAAGTTGTTGAGGCAATGGAGCTGATGCTTGATGCCGATGCCGGTGAAAATTATTTCACCGGTCAGGGTCAGCCTCGGGCTGCAGCGGTTGAAGAACTGGCAGGGTTTGCAGTGAATAAGGAATTGCGCGAGCAGGCCTGGGATATCGTCTGCATGGACGACAAAAAGTAAAAAGGACTGATTGTAATGGCTAATTTGGGCACGCTTATCGAAAAGGTTACACGTCGGATACTGGATGATTCCTTCACTGAAGACGAGATAACAGAATATCTCAACGAAGGGTTAAATGTTGTTTCCGGGGCAGTGAAGTTACCGGAACTTGATGCAGTCGGCGAAGTTACGACCGCCACGGATGCTATAAGCGTGCCCTTGCCGGAGAATTATCAGCGGGGGTTGTATCGTTGTGAAGTGAAAGACACCGGCAAGAAGGTAACTGTCCTTAATAACAAGGGGCAGTTGGCAGTCTACAGTCATGGGCTGAAGAACGAGGGCGATGTCAGCCATGTTGCTGTTGTCGGCAGAGAGCTTTTCTATCAGGCCCAACCTTCCGTCGCCACGACGCTGGTCTTGCATTATTACCGGAAGCCTACACCGCTTGCGGCTGAAGACGATGAACCGAGTTGTCTGCCGGTCCATTATCATAACAGGCTGCTGGAATCGTATGCCTGCGGGGAAATATTTGAGCTGATCGAAGATGGGCTTGAAGGCGGAACCCCCAATACCGACCGGCAGCAAAAGAAGTTTTGGGCCCTGGTTGGAGAACTCAAAAAAGAGCTCAAGGAAGGAGTGAGCAATCCCCCTCCACCTTTAACTAAAGTGAATTTCTGATGGCGATTAAACCGAAAACATTATTTGCCGGACTTTCCGGGCTGAACACCAAGATTGACCCAGTTCGCATCATGTACGATCCGGAAACCGGTATCGGTGAACTACAGGAAGCTGTCAACGTTGATATCGATGATTCCGGCATGATCTCCAGGCGCAAGGGTCAGATGGATATCTCGCTCGACGCTTTTGACGATGTGTTCTGTGATAAAGGTGATTGTTACGCGGTTAAAAACAGGGCAAGTGATACGGCTATCTATCAACTTTCTGCTGACATGGTGACATTGACCGGGGTATGGGCAGGACTTGCCAAAGGTGCAAGGATTTCATTCTGCCAGGTTGGTGACAAATCATTTTATTCAAACGGGTATCAGTCTGGATATTTTGAGGCAGGAATAAGGTACCCATGGCCGACACTCACACCTGACGGCGTAGAAACTACCAGAGAGTTTTTCCAGGCTCCTATTGGCACAATCATAGGCCATTATGACGGCCACATGCTGATGGTACAGGGCAATGTTGTGTGGATCACCGAGCGCTATGAGTATGGCAAGGTCCGGATGGCAAAGAACTTTTGGCAGATGGGCACAGATATCACCATGATGAAACCTGTTGCCGGTGGGATATGGCTATCAGATCAGCAGCAGACGGGGTTTGTTTCTGGTGATGGATATATCTCAGGATTTGGTTTTAACAAAAAATCATCTTTCCCGGCACATGAACGGTCGGCAAACATTGAACTGGTTGACCTGAGCCAGTCCGCATTTGAGGTGCCCGGATTGAGTGCTGTTTGGTCATGTGACGCGGGGTTGTGCATTGGCACGGAACAAGGGCAGTTGATTGTTGCTACAGGGGCCAAATTAGTCTATCCGACGGGTGGCAGCGGTGCGACTGTCGTTAATGGGCATGTTGTTATTAATTCGGTTTATTAAAAGGAAACGGCAATGGAAAGATTAAGTACAGGTTTTGTAAACGCGACGCAGATAGCAGGAAGCACCAAAGATATAATGGCAAACGGGGTAATCGGCATTTACTCCGGGACACAACCGTTATCGGCAAACGACACCGAATCCGGATCGCTGCTCATGCTTCTCACGTTGGAAGGTGGGGCTTTTGTCGGCGGCGAGGCAACCAACGGTCTGAATATGGACGCTGTTGTCGATGGTGTTCTTTTTAAAGCCGCCGCCGAAGTTTGGAAGGGTGTCGGTCTACCAGCGGCAGGGACAGGCACCACGGCGACGTGGTATAGATGGTACGACAACGCATTTACAAAAGGGGCCAGCACTACAGCTGTGCGTTTAGATGGCTCAATCGGCACCACGTCTTCATATGAGATGCGAATGAGTAACACCACTATCGTTGAAAACGGACCTTCCACTGTTTCCACCTTCACCTATACCAGGCCTAGATCGTAATGGCATATGCTAACCTCTTAGCTCAGTCCTGCATAAATCCGCTTGAAACCTTCCAGAGGTTCAGGAATTTCATGTGCAAGCGGGTAAGTTCAAATGGCTCATACGATTACCAGCTTACCGGCATTGGTTGGACGATGATTGATTCATTCTACGCGACCAATGAGTACACAGTCGCAGTAAACGACTACTTCGTTATGTACTCGGAGGGTGAAGACGGATCTCGGAAAATGTACTTCAGGGTCAAGCTGGTATCAAATTACATTGAAATAATGGGCTTTTTGCATTGGGATGCAACAACCCATACAGGAACGCAGCCGCATGGAATTGCAAACTCATCGTGGTATCAGCCAGTGGCGACGAATAATATTTTATGGGTGTATGGAGACTTAGACCAGGTTTCGGGGATATCCAAATATGGGACCACGTATTATTTAATGTTATACGGCTGGCTGCCTGAGTCAAAATTTGATCAAACGATAACCGTTTGCCCTGGCAGCATAACGGCTGGCTCAAACAGAGTGGTGTCTTTTACTGCTGTCCCTGCAGCATGGCAGGTAGGCACCATATTATTTGTTTCCGATAATGTTAATATTGAGAGAGTCACAATAACCGCGATTTCTGGCAACAATGTAACGTTTGCCGCCTTTGTTGCTGCTTACTCAGCCGGGTCCCTTTTTACCGGCGAAAGGACAGAATACGCCGCGACCGGCCAGAGTTCTTCAGTTGACTTCTTAATAGCGCACAATGGCGCGAAAGACTTTGCTTGCAGCCTGGAAAGTAATTTAGAAAATCCGACAAGCGGTGATGCTCTAACCGGTCTGTTCCCGCAAAAAAGGATGTATTTCGTTAATACAACAATGAGGGCAGGGCCATTGAAAAATATTTTGGGAACTGTGACATTCACTTCAGAAACAACGCATACGGTAGGAGCGACCGGATATAGATATTTCAGTTCTGGTAGTAGACATCTTTTGTTCAAGGAGGTGTAAATGGCAGAGCTTGAGAATATTGACAACGATATAATCTCAGACTGCACAGGCGATACATATGTCACTTGTGCCGGGACTGTCCGTGCTCCCCATGGTGCGGGTGTCTCCCGTAAGGTTGCGGTGTTTATGGATAACAACCCGACTTATTTAATAGGCATAACAGCTTCTGTTTTGCCGCTAGGGACATTCTCTGTCTCTGTCATTGCTCTTCCTTCTACTGGATTGACCGTCGTTACCATTGGTGAAGTTGGGGAAAACAGCGTTATTAACTCTCATTGCAGGGAATTTTAAATGAGCTACACGCCGCAAGATATCCGTTACATGGACATTATCATCGGGCCTGGGGATGTGACCAGTCCATATGTCTCTATGGATGAGCCTTTTGATGGAGTTGAAGCGGAAGTTGTAACCACAAATATCCTTGCAGTAGATATGTTCGAGCCGCTATCTGTGACTGATTTGTTGGTGTTGACGACGATATTGCTTGATGGGGCAATGGTTGAGCCTGCTTCGATCTGTGACAGCACGGCCTTCAATTATAAGATGCTTGATGTGGCCATATCCGAACCAAAGGGAGTGTTGTATGGCGAGGCTGTCACGATAACCATTATCTCCGGCCAAGCCAAAGAGCGGGTGAGCAAGATGAACGGAGATTTCGGCAGTAATATCTTGATGGTTGAGCCGGTATCGGCTATCGAGGCCGTGGTTGTCAATCCGATATTGATTGACTGTGCCATATTCGAGCCTCGTTCCTCAATGTACTCAGACACACATGCCTGGAACACGATTTGTGCCGATATGAATGAGCCCTGGTCAGAGCTTTTTGCCGATGTGCTGACACACAATTCTATTGCATGCGAAATGGCCGAATATCTATCCAGCCTTTCATCTGTCTCAGTGACAGCCACCTATATCGATGGTGCAATGTCTGAGCCAGTATCAATCGCCATGGCCGCATTATCTGACCCGGCGACATACACACCAATAAAATTTAACAACTCTTGTGGGCTATAAAAATGGGAACATACGTTGATAAAGTCGGTGACGCCCCCTTTACCTGGGGCAATGGTGAATACTCCGGGACAGGATCGGATTTAACCAAGGATCTAGTCGAGGCTAAAGTCAATGCGTCTCTCGAAACCGCTGAAGACATGCTGGCACTGCTCGTTGGCAGTGACGGTAACAGTGGATACCTTGGCGCTCTCAATGCGGTTATTCAAGATTACGCAGCACCGGAGATAGCTGCAATATCAGTTGCTGTTCCAGATTTAAGCGTGCCGTCCGACGCACGGCCGGCGATAAACATTTCAACGCTCGATGTCGATTTCCCAGAGTTTGATAAAACATCGCCATCGTTATCTGCCCTGCCTACTGTTGATCTTTCTGGACTCACTCCGGCTGAGACACCAGCAGCTATTACGGCGGCGATATCTTGGTTTGAATCAGCGCACGACACTACGCTGTTCGATAAGGTGATGACCAGGCTGATAGCTGATTTGCAAGCAGGAGCTACTGGCCTTAGTGCGGCGGTAGAGCAGGAGATATTTGATAGAGCACTTGCCAGGCAGACCATAGAAAATGATCGGCGGTATGAAGAGGTTGACAAGCTCTATTCCGGTTCAAGATGGCCGCTGCCTTCAGGGGCATATGTCGCGGGACTGAAAGAAGTATCAGACGATATTGCCAGGAACAACCTTGAGCTAAACGGCAAAATAATGATTGAACAGGCCGAACTTGCCCAGAAGAACAGTCAGTTTATTATCACAGCTGCTAAGGATCTTGAAGCTGTACTGCGAGATTTTACCAGCAAGAAAAATGACAGAAGCCTCGACTACTCAAAAGCTGTCGCAGCAAACGCAATTGCTATCTATGCAGAGGCGGTTAAGGCTTATCTCGCAGCAGCTGAAGCAAACAAGATGTATGTCGAGGTGCAAGTTGAAAACCTTAGGGCGGTAGTCGAATATAATAAAGGGTTGGTTGCATCATTCTCAGCAGAGGCCGAAGCATATGGCGTGATAATCGGCGCGAAGAAAGGGAAAAACGAAGCACTGATAGGAGCGTTCGACGCGGAGGTCAGGGGTTACGACTCAGAGACAAAGGCAATCTCTGAAAATCAACGGACGCAGATTGAAAGTTATCGGCTGAAAATACAGAATGCCGATCTCGAACTTAGGGCCGCAGTAGCTGAAGCTGAAAATTCTTTAGGTGGATTTATCTCTGAGTCGAGCCTGAGAGAGAAAGTTGCCGAGGCCATGGCAAACATCGCAATGCAGTCTGTCGCAAGTGCCTATGGCTCAGTAAATGCGAGTGTCGGTCTATCTCACCAGACTGGTCGGAGTCAGAGCGAGTCATTCAGCCATGGAGAAACCAGAAGCATCGGATGGGATATTAACAATAACCTTTCTGAAGGGCACTCTTTCGAACATGACCCAGCAACATGATCCCCGCTAAACTTATAGTCACTGGTGACATTCCAAGAGGGAAGGAGTTTATAGGTTTCGCGAAAAACCAACTCTCAATTCTCCGAAATCAAATGTCCTACCAGAAGCTAAACGAAGGGTTTAGGACTGTAAAGCCTTTTCCCGGCGTGGTTGTCGAGGTGTGGGCAAGTTTCAAGCTCGCTGAAATTAAAATTCATGCGACGTCAGAAGAGGGCGGCGGACCGGGAGGGGATTTCAACAGAAAAGATGGGAGAAAGTGCTTGTGCCTGCCTCATTTCGCCCTGGGGGTCATAGTATCTGCCGAGTACGGTGAAAACTCCGATGAAGCAGTCTATGACGCGGAGATATGCAGCTCCTCGAATTATGTAATGTACTTAGGGCTGATGTCAAACGGGTGGGCCAGACATTATGTCGGGCAATACATCCTTGTTACTATTGGCGAAGAGATGGAGTCGTGGGATGTACCGTTTGATTGTAACAGGGAGTGCCTGGTCGATAATCCAAGGTTTGATATATTGATGATTTCACCAATAAGTATCTCCAATAAAATGCGTCGCTGGTTTTACGAGACGGAGTAACTATGGGCTCAACGCATAAGCCAAACTATCCAGGGCAAGAAGTAGGATATTTCAAGTATCTTGCCACTGTTGATTTTCCAGAAACAATCCTGAGTAATTGTTGCATAAAGGAAGCCGTTGTAACGGGGATTCACAGCAGAACGGAAATAAACATTACCTGTGATGGAATTGATTTCTCTGCAGTTCCGGTACTTATCCATACCGACTGCGGGGCAAGAGTGGCTTCTGTAAAGGGAGTCGATCTGCCTGCAGAAGAATATTTTAAAAACTCTGCATTCATGTTTCCGTTTCTTGCTGGCGCGGCGACAGTACTGGGAACTACAGTTGACCCCACTGTTCTCGTGGTTATGCACACAAGACCAGGCACTATGGAAAAAACCTGCCTTGCCGCTATCAAGGTGGTGCGTGATTCCTTTAATCAAAAGGCAAACCTCCCCCCTACATATGAAGTGGTGGTTAAGGTCAATATAGCTGGCTACAGAGGATCAATATTAGAATTTTCCAAGGTGGCGTTGTTTAATATCATTGACAACACGGCATGTGACATCCCGACAATAGCCGGAGGAAAACAATCATTGCCGTTAATAAAGGCGGACGGCACGGCGAGCGAGACATTAATCAACGCCTACCTGGACCGGGGAATTCTGATCGAGAAAGTTGCGACCACAGCGCTTAAGCTCACAGGCGATATGCCATATCCACCATCGGGGGTAACACCAAATAATACAGCAACAATAATTGCATCATCAGGGACGTATTCCGTTGGCGGTTACGACACCTGTTATGACGACACAGGTTCGGCGATTACTCCGGCGATTACATACAATGAAGATATTCAAAGTAATTATCAAAACAAGACATGGACATACGGTTGTTACGGTGGGACGTTCGATTTTTATCAAGAAATCTATTGTACCGACAAGCTGCCAAGTGGAGGGGAAATTACTGTATCCGCTTATTTCCCGACTCTGTTGATTTCTGAGCTGTTCTTTGCGGACATTGTTGGTCCGGAAAAAGTCCCTCTTGTCTTTGGTGAGGATACTTTTAATTTTTCAGCACTATCTTTCGACAAGGAATTTGCCAACGGATGGGCGTACCACTCCTCTTGTGTCGGTAGTTATAATCTGGAAACTGTTCAGGTTCTCGGCGCTCCAGGTATACACCCATGCGGAGATGCGATAAGCCAAACCTTCACAGAAACCGGGAGTGTCACTCAAACCATATCCATAGTCGGCCCATCAACGTCACAGACTTTTGTTAAAGACATGGGTGGCGACAGGACAACGGTTTTCAATTACGCAGGTAATGGATATACCGGAACAATGGAAGCAAACAGCCAGGATAGCAATCATGCGAATCTTATTCTTATCCCGGCTTATGATAACCTTATCTGCAGCGTATCTATGTGCGGCAGACTGATATTAAGTCAGGACACGTACACCACCAGGGAATTCTTTGGACCAAACTTTTCTACGACTCCCGGAACATTCAGCCAGGTCAAGTCGCCCTTGACAGCTGAAGTAATAGGGATAGAGCAGCCAGGTGAAGGATCGTTTATCGCGAGTACCGGGATATCCAGCCTTGTTGGTGATTTTCTGATTCAAGAAATAACCGCCGCCGGAATAACCGACATTTTGAATCTTACCGTGATTGCCGACCTGAATTTATATGTTGTGCCATTTAACTTAGAGGCAGCTCTTTTATAAAAGGATAACTCATGCAAACCATACGAACAAACTTAAAGAAAATCGCCTCGACTCAATACACCAACACCAGCTTCACCTCGATGTGCATGTTCAATGGGGTGGTGATTGGCGCAGGATCCGGTGGATTGTTTAAGGCGTGTTGCGGGGATAGTGACAACGGAACACCAATTGACGCGTACTTTATCCCATACACAACCGACCTGGGCAGTATGAACGAAAAGAGGCCGAGGGCTGTCTATGTCGGATTGCAAGGGGATGGTGAGCTGCAGTTGATGATTGCCGGTGATGGGAAAAGAGTGAATGGTCCCTTTACTATAACAGCGGATCCAGCCGAAGGGCCTCAGCAGAGGCGATTCCCGATCAATCGGGCTGAAGGTTGGATATATGGACAGTTCAAGTTTAATAATGTCGATGGCTCTTTCTTTGCCATCGATTTAGCGCAGGTGCTGAGTATCACCCATCAAAGGCGGAGAAGATAATAGTAATGGCAGGATTGATTTTGTACACCAACATGGAGGTGTAGGTATGGTAGATAGAAAAGATTTTTTAACCAAAGAGAATTCAGACATGGGTTGGAAGTCCCGGCTGGCTTTAAACCAACAGATGATGATATCAGAAAGGCTCGGACGGGCGAATGGGACAGCAGGGCAGCAAACGACTCCTCCTCCTCCACTTACCCCTGAACAGCAGTATGCCAGGGATGAGGTATTTTATAACGATCCGAAAAACAAGTATGTGGCTGGAAGTGGAGGGGGATTGATGATCAACGGGCAGGAGGCAAACAGGGCTCCTGTCTATAGTGAAGGGTATAAGCGGTTTGCAACTAAGAAAAACCAGCTTTATAACGATGAGCTGCAGGGGAAGAAGGACACGATGATTGGGGATATCAATCGTCTTCTTGCCGCAGGTGCTACTTATTCGCCTCAAATGGGTCGTGGATCCATAACTATGGGGGACAAAACTTTCAGCACAGAAAGTCCCGTACAGTTATCGGATATGAATACTCATGATTTAACCAATCTGGCCGCTAGTATGGCCGGTCAGGTTGGGCAGGTAGCCCGGAATCAGGCGGTGGTAGGCGGAAACAAAGAGAGATATAATCAATTGCTTGACGTCCTCAAAGAAACCCCAAAGACAATTCCGAGTGAAAATGGAATGGGTGATATGCCGAATCCTGCTCATGCGGATGCCTTGAAGGCACTGCAGGGTTTTTCAGGCGGCGGAGCTGTGCAGGGACCGAGTTCTTCCAAGGGTGATGAATATTTCAATAAAGTTGTTCCCCAGGGACCTCCACCGATAAAGACCACAGATTCGCGGGTTGCTGGAATGCAGAGAAGAGGAATATTGCCCCCCGATGAGATGTTGGCAGCCCATGGTGGTAATACCGTTTTGGGGAATACCCAGGCGATACCTGAGCCCGGCACTCCAGGGCAAGACACAAGAGGCCCGGAAAGCCTTGTCGTACAACAGCCAGTTAATGCGGGCGGGAGTGCCACCGGTAATGTTGGTCAAATCCCTGCCCAACCTCCGGCTATCCCGGCACAGCCCCAAGTGCCGCCAGGTGTTCAGGCGAGATTGGGTTTAGCCCCAAATGATCGGACACCGTTGTACACCAGCCCGGCACAGGATATGATGAACGACAGTGTCGGTAAAATTGGTGATTTTATTTATGACTATAATCTGGCAACGATTGGTTCTCGACTTGGAGGGCAGGTCCTTCAGGGTGTCGAAAATTTTGGAGGAAGGATCGCAAAACGTTTAAAGTCAGATGCTTCTCGAAACCGTTTGGCCTTAAGAAAAAGCGGCAAGACAGAAATGGCTGATCGATAAAAGATAAATACATTGAAAATATTACTGTAATATGCCACTGTATACTTGTTAGGATGGCTCTCCCGCAGGGGAGAGCAATAATGAAGTGAATAGGTAGAGAACCCGGATTGGTTTAAAGCTCCCAACAAATCGTTCGGGAAGATGCTAAGGCCCCGGATAGACGCACGATTGATGCGTTTGTCCGGGGCCTTTTTTATTTATGGTGGTCAGTTCTTTTAGAAACCGGATAAAGGTGAACGCATGACAGGACAATCAATCCCTTCATGGGAAGAAATAGAAAGCAGTAAATCGTATCAAAATGCCCACCCTGATCATCGAAATCTGGCACGGCAACAGTGGTTGAACGATGGCGGGCTGGAGATCGAAATAAAGCAGCGTCTGGCTGCTCCTCTCCCAGTTGAAGAGCCTGCTGTCCAGCCCTACGCCCCAGAAAGAGGAATTGTAGGTGATATCGGCTCCAGGTTGGCAAGAGGTGCGGTCAGTACGGTTGAGTTGGCTGGACATGCGCTTGGCACTATGGGCGCTGATAAGATCGGCCGGAAATTAGTCCAGACCTCTGAAGGTTTGCTTAAAGACGTTGATTTTCTCAAACAAGATGAGAGTGAGGTGAAAGGAGAAGGTTTTATTAAGCGAGGGGTTATGGGCGGTGTTGAGTCTGCCGTACCTTCTCTTTCCGGAGGTTTGGGCGGTGCTGCTTTGGGCGCCGGGGTAGGGTCAGTTATTCCAGGCGTCGGAACCTTGGCCGGTGGGCTTATAGGCGGTGCGGCAGGTGCCCTTGGTTTATTTGGCGCCGGTGTCTATGGCAAGGAAAAAGAAGCAGCATTAAAGGCTGGGCTGAGCGAAGAACAGGCGCATAAGCACGGACTTGAACAAGGTGTTATTGAAGGCGGAATAGAGTTCATTGCCACGCCTATCGAGCTGCTTACAGGCGGTTTTGGCAAGGTCGCCACTCAACCGCTGAAAAGTACGATCAAAGATCTTTTAAAAACTCCCCTCAAGACCATGGTTAAGAATTACGGCAAGACCATGGGAGTGGAAACCTCTACCGAAATGCTGCAGTCAGGACTTGGTAACGAATTTGCCAAGAAACACGGCATGGCAGATGGGGCAACCACCGAGGCGGTTTTAGAATCCATCATTCCCGCTATTACCATGAGCTTGATGTTTGGCATGGGATCACAGGCGCTCACTTCGGTACATAAGGGTCAGGTCAAAAAAGCACTTACCGATGAGACAGTTGATGAGAATACGCGGAATGCCGCTGTTGAAGAAGTTTATGCACAAATCCTCCCGGAAGATGTCGAACTGGCAAATGTCTGGAAAGAGATGTCAACGGAAAGAATTACGCGGGGGGAGTCGATCAATATTGATGAAGATTTCACCAATTATGCCGTCAGGAAAAAGACCCTGGAACAAGGCAGTGACGAGGGTGGCTCTGATGATGTAGTGCCGGGTGCTTCTGTTACCTCCGAAGGGATAACGGAAAATGCAACTTCTCTTCCCGAAGAACCAAAGGGGGTGTTGTCCCGTGTGGCTGAAAAGGTTCCCCGGCAAGTTGAAGAGATACTGCCTGCGGCACCTGTTCAGGCTGCAGCTGTTGCCGAGCAGACTCCGGTGCAAAATGATCTTCTGCAGGGTGTGGCTAATCGCGCCAGTATTGAGAATGAACCTGGGACAATGGCAGAGACAGGGGCACCAACAGAAAATTTCACCCCGGTTACTGCTGCCAACTCTCTGCAGGATATTGAGGATGAATATGGTTTTACCGTTGCCAGACAGGTGGAGAAGGCTCGGGCCGCAAAGGAAGATATTTCGATTGATGAGGCAATTAACCGGGCCAATACCGCAATTAAAGAGAGCGATGAGTACAAGGCTGCAGTCCTGCAGGAGCGGCGAACACTCCGCCTGACTCCCCGTGAGGCGATGACTCTGGCCAAGATGCGGCATGATGGAGTATCGGTTACCGCCGATACCGACCAGTTGAAAAAAGTCTATGGATCATTACAGGAAAAAGGTATTGCCGCCTTTGATGAGTCGAATGGTGGATATACGGCTGTTCCTGTCGGTGAATTGGTTACGAAAGGTGAAGATTTAACTTTTAAGGAGAATGGCAATGATACTATGCAACAGGCTGGAAATACGGTTGATGTCCAAGGAGAGAAAGGCCGAGTTAACGAAGCATCAAGACCAGGCGAAGAATCTTCTTCTCATATTGGAGCAAAAGCCGAAAGAGACGGTCAGTCCCAAGTTAATAGCATTCCTGAAACTCCAGGCGAAGCAGCGCAGATGGTGGCATCTCATACAACGGAGCAGCCGGGAAAAGAAAATGTAGAACACCAGGCATTGCTATCTATCAGAAACCCGAAACACACTACACTGCCGACCGAGGCGCAACGTCCTGCATTCAAGGAACTGGTAAAGAACGGTTTTGCCACAACCGATGGGTACACCTATTCCATTACCAAAAAAGGGCAAGGGCGGCTTAAAGAATTAACTCCTCCTGTTGCCGGTACCAAAAATAAAAAAACTCTCTCAAAAAACAGAGCAGCTGCCACAAACCTGCCGGAGATCTCGGATAATGAAACCGAAGGTTCAGGCTCACCCGTCGATTTAAACGACGGCGCAAAAAAAACAATTAAAACCGAGCCAGTCAATGATCGTCCAGAGCGTACTGAGACGGCTACGGGAGCGGATGCAGTATTGCCGTCCATGAGTGATGAGGCTCCGCAGTTTTCGGCAAAAACAGAGGAGCGTGCTGATCGCCCAACCGAACAGAAGAATAATGAAGAAGACGAGCCAACCCTCGTGATAAAATATCTCCAAACAGGTAAAGAAGAGCATATCCCAATTAAAGACCTCAAAGGAAAATTACCCAGGAAGTCGACAGGAAAAACACCTGACAAAAACTTGACGCCATCTGCTGGGAAAGCTATAGTTGAAAAAATAACAGGAGGAAAGCAAAATGGAGAGTTACGCACAGATAGCCCGGACGTTCCTCGCGAATCGGAACCCACAGGAACTTCAAAGGCTGGAAAAGGAAAAGACACTGGACGGGTTTCTACAGGACGTGGAGGAGCTGTACGGGGATCAGGAGCAGACAATAATCAGCCAGATGTCAAGCAACCTGCCGGAAGAAACAATGGCCAGAATGCAAAGTCTGAAGCAGGCTCAGAGGGTAGCAAGGGAACAGACACTTCAAGACCTGACGGAATTCCTTACCAACCTGTAAATTATCGTATCACTGAAGCGGATAAACTCGGGTCAGGGGGCTCAAGCACCAAGGCCCGAGACAATATCAAAGCTATCAAAGTCCTTAAAGCCATCCAGAAAGAGAACCGACCGGCGACAGCTGAAGAACAGGCGTTATTGGTGAAGTATGTCGGGTGGGGGGCATCCGAGCTGGCTAACTCGATCTTCCCGCAGAAAAAGTGGAGCCATGAAACACGGAGCTACGAAGAAAACTTTAAGAAAGGCTGGGCCTCAATGGGGGCGGAGCTTCAAAAGCTGCTGTCAAAAGAGGAATACGCGGCGGCGAAGCGTTCCACTCTCAATGCTCACTACACTTCAGAAAATGTTATTAAAGGGATGTACAAGGCCCTTGAGAGGTTTGGGTACCGCGGCAATGGCCGGGCTCTTGAGCCGGGTAGCGGGATAGGAAACTTTCTTGGCCTTATCCCTGACAGTTTATCCGGAACCAGGTTCACAACTGTAGAGATGGATCCTGTTTCCGCAGGAATAGCCAAGGCGCTTTACCCCACGCACGATGTTCACACCATGGATTATGCCAAATTCAAGGCCCCGGACAACTTCTTTGATATCGCAATCGGTAACCCACCATTTGATCAGACAACAATCGAAACAGATCCGGATTACGCACAACATAAATTCGCCCTGCATGATTTCTTTTTTGCCAAAACCATAGACAAGGTTCGGCCTGGCGGCTTCATGGTCCTGGTGACGAGCAGGTACACCATGGATAAAGCCAATGATAAGGCACGGGCGTATCTCAGTAAGAGGGCGGATTTGCTTGGAGCTATTCGCCTGCCCCAGACGGCTTTTAAAAAGAATGCCGGTACCGAGGTAGTAACTGACGTGCTCTTTCTGCAAAAGCGGGAAGCCGGCACTAAAGGTGAAGGGGCAGCATGGTCCACATTAAAAGAAATTCAGGCCCAGGATAAAAACCAGAAAGGCCATTCTTTCTATGTGAATGAATATTTCGCCGATCATCCCGAGATGGTGCTTGGCCATAACTCCGCCGAAGGATCGATGCACCAGGGTAATGAATATACAGTGAAGCCTTTACCGGGGAATATTGCCGATCATTTCTCTACGGCAGTAGGCAAATTACCGAAGGATATTTATCAGCAGGCAGAGCCGACATTAAGTGAATTGGAGGTGGCAGAGATAGAATTTTCGCCATCTTCGATCAAGGAAGGAGGTTTTCACCTCGACAGGTCCGGCAATATTCTCCAGAAAGAAAACGGGGTCGGGCAAAAAGTCGCGGCTACCGGTAAGAAACAGCAGATCATCACTGACTTTGTTGCTCTGCGAGATGCCGTTCGGCAGGTGCTCTATGTGCAGATGAAGGGGGAAGGAGACAAAAGCCTGAAGGACGCACAAACGCGGATGGCGACCGCTTATGATCGGTTTGTTGGGAGTCACGGTGCAATTAATAAGGCAACCAGAGTAGTAAGAAAACTGGCGGACGATACAGAGTCGATCAGCTACCGCTACCCAAACTTTCAATACTTCAAAAGTGATCCGGATAGCTATCTGGTGGCAGCGATTGAAAAGTATGACCTTGATTCCGGCAAGACCAGCAAAGCGGACATATTTACTAAGCGGGTGATTGCTCCTGAAGTCGAACCAAAGATTGAGTCCCTGACCGATGCCCTCAATGTGACTCTCTACCAGGTGGGCAAGGTTGACATGGGGCGGGTTGCTAAGTTGATGCAGGTTTCTGAACAGGAAGCGATAGACGGGCTGGGGACGGCAGTCTATTTTGACCCTGACGGCAGACGATGGGTGACTGATGACGAATACCTTTCGGGCGATGTTCGCTTAAAGCTTAAAAATGCCCTGGCTGCAGCGGTTATCGACGATAAGTTTCAAAGAAACGTCAAAGCGCTTGAAGCGGCACAGCCTGAAGATCTGCCTCCTTCCCGTATCACCATATCACTTGGCATGCCGATACTTGAACCGGATCATATCAAACAATTTGCCGGTGAGGTCATTGGGATGGGGGTTCGGGTGGGCTATCTTCCGCAAGATGGCAGCTGGTCAATTACCACTGTCAGTGGAGAGCATTCGGCGGGTGCGACCAGCGACTTCGGTACAGCCAGAAGAAATGCGGCCCAGCTGCTCGGGGATGCTCTCAATGGTCGAGCGGTAAAGATCTATGATCGGGATTCAGATGGCAACGCAGTATTCAATAAGGTTGCCACTGAAACAGCGACGGCCAAATTACAGAAGATCAAAGACCGGTTCAAGGCCTGGGTGTGGGAGGATGCGGGCCGGACGGAGGTGCTGGCGAAAAAATTCAACGAACTTTACAACACCACGGTCCCGAGAAATTACGGCGGAGACCATATAAAGGTAATGACCTTTCCCGGGATGAGCCGGACTATCGTTCCTTTTGATCATCAGAAGCGGGTGGCCTGGAGGGTAGTGCAGAAGGGCAATACTTATATGGCGCATTCTGTTGGGGCGGGAAAGACTATTGCCTCAATCATTGCCGGGATGGAGCAAAAGCGGCTGGGTATCAAAAAGAAACCGATGTGGACGGTACCAAACCATATGCTCAAACAATTTGCCGGGGAATTTCTGGAGCTGTACCCAGGAGCGAAATTGCTGGTTGCCGATGAAGCGCAGTTTTCTAAAGAAAACCGCAATCGTTTTATGGGCCGGGTGGCTGCAGAGAATTGGGATGGGATTATCCTTACTCATTCAGCATTTGGCAAAATCCCAATGTTACCTGAATTTCAGGCTCAGTTTATAGAGGAACATCTTGAAGAAATAGAAATGATCATGCTGGAAACAGAAGGCGACTATGCCAAAACCAAGCAGATTGAACGACATAAAAAGAGGCTGGAACAGAGGTTAGAAAAAATTCTGGCATCGCAGGCCAAAGACAAGGGAGTCACTTTTGAGGAAACCGGCATAGATCAGATTTTTGTTGATGAAGCTCATGAGTTTCGAAAGCTTGATTTTGTAACCAACCAGAGTGGAATAAGCGGCATAGATCCTTCCGGCTCACAGATGGCTTTTGATCTCTATACCAAAACGCGTTATCTGGAGACGTTAAGCCCAGGCCGTTCCACTGTTCTTATGAGCGGTACACCTATTACCAATACCATGGGGGAGGTGTTTACCCTGCAACGGTACCTGCAGGAAGATAAGCTCAGGCAGCTTGGACTGCACCATTTTGACAGTTGGGCGGCTACCTTCGGCAATATGGTTACCACTCTGGAATCTACTCCGGCAGGATCTTATAAACCTGTTACCCGCTTTGGCGAATTCAATAACATGCCGTCCCTTGCAGGTATGTGGGCCGAAATAGGCGATGCGGTACATGCCAGAGACCTGCACTATCTTACTCGACCAAAGGTGAAGGGTGGAGGGCGAAGGCTGATTGTCGGCGAAACAAGTGAGGTGCAGCAGAACTACAAGAAATTGCTTGGCAAGCGGATTGAGTTGATCCAGAAGAGAAAAGGGCCACCAAAGAAGGGTGATGACATTATCCTTTCGGTTATTACCGATGGACGCCATGCGGCGCTTGATGATCGTTTTATTAACCGTAATGCACCGGCAAGGCCTGATTCTAAAATTGAGTTGATGCTGGAAAAGGTATTCGGGGTCTGGGATCGCTCCAAAGAGCAGCGGTCAACACAGATGATTTTTTCTGATCTTGGTCTGCCCGGCACAGTGGAGAAGCGGGGATTCTCAGTCTACACCTATATTAAAGAGGAATTAGTCAAACGTGGAGTGCCCGAAAACGAAATTGCTTTCATGCAGGATTATAAAAAATCCGACCAGAAGATAAAACTTTTTAAGGATATGAATGAGGGTAAGGTTCGGGTGTTAATTGGCTCTTCCCAGGCAATGGGTACTGGGGTCAACGCCCAGAGGAAGCTTATCGCCCTGCATCATTTTGACCCTGATTCGTACCTCCCGGCTAATATTGAACAGCGTGAAGGCCGGATTGTCCGTCAGGGAAACGAGAAAGGCTAGACTTCATACTGCACCTCGTCTTGCTGTTGAGAGTTAATTTTTCTGGAAAGGCGCATTTGGCGAAGAGAAGCCATCAAGCCTTTATGTTTACCCTTGATCGGCGCCTCATCTCCC
>Ga0214472_10000438_pt1 | contig 51251 bp, 79 predicted proteins | sample RVTome_6_FD_207662 | JGI IMG/M metagenome (GOLD analysis project Ga0214472, IMG submission 207662) | Soil microbial communities from uranium-contaminated site in the Upper Colorado River Basin, Wyoming, United States - RVT140D175 | ecosystem: Environmental > Terrestrial > Soil > Contaminated >...
TCCAGCCGAATCGGGGAAGGTGAAGGCCCGACGTGTCCTTTCGTTGGCCCGGATTGACATGCACGGCCTGGGCCGGAGCGGCGCCTTTACCAGGGCGGACCTCGGCGGGGCGGACCTCGGCGGGGCGTACCTCTCCGGGGCGGACCTTAGCGGGGCGGACCTCTCCGGGGCGGACCTCTCCGGGGCGGACCTCCGCCGGGCGGACCTCTCCGGGGCGGACCTCTCCGGGGCGGACCTCCGCGGGGCGGACCTCTCCGGGGCGGACCTCCGCCGGGCGGACCTCTCCGGGGCGGACCTCTCCGGGGCGGACCTCCGCGGGGCGGACCTCCGCCGGGCGGACCTCTCCGGGGCGGACCTCTCCGGGGCGGACCTCCGCCGGGCGGACCTCTCCGGGGCGGACCTCTCCGGGGCGGACCTCGGCGGGGCGCGCGCCAACCAGCACACCAGGTGGTCGGACGGGTTCGATCCTGCGGCCCGAGGTGTGGAGGTGGTCGAATGACCCGCCGTCTCATCCTCGCCCTCACCGTCCTGCTCACGTTGGCGTTGCCAGCCATGGCATCCGACGGCGTCCACTCGTTCGACGACTTCGCCATTCCCAACCCGACCCGACCGCAGACCGCCAGGGTGCTGCTGACCGTCGACACCAGCGAACACGCCGGGCAGACCTGTCAGATCGTCGTCGACACGGCAAACGGTCCCAGCGTCCACCCGGAGAACTACCTCACCGTCGAGGGCGGCATCCCCACGATCACCGTCACCGGGACGGAGGACTCGGACGGTGGCGTGCACCAGTCGACGTCGACAGTGGTGATGGGCGACGAGTTGCACGTCGTCAACCATTTCGCTCTGGCCACTTCGGTGGAAGGAAGGATCACGATCACATGCCAGCCGGATTCCACCACCACCACCTCAACTTCAACTACTCAGCCACCGTCCACCACCACGACTGCCGGTCCTTCCACGACGACGACGACCACGACACCCTCCGAGACCACATCGACGACGAGCCCTGTAACGACGACGACTGCTGGGGTCACAAGCTCGACCGGGCCAACAACCCCGCCTTCAACGATTCCGCCAGTGTCGAATCCACCGGCAACGTTGCCGGTTACCGGTCCTGACGGGCTGGTCGGCTGGGCGGCTGCCGGGGTGGCGCTGGTGGCCCTCGGCGGGTTCCTAGTGCGGGCTGCGAGGGAGGGGGAGCGATGAGCGAAAGCATCCTCGTCTCGTGGGATGTAAAGGTCGAGATCGAGAGTGCCCACTTCGCCACTCACTTGACCATTCAAGCCGCGAGTGTCGAGACTCCGCCGCTGAAGTCGTACACCCTGACGCACCTCCCGTCGGGGCGGGCACTGGCGTTCTCAGACGACAGGGCAGCCCTCAAGTCGCTCGTTCGTCGGATCGATCCCCTAGCTGCATGGGACTCGCTGGTCTACGGAGACTCGGCACCTGACGGGTTCCGTGAGGCGAGAGACGAGATCGTCGGTCCAGGAGCGCAATGGCCCGAGAGGACCGGAAGAGAGTTCGACGAATGACCGACCACCTCCTCAACTGGACGGCCACCGGTCTGGCACTCGGCCTGGGAGCCGCCGTGTTCGGCATCCTCGCCATCGCCTCCGGCCTCGACTGGCTGCAGTGGTCCGTCTTCGCCTCCGCGGTCGGCCTCGCCGCTGGCATCGTCGCCGGGCTGGCGACCCTGCGCGCCCGGCCGACGTGTGAACGCTACGCCGAGGACGATGAGTTCGAGCTGTGGGGTGAGACGAGATGACCGAGAAGAAGCTGACGCCGCGGGTCGGCGACCGGGTGATCGTCAACCCGCCAAGTGGGCGCACCTATGTGGGTGATGTGACAGCGATCACCGGCGACAGAACGGAGCGCCCGTTCGACGTCACCATCGACGGACTGGGCGAGCCGCCGTGGCGATGCAGACTCAATGAACTCACCGTCGTGGACCGCCGGCCGGTCGAATGGCCAAACGGGTGGCGGCGACTCAACTCGACGATCATCGAGGTGGACGCCGGAGACCCAAATCCAGCTCGACTGACACGAGCAGAGTTCGACAAGATCCGCGGCCCTGAGGGTGACTACGTCGCCGAGCACCTGGACGAGCTGCTGGGCGGTGACTCATGACCATCACCTGCGCCTTCTGCTCCGAGACCGGTGAACAGGGTGGCTGGTACCGCACCCACCCGCTGTGCACGTCCTGCACTGACGGGCTGCGGGAGGTCGACGACTTCCAGGGTCGGCGTCTGGTCCGACCGGTCGAGCAGGTGACGACATGAGTGCCTACATCGACAAAACCGGCACCTTTCGATACTGGTTGAAGCGTGATGTGGGAGATGGCCCGCCGCTCGGATGGCTCATGCTCAACCCGTCCACTGCTGACGCCAGCCTCGACGACCCGACCATTCGACGAGTCATCGGATTCACCAGAGCATGGGGATACGGGCAGGCTTGGGTGACCAACCTGTTCGCACTGCGAGCCACCGATCCTGCCGAGCTCAACAGGCACGACGAACCGCGCGGTCCCGAGAACGAGGCGCATGTCTTGTTGATGGCAGTCGCCTGTCCGGTGGTGGTGTGTGCTTGGGGCGCCACCGTCGACAAGGTGCGGCATCGGTGGATAGATGTTGCGGCAATCGTCGAACGGAACTCTCTGGCCATGTGCTTGGGGTCGACCAAGGCGGGATATCCCCGGCATCCGCTGTACGTCCGGGCGGACACTGAGCTGGTTGGATTCGGGGTGTCGACGTGAATCTCACCAAGTGGGACCGGGACGTAGTCGCCATCTGGCGTGAGGCCGGTGAGATCCCCGACGGGCACACCGCGCAGGAGACAGCGCTTGAGATCCTCGGCAGGCTGATCGACGACCTCGACGAGATGCACGCCATCCTTGACCAGTTGGGGGCGGAGGTGGACTCGTGAGCGTGATTCGAGCCACCTGCCGGTGTGGCGACGTGGAGCTCGTCCCCGGCGACGTGACCCTGATCGACCGGGGCGACGGCATGGCCTACGGGTTCGCCTGCGCCTGCGGGGCGGTCGTGTGCTACCCGGCCAGTCCGCGCACCGTGTCGAAGCTGGTAGGTGTGGGCGTGGCCGTGCGTCGGGTCGTGTCTGACCCTTTCGCCGCTGACGTCGAAGTGGCTGTCGACCTGCTGGCCAACGTGGATGACCCTGACGTCCTGACCGACGAGAGGGGCTGCTGGTGAGGGAGTACCCGGAGCAAGAGTCGTGGTCGTCGGCGCACTCCTGGGTGTGGCGGTGGCGTCGACGCAACGGCAAGTGGGGAGGATTCCGCGTCCACCCGGTGGCCTCGTTCGACCAGCGGGGCGGACTCATCCGCATCATCGGCTACAGCCGTAGCACCGACGAGGGGCCTCGGCTCGACGTGTACGTGTCCGACGCGGGACGGTCGTTCCGTGTCTACCTGAACGATCAGGAAATGGTGGGGACCCCATGACCGCTGTCACCGTAGACCCTGACGTCCTCACAGACGCCCACGTGCGGATGCTCGCCAGCTACGGCACCGCCGTCACCATCCGCGACGAGTACGGCGTCCACGTGTACGCCTGGTCTGGTGCGTCGGAGATCAGCCGGGACCGCAACCCGGTCGGACTGGTCGAGGTCCGCAGCCAGGCTCACCGCTTCGAGCGGTACTGGTGGGATGACCGCGGTCGGGCGGTGCTCGCCGGGATGAGGTGGGAGTCGTGAGCGCTGTCTTCCGGGTGGGCGATGTGTTCGACCGTCTCGCCGAGCTCGAGGACGGGTCGGTGGACGTCTGCATAACCAGTCCGCCCTTTCTCGCATTACGCAGCTATCTGCCGGCCGATCATCCAGACAAGGCGAAAGAGATCGGGTCGGAGCCGACCCCGGCCGCGTTCGTGGACGTGCTGCTGGCGGTGACTGCCGAGCTGCGTCGGGTGTTGGCGCCGCACGGGTCGATCGCCGTGGAGCTGGGTGACACGTATGCGGGGTCTGGTGGGGCGGGCGGCGACTACGCAGAGAATGGGCTCAGGGAGGGCCAACAGAAGTTCAAACAGCGGAGCGGATGGCATCGCTCAGGGAATGAACCTGCGGAACGCTACAGGAATCTCGGTGCGGCAGACTCCGGCTCGCCCAACGGCGGCACCGGCTGGCCCCTCGCCAAATCGAAAGCCCTCATCCCCGAGCTGTACCGCATCGCCCTCGCCTACGGCATCAACCCGCTCACCGGACAGCCCAGCCCCGCCGGACAATGGCGGGTCCGCAACGTCGTCACGTGGTGTCTCGACGGGGACACCGTGGTCTACGCTCGCACCCCCAAAGGCGAAGGCCCCGCCCGGCTCCTCCACCTCGCGCAGAACTTCCAGCCCGGCCAATGGGAACTATGGGACGGACAGCGGTGGACGCCGGTGCTCGGCTGGTCGGACACGGAGGCGTCGGACGCCATCGAGATCGAGTTCCGCAACGGGGAACGCATCTCGGCGACCCGCAACCATGAGTGGCCGACCCAACGCGGACTGGTCCGCACCGACGAACTGACCGTCGGCGATGTGGTCGACTCGGTCACCCTCCCCGAACCAGACCGACCCCCCGTGGATGGGCTACCTGACGAGGACATCGGGTGGCTGCTCGGCACGTTCCTCGCCGACGGTTCATTCGACAGTCGGGACCGCATCCAGATCTCCGGTCACATCAACGAGACGGCGGTGCGGCTCCCCCGATTGCGTCGGATCGCCGAAGCGTACGACGGGACCGCCACCGCCCACCACTACGATAACACGGCGTCGATCGTGGTCCGCTCCCCCATCCTCACCGCTGTCATACGGCGCTACCTCGCAGGGTCGTCAGCCCACAACAAGTCGCTCAGGGCAGCCACGTGGCGCCGATCCAACGCCTTCCTCGACGCCATCCTCCGCGGATACCTCGAGGGTGACGGCCACTGGGACGCCAAGAACCAGCGGTGGCGGCTCGGGTTCACCGACAACCCGTGGCTCGCCCGCGACCTGCGAGTGATCGCCGCCCGTCTCGGGTACCGGTGCCGCATCAAGCGGTACCCCCGTGTTGCCGACCCGAGGGGAGGCCAGTTCGCTGGAACGGCACCGTTCTACCACCGCGGCGAGATCCGGTTTGAGGTGCGCCGCGACTACGCCCCCACGGGACAGGTCGTGGCGTTGCGCGCCAGCCGTCGGCGCCGGTTCTTCGACGTGGGGGTTGAGGGTGAGCCGCACCTGTTCGCGCTGGGGTCGGGCATCCTCACCCACAACTGCCGCCCCAACCCGCCGGTCGGGTCGCTGGGTGACAAGTGGCGTCCGGCTACGTCGGATGTGGTGGTGGCGTGTGTGTCGTCTAAGCGGTATTGGGACGACCTGGCGACGAGGACTGAGTACGCCGACGGCATCCCGCCCGTACGCCCTCAGAACCCAGCCCTCGCAGCATCGCCCACCAAGGGGAACACGATGGTCGAGGGGAAGATGATGCATTCAAACCCCCACGGCGCTCCTCTGCTCGACTGGTGGAGCATCACCGCAGGCGGCTACCCCGGCGCACACTATGCAGTTTGGCCTAGCGCTCTGGTGGAGCCGCTGGTCAAGGCGATGGCACCGCCGCGGGTGTGCCGGACGTGCGGAGAGCCGTCGCGGCGGATCGTGGAGTCATTGAACGAGACCGGCGCAACATACCGAGCCAAGTTCAACGGTGAGCGTGTCCCCGGTACAGGAGACTGGGGTGGTTCGGGCTTCGATCCGGCGGTGAAGGTATCAAGCGGCTGGACCGACTGCCGCCACGACGACTGGCGCCCCGCACTCGTCCTCGACCCGTTCGCCGGCAGCGGGACGACTCTGTCAGTCGCTACCGGCCACGGCCACGACGCCATAGGAATTGATTTGGACCCACGTAACGCCGACCTGGCGCTCGACCGGGTTGGCCCGCTGCTACTGGAGGTGCAGTCGTGACCGACTGGACAGACCTCGGCTACCACCTGGCCACCTGGGGCATCCCCTGCGATATCGAAGAGGTCGACACCGGGGACTACGAGCTCGACCCATGGCGACCACTCCCGAACGCCGAGGCGGTGGACATCCGACTGGACGTCAGGTCGGCGTCGAAGCTGGCCGAGGTTCTTGAGGCTGCCTTCAAGCGAGAGAGGGGCGAGTCGTGACCGCCACCGTGACCACCTGGCACCGGGTGAAGGTGATCGGACCCAACTGGGCACCCTCTCCGAACATCTGGGCCTCAGCCTGTGTGGCCGACGGTTGCGACTGGGGTTCCATCGCTGTCGGCCCTGGCGCCTGGCAGTCGGCGGTTGGCAAGGCGCTCGCCCACGTCGACGAGACGAAGGAGGAGATGTGACCGATCCGATCATGATCCCCTGCGAAGGCGCCGACAGCCGAGGGAACGTGCTCGGCCCGCGGGACGACGGGCTGCTCCTCTTGTCCTGTGCCATGTGCGGCTCAACCTTCCTAGTGATGGCCAACGTCGTGCCATCGCACGAGCGCCAGGACATCCTCGCCATGCTCGACCGAGGGGACTTCGACTCGTGACCGAGGCCCAGCTCCAACAGCTCATCGTCCAGTACGCGCAGGTCCGCGGCTGGCTCGTCACCCACAACCGCAAGTCCACGATCACCCGCCGGGACGGCTCGACCATCCACGCCACCGCCCTGACCGGCGACCCCGGCGCCCCCGACCTGCTGCTCATGCGCAACGGCCGGCACGCCCACCTCGAAGTGAAGGGCGAAAAGGGGCAGATCAGCGAGGGCGGATACAACAAGAAGGGACAGTGGGTTACCGGCCAGTTGGAGTGGCTGAACCAGGCTGTCGGCGACCTGCGTTTGACCAAAGACGACTGGCGGTCACGGGGTGCAATACCGGATGGTGCGGCGTGTCACTACAACGGGGGTTGGGTGTCGTTGGACCGGGCGGGTAGCTGGCATGTTCTGGTCGCTGTCGTCCGGCCGCGGCATAAGGATTGGATTTTGGAGATTCTGAAATGAAGAAGGAGGAGACGTGAGCGACGACGCACCGGACGACCAGGTAGACGGTCCAGACCCGGCATTCAACTACCGAACGCTCCAGGTTTCCGCGGTCGGGTGCGATTGCGGGTATGTCTGTCTGGACATCAACGAGATGCATCAGCACCTGCGCTTCGCACACTCAGCGGGTCGTAACCCTGAGATCACCTGCCAGGCCCCTGCAACATGGGATCACGAACGGTGGTGTGTGCGGGCGAAGGGCCACGACGGTAAGCACTGGACGCCATTATTTCACGGTGGCATGTGGTGGCCCCGATGACCGAGGCCCAGCTCCAACAGCTCATCATCGACTACGCCCGCCTGGCGATCGAGGTGCTTCGGTAATGGCTAAGTGGAACCCGTTGATGGTGCGTCTTCCGTTGGAAATGGAGACTCACCTTCGCGCTCTATGTGAAGCTGACGAGCGTCCGTTGGCGTGGATGGTCCGCAAGGCCGTCTCTGAGTACTTGGAACGGCTCGACCCACACTGGCGGTGGTGTGGCTTCTGTCAGGCGGAGTTCACCGAGGAGTGCGCGCGCTCGGTCGAGTGCGTGGAGTCCAGTTCATGACAGGGCTACCTAGGGGCGAACCGATCTGGATTGAATGCGAGGGGTCCGGTGCGCAGGGTCACCCGTTCCTGGGCGCCATGCGCATTTGTCCCATGTGTGGAGTCGTAACTCAGGTTGAGGTCGGGAAGATTCCGCCGCACAACCGAGACGACATCCTCTCCCGAATCGACAGGGGAGACTTCGGATGACCGCCGTGGACAAGATCCTGCCCGGAGCGTGGGCGGTCTGCCGCCGCTGCGGACGACGAGGACATGTCAACCCCCGGCTGCGCACGTCGACGGTCGACGCCTGCGACCTGTGCCGGGCCGATGAGCGGGAGAAGGAGCGGAGATGAGCGACCGGTCATGCCCCACTTGCACGATCACGATCCGCGGCACGAACGGACTCGGTGAGACATTCGAGGAGGTCGTCAGCATGGGCTACGTGCCGATCGGTTGCGACTGCCTTCATATCGGCACCGGACCATGCATGAAGCCGTGTCCCGACTGCGGCGTCGGGCCGGTCTGGGAGACGATGAACGACTGACCAATCCGTGAGGGGTGGGCCCCCGACGCCAATCAGACGGCCCACCCCCCGACCCACCCTGAGGAGGATGGATGACAACCCACCGTCCACACCCCACCGACAGTGACAACCCCCGAACTGTCCTCTTCGACCACTGCCCCCGCTGCCTTGAGCACGCCGACAACCCGGCCGGCGTCGACGACACTACGTTGGCTCGGCTGTGGGCTGTCATGCTCGCCGTCGACCTGGGCGACAATCAGCGGCGGTTGACCGGCCCCGAACTGGACGCTGTCGGCTGGCTGCGGCAGGTGCGGCATGTCGCTGCCAGGTTGGGGTTTGTGCCGCCGCTGGCAGACCTAGCGGCCAACCGATGACTGTTGACTGTCTCATCCACGGCACCCCACCGTGTGCGTGCACGGTGTGGAATGTCACACCCGCCGAACTCGGAGTCCCGTTCACAGCCGTGTTGTGGGAGTGCGGGGCGGGTCATCGGGAGGTTGCCGGCCCGACGATCCGCGGGCAGTGTGGACGGTCTGGGTGTTCGTCGTTGTTGTCGCCGGTCCGGTCGGCGATCATCCGCCCCTAACCGTTGCGGCGTTGCTGGTAGGCGAGTTTGGCGTGGGTGCGGTTACATGCGTTGCAGCGTCGGGCGATGCCACACGGGTCGGAGGCGTCGCGGGGGTACTGGTCGGCATCATAGGTTTGTTTGCAGGTGGAGCAGCGGCGGCGGCGGCACCGTTCTTCTTTCAACTGGGTTCGGGCGGTGCGCCATGCTTCGAGCACGTCGGGGTCTTTGCGGCCATAGAGGACGTATTCGACTTCGGCGGGGGTGAGTCCGGCGGCGGTGGCGAGGGTGTATTTGGATTTGGCGGCTTCGGGGGCGAGGAGGGCGGTGAGGATGGCTTGGATGTTGGCGTCGGTGTCGCTCATACCAGTCAGTTTATCAGGGGACAGTGTTGTTGGGGTGGGGTGTGTGGCGACTTGTGTTCCTATCACGGTGCGACTAGCATGATGGTGTCAGCGATATGGAGGTGCACATGGCAGCGACGACAGAGATCCGAGACCGGACCGGCCGCAAAGTATCCCAACGGGTCATCGACAAGGCCCTCGCCTACGTCCCCGCCGTGCGGGACACGAACCTTCCCACCGTGTGGCGGGTCGACGGCCTGGGCGGCGTGTACACGATCGTGATTGATGCTGGCCAAGCGTCGTGTTCCTGCCCCGGTGGTACGGAAAACGACGGCCGTCTCTGCTCCCACGTGTTGGCCGTGTATTTGCGGGCGATGCAGTCGGGTGTGCCGGTGCGGGTGGCGCAGATTGATGGGCCGTCGCCGGTGTTGGTGGCGGAGGATGGGTCGGACCCGTTCGAAGGGCTGGCATGATGTGGGAGAAGACTGAACTGCTCGGCTTGCCGGTTGTGAACCTGCCGTTCGACCCGGACTTGGACGATTGGGACGGCGAGCCGGACAACGACGAGTGGCCGGTGGATGATGGTGTGTTGTCGTCGTTTTGGGAGGGTGAACACCTGGCAGGCAACCCGTGAACTTCGACGACCGGCGTGCAGCCATTCGACGTGTCTCCAGCCTGTGGAACGTCGCAGACCGATACAACGTCGATGTTCCGTCCTGACTGCACCTGCCGGTGCGTCTGCCACCTCGAATACTGTTGGCCCTGCCAACACCCCAACCACGAATGCCCGCAGGAGGCCACCCGATGAGCAACCCCGCAGCCGCCGTCTCCACCTCTGCCGGGCGGTACTACCAACTCGACCTCCCCGCAGCACTCGCCAACCAGACCGCCAACGTGAAACGATCCGGCGACACCATCTGGCTCCCCAGTGTCACCAACGTCCTCGACTCCATGTCCAAACCCGGACTCGTCTGGTGGTCCGCCGGCCTCGTCGCCACGGAAGTGTTCACCGACCCCGACCGCATCACCCAACTAGTCGCCGCCGCCCACAACGGCCGCACCATCACCGGCTTCCATCCCTGCGAAGCATGCAGACAGCCCACCGACCACTACCTCGACGATAAGGGCAAATGGTTCCACACCGCCTGCTACGACCGGTGGCGCACCCTGCGGAAAGTGTTCAACGACCAGCGCATCCAGAAAGCCGACCTCGGGTCGCTGGTGCACGCCCTGGTTGAGAAGCACATTCTTGGGGACCCGGTCGACCCGGCCGACTACCCGCCCGAAGTCGCCGGCAGGGTCGAAGCGTGGCAACGGTTCGTCACCAAACACGAGCCGTCGTTTGAGCTCGCAGAGGCGACCGTATTCAACCTCACCCACGGGTATGCGGGCACCTTGGACATCATCATGGACGTCGGCGGCCACCGCTGGCTCGTCGACGTCAAATCGGGCACACCCACCGTGTACGAGTCCCACGCGTTGCAGCTCGCCGCGTACAGGTACGCCGAGCATGTGTATGTGGGGGCGGGGGTGGTGGAGGCGTTGCCCGTGGTGGATCGGTGTGCGATCCTGTTTTTGGGGGAGGACCGGTTCAAGTTCGAACCGGTGGACGTTGGTGTGGGGGATCTCGAGGAGGGGTTTTTGCCGTTGCTCAGGTTTCAACGCTGGCAGACGGCCCGAGCGTGATAGACTGGTTGGGTACTGTAGGAGGTGCATTGTGAGTGAGAACAGGTTGATCCCGCGGGTCGGGGATCGTGTGATCGTTTCTCGGTCGCGGACTGGCACTGGGTCTCGGATGGGCGACGTTGTGGAGATCGATTCTGAGGGTGGCTACCGAGTGGATGTGCATGGTTGGCCTGAGATGCTGATCGTCAACAACGCTGATGACCTCACCGTCGTAGATCGTGAGCCGATCGAGTGGCCGGACGTGCCCTGCTGGGAGTACGGCGACATTGGATGGAGTCAAAACAAGCGCCGATTCACCAACGACCTGTCATGGCATGTCCAGCAGAGCAAGGACGGTCCCCAGGTCGAATGCGACGCCTCGGCGCTCACCGCCGGTGAGGCACTCGCCATAGCCACCGCCTGGAGCTACGTCTCCCAGCACTTCGACGAACTGACGGGTAGCCACTGATGCCCATCCTCACACTCCAACGCCGCCTCCGTGAACTCGGCCGCATCCGCGCCGGCGACAAAACCCCCAAAGGCGCACCCCGCAAACTCGAAACGTACCGGCTCACCAGCCCGTCCGAACCCGCCATCCGCCAAGCCGCCCAACTTTACGGCGGCAACATCGAACCATGGGACTCACCCAACGGACCCCAATGGCAAGTCACCACCCAAACCGACACCCTCCCCGTCCGCATCCCCGGCGGCCAATCCATCTCCCAATGGATGGAACTGTGGTCGGGTGGCGGCTGTCAACGCCGCTGTGACGGTGTGACCGAAGTCATCTCCGACCAGCCGTGCCTGTGCGACCCCGACCCCGAACTGCGGGAATGCAAACCGAAAACCCGGCTGAACGTGGTGCTGCCCGAACTGGGCGACATCGGACAATGGCGGCTTGAAACGACATCATGGTTCGGTGCGACGGAGATGGCCGCTATCGCCGACCTGTTGGCGTTGACTGATTCACAGTACATTCCGGCTCGCATCCGACTCGAACAGCGCAGCGTAAAGCGGCCGGGGAAGCCGACGAATCGGTTCGCGGTGACGGTGATCGAAACCGACGCCCGCATGGGTGCCGTGTTGGACGCCCTCGGGGTGGGGGAAAGCTTCGCCGCCCCGCAGATCGGCCCCACCACCGACCGCTTGCAGCTTGCCACGTCGACACCCACCGTCCAGGCTGATCCGGACGAGGCGTGGGCCGAACTCACATCCCTGCTCGGCCCCGACGTTGACCCGGACGACACCATGCCCGTCCTCGAGTCCCGTATGCGCCGCCTCTACGAACTGATGGAGACGCTTGGCCTGTGGCAGGGTACGGGGCATGGCGACCCGCTGCATCTCGCCCTCAAGAAGCATGAGGATGTGGCGCATGTGGGGGATTTGCGGAAGGACCGGCTCGTAGCGTTCTGTGAAGTGTCGTGGGAAGCGGCCCGCACCGCGATCAGCGAGGCGGGCACATGAGCGACCTGACCGTTGGCTTCACCGGCACACGCACCGCCCTCACCCGACGACAATACAACGAGCTCCAACTCGTCCTCATCGATGAGACGATCGGCTACCTCCACCACGGTGACTGCATCGGCGCTGATGCCACCGCGCACTCCGAAGCCGTCTACCTCGGTATCCGCACCATCGTCCACCCGCCGTCCGATCCCAAGCTGCGCGCCTGGTGTCGGGGTGACGAGATTCACGACCCCAAGCCCTACCTAGAACGCAACGCCGACATCATCGATGCGTGCGACTGGCTGCTCGCCATGCCCGACGGGCCGGAGCGTAAGGGGTCGGGTACCTGGTGGACCATCAACCACGCCGCTGACATCGGCCGGTTCGTGCTGATCGTGTTCCCCGACGGCGGTGTGGATGAGAGGACGCCATGACGTGGCATCTCGGCGACCTGTTGGCCTTTGATGTGGAGTCCACCGGCGTCAACACCCGCACCGACCGCATCGTCACCATCAGCCTCGTCCAAGCCAACGCCACCCAACGCACCTCGAATACTGACCATTGGGTCCTCAACCCCGGCGTCCCCGTCCCCGACGAAGCCGCCCAGATCCACGGCTACACCACCGAACGAGTACAACAAGAGGGTGAAGACCCGGCCCCCATCCTCGCCGGTGTCGCCGACCGACTCACCGACCACCTGAACCAAGGCCTGCCCGTCGTCGCCTACAACGCCCGCTACGACTGCACCCTCCTCAACGCTGAACTCGCACGCCACAACCTGACCCCCGTCCCATTCCACCTCGGCCCGGTTGTTGACCCGTTCGTCATCGACAAACACGTCGACCAGTACCGCCGCGGCAAACGCACCCTGACCGCCGCCTGCGACCACTATCAAGTGACACTCGCCGACGCACATGATGCAGCCGCCGACGCCATCGCCGCCGCCCGACTCGCCTGGCGGCTCGGCCACCTACCCGACATCCAAGCGCTCACCCTCCCCGAACTCCACACGGCGCAAACAGTATGGGCCCGCGAGCAAGCCGAATCGTTGCGGGACTACTTCGTCAACTCGGGAAAGATGACCCGAGACGAAGCCAACACAGACGTACAAACAGGATGGCCCACCACCTAACCGGGTATAGCCACACCCACCGCCACCAACACACCCCACCACCCCACTATCATGGCCAAACGATGGCACTCACCGACAAGCAAGCAAAGTTCGTCGACGAATACCTCATCGACTTCAACGCCACCCAAGCCGCCATCCGCGCCGGCTACGCCAAAAACAGTGCCAAACAACAAGGCTCACGACTGTTGACGAATGATGACATCCGCAACGAAGTCGCCCGCCGAGGCCAACAAACCGCCGACGAACTCGGCCTCACCCGCGGCTACGTCCTCACCCGCCTCCGCGAAACCATCGAACGCAGCCTAGAAGGCGCCCCCAAAACCACCGCCAGAGGCGAACTCGTATTCGGACCCGACGGCGACCACATCATCGAATGGTCCCCCTCCGGCGCCAAGGCCGCACTCGAACTGCTCGCCAAACTGCGGGGCGATCTGGTGGACACGGTCGAACACACTGGTGGCATCGACATTCGGGTTGAAGGCGTCCCCGTCAACGACCTCAAATGAACCGTCATGGCTGACCGGCTCGTCCACACGTACACGCCCCGCGGCACCGCCCGCCGACTCTTCCAAACCAAAGACAGCGAAATCCTCCTCAGCGGCCCCGCCGGCACCGGCAAAAGCCGAGCCTGTTTGGAGAAGCTCCACCTCATGGCGGTCGTCAACCCCGGCATGCGCGGGTTGATCGTCCGCAAAACCGCGTCGTCGCTCACCTCGTCCGCGCTGGTCACGTGGAACCGGGACGTCACCTCCGAATCCCAACAAGCCGGCGTCCTCGACTTCTACGGCGGCTCCGCTGAAGAACCAGCCCAGTACCGCTACTCGAACGGGTCGAAGGTGATGATCGGCGGCATGGACAAGGCATCCAAGATCATGTCCACCGAGTTCGACGTCGTGTACGTGCAGGAGGCGACCGAGCTGACGGAGAACGACTGGGAGTCGCTGACCACCCGTCTGCGATCCCATCAGGTCAGCTTTCAACAGCTCATCGCGGACTGTAACCCGGCGGAAGAAACCCACTGGTTGAAACGCCGCTGCGACCGGGGCCTAACCCTGATGCTCAGGTCGAGACATGAGGACAACCCTCTCCTGTTCGACGAGGCTGGGCAGGCGACCCCGCGGGGCCTCGACTACTTGTCGAAGCTTGACCGGCTGACCGGCATCCGCAAACGCAGGCTGCGGGACGGGGAATGGTCGTCGGCTGAGGGGGTCATCTATGAGGACTGGGACTCTGCCATCCACCTTGTCGACCGGTTCCCCATCCCGGACGGGTGGCAGCGGTGGTGGGCGGTCGACTTCGGATACACCAACCCGTTCGTACTGCAATGCTGGGCCGAAGACGAGGACGGCCGCCTGTGGCTGTACAGGGAGTGGTATCACACGCAACGCACGGTGGATGATCACGCCCGCCGGGTGCTCGACGTGGTCGCACCGGACGGCAAGTGGACCGAACCGAAACCGCGGGCGGTGATCTGTGACCACGATGCTGAAGGCCAAGAGGTGTTACGCCGGGAGTTGGGCCTGCCAATGCGGAACGCTGACAAGCGGGTCCAGGACGGCATACAAACGGTGATGCGCCGGTTGAAGCCGGCGGGCGACGGCCGGCCGCGGCTGTACCTGTTGCGGGACTCGCTGGTGGAACGCGACCCCGAACTGTACGAGTCGGGGCGGCCCACCTGCACGGCAGACGAGATCCCCTCGTATGTGTGGGCGAACCAGACCGGGCACGGTAAGGGCCTGAAGGAGGTGCCGGTGAAAGAGGATGATCACGGCTGTCTGATCGCTGGCACCTTGGTCACCACAAGCCGAGGCGCCGTCCCGATTGAACAGGTAGGGGCGGGTGATTGGGTGCGGGTGCGGGGCGCATGGCGGCTCGTGGAAGACGCAGGGATGACTGATCCTGCCGCCGTCGTATACCGGGCCGTGATGGAGGACGGTCGCGAACTAGTGGGCACTGGCGACCATCCGGTTTGGGTGCACGCCACCGGCTGGACCCGACTGGACGCACTCCGATACGGTATGATGGTGTCATGCCTAGAACCATCCGATACGACGGGCATGCCTACCGCCGGGAAACAGACCGCCCCTACTACAAGCGGACAACACCCGACGGCCCCGAGTACCTTCACCGGCGCATCTACCAAGACGTCTACGGGCCGATCCCCGACGGATACTCAGTCCACCACGTCGACTTTGACCCGACCAACAACCAGCCGGACAATCTCGTGGCGCTCCCTGAAGCAGAGCATCAGGCGCTTCACGTCGAACACCGGCGGGCCAACGGCCTCTACGGTTCTGGGCCGACCGTTCAAGCGTTGGAAGCAGCAGCCGAATGGCACCGATCCCCGGAGGGTCGAGAATGGCATCGCCAACACGGCCGCGCCGTATGGGATCGCCGACAGTCGCGCACCCTTGTTTGTGACCAATGTGGCATCGAATACGACACCAGGTCCCTCAATGGTGCGGAACGATTCTGCTCCAACAACTGCAAGTCAAGGTGGCGGCGAGAGTCCGGCATCGACAACGAGTCCCGGGAGTGCGAATGCTGCGGAGCCGGATTCGTTGTCAACCGTTACCAGAAGACCCGCTTCTGTGGTGGTTCGTGTTCTGTCCGTCACACGGCTAGACGGTCGTGTGCCTGTCTTCAACCTGACGGTCGCCGATCCTGAGCGGCCCGAGTTCTATGCGAACGGGTTGTTGGTGCACAACTGTGACGCCGCCAGGTATATGGCGATGGCCCGTGAAGAGGCAAAGCCGAGGGTGTTGATGGGTGCCGAGTTGTCGGGCCTGCGGTTAGGGGTGCGCTGATGGGTTGAGGCGGATCGAAGGACCCGCAGGTGCGGGCCAAACAACGAGACCAAGCCCGCATCGCAGCCGCCGACCGCAAAGCCAAATTGGAAGCGCAGAGACGGTCGGCGCGGCAGCGGGAACGGCAACGTCGGAAAGGACAGGTATGACAGTCAGGGAGTGCCGGCCGTGCAAGGGTGGCAAGCGGTTGACACCTAGGGAGCGGGCCGAACTCAAACAGGTGGAACGGGACCGCCAGGCGAAGCTCGAGCAGGCGCAGGCCGAGGCTGAGCGGATCGCTAGTAAATGAGTAGCCGCCCCTTGCCCAAAACGATGGGTGGGACGGCTATCATCATGCGCATGTGGAACGCATCAGGAAGTATAGCCCGTGACCGATAACACCCTTCCACTCAACCCCGAAGACCGACTCCACCAAACCCTCAACACCGGCAGCCGAATCGAATACCTCCACGACTCCGGCATCCGCCTCGTCTTTGACTTCATCACCCCCACCTCCAAAGGCGTCGACGCCTGGTGTGAGATCCGATGGCAAGGCGACACCCCCCAACCCTACGTCATCACCTACGGCCGCCGCGACCTCATGGGGTCCACCACCTCCGACTCGCTCACCAAACAAGCGTTAGGCGCCCTCCGCAAACACCATCGGGTCGACCCCGACGTCATGCGGGAAGCCATCACCGTCGCCTGCTATCAGGTCATCCAAATCCAATTGGAAGGCGTCGAACCGCTCGTCCTGTCCCAAGTGCCAGCCAAGAAACAACGGTGGCTGCTCAAACCGCTCGTCGAACACGGCGTCAACCACACGCGGGTCATCGCCGCCGGCGGGTCCGGCAAATCAGTGTTCGCACTCGCAGTCGCCTACACGGTCGCCACCGGATCGAAACGACTGTTCAAACAAGCCCCCACCGTCACCGGCCCCGTCATCTACCTCGACTGGGAAACCTCTGCCGACGTCCACGCCAACCGGCTCGAAGCCCTCTGCAAAGGGATGGGACTCGACGACCCCGGCGACCAGCTCCTCTACCTGCCCATGCCGCAAGCGCTCGCCCGGTCGGCGCATTGGGTCGCACACACGGTCGCCGAAACCGGGACAGCGATGATCGTCGTCGACTCCAACATTCGAGCCCGAGGCACCCCCTCCACATACACGTCCGCCGAAGCCACATCCACGCAACTGTTCGAAGCGTTACGACAGATCGGCGTGCCAGCGTTCATCGTCGACCACAAGTCCGACGAGAAGATACGCAAGAACCAGCGGGGCGGATACGGGTCGATCACCAACCAGAACAACATTCGGGTCGAGTGGGAGGTGGCGGGCATGTCGAAGATCCGTTCGGCTGACCGCCTGTTCGAACAGGTCGAAGTGCGGTATGCGTGGGAGAAGGGCAACAACTCGGCGGCGCAAGAGGACATCGCCTACCGGATCGCGTTTCAGAACGAGCGGGTGGACGGTGACGAACGGTTGACGTCGATCGAGTTCAACCGGATCGCCCCGTCAACCGTCCAACTGTTCGGGAAGCATCTCGACCCGGTGTCGCAGGTGGATCGGGCGTGGTCAGTGTTGGCGAACCAGACGGAGCCGATGCCGCTCGCCGACCTGGCGGAAGTGTTGGGTGTGTCGGCCCGGTCTTTGTCAACGCAGATGGCCCGTGACGCCCGGTTTGAGAATGTGGCACCGCGTGGCCGGCCGGGGTTGTGGCGGGCCGGTACGGGCGACGAGGGTGACGCTTTACCGGCACCGTTCTAACACGCGGGAACCTGCAACTCGGCTTGTTGCACCCCCCCTGCAACAATGCTGCAACTGTGAAAGCCGGTTTTAGGGTGTTTTTCCTGGTCAGAGGGGGTGCAACTGGTGTTGTAGGTGGGTGTTGCAAGGGGTACAACCAACAAGGGGGGTACGTAGTACCCCTTGTTGTTGCACCCCCCGTTGCAGCACCATTGCAGGTCACACCACTCCGGGTAGTGTTATCATTGAAGGACTGGAAGCAAGAGAGGTGCAAGACATGGCAGACCACGACTGTGTAATAACCATCATCGAAGCCATCGAGGGGGAGGACCCGGACCAGCCGGTGGGTCTTCTCGCTGTCGGGTTGGACGATGCTCGAGTGTTGGCCGGCCTGCTGTTGGGGTTGAACGTGGCGGGTCGTCGGGATGTGGCCGATCTGGCGTCGGCGTTGCGCCGGGTCGATGGGTCTTCGGTGCGGATCGTGTCTCCGTATGTGTGACATGCGGGGCCAGCCGTGAGACGTGTCTGTCCTCTCTGCTGGGGGAAAGGATCAACCCCCAACATCAACCGCGACTACCCGTCCACCCTGCACCGTGACGCACAGATCACAATGGAGGCGTCGGTCATTGTCGACCACCTGGCCGCGGATGCTGACTGGCTGCGTGGCGTGTACCAGGATGCCGCGGATCGGGGCGACCTCGCCGAAGCAGGGCGACTGTTGGTGGAGGCGCACAGGCTGCTTGAGGAGTGGGTGGCCGGGCATAGGTGGGTGCCGCCGGTGTTGGAGCCGTGCAGCCATGCCGACGGGTATTGTGCGGCGTGTGAACCATTCGTGGAGGTGCCGTCGTGACCGCTGACCTGCTGGCCCTGCCGGTCCTCTGGCAACTGCTCATTCTCACCGTCGCCGCCTGGTGGGTCACCCGTCTCGTCGTCGTCGCCGACTTCCCCCCAACCGTGTGGCTGCGGGAAACCGTGTGGTCCCGCTGGCCCGCCGACGACACCCTGTACCCGGACGACGGGGTCGTGATCCCCGACCCGGACCTGCCGACCGAAGGCGTCGTCAACGGGCGGGTGGCGGTCGACTGGGACGACGGGTTGGAGTTGTGGCGGCCGATCCGTCCTCGAGCGTTCGGGAACCTGATCTCCTGCCCGTGGTGTGTGTCACCGTATGTCACGGCGGTGGTCGTGGCCGTGTGGGTGTTGTGGCCGGCGTCGTTGTGGCTGTGGCTCGTCCTTACCATGGCGGGGGTGGAAGCGTTGATCGCCACCAGGGTCGACCGCTAGTCGGCTAGCATCGTCGCTGATGGCGACTACACGACCTGTCCGCACCCGCCGCACCCCCCAGTCTCGTCGCACGTCGACCGGGACCGTGTTGACGGCAGCGTCGATGCGACTCCCCGACCGGCCCGACCAAACGCAAGGCCCCGACAAGGGCGGGTTCGGGTTCGGCTGGCAGTCCCGCTGCTGGGACGTGTACGACCAGTTGGGGATGGTGCATTACGGCATGCAGTTCATCCGGTCGAACGTGGCGATGCTCGAGTTTCGGGTGGCCCGCAAGTCCGACGACCCCGAAGTGGAAGCCGAACCGGTCGACCTTGACGACCCGGCCGCGGTCGAGTTGGAGCGGATCGGGGAGGGCCCGTACGGGGGTGTGTCGAACCTGATGGCCGAACTGGTCGTGTTCAACCAGGTCGCCGGGGAGGGCTACCTGTGCGGGCGGGGGTTGCCGACCGACGAGTCGGACGGTGACGGGGAAGTGTGGGAGGTGCTGACCGGGCAGCAGTTGAAGAAGCGGATAGACGGGGCTGATAAGAGTCTGGCGCCGATGGTGAAGGTGCGGGTGTGGCGGCCGCATCCGGTGAACCCGACGTGGCCCGACTCGCCGTTGCGGTCGGTGTTGGCCGAGTGTGAAGAGCTGATCCTGTCCCGCCGGCAAGTGCGGGGCGCGCTCCTGTCGAGGCTGAACAACGGGATACTCCTGTTGGACGAGTCGTTGGACCCGTCGGGTCCGGCGCCGGCCGGGCAGGGTGACGACACCATGTCCCCCCTACTCCGCGACATGTGGCAGGCGTTCAGTACGGCCATCCAAGAGCCGGAAGCCGCCACGCAGGTCATGCCCTATTTGTTGATGGGCAACGACGTCAAAGACAAGATCGACTATTTGGCTTTGGATCGGCCGTTCGATTCGTTCGCCATCGAACTTCGCGACGACTTGACCCGTGCCATCGCCGCCGGCCTCGACCTACCCGCCGAACGACTCACCGGCATATCCGACTCAAACCATTGGAACGTGTGGTTTATCGGCGACAGTGAGTACGCCCAGCATCTCGCCCCGGCGGTGGATCTGGTCGTTAACGGTGTCGTCCGTGACCTGTTGCGTCCGGCGTGGCAGGCGGCCGGGTTGGACCCCGACGAGTACACGCTGATCGTCGACCCGACCGCTTTGACGTCGCGGGTGCGGAAGGGCGCCGACGCAGTGTTGGCGTTCGATCGGGGCGCCTTGTCAGAGGATGCGTTGCGGCGGGAACTCGGCTTTGACGATGGGGACCGCCCGTCGGTGTTGTCGCCGGGCGTTGGTGGCACAGTGGGGACGGCACCCGCAGCAGGGGCGGATACGGTGGACGCGGGTATGCCCGACGAACCGGGCACGGTGCCGGCGGGTGATGCTGCGCCTGTGTTGCCGATCGAAGAGTTGAAGGACCGTGCCGAAGTGTTCGGCATCCTGTTCCGGGCTGGTGTCACCCCGGAGACGGCGGCGGAGGCGGCGGGTATTGCCGGGCTCGAGTTCACCGGTGACGAGCCGGTGACGTTGCGGGAACCCGGTGTGTCGGCGTCTGGTCTGTCGCTGGTCGCCGCTGCAGGGGACGATGGGAATGATCCGGTTGTGGCGGCGGCGTTGGCGTTGGCCGCGATCGACGCCGCCGTGTTGCGCCGCCTGGAACGGGAAGTCGCCCGGGTGCATGATCAGGTGATGGCCGAGACGGAATCCCGTCTGCGTGGCCTGTTGGATGCGGCCGGTGTGAACACGGACGGGATGGCCGCCACCGATTTGGCGCGGGCGGTGGCAGAGTCGGGGATCGACCCGGCAGAAGCCGTGCCGGACGGGGCGTACGCCGCGGTGGCCGCGACAGCTGGCGCGGTGCTAGCGAGGGGCCAGGATGATGCGTACAGGACGGTGCGGCGCCTCTCATCCGGGCTTGAACGGGAGTCACCTGTGCGGGACGACGACGCCGAATCCGCCGCACTCGGGTTGGCGGTTGGAGGGTTGGTCGGGTCGTTGACGTCTTGGCTGCGGGAGAAACTGTTCACGGTGGCTGGCGCCGACCCCGACACTGGGGAACTACTCGCCGGCCGGACGGATGGGATCAACCCGCCCCTGTCGATCATGGTCAACGCCGCCACCGTTGCGGGCGGTGGACAAGGGGCGACCGTCGGATCGGTTGGTGTTGCGAACGGGCAGCAGGTCGAATCATGGTTGGATGGCCTGTCGGTGTCGACGACTGGTTGGGTGTGGCAGTACGGCGACCCGGGCATGCGGGCCTCACAGTTCGAACCGCATCGCCGCCTGGACGGTCAAGTGTTTGCGGATTGGGAATCGGATGTGCTGGCCCATTCGGGGTGGCCCGGTTCTCGGTTGGCGCCGCAGGATCATCGGGGTTGTGGTTGTGGCGCGGCGAGGGTGCTGGCTGCCCCACCGCCAACACAAGTGTGATAGACTCCGGGTAGGAGGTGCAACCATGCGCAAGATTCCGACACTGTTTGAACGCGACTGGTTTGGGGACCGCTCCCGCGTCACCCGTGAGGTGAATCCCGATGCCCTCTGGGTCATCGACGGTGAAGGCGTCCCGACCGTCAAGTGGGATGGCACCGCTGTCATGATCGATGAGAGCGGCGGCTATTGGAAGCGTTACGAGGTGAAGAAGGGCAAGACGCCGCCAGGCGGGTTCTTGCCCGCCGACGACCCAGACCCCAATACGGGGAAGCAACAGGGGTGGGTCAGGGTCGACCCGAATGACCCCGCCGACAAGTGGCATATGGAAGCTTGGGACCGCTATGAGCCGGGCACGTACGAGCTGGTTGGTCCGAAGGTGCAAGGCAACCCCCACGACCTCGATCAACACATGCTGAAGCCACACGGCTTCAAGAAGTGCAAGGATGACCCTCGGACGTTTGATGATGTCGCAATGTTCCTGCGCTTCCATCCTTTTGAGGGCATCGTCTGGCATCACCCCGACGGGCGCATGGTGAAGGTCAAGGCGCGCGACTTCGGGATTGAGTGGCCACGAAGGTAACGCCAGGCGTGTCGCCTACACCCGGTTAGACTCCCCGCATGGCATACCGTCTTCACGTCGTACCAGAAAACGTGGCCAGCGAAGACGGCCGCGGCATCAACCCTGAAGCGCTCACCTGGCGGGACACCCTCCCCCTCCTATGGACCCCCGTCAACGGGGAAGGCCACGACGGGTCGATCGTCGTTGCCGCTTTCACTGGCATCCACCGTGAAACCATCGACGGAGTCACCTGGATCGTGTCCGATCAGGTCGCGTGGGACTCGTCGCCCGCAGCGGTGGAAGCCCGGCGGATGGTCGACGACGACATCATGCGGGGCCTGTCCCCGGATTGGTCGCAGGATGTGGTCCGGATCGACGTGAACGGTGACCGGGGCGCGACCGAATGGACGGAAGAGGGGATGCTGTTGGGTGCGACGATCGTGCCGATGCAGGCGTGGTCGGGTGCCCGTGTCGAAGTCACTGATGGGGGTATGCCAGCCGTCGACGTGCCGATGGAAGACGACATGCCGATGGACGACTTGGACATGCTCATGGCTGCTGCCGAGGCCGCCGTCACGGTCAACAACACGGTGACAGGTGAAGACGGCATTGTCATCCAACCCGAACCGGAACCGTTGGTGGCGCACGCCCTCGAGAACCCGGGCGACTACGACCTGCCGCCGGTCGAATGGTTCACCACGCCCGAACCTGCTCAGGATGATGATTCGGTGGTGTGGGTCAACACTGACGGCCAGCCGGTCCCGGCGCACACTGACGGGGCGAGACCGTGGGGTGTCCCCCTGACGATCACCGCGGACGGCCGCGTGTATGGACACATCGCGTCGTGGCAGGACTGCCACACGGCGTATGCGGATCGGTGCGTCCCGCCACCCAAGAGCCACAGCGACTACGCCTGGTTCCATACCGGGTCGACGCTGACGGCGGACGGCGAAGCCATTCCGACCGGGCGGATCACTGTGGGTACGGGCCATGCGGACCGGCACCTATCCGCCGCTAGTGCGGTGGCGCATTACGACAACACCGGTCACGCCGTCTCCGATGTGCGGGCGGTGGACGGGGAGCTCGGCCCGTGGGTGTCGGGGTGGATACGACCGTGGGCCACCGCCCAGCAGCGGCACGAACTGGCAGCCCACCCGCCCAGTGGGGATTGGCGACCGCGGGGCGGTCACGCCGAGTTGTTGGGTGTGCTGGCGGTGAACCAGCCGGGGTTCCCGATGCCGAGGACGGTGGCCACATTCCGCAAAGACCAATTGGTCAGTCTCGTCGCGTCGGGCCTGCCGCCGCGGGCACCGGTCGAGTCGGACGGGTTGGAAGCACGGTTGGCCGCGGTCGAAGCCAGGTTGGATGCGGCTGCTATCCTGTCAGAACTCACCTGACACCACCCTGTCAGGGTTGGCCCCTCGGGGGGTTGGGGTGGCGCACCTCCCCCCAACCCCCTCCCGGCCAACAGTCGTTGACATTCCCCCCAGCCCGCGGGTAGCATCCCGGTAGCCGAGGTTGGCACCGCCCATCAAGACGACGGGGAACCTCCACACGCATCCACCCCTAGGGAAGGACCATTGTGGACCCCGTACGACTCTCCGAACTGCTCAACAAGATCGGCAACGCCGACACCCCCGAAGCCGTCGCCGAACTCCTCGCACCGCTCACCGCCGGTGAACTCGCCGAAGTCAAAACCGCGCTCGCTGAGACGGCGACTCAGATCGCGTCGAAGGTGAAGGCCGGCGAGCCGGTCGAAGTCGACGACAAGCCGCTCACCCCCAAGGACGCCCTCGACATTGCGAAGGCGGCGAAGGCCAACATCGCCGTCGTGGATGGGCGCCTCGACGAACTCGCCAAGGACGAGGCCGACCTGGCCGCCGAAGTGGACTCAGTGCTCGACGGTCTCGACATCGAACCCAAGGTTGAAGCGCCGCCGGAGGTGAAGCCGGAAGAGGCACCCGCACCGGCACCGGCCGCCGAAGCACCTGCCGAGACACCGGTGGATGCCGAACCCGAGCCGATCGCCGCATCCGCCAAGCCCAAGCCGGTCAAGGCCGACCTCGGCAACATCCGTCGGAACCAGCGGCCACAACCCCAACCCGAACCGACTGGACCCGTCACGGTGCTCACCGCAGCCGGCAACCTCGACTCGCAGGGCATCTCCGCTGGGCGAGCGTTCCCCACGGCGAAGGCGTTGGGTGAGGCGATGGCCGAAGCCGGCCGGGCACTCCCCGCCGGTGGCGGCAAAATCAAGGTCGCGCAAGCCAGGTTCGGTCACGAACTGCCGGACGTGCCGGACAATCCGGAAGAGGCGTTCCTGTTTTTGAAGAACATTGCCCGGCAGGCGGAACGTGGCGAGGACGTCCTCGTAGCGTCCGGCGGGTTCTGTGCCCCGTCGATGCCGGTATACGACTTCTTCAACATCGGCGCAAGGGACGGACTGTTGCAGCTCCCCACCGTCAACTCGGAACGCGGCAGCATCACATATCCGGTGTCACCGGGTGTCGCGGACCTGCTCGCACAGGACGGCATCGCCGACCAGTGGACCAACGCCACCGACATCACCCCCGGTGAGGACACGAAAGCCGTGTTCACCCCGGCGTGTGTCGAAACGCTGGCCTGTGAGGTCGCCGCGTATCCGACCCAGTTGCAGTTCGGGAACTTCCAACAGATCTTCTACCCCGAGTTCGTCGCACACATGACGTCCGAGAGCTTGATTACCCATGATCACAAGGTTGACATTGCTCTCCTCGCTGCCCTGTCGGGGTTGGTGACGGAGTCGCAGGTCGCCGGGGACACGGGTGGTGGCACGTTCATCCAGGTGTCGCAGACGCTGGCATGGTTCTCGGTGTGGTATCGGAACAAGTGGCGCACCGCCCGTGACCTTCGACTGACCACCCTCGTACCGGTGTGGCTGTGGGAGGCGTTGGTGGCGGACGTGTGGGCCCGTCGGGACGCAACCGACAAGACCCGTGCCACGGCCGAGGTCCTGTCGATGTTCGACCAGTTGAACTTGGACGTCCAGTTCCTCCACAACTTGAACCCGATCGGTGGGAACCCGGGCGGCCGGTTCGACCCGGCCGACGTGTACATGTTCGCACCGGGCACGGTCGTCCGGCAGACGAGGGGCCGCCTCGACCTGGGTGTCACTCGGGATTCGACGCTCAACTCGACGAACGATTTTCAGACGTTCGTGGAAACGTTCGACGGGTTGTGCCGTCCGGGCAACGAGATCCTGAAGATCAACAACGTGGTTGCCTGCCCGACGGGTGGTGTGGGTGCTGAGGACACGGTGACGTGCCCGACCACCTCGTAACCTGAACGCCTAGACGGATGGGACCCCCCACGGTTGGGGGGTCCTGCCGCGTCCAGACGTGATACACTGCCATGGTTAGCGACCGGAGGTGCAATCCGTTGGAACCGATCCCCTATCCGACGATCCGCTGGCACTGCCCGCATGAGGGTTGCCGTCGGACACTCTCATCAAAGACTCGAATGGTGGCGCACATCAAGATGTGCCATTTCGATCCGAACAACCGGGCATGCCGAACGTGTCTCCACGACGTCACCACATATGACGGACCCGTCTGCAACATTGGCCTGCGACTTCAGACCGTGTTGGTGGCGTCGGCGTGTTCCGGGTGGGAGCCGAGATGACGTCCTGTCAGCCGCCGCGGAAGATCACGGCCAGCCGCCGATAGAAACTGATCGCATCGACAGGGGCGGGCGTCCACACGTCCCCCTGCCGGTTGACCGCCTCGACGAGCCGTTTCAAGTATTCGATGGTGGACTGTTGCCGTCGGAACCCGCCCCCATACTTGCCGTCGTAGGCGGTGTGTAGGTCTTCGATCGCATACCAGCCGCCCGGTACCACATGGGGGAACAGGGTTTCGAACGAGATGCGATGCTGGTTCATGTGGTGGCCGCCGTCGTCGACGATGAAGTCGAACGGGCCATGATCTTCGGCCACGGCCTCGAGGAACTTGGGGTCGGACTGGTTGCCCACATGCAAATGCACCTTCGGACTGTCGATGCCGCCGGTCCGGTCGGACAGGTCGACACCGTGGACAGTCGCACTGGGCAGGTAGTCATGCCACATGCGCAGACTGGCACCCTCCGCCACGCCGATTTCGAGAATGTTCAACGCCCGGCGGGTCTGCCCTGTCAACAACTGGTGGTAAACGGTGGTGTAGCCTTTGGGGGTGAGCCGCCCGGTGGTGGTGTGGCCTTTGTCGGTGCCATGCTTGTGGGCCAGGTCGTCGAGTTTCGTCATGGTTTCTCCCATCGGATGTGGCTGCGTTCCAACACTTTACGGCGATGCTCCCTATCCAGAGGGGTGCGGTTCCTCCACGCGTTCTTAATGTTCCCACCGTGGGTGACCTGTATCCACGCCCGCCGGGACACATGCCGTACGTGCTCGTATCGGCTGCGGATCTTCGTATGATCGCCGCCCACCCCCAACATGCGCCCTCTGCCGTCGTGGGTGAGCGCAAGGAACGGCCCCTGCTGCTCCTTGTTGGGCCATCCATGATTCGACACCCTGCCGGTGGGCCAGTCCAACTGCCAGCCCATGTGATAGTTGACGATCGTGTCGGGGGGGAGCCACCGTCCGGCGAGTGCGTCGAGCTCAGTGGGGAGCCACGCGTCGTCTGAGTCGATGCGTGCGGTGACGAATTTGTCGTGGTTGGGGGCGGCGGCGTCGACGGTGCCGACGGCTCCGACGGCGAGGACCGCTTGCGGGTATATGCGGTCGCGGATTTCGGCGACTTGGTCGGCTCGTTCATGGCAGGTGCGCCATACCCATGAGACGGGTTGGGTCACGTGCCGGAACGTTTGCGCGCAGACGGCGTCGAGTAAGTGTTCCCGGGAGGCGACCCATTGTTCGGTGGGGATGCCCCGCCAGGGGGCGGCGACCCTGGTGACGACGATCAACGCTCGGTCACTCATCGACGTATCTCCACTCGATGCGAGTAACGATCGTGTCCGGAACGCACCTCATGTGCTCGCAGAAGAACTCAACGAACGCTGACGGCTCACAATCGAAGCCCTCTCGCATGACGTCGTCCTCAGTGATGTCCCATAGCGGCTCCCGGTCGACGCTCACCACCTCGACGTCGCAGATCCTGACGAGTGGTTCGTCCTTCTTCCGCCCCATCACCTTGCGGCACAGGGTCAGCCGGTCACCCGGCTTGAGGAACCGCCAGCCAAGCCGTCGAGTCACGGTCTTGCGGCGCTCACGGACGGCCTGCTCTGTGAGTGCGACAGACATCAGTCGACTCATGGCAACAACTCCCGCAGTCGCGCGGCATCCAAATCCACCTGCCGCTGCACCCTCGGTTTCACCTTCGGCAACGTACCCCGCCGCAGAAAAGTGGCGAACTCCTGCCGCAACCGCTCTTGTGTCCGCACCCGTTCCGGCGACCCCTTCATCGTCGCCGGCGACTGCATCAGCGACGTGGGCTGATGGCAGTGGTGGTAGAGGGGTTCCATGTCGTACGCCCACGCCAGCCGGTGGGCGACGACGGCGATCATGAACGTGTCCCACGCTATCCGATATTCCGGGTGGGGGCCGCCGATCGTGCGGATAGCTTCGGTGCGGTAGAGGGCGGTGTGATGGGCGACATGCCGCAGCTGTCGGCTTTTGGCCATGTGTGCGATCCGATGTGGGGTGACCACTCTCTCCGTACCGTCGAGGCGGTGCTGCCGGTAGCCGCCGAACACGGCGTCCGCCTTTTTGGCTTTGGCTTTGGTGAGGAGCCGTTGCAGGCGTTCGGGTTCGGTCCAATCATCAGCGTCTTGAACTGTCCACCAGGTCGTGTTGCAGGCGGCGAGTGTTATGGCGTCGGCTTGGTATCTGCCTCGGTTGGGGGTGATGTCGAAGCGGATGAGCCGCCGGTCGCTGATGTCGTCAAGGGGTTGCCAAACCTTGTGGGGGTTGTCGCCGTCGTTGACGACGATCAGTTGGAGGTCATGGTGGGTTTGGTTGAGGACGGATTCGACGCTGCGGCGGATCGTGTTGGTGGCGTGCCACATGGGCATGGACACGGTGATGCGGTCGGTCACGTCATGAGCCTCCGCAGAAGTGGTTTGCACTCGGCCATGAGCATATCGAAAGCGAGTTCCGCTTCGTCTTGGTCGGACGTGGATGTGAGGGCAGATTGGATGGCCCCGATGACTCGGACTGAGGCGGTGCAGAGTTGGCATCGCGGGTAGTCGGATGCTGGTCCCACGGGTCCGTCGACGTTGATGATGGTGTTGCACCATGTCTTGTTGGTGCCGGGGCGTTGGTAGTGGATGGTGCCATCGGTTCGTCCGAGTTTGGCGAGGTAGGTTGGCATGTGCCGTATGCTAGCATTCGTGTGATAGGCGCAACGACCGGAGGTGCAACCATGACACGCGTATCGTTCTACCGAACAGGCACCGACACGCTCATCGAATACGTCGACACGGACATCATCCCCCGCAAGGGCGAGATCGTCGACCTCGATGACACGTACCGCGTCGTAGACGTGACCTACCGCTATCCCCGTCCAGGTTCCATGTACTACGTCCAGGGGAAGGGGCCAGCGGTCGACGTTCTGTGCGCTCCATCCACTGGAATGTGGCAGCCATGATCGACGCCTTCGTCTCGTCGCTCCCCTACTGGCATCACATCGCCCCCATCTGGCAAGAGCTGGCCGCCCACAACCAGGCGGGAATGCTCTACTCCCTCGGCCGCACCGCCACCCTAATCGGCGCCACCCCCGGTACCCCCACCGGCGACCGCCCCGTACTCGTCGCAGCCGCCCGCGACCTCGCCCGCATCCCCAACCACACACCCGTCATCTACACCACCCACGGTGTCGGCCAATGCTACGACGGCGTACCCAACTCGCTGATCAACACCACCCGTCAGCAGCTCGCACAGATCCGCCTCGCCCTCTCCCCCAACGACCAATGGACAGTCAACATGCGGCGGCTCGGCGTGAACACGGTCACAGTCGGCGCCCCCAAAATGGACACCCACCCGGCACCACCTGCCCGACGTGACGGACCCCCGAAGGTGGGGATGGTGTTCCACTGGGACCAAACCACCTACCCGGAAGCCGGGTCGGCGTTCACCGAATTCGCCCCCATGTTTGGGGAGCTCACCGCCAAGTTCGACGTGGTCGCCACGCATCATCCTCGAGCCGGATACCAGCGGTCGCATCGCCGGTCCCGTCGGAAGACCCGGGTCGACTGGTACGACGAAGCCGGGGTGCGGTTCACGGAGGATGTGGGCGACGTGCTGGCATCGTCGGATGTGCTGATAGCCGACAACACGTCCGTCCTGTTTGAGGCGGCAGCCTGTGGGTGGCCGGTCGTCGTGTTGGACTCCCGCCGGTTCCGCCGCTCAGTGGACCATGGGTTGCGGTTTTGGGAGTGGGCAGACATTGGGCCGCGGACGTCAAACCCCGACGACCTGGTAGCCATGGTTGAGAACGGCTGGGGCGACCAGACGGGTTGGTATTGGGCGCAGGACGAGATGCGTGCCGCAGTGTTCCCTCATTGGGGGGAAGCCACCAGTCGGGCCGTCACCACCATCACAGAATGGGCCGACCAGTGAACGTCCAAGGCTCCTACCCGCATCATCCGAAAGGGCAGCCACCCGCCACCAACCCGAAACGGCGGGTATGTGTTGAGGACGGCTGCGACACCCGGCTGTCCCAATACAACACGGGTCTCCAATGTTGGAAGCATTCGGACTTCAAATACCCGCGGACACGCGGTGCGACACGCAACCGATAGGCGGACGGTTACAATCCCGGTGTGACCTACCTTGACCGGCACGGCCAGCCGCTCCGATGGCATCGCACCGTCTGTTGCGACTGGGAAGCCTACGACCATCAAGTGTTCGGCATCCACCAGCACGACCTGGCGGGCAACCGGATCGACCCCACCCGCACGCCGTCCCGCCTCGTCGAACCCAAACCGGTCGGCGGATATGCGGTAGGCCCCGCCACCAAATACGTGTGGTTCGAATTCCTCACCCTATGCCGACTCACCGGCATGGCACCCACCACCACCGACGTGGAATGCTGCCACTGCCACCAGACCGTGTCGGTTGGGCAGGCGTGGTCGGCGGTCGCGGTCGACCAGGCAGGGAAACCCCGCTCCGGGTTTTTGCACTGCGGCAAATGCCGACTCCTACTCGGTGCGGGCACCGCCTGGCATGCCGCGCATGGTGAAACCGCGAAACCCGTCCCCGATTCGGCTAGCATCCGAGGCTAACTCATGGCGACCATCGGCATCCGCACCCCCATCACCCCCCCAGCACAGTATCCGTGGCGGGTCGGCCTCCAAGGCGCCGCCGCCGCGCTCGGCTCGTTCGCCGACAATGACGACGGCCCGTGGACACAAGGCGTCTCCTACCGCCGCCAACTGCCCTACCTGCGGATCGAGGATGCGGTCGGGCCGGGGTCGTGGATCGCCTGCCCCGTCAACGCCAACGAAGTGGACGAAACCGGACAGGACGTTAAGGCGGTCCGCCGCGACGTCGGCGGCGATATTGAGTGGGACCCGTATCCGATCTACGACGGCGACGGCTGCACCACATTGGACTCCAGCTTTGAGGAAGCATCCGAACGGTCATCCACGTCGCTCAGACGGCAGTCGTCCCACCTCGTCGAAAACGTCCTATGGACCGGCCAGGTCAACGGCCTGGACTTCACCGCCAACCACCCCAACACGGCGTTGGCGTCCGCGGACGCTGCCACCCCCAACGGGACCACCCCCCTCGGTGTCGTCTCCGCCATGTCACTCATGGTCGAAACGTTGGCCGACACGCTCGGCGGCCTGCGCGGCATGATCCACGTCCCCGCCGAACTGTTGCCGTTCCTCGACTTTTACGGCCAGGTACAACGGGAAGGCAACGCCCTCCTCACCTACGCCGCCGACCATCACCTTGTCGCCGGGACCGGCTATCCGGGCACCGACCCCGACGGAGCATCCGAGGCGGGGGTCATGTGGATTTACGGTACGTCGCCGGTCGCGCTCCTATATTCGACCGTGTACGTGCCGTCCGAGTCGCCCCGCTATTCGGCGTACGACCGGAGCCTGAACGACGTTGACGTGGTCGCCGAACGCATGGCGCTAGCCCATTTCGACCGGTCGGCCCATATTGGTATCGCCGTGTGTGTCCCCGACCCGGGACCTGATTGCCCGGCCACATCATGATCGACATTCGTCCCATCCCCGAACCTGTCCTCTCAGACCCGACGGTGCGAGCTCGGTTCGTCAAGCGGATCATGGGTCGGATCGACTGGCCCGCCGACGCGGCCGGGTGTTGGATCTGGCAGGGACAGAAACACCACTTCGGGCATGGCAACACCGGCTACCGCGACGAGAACGGCCTCACCAACTACATGGTTCACCGGATCATGTACGCCTGGTGGTACGGCGACACCGACCTGATTCTCGACCACCTTTGCAACAGGCCGTCGTGTGTGAACCCGATGCACCTCAACCCGTGCACCCAGTACGAGAACAACGCCCGATCCGAAACGTCGATCACAGCGGTCAACGCTCGGAAGACGCATTGCATCCACGGCCACCCGTTCGACGACGAGAATACGTACTGGCATACACGGGCCGACGGGCGACGGCGGCGCTCCTGTAGAGAATGTCAGCGGCAACGGTCCGCGGTGGAGAACGCCAAGCGAAAAGCCAAGAGACACGCCGCCAAGCGGCAAGCCATGTATAGTGGCCACCAGATGGAGGAACAGACACCATGGCAATGAATGGTTGCTTCACCGCTTTCGGCGTATGCGCGATCCGTGTGTCCGAACTCGACGACGACGGCTCCCGTATCTGCCCCAACGTCAACGGCAGCGCCTTTGACCTGTCCCCCGTGTCGTTCACCGCCACCGCTGAGGTGACGACTGGTGAAACGTTCGAACAGCGTGACGGTTGCGGCCGCATATGCTCGGTGGTCCGCACACCGGATGAGACGACCGGCTACTCCGGCAGCCTCGAGATCTGCAACCAGGATTTCGAACTGGTCATCATCCTGGGCAACGGGTCGTTCGAAGCGATCACCAGTGGTGGGGAGACGATCGGTTTCAACCAGATCCCACAGGCCCCCGAGCCGGTCGAGTTCAACCTGTGGCAGCAGGTTTACAGTGGCAACTCGCCGGCGTCCGGGAACAACGCCTACCTGCGGCATGTGTTGCCGTATTCGCAGTGGAACCTGTCGGACTGGTCGGCGGAGGCTGGGCAGAACACGGTGACGATCAACTTCACGTCGGCGTCCTCGTCGGCGGTTTTCGATGGCACGTTCGAGGATTTCGCCGTCGACCTCAACGACTCGTTGTATGCGAGGTGGTTGGAGGGGACGATCCCGGACATCGCGGACGAACCGTATGCGTCGACGGTGGGTTGCGGGTTCATCGACTCCCCGTCCTGCGCGGCTTCCTGATCCGAATCCACTGGTCAACGGTGATGGTGTGGGCGTCCTCCACTGTGGGGGGGCGCCTTTCCTTGTAGGATGCTGACATGACAGAGGAGCCTGATGCCAATATGGGCTGACGCGGTTTTCGTTTGGAACCCGGGCGACGCCGTCATCCGCCCGTTCGACGAAGTGACCAGCACCTCGTCTGACGTTGCGGTGACTGAGGGCACGTTCGTTTCGACACCCCGCGACGGCCGCACGTATACGGGTAATCAAGGGTCGCGGTTCGCTTTGGCGTCGATTCCCAACGATTCTGATTTCACACTCATGTGCGCTGTCCGGTCACCAACAGGATCTGAAGCCGTATACGGGTTGTGGACTGGCGACAAGGACTCGGATCGCAAGTGGGCTCGGATCGCGCAGAACAATACGTTGAACGCGACCGCCACTCTTTTCTCCGATTACCGGGGGTCGTCGACGACGATCCGGGCCAACGGTTGGCCAGTCGGCGAATGGGACGACAACACATCGTCGACCGCGATCCGTGTCCTCGTGGCCCGGTACAACTATGACGCCGGATTGGACATGTATTCGGTGGAGCTGTTCGCTGATGGCGCCTATCTGGCGTCCGGGTTCGAAACTAAGGGGGCGGTCATCGACATCGATCGGATCTCGGTTGGCTGGGTCGACGACTTCAACCAGCAGGCGGACAGTAATGGTGGTCAAGTGTTCGCCGCGGCGGCTTGGGCGAGGGCGTTGACAGACGCCGAAATGCGGGCCATATCGTCTGACCCGTACTCGTATCCGACCGACCCGTCAGATCCCGGATGGGAAACCGGGGTGGACGAATGGTCTGGCTGCCGGTTCTACTACGACCCGAACCATGGAAGCCGGTCCGCCGACCGGGCGTCGGGTAGCGGCTTGTGCACGACAGCTTTGACAGACGGGACAGAAGTCACCGTCCTGACGATCGACGGCCGGGAGTACAACGGTGCGGTGGGTGCCCGTTGGGAAAAGGCGATCATCGACCAGTTCGACTTGGACTCTCCGTCAACGCAAATGGCTGTAGTGCGGATGACGGCGGGAACGTCGAAGGGGTCGGCTGTTTGGCATGGAGCTCGTGACTCTGATCGCCGCTGGTATACGTCGGGTCGTCACACTGATGGTGGCGCAGACGCCACGTGGGAGGCGGCTGCCCGCCGGTCGTCGACCACCCCCGGCGGGGCGAACTGGCCGATAGCCCAGGTTGCCGACGCTGACGACACTGACATTCATGTGATCGTCGCCAGGATTGACGGCGCCGGTTCGGCGGAAATATTCGTCGACAACTTCGCTACGACAGGCACCGACGGACCCGAAACGTGGAACGGCGTGAACGGGTTTTTCGACCGTATCACGGTTGGCCGTAACGACGATTCGGCTCCGACCAGCAACGTCACGTTCCAAGTGTTCCGAGCCGCAGTGTGGGACCGGGAGTTGTCGGACGCCGAGGTGCAGGCCGTGTTGGCCGATCCGTATGGGTTTCCTGGTGCGACCGTCCCCGTCGCCCCTTCGAACCCGGCCGCGGTTGCCGTGTCAGCATCGCAGATCGACGTGACGTGGGACGACGTGGCCGACGAAACCGGCTACCGGGTAGAACGATCCCCCAACGGATCTAGCGGATGGGCCGACGTGTCCGGCAACCTGGCGGCCGGCACCACCTCGTATTCGGATACGGGCTTGACAGCGTCGACACAGTATTTCTACCGGGTGATAGCGTTCAACGGTGTCGGGGATTCGACACCGTCCACGGTGGTGAACGCCACCACCCAGGCCGCACCGGCCACCGGCACCTCCGTACTGCCGTCGTCGCTCACCCGCAGGCTGGTCCGCCGCCGCAACGGCAACAGTCGCTAGCATTGTCCCATGGCCCTGTGCGCTGACTGGATCGTCGAAGCCGATTTGGACGACTGCCACACCGACGCTGCGGCAGCGTCCGCCACTATCAAAGCGCAGGCGATCACCGCCGCGTCCGAAATCCTCTACTCGCTGTCCGGGTCGAAATGGCCGGGCGTGTGTGAGGAGACGATCCGCCCCTGCATGAACATGGGGTCGTCCTGGTTCGCTGCCATGTGGCCGTCCGCCTATAGCTGGTGGCCCGCCGACTGGCCCACCCCACCGGCCGCCTGCCAATGTTCTAGTGGCGGCGGGTGTGGCTGTGGCGACGTCCCCCAAATATCGTTGGGTCGGGATGATGTGACCGAAGTCACCGACGTGACCATCAACGGGGTCATGCTGGCCGGCACGTCATATCGGTTGGACGAACAGTATTGGCTGGTCCGCACCGACGGGTCCGGGTGGCCATGCTGTCAGAACCTAGCCAACGATCCCGGCGAAGCCGACACGTGGACGGTCACATTCAGTTACGGGGCCGAGCCGCCCGAAGCGGGGAAACTGGCTGCCACATCGTTGGCGGCGGAACTGATTCTGGGGTGTGTCGGATCGAGCGATTGTCGCATCCCGAACCGGGCGACCACTGTCACCCGTGAGGGTGTCACGTACGCGCTGTTGGACCCGCAGCCGTTCCTCGAGCAGCGTCGCACGGGGTTGTATGAGGTGGATTTGTGGCTGGCGGCGGTGAACCCGGCGTCGAATGTGCGGCGAGCCCGCATCTTCTCCCCCGACCTGGCAGCCGCCAGGCGGGTCGCACCCTAGGCTCCTACCGCAACGACTCCACGGTTTGCCCACTGTCGGACATGATGTAAACGGAACCGTCGACAATGGCGACGTCGAATAGGCCCGCCCGGTTCACCCACCAGACCACGTTATAGGTCCAGCCGTCTACGTCATCCTCGCCGTCTTCGCCTTCGTGGCGCCAATCCGGGTCGCGTCGTTGATCGCCGAACAAGTCAAGATGGCCGACGGACTCCCATACGATGCCGATCTGTTTGAGGACGTCCGTTGAATGGCTACGGATCACATCGAGGGATGAGTCGTTGATAGCAATCGTCTTGTGAAAGACACGGCCGGACGCTTCGATTAGCGCCGTTTCACCAGACTGATCAGGGACGATCTTGATGATCATGACAGCAAACCTCCTGCTACTACTACTGGGCTGTCCCGGGCATTGTATCATGCCGGTGTATGGCTTCTCAGGTTGACGGATTGAAACGGCAACTCAGACGGCAGGTCGCGGACACGATGCGACTCGCTCGCGGCTACACGGTGGCTGCGTTGCAGGACGCCGCCCCCGTCGACACCGGCGCACTGCGGGATTCGATCAGCAGTGACGAGCTCCGCCAGTCCGATTCGGAGGCGTCGTTCAAAGTGTTCACCGATGAGCCGCAAGGCGACTTCACCGAGTTCGGCACGAGGCCGCATGAGATCCGACCCCGCCCACCGAGGCGGGCGTTGGCGTTCAATGCGGGTGGCAGGCGGGTGGTTGTGGCCAGGGTGAACCATCCGGGGACGCCACGCAGGCCGTGGTTTCATCCGACCGTCCGCAAGTGGCCCGAGTTTGTGGGACGGGCGTGGCGGCAAGCATCCCGACGGTAAACGTGTGATAGACTGACGGTCAGGAGGTGCAACCCATGACCTGGCCGCAGGACACTGTCAAACAACTACTAACCCGCCGCGGGATCGGCTGGACCGGTATCCGCCGCATCGTCGAAGTCGGATCAACAGCCCACGGCATCAGCTCCCCCGACACCGGCGACGACTTCGATTACACCGTCATCCGAGTCGAACCGTTCGACGAGATGATCATCGGTCCCGACAGTCGCCAATCAATGATGATCCGAACCCAGCCTGACGGGATGCGGTCGCGGATGGGCGACGTCGACTTGCAGGTATACACCCTCCGCAAGTTCGCACACCTAGCAGCCAAGGGGAACCCCTCCATACTCGCCGCCATGTTCTCCCCGCTGGTCCGTCACGGTTCGCAACACTCGGACCTGTTCGAAGAGTTGGCGTCGATCGTCGCAACGTCGGCGGCGGGTGACGCGTTCCTCGGATACACCCGCCAGCAGATCGAACGTTGGATCGGTGTGCGCGGACAGAAGAACGTCAACCGTCCCGAACTGGTCGACGCCTACGGGTTCGACACCAAATACGCGGCGCATGTGATCCGTCTCGCCCATCAGGGCATCGAGTACATGCACACAGGCCGGTTCACGATGCCCATGCCAGACGACGTAGCGGCCGAGATCGTGTCGCTGCGGACCGGCGGATACACCGAGCATGAAGCCCTGAAGTGGGCTGCTGAGATGGAAGACGAACTCAAGGCTGCCATTGACCTTTCAACGTTGCCGCCGAAGCCTGCCGTGGCGGCGGTGAACCGTTGGCTGATAGGCGTGTACGAGTCGGAGATGCCTGCGGTTGTAGACTGAGGTCATGTCAGATTTGACCGCCCACGACCTCGCCGTCACATTGGCCGCCCACCTCGAAGACTCCGCAGACGCCATCGCCGCCGACGGCGACGCCGGCTGTGCCATCGACCGGGTCGTAATAGCCGCCGGAGCACCCTCCCTCGAATCATGCAACGAAATCGCCGTGTGGGTCAACGCCATCGGATTCGCCGACCTGCCCAACCAGTCGGCCGGAATCGAACAGACGGTGTGTGCCGGGTCGACGTGGGTCGAACTGGTGTGGCGCCTGTCCACGTGTATCACCGTTCCTAATGACGGGCGCACCCCGCCGTCGGTGACGCAGCATTTGGCGGACGCCTTGTGTTTCAACACGTATGCGTTCGGCTTGTATCAACGGTTGATGGTCGACCCGGCGGCGGCGTTGGGTGTGGGGTCGTGCAAGAAGGTGACGGCCGGTCAGTTCGATGTGAGGGTCCGGTCGGGTGGCAGGGTGTTCGGGGAGATGGCGTTGCGGGTGCAGGTGAACCTGGTACGGGCAACGTCCTAACGTGATAGGATGACTGGTGCACGAGGAGGTGCCCAACCATGATCCATCATCCGCTTCGACCGCTCCACCATCAGCGGGGCAGCAACCCGCCCCGCATCGTCGGCTACGAATGCACCGAACACGGCGAACTGTTCACCGCCACCCTTGCTCCGTCTGAGCCGATGCGGGTCATTTCTGGTGGCCAGTATGCGGCACCGCCGCGGGTGGTGGAGAACCGGTCGCATAGTCGCCGTCAGATAGCGGCGAGAGAGGGCCAGCAATGACCAACGGTTTCGACTTCCGTCCCACCGGTGACATCGTCTACCACCGCCAGCGAGGCGACCAGCCCGCCCAGGAATGGTGGATCTACCTGCCCACCATCGGCGAACGAGAAGCCATCGACACACTCGCCGCCGAATCCCGCACCAAACTGTTGAAGATGGCCGACGACTTGGCACCCGCCGACGAAGCCAATAAGGCGCTCATCGAAGCGCAACAGGCCGGCGACGCCAAAGCTGTGACCGCGGCGAAGAAGCGGCTCGAGAAGGCGTTGGAAGACGCCGAGTATGCGCCCGCCGATTTGCAGCAGGCGATCCGCGCGTTGCCGGTGGAGTGGTTCGCGAAGGTAGTCGAACTGTGCGGCGCCGGGTGGCCGACCGAACGGGGCGACTGGCCGTCGATCGTCCGCAGCTCTGAGCTGACGAAGAAGATCACGGAGCATTGGAACAACACCCCTTTGGGGGTGTCCGGGACCGTCTAGCCCACGGCGGACCCCGGAAACCCGACGGGCCCCAACCATCTGCTAAGTCTGACCTGCCGTACCCGTGGTCGTGGTATGGCGGCCTGTATCGGATTGGGGCGGTCCGGTTCCACTACACCCGGGATGAAACCCGAGCGTTGCATGAATGGCAGTTAGCCGCGATGCTCGGTTATGACCTGTCCGAGTTGGAGGGGGCACCCGGCAGTCAGGCCCCGGCGGATGTGCAACGTGCCATCACCGAACGGGTCGCCCGCCTGCGCACCCTGCCCGACGATGTGAAGTTGGAGCGGCAACGCAGGGTGGACGAGTATGTGGCGTTGCGGCGTGACCCGAAACGGCGCCGGGAGGTGTCGGCGGGTATTGGCCGGGCGCCAGCGAACACCCGGATTTTGGATGACACTCAGGTGGAAGTGTTGAAGTCGGGCGGCTGATACACTTCGTAGTGTCCGGCGTTGGGTGCCCACCGCCCGGCCCTTACCGGGGGTTCAGTCTCAACTAGGTAACATGCCGACATGGCCCTATCGGAACGGCTAGTACTCGAAGTCGATCAGGCGTTCACTGCGCTGAACCAGTTGAACGCCCAGTTGAACCGGATCGACGACACCACCCTCACCCCCACCCTTGACATCCAAACGTCCGGGCTGGACAACATCGACCAAACCCTGCGGGAAGCCGAACAGGCCGCCGACAACCTGGCCACCGCCGCCGGCCGCGCCTCCGCCGAACTCCGGGTGGCGGACACCAACGTCGGAGACCTCGCCTCATCGCTCGGTGTCAGTGAGGATCGGGCCCGCCAGTTGGCATCCGAATTCGTCACGTCGCAGATCCGGGCGGACAATGTTGCCGACGCCGCCCGTGAGGTCGCCCGCCAGTTGAACCTGGCCGAAGACGACGCCCAAGCGTTCGTCCGCCAAATGGGAAGGGCCACTGATGAGACCCGAGACACGGCCCGGGCAGCGTCGGGGGTGACATCAGCGTTCGGGTCGATCCGCTCATTCCTGGTAGGTGGCATCGCCGCGTTCGGGATCACACAAGCCGTCCAAGGACTCGTCTCCCAGTTAGGTCGGGCGGTAACCGCGTCCACCAACCTCAGTGAGTCGACGAACGCGGTCAACGTCGTGTTCGAAGAGGGCGCCGAAACCATCCGCGACTTCGCCAGTGCCGCCGCCGAATCCGCCGGCCTCAGCACTGCCGCCGCCCAACAACTGGTCGTGCCCATCGGGTCACTGTTGCGCAACTTCGGGTTCGACGCCCAGGAAGCCGCCGACGCCACCGTCATCCTCACCCAACGCGCCGCCGACATGGCGTCCGTGTTCAACACCGACGTCACCGAAGCGCTCACAGCCGTCCAAGCCGCGTTGCGTGGGGAGGGTGACCCGATCGAACGGTTCGGCGCCAACGTGTCCGCCGCCCGAGTCGAAGCGTTCGCTTTGGCCGAAGGACTGGCAGCGTCGAAAGACGAAATCACCGACCAAATCAAATTGCAGGCCCGCCTCGGCCTGATCCTGGCGGATACGGAACGGGTCGCCGGCGACTTCTCCAACACGTCTGATGAGTTGGCGAACCGGCAACGCACCCTGAACGCCCAATGGGAAGACGCCCAAGCTGCATTGGGCACCGCCATGTTGCCTGCGATGGAAGCCCTCGTCGGGCTCGTCCCCACCGCCATCGCCCTCGTCGGCGACCTGGTACCCGTCGTCGAAGACCTCGCCGAAGCGTTCGCCGACGCCGCCCCCGACATCGCCGAAGCCGCCCAAGGCATCCCCGACGCCATCGACGCCACCGTCCGGGCCGGGACAGCCACCCGCGACACGTTCCAACTGTTAGGTGCCGGAGCGTCGGCCGTGTCCGACGGTTTCGAACAACTGTTCTCGGTGCTCAACATTGGCGGCGACGGCTGGTCCCGGTACGCCGACAACGTCGACGAGGGCAACCAGTCGATCCAACGGATCAAGGACGAACTCGAAGACCTCAAAATCGGTGGCGCGATTTCGGACATTTCGGCGTCGTTGCAGGCGGGGGTTTCGCCGGTAGACGCGTTCGGGGTGGTCGTCACACGGTTGGGCGACGACCTCGAGATCGCCGCCGACGACCTCACCAACCTGGCCGAAGCCGCCAACCTCGACGACCTCGAAGCCGACCAGCTGCAAGGCCTGATCGACGGGTTCGACAATCTGCGGGACCGGATCGGCGACACCAACGTTGACACGATCATCAGCGAACTCGAACGGCTCCGCTTCGCCGCCATCGCGGCGGCCGACCCGCTCGTCAACCAAGGCGACTTTTCGATCGGGTTCGCGTTCGGCGAGATCGCATCTAACGCCGACGCCGCCGCCGTCGCAGTCGAAGAAGTCCTCACACCGTTGCAAGCGTTGCAAATGCTGGCCGAAGAATCCGGCCGGTCCGTCACCGAACTCGCCATCGGGTCCGGCGAGTTGGACCCGGCGTTCGCCGACGCCGTCTCCTCGGGTGAAGGCCTAATAGTCGTACTGCGGGAAATCCAAACCGACGCTGCTGCGGCGGCTGCGGTGATCGCCGACACGTTGGGGGATGCGATCACGTCGGCGTCGGACGCGTTCGTCGACGCCAACGAAAACAACCGGGTGTCCGCCTCAGAATTCCTGTCCGCATTGACAGAGCAGGCGGGGGCGACCGCCGAATTCGAAGGCAACCTGCTCACCCTCGCCCAGTCGTTCCCCGCCCTGGCCGAAACGCTCCGCACCGCCGGGGCGGACGTGGCCGGCGACGCCGCAGCCGAGTTCGCCGACAACTTCGATTTGGCCGGTGAAGCCGAAGCCGTACTACAAGGGGACATACCGCAGGCGGCGGACGCTATCGCCGGGTTCGCCGACGACGCCGTCGACCTGGCCAACACTGACCCGGCCGCCCTCGCGTTTTGGGAGGCGTTCGCCGCATCGTTGGAAACCCCCGGGTTCGCGGCGGCGGTGCAGTCGGCGGTCGACTCCGTGCTGGGCGGACTCACGGCGGGGGTGCCGTTGGCGATCACACCCGACGGTGGGGTGGTGGGTGTGCCTACCGGGGCACCTACAGCGATTGCCGGTGGTGGCATGACGGTGATCATCAACAATCCGGTGACGGAGGATGTGACGTCGAGCGCGGCGCAGGCTGGGCAGATCGTCGGGTCGATCGGCGGGCTACTCCCCCAATAGGCCGGAGTGGCGGGCTACTGGGGTAGGGGCGGGCCGAAAGAATTCGTGTACGGGGCTGTCATGCGGAGAGGGCTTGTTTCTGGGGTTTGCCGATGGTTGGCGCCGGGTACCATCCACACACCATGACACAACTACAACGCACCCTCATCACAATCGCCCTCGCCCTCGCCATCATCGTCCTCATCGTCTGGCTCGCAGGCCCCATCCAAATCGGCTGATCAGTTGGCGTAATGCCACTCCCGCACATGATGCATGATCGTCGTGTGATGCCGGTTCAACAGGCGACCAATCTCCGGATACGACACCCCGTCCTCATGCAGCCGGACGGAGATCCGCCGTCGCAGCTCCACCAAGTGGGCTTTGCGGGACGGACCGTACAGGTCGTCGAGTGTGACACCAGCGTCGGCGGCCATGGCTGCGACCAGTTCGAAGTTGTTCACGGCTTCACCACGATCCACGCTGGCACCATGCGGCAGGAGAGAACCGGTTCCTTGTGATCTCGATGACAGTGCTTCGATGACTGGCCTATGTGGCACACCGCTTGGCGATGCACTTCACACCACAACACCTCGGGTTGTTCGGCGGGGTCGATGATCACCCGTTCGACCGAATCCTTGCACGCCTCCGTGAACTCCGCCCCCGCATCAAACGCGCACGCCTCGAAGTCGTCGCCGTCATAGATCGTGCCCACACGCCCAAAGGGGGAGTCGTGCTTTACACACCATCTGATCTTCCTCATCGACTGCACCTCCAGTAGTAGTTCTATCACCACACTACTACACGTATTCCACAGGGGCAACACCCCGGCGTCTCCATTCATGGAGGGTTCGGTCAGGTGGAAGCATGGGGATGGCGGTGGGAAGGCATGAGGGGGCGAAATCCACCAGTGAAGGTAAGACTGTGGACTAGTGGAAGCCAACACCAGAGGTCTTAGTCTGCACCGTAGGTGCAGCAAGAAAACGTCTCGCTTTCGGCGGGTTTGACGGGACGCGTTGACCTAGACCTCGGGAGCGTGTACAATCTCCGAAGCAGGTAATGCGTTTGTACTGATCAGCAGGCCCCTCCCTTGTTCGGGGGCCTGTTGTTCATTGTAGAACACGTCCACGCCGGCCGCCACCCTCACGGCTACCATGCATCCCATGGTCGACTGTCTGGACCTCCGAATCGGCGGCACCCTCTCCTCGAGCGGCATCACCGGTGGGCAAACCATCCAAGTCCCCGCCCACGGACCCCGCTCATACACTGGGCTCCTCGGCCACCCCGGATTCCAAAACTCGGGGGTCCGTACCATCGGCCGGCCCGGCGTCTACATTCCAGCCACGAACTTCGCCCAAGAGCGGCTCGCCACACTCGACCTGTTGATCACCGGGAACCCGCTGCCGGGTGAGACCATTTCGGATGATGGGGCGTGTTGGGAGCTCGACCAGAACACCGACCGGGTGCTCGCATACATGGCCGACCCGGATGGGTTCTATCTGGAGAGGGACCTGGCCGACGGCTCGTCGAGGTTCCTACAACTGCGTGCCCTGTCGTCGTTTCCGATCGCGACGCCGGCCGTGTTCACCCGCACCCTGACGGCGGTGTTGACGGGGGTGTATCCGTGGTGGCGGGCCGGTGGCGCCCAGTCGTCGAACGTGATCAGTGGTGCGACGACGGTGAACAACCCGGGCACCGCCTCCGTCCAAGACTTGGTGCTGTCGTTTGCGGGGGACGCCATCCTCACCAACTCGACGACGGGTCAGTCGTTGGAGATTGACGGGTCGTCGGGGACGGTGACCGTGGACGTGTTGGCGGGGTCGATCACGCAGGGTGGCAACCCGGCGGATAACTTGTTGGTGGCGCAGTCGGATTACGAGTTGTTCCGCCTGGACCCGGGAGATAACAGCGTTAGCCGCGTGGGTGCAAACGTGACGATCACTTGGCGGGCGGCGTACGACTGACCGTTATTCTCCTATCATTGCCCCATGGCATTGAGACCCCAGATTTGGCGGAGGCCGGGAGACGCAGCAGGCCCCGGCATCGTCGTCGCCAAACCACCCATCCAACAAGCCACCGGCACCCTCCGCACTGGCGTCGGCTACGGGAGGGGAACCGCCACCCTCCCCGCCACGTTCTCGAGACTGTCCGACATTATCGAACGGGACCCCGCCGCGCCCGTCTCCGACATCAAAACACTCATGCGAGTGTTCGACGACGAATCGGCTACCCCCACGATCCCCGTCCACGAATGGTTCATCAACTCGGTGACCGATGATCTGACGGGTGGCGCGTCCCTGTCCGGCGACGACTTGAAGTCGATGATGGGCGAGGCCACGGTCGAGGCGTGGGACTGGGCCGGCGCGGCCTCCGAAATCTCGCAGTTCCCGAACTGGGTGTGGGGTGGCCGCAACGCTTTACCCGACCTGGCGTTGGCTGACCTCGGGTCGATCCGGGCCGTGTGGGAGATCTACCTGTCGGGGGAGAAGTATTCGATCGACCTGTCTGGTGCGACCGCGGGCACGTTCACGTTGACGGTGCTCGGACAGACCACCGCCGCCATATCGTTCGACGCGTCGTCGGGCACGATTGAAAACGCTATCGCCGCCCTGTCCACCGTTGATGATGTCACCGCCACCCGCGGCGACGACGACATTGTGTTGGTCGTGTTCGACGACCCCAAAACCCTCACCCCGGACATGACCGCCAACTTTGCCGGGATCACCGGCACGGCGACCCTGTCAAAAGTCAACGACGGGTTCGATACGAGTCTCAACCCGACGTTCACGATCACCGTCGACGGTGACACCACCGCCGCTATAGCGTGGAACGCCAACTATCAGACAGTCGAGCAGGCCGTCACACAGCTCACCACCGTTGACGATGTGCTGGTCGTCGGGTCGGGCACGTATGCGGACCCGTGGCACATCACGTTTTATGTGCCGCCGATCATCGGCGTCGTGTCGACCACGTTCGCGGCGGGGACAGCAGTGGTGGTGGAGATCACAGCGGGGGTGTCCGACCCGTCCCCGATCACGCAGTCGCAGGCGGCGGACGCTAGGAAGGACCCGCACCTGTTCGGCACGTACTCCGATCCGGCGATCGAAGTGGTGACCACTCCCGGCCTGTTGAATACGGGGTCGGATTGGACGCTCAGGGTGAACGCGACGGGCCGGTTCGCCGGGTCGCAGATTTGGCCGGTTCGGGTCAACCCCGGCGGGTTATATCAGGCCAGCATTCCGGTGCGGGTGACAGTCAACGGGTCGTATCGGCTGGTCATTAGGGACCAGTTCGAGAACCTGATTGCCTGGTCGACGCCGATCGAAACGCCGATCCCCGCCGACGGCGCATACCACGTGTTGTCCATTTCGGATGTGCAGATCCCCGACGACGTGGACCGCATCATCTTCCGCATCGCAGTCGTGTCCGAACCGTCTTCGACGCACGCCGACTTTTATGTGGACTGGCAGCACGCCGAACTGTTGGAGGGGATGGCCGCCACCACCGTCGGGGCGATGATGCAAATGCTGTTGGATGACGCCACCGTCGACCACGTTTCGGACGGCCTGTTGTGGTGGGAGGATCAGGCCAACCCGGGCACCACATATTTGGACTACTCGTCGTTTGATGATGCGACCGATTCGGATGGGGCGGCGTGGGCTGACACAGAGTTGTCGTGGTCGGTGACTCGGGGCATGACATACGGCCAAGTGTTGGACCAGTTCGCCGCCCAGTTGGGTTACGAGTGGGACGTGAGGGTGGACCCGGCCGATCCGGACGGCGGCGTCTACCTGTTGTACGTGTGGAACCCGGACGGGCAGGGAGTCGACTATTCGGCGGCGGATGCGCCGGCGGTGAACGTCGGGCAGGGGGGCACTCGGTCGGGGCCGGTCACGAAACGGCATGTGGGTGCGAACCGGTGGATGGTGGAGGGTGACGGTGGGGTGATAGCTAGGGCCGAATCGGCCGCGTCGTCCGGGGCGATCGGTCTGATCGGTGATTATGAACCGGACCGGTCGATCATGGACCTGCCGACGGCGTTGGCGGCGGCGAACCAGCGGGTCGCGTTCGCCCTGCTGGCCGGGCTGGCGATCGAAGTGTCACAGGTGGGCGGCGTGTGGTCGACCCCGCTACGGGACTTCGGGGTGGCGGACGTGGTGAACGTGCATATTCCGGGGGTGATCAACAAGTCGGCGCACCGGGTGGCAGCCATCACGTATACGGTCAGTAACGGGGCGGCGGACTCATACAACGTGCAGTTCTCGAGTGAGCAGTTCGGTTCGCCGAACCCGCAGGGCGGCGTCACAGCGCAAGGCGGCGGCGGTGGCGGGGGTGGGGTGTCGACCCGCCAGTTCGCCCCCGTAGCGGAAGGCACCCGCCGGCTGTTGGCAGCGTTCAAAGGGTTGGACCTGCCAGTGTTCCCGTCCATCCCGTTCACCGGGTCGGGGACGATACCGTGGCTGGTCGCCGCGTCGGATTCGCCCGACGCTTATAAGACCGTCGCCGGGTTCCAATGCGTCGGCACCGACGACCATGTCACTATCCAAACCGCCCTCGACATTGTCGATGTGTTTTACTCCGGGCTTGTCTGGCTCGCACCCGGAAGCTACTCGGTGACATCTCAACCGTCCGGGACACCGGCCATCGCCATGTCATTCCAGCGGCTCGTCGGGCTCGGTGGCCCCCAAGGCGTGGTGATCAGCCAATCTGACTCCGGCAAGTCGTCACCAGGCCCGATCATCAACGTGGTCGGCACCCTCGAAAACATCGCCGTGTTCTCCGGCGACGCCGACGCCATGCACATCGGCGGCACCGGCTCATACATTCGAGACTGTGTCGCCGAAACCGACGGTGGCACCGTCTACGCCATTTACTCGTCGGGCGGGTCCGAGTTCGAGATCATCGGCGGCTACTACACCAGCCGCATCCGGTTCGACAATTGCATACGGTTTTCGCTACGTCACACCCTGTTCGACTCCGGCTCCGACCTGTATCTGTCAGGATGTACAGACGCTGTGATTGACTCGCCCCGGTTCGACACGGCAGGAGCGTTCTAATGCCCGACATCACCTTGGATGGATGCGACAGGGTCAACATCAGCACTCCGACCTCTAGCGGAGGTTCGGAGACGTTGGTGCTGTTCGACGGGTCGTCAAAGTGTAAGCTGCTGGGCGGGTCGATCGTCAACTGTCAGGAACACGCTGTCATGCTGGTCGATTCGTCGGACTGCACCGTCCAGGATGTGACCATTGACGGCGCCGGCGGCAACACCGACAACACGTACGATGGGGTAATCCTGTCGGGTGATTCGGATCGGAACCTCATTTCGGGTATCCAGGTGGTCGCTCGGGCGGTGTCACCGTTGACCCGGTATGGCATCAACGTGAGTGCGTCGACGTGTGACTGCAACATTGTGGTTGGGAACGTGTTGGGCGACCCAGCCGACTATGGCACCGACGCGCTCAACGACGCTGGCACGGACACCCAATTGTTCTACCCGAACGACGCGACGTACGGTGACAACTTCACAGCCTGCGACCCGACCAGCTAAACCGGGTGTCTAGTCATAGCGTGTGTGAACTGTCGCCTCCGGTACACTCGCCACTAGCCAGAACTAGGGACGGAGTGGCAGAGTGGAAACGGTCATGGCCAAGGAGCGAACATGGCAGTATCGACGCACCAGAGGAGCGGGGGAGACATGCCGATCGCCGTCATGAATGCGCTGACGCTCCTGGCGACGGCCGCCTCGGGCGCGACGATCGGCGTCGCCTCATGGGCAGTCGCGCAAGCGGCGACAGCCGGTAACACGGCTCAGATCGTCGGCTATTCGGGTATCGCTGCGCTAGTGCTTGGACTGCTCGGCTGGTTCCTCAAAGCTCAGGCAGCGTCGGACCGACGGTACGAGAAGGACCTCTCAAGACGGGACGATGAGATCGACCGGGTGACAATGCAACGGAACGAGTGGATGAGACTGTACTTTCAGGAACGCACGAAACGACTTGGCGACACGGGCGAGCAGGAGATCATCTGATGGCGGAACACCGAGCCCACTCGAACATTTGGCAGATCATGACGTTCGCCGTCGTGTTGTTCGCTTCGGTCACGCTGGTAGTCGCTTCTTATGTGTGGAACCAAGACGCAGTTGAGAGGGACCGCATCGCACAAATTCGCGATCAGGACAATTCGGAACTGCGGGTCCGCACATCTCAGGCGCAGGCGTGTACGATCGTCTCCGGCATCGTTGCAGTGTTGATTACTGAAGGCGATGATCGGTCCAACGTGGACATCCCGGGGATCACCAACCGATGCTACGCCGCGCAGGGTATCCCACAGTACGAGATCGACGTGCCGCAGAACGAAGGATAACCCCTAGACGTTGAGCTGATCAGCCTCCGCCTTCCATTGTTGCCGCAGGCGGCGACGCTTGGCCGCCTCGCATATGGAGCAGTAGCGTTGTCTCGCATATGTTCGGTCGTAGGGGTGGCCTTGCGGGCAGTGGGTTTTGCGGGCGTTGATGGCGGCCGGACTCTTAGAGTCCTGTAGGGCGTTCTCGCGGGGGGTGAGCAGTTCTAGGTGTTGGGCGTTCACACAGTGACGGTTACCGCATTTGTGGTTGACGAACATTCCCTTTGGGATCTCTCCGTGGGTCAGGTACCAGCCGACACGGTGGGCCCGACGGTTCTTGCGGCGGAAGTAGAACGACCCGTATCCATCCTTGTCGAGATGACCGGTCCACAGGTGGCAATCGCCTTCACGGCTTATCTTGGTCGCCCATCTGTCCAACTCTTGTTCCGTCATGCGCTGCATGGTCATCATGATACTATAGGCCCGGTGAAACCAGTTCGCATCCGCCTCACCCTCCTCAACAACGGCTCGTACGGTGGCCTCCACCATCCCGGCAGGTGGGCCGGATGGACCGTCCAACGCACCCAACCCGATTTGACTGTCGTCCGGTTCCACTCGCCGAGACGCGGCGAAATCTTCGACCAGATCACCCTCCGCGACCTACTACCCGAATGGACCGAACGGTTCGATGGGTTCGATTGTCCTGACGGGATATGGGTTGAAGCCACCCTCCCGGTCGTCGGCAGCCTGTTCGCCGTATGAGCTCGAACCGCCGCCGGTCACGTTATCTCATGATTGCTAGCATGATGCCTATGGCATGGCGGCTCGCAGCTTCACTTGACACGCTCCGCACCCAAATCAACACGGCGTGGCCCGACCGGAACAAGACCAGCGACGGCACCATCGGCGACACCACCCACCAAACCCGCGTATCTGACCACAACCCCGACCCCGGCGGGGTGGTCCGAGCGTTCGACGTCACCCACGACCCGACAGCCGGCGCCGACATGCACGTCGTCGCCGAAGCGCTCCGCCAGTCACAAAACCCCCGCATCAAATACGTGATCTGGAACGCCCGAATGTACTCGTCATATGCCACGTCGACAGCCGACCCGTGGACGTGGCGCACATACAGCGGCTCTAACCTGCACACCCGGCATATGCACGTGTCAGTGGTCGCCGACGACCGCGCAGACAACACCGACCCCTGGACCATCACGATTGAAGGAGCCGACCCTATGGCACACAAACACACGCCGATGCCCGACCAGTTGCCCAACTCGTGGGCTGACGGTGAATGGGAACAGTGGGTGGTCGATTCGGGTACCCGTTCCGACTCTCGGGGGTGGACGTTCTACCGGGAAGATCTCGGCTGGGTGTGGACGCGGGTGTTGCGGCCGATCCGGGAGACGGCGAACACTGCCAAGACAGGGGTGACGAACCTGGCGAAAGCCGTTTCTGTGTTGACCGGTCGGGTCGACAAGATCGAGGCTGCCGGGGCGGGACCGTTGACTGAGGAGCGGGTGCGGGAGATCGCCGCAGCAGAGATCGCCCGCCGCATCCTCAACAACTAGTAACCTATGCACGTAGCTACTACGAGGAGTCCAGCGATGGGCAAGTATGCGAAGGCGATTGCCGCTGGCATCGGCGCGGCGGCCACGTATCTGATCGGTGTGATCCCGGCGGAGGGGTCGTTCGAAGCGGTGAACACGGTCCAGTGGTTGGGGTTGATCCCGGTCGTGCTGGCGGTTTACGGCGTGACGTGGGCGGTGCCGAACCAGACTGAATGATGGTCTGGTAGTGTGCCGCCGGTAATGTCCGGTTCGAGGGGTTGAATCGGGTCGACAGGACACCCCCCACCCTGGTGGGGGGTGTTTTGGTTTACCGTGTGGGATGCGTTTCTGACAGTAGGTCCACCGTCTGCGGCCAATCCGCGACCGCGACCATCCGATAACACGACCACTGCGACCAGCCGTACGTGTCCTGTAGCCACGCTGCCAGTCGGGTGGACTGTTCCGGGTCGTTCGGCCCGGCCGGATACGGGTCAAGCTCGTAGCCGGACTGTGCGGTCGCCCACCCCCATGTGGACTTGAGGAACTGCCAGCCGCCCTGCGCACTCGAGGTGGGGTTGTCCGCGGTCGGATCAAACCCGGATTCGCAGGAGAGGATGCTCATGGCCTGGTCGTGTTCCCCGTCGTCGAACCACCGGCCGACGAGGATCGACCATTCTTCGGGGGTGTCGACGGGGTTGGTTTTGATGGGGCCGGTCAGTCCGTGGGCGGGGGTTGTGATGAGCATGGTGAAGAAGATGGCGATGGCGATAGCCGCTGCGATGAACGCGGCGACGTCTTGTTGTCTGGGTGTGAGTGGCACGACGGAACCTCCGATGGGTTGGTGTGCGGTGCCTGTACGTTAGCGTCCACCCGATCAGTTATCACGAAACTACTTGACTTGTCGGACATGATGGCCGATACTGTGGGTATGGCAGCCACCGACATCACCCGCCGACTCGTCGCCATCATCTGGACCACCAGAACCAACATCGACTTCGACGGCTGGCTCGGCGACATGTCGGACCTGCTGTCGTCACACGAAATCGCCGACCGAATCACCGAAGAGATCCCCGAGATCACCTTGTCGGCACGTACCATCCGACGGTGGCTAGAAGGGAACCGAACATGACCACCCGAACCGACTACACACCCGACCCGGTGGACGCAGCGTTCTACTTGTACCGTCGCCTTTTGGTGGCGCAGTGGGTCGACGAGTTCTGTGACCGTCTCGAAGCGGAAGCCGCCGCATGACCAGCACAATCAGACGGGGCCGCGTCACCCGCGACCCCGCCCAACCACCACGACAACACGAAAGGAACGTGATGGAGACCCAACCATACCCCCGCCCAGACACCCTGACGAGCTTCGTCGAGGTCCGCCCCAACGTGTGGGTGAGACCACGATGATCTCCGTCGCCAACGTCGCCGGCCGCATGCTGCACCGGCTCATCTCTGTGATCTCCCCGCTTCCCGAAGAGGCCGACGTGCTTCTCGGGGAGGCGGGCAGTCTCCCGGCCGGCACCCTTCCCCACCCACTCCCCCCAGAGGGTGCCGGTCGGGGGGTCGCTTCATGGTACGGGCCAGAGCGTGCCGAGATGATCGCGCGCTATATCGGCGAGAACGAAGGGACGGTGGACTGATGACCGACTTCACGCCGATCGTCGACGCCATCCGCGCCGCCATGCCCGAGGTGGCAGTGCCCGACGGCATGGACGTGGGCCTCAAGTTCACGAGCCCGGTCCAGATCACTCACGGCGGTTTCGCCTGGCCGAATCCGGGCGAGTGGGCCGAATGTCCAGAGGACGAATGGTCGGCTCGACTGTGCACCAAGGGTGGGTTCCATGCTGCGACGACCATCTACGCTGCACAGTCGGGCGGACATCGTGCCACCCACGCCATGCTGGTCGCCTGGCATCCGGCAGAGGCGGCGACCGATCCAGCCGAATCGGGGAAGGTGAAGGCCCGACGTGTCCTTTCGTTGGCCCGGATTGACATGCACGGCCTGGGCCGGAGCGGCGCCTTTACCAGGGCGGACCTCGGCGGGGCGGACCTCGGCGGGGCGGACCTCTCCGGGGCGGACCTCTCCGGGGCGGACCTCTCCGGGGCGGACCTCCGCCGGGCGGACCTCTCCGGGGCGGACCTCTC